>Ga0116141_10001745_pt1 | contig 18748 bp, 12 predicted proteins | sample AD_UKC097_MetaG_FD_89744 | JGI IMG/M metagenome (GOLD analysis project Ga0116141, IMG submission 89744) | Active sludge microbial communities of municipal wastewater-treating anaerobic digesters from USA - AD_UKC097_MetaG | ecosystem: Engineered > Bioreactor > Anaerobic > Digestate | place: USA...
ATATGAGTGAAAAAATAATAGTTCAGAAGTTCGGGGGAACCAGTGTGGGTTCTCCTGAGCGTATTAAAGCCGTAGCGGACAGAATCAAAAGTTATGTGGACAATGATTATAAGGTGATTGTTGTCGTATCTGCAATGGGCGATACAACCGATCATCTGATTGATCTCGCGCAGAAGATCACCGCAAAGCCTAGTGCGCGTGAAATGGATATGCTTCTTTCCACTGGTGAACAGGTATCAATATCCCTTCTTGCGATGGCGCTTCATGAAATTAAAATAGAGGCTGTTTCTTTTACCGGTTCACAGGTAAAAATGATAACAGACGGAGCGCATTCGAATGCGCGTATAGTAAGTGTTGATGACAAGCGTTTGAGAAAAGCTCTTGAAAAGCATTCCGTAATTGTTGTCGCAGGTTTTCAGGGCATTGACGCTGACGAAAATATCACAACTCTCGGAAGAGGCGGTTCTGATACTTCCGCTGTAGCACTTGCCGCAGCATTAGGCGTGCGTGATTGTGAAATATATACCGATGTCGACGGCGTTTATACTGCCGATCCGCGTGTTGTCGGCGGCGCACGCAAACTAAATGAAATCAGTTATGATGAAATGCTGGAGCTTGCACGTCTTGGCGCAGGAGTTCTTCATTCGCGTTCGGTTGAGTTCGGCAAAAAATATAATGTAAGAATTCATGTCCGTTCAAGTTTCAACAGAAACGAAGGAACGATTGTTAAACCCCGGGAGGAGATGATGGAAAAATTTACGATGAGCGGCGTTACTTCAAAATCAGACGAAGTGAAATTTAACATATACGGAATTCCTGATTGTCCGGGAATCGCACAGAAAATTTTCACTGTTCTCGGTGAAGAAAAAATATACGTTAACATGATCGTTCAGTCTACCGGAAAAGACGGAAAAGCTGATATATCGTTTACAGTTCTCAAAAAGGATATCGATAGAGTTAAGGCGATTTCAGAAAAAATCAAAACAGAACTGAAAGGCGACGAAGTTACTTTCCAGGATAATATTGCGATTGTTTCTGCTGTAGGTGTGGGAATGCTTTCTTCTGCGGGAGTTGCCGGAAAACTTTTCAGGATACTTTCTGACCACAACATCAACATTCAGATGATCTCTACGTCCGAAATCGGTATTTCGTGCGTAATAGATGAAATGTATGCCGAGCTTGCGGTGAAATCCATCCATAAGGAATTTATGGAGAAATAATACCGATGAAGACAATTGCCCTTTTATACGGAGGGAGAAGCGGAGAGCATGAAGTATCATGCTGTTCTGCTGCTTCCGTTTATGATGCTCTCGACAGAACAAAATATAATGTAATAGCCGTTGCAGTAGATAAAGACGGCAAATGGTATCCTCAGAAAAATGCTGAATTTAAAACAGCAGAAGGTTTCGGCAGGGTGCTTGATATTAAGAGAGACGGACTCTGGTTCGTTAATCATTTTCCTGAAAATGATAAGCTTGTAATCCGCAATATCAAAACAGGTGAAGAAATAATTGCTGATGCGGTTTTCCCGGTCATGCATGGAACATACTGTGAAGACGGAACCCTTCAGGGGCTTCTTGATCTTGCCGGTGTTCCTTACGTCGGTTCCGGTGTTCTCGGTTCAAGCGTCGGCATGGATAAGGACTTTGCTAAGAAGATTCTCGATGAGTCAGGCATTCCGGTTGTTCCGTGGATTACTGTTGTTCCTTCTGATCTTGAAACGTCCTATGATTTTCTTGTTGAAGAACTCGAGATGGAACTCGGCTATCCATGTTTCGTTAAGCCTGCAAATGCGGGTTCTTCTGTCGGCATAACAAAAGTAAAAAAAGAATCCGAACTGAAACCGGCGCTTCTTGCGGCTTTTGAGTATGACAGAAAAGTAATTATTGAGAAAGCAGTTAACTGTCGCGAAATAGAATGTGCGGTTATGGGGAATTCTGTTCCAAAAGCTTCCGTTCTCGGAGAAATCAACTCAACGCACGAATTTTATTCATACGAAGCAAAGTATATTGATTCTAAAGGCGCAGAGACGAAAATCCCTGCCGATATCGATGAGAAAATTTCTGAAGAAATAAGAGAATGCGCAGAGCTTGCTTACGAGGCATTGAATCTTGAAGGACTGTCGCGTGTTGATTTTTTTCTTGATAAGGAATCCGGCGAATTTTATCTCAATGAAGTAAATACACTGCCGGGTTTTACATCTATCAGCATGTATCCGAAACTATGGGAAAAGACAGGGGTAAATTATTCTTCGCTTCTTGACATGCTTATAGATTTTGCGGTTGAACGTCATAGAATCAAATCTGCATTGAAAGTGGATTTTTCATAACTATATTTCTTGGAGGATTTATGAATCTTATACTGCTTGGCGCTCCAGGTGCCGGAAAAGGAACAGTTTCAAAACTATTGGTTGAAAAAAAAGGAATGGTTCAGATTTCAACCGGAGATATTCTCAGAGGGGCTATAAAAGAGGGAAGTGATCTCGGTAAAAAAGCTGAAGGTTTTATGACTAGAGGGGAACTTGTTCCTGACCAGCTGATTCTTGACATCATTGAAGAAAAACTTTCAAAGGAAAAATTTCCGAACGGTTTTATTCTGGACGGTTTTCCAAGAACAATACCGCAGGCTGAAGGGCTCAAAAAAATAATGTCGCGTCTTTCGATTAAGATTAATGCAGCGGTTGATCTGATAGTTGATGAAAATGAAATCGTCAAACGCCTTTCAAGCAGACGTACATGTTCAAATTCCGACTGTCAGGCGATATATAATGTATTTTCAAAGCCGACAAAGAAGGAAGGAGTCTGCGATCTTTGCGGTTCTCCAGTTGTTCAGAGAAGCGATGAAACCGAAGAAGCGATCAAAGTGAGGCTGAATACTTATAAAGAGAAAACAGCGCCGCTTGTTGATTATTATAAGAATGAAGGACTCTTAAAAAGCATTGACGCAAATACGGGGTCCGATAAAGTTTGCGAATCAATCATTTCTACGATTGAATAAATAAAAAGGAAAGGTGTCCGAGAGGCCTAAGGAGCACGCTTGGAAAGCGTGTGTAGCGCAAGTTACCGAGGGTTCGAATCCCTCCCTTTCCGAAAAAACGCCCGCATTTGCGGGCTTTTTTTGACTCAAAAAATGATTATTCTTCTTGAAGTTTTTCATAATACTATATCAATGTAGTGATTCAACTTTAAATTATTGGAAGAAATCAATGAATAGAATTAAATGTTTTTTATATTCCCTTTCGAAGAAGTTCCTTTCCATGAAACGCCCTAAACTGCTTATTTTTTCTTCCATTGCATTTTTAGTTATATCGGCAGTAACTTATTCGGTTTTTGCAGCTCCTTATACTGTAAGCCCGAAGATTGTAAGCGGTTCTAATATGATTTCAGATGACGCGCTCTGGTGCGTCGAAATTTTTAATCCGAAAAAAGCTTATGCGGCATTTGAATCATCCGAATTCGGCAAAACCATACTTTCTTCAGGCGAGTGGCGCAAACAGATTGAATCAAGCCAGGCAGGCGGAAAGCTCGCCGCGCTTTATTTTGTTCAGCTTAAAGGAGACTCGTGGTTTACTCTTTCTAATTTGTCTTCATGCTTTGACGGGTCGATGTGCGTAGCGGCGCTTCCGGAAGGATATATTGCTGCCGGAAAACTTAATGTTAAATCAACATTCGGGCTTAATATAATTTCATCGCTGAAAGGCACAAAAACGAAACTTCGTACGGAATCTGTTTCTGATTCATCCTCTTCTGTTAAGAATAATAACTCAGCTGACAATAATTTCAAGAATCTGTTTTCAGAAGAAGAGGAAAAACTTTCAAGCTTGTCTGTGACAAAAATTGTTTATGGCTCAGGAACAGTTTATATGGTCATCGTTGACGGATGGCTTTTTGTTTCTGATTCAATCGATGCGATGAAGAAAACTCTTGCGCTGGCTTCCAATAATAAAAACAATTCTCTTTATAATGCAAAAAACTATAATCTTTCAGTTCAGTCAGCGGGAGAATCCGGTATTTTATTCTATGCGTCAAAGTCATCTTTTGCCGCGCCGTTTATTTCATCAACGGTTTCATCAGAGGGTCTTGCATTTGCATTGAATCCGGATGAAGCTCCGAAAGGCAATATTTTTGCAATCGGCGGAGCAAAGAATGTTCAAAAGGAAAACGTGAATGCGGATTTACTTAAAACTGTTCCTGCAGATCAGACGATGAGTCTTATTCTTTCTTCAAAATCAATTAAAACGGTTTCATCAGATCTTTCTTCGGGTAAAGCCGATTCGCCGAAAATATCATCGGCGATTCAGTCTTTTCTCGGAGCTGCCGGAATCAATGTTTCGGATATCTCTTCCCAAGAAGGTTTGTCGGTATCATTATCCGGATTTAAGGTTTCTAAAAATGACAAAATGATTTATCCGCAGGGTTCGGTTTATATTCATTCCGCGAATTGCGGAGAAAAACTGCTTAAATCAGTTTTTAAAACTTCGAAACGCAAAAAAAACAATTTCGGCGGGTCGGCTTATGTTTCGGCACCGGCAGACAGCGGTAATCATTATTCGCCGAGCTATTATGAAAATAAGGACTGGACGCTTTTCTCGAGCGCATCAGAGGAGACTGAAAAATATATTTCAAGCTCAAAAGGAAACAGTAGAACGATAGGAGACGCCAAATCATTTTCTTTGATCGGAAGCGATGCAGCTCGGCCTAATCATTTTCTGATTCATATTCCGTCATTTTTAAATGCGGTATCTGATTTTGCAATGTATGGCGCGATGAAAACCGGCGAGTATACAGAGAAAACTGTTAACAGCGATATTTTGCCGCTCTTTGATCCTTTCAAGAAATATGAGTATTTTCATATTGCGTGGGGAGATGACAGTGCGAAGGCAGGCACGTTTATCTTTTCCGTGAAATAAATTCTTTCCAGATATTTTCAAGACGGCTTTTTTCGTAACCCGGAAAAAGCTTATTCTTTCTGCTGAAATTATAACTTCCCCATTCGAGTGCAAGCGTATAGAAATGATTTATTCCTTTTCTTTTTAAAAGTGCGTTTGAGAAACGGCTTTCCGTTTCTGAAAGAGTCGATGAAGGAAAGGCGCCTTTCTGCATGTACATCGGAGAACTGACTGCAAGGGCAAATGCTTCCTTGTTGAAAACGGATGCCTGCGGGTAGAGGGAGTCGATGAGCGCATGAGCTGTTTCATGTTTTACAGTATTTTCGAGAATTCCTTTTTTCTTTAACGAAATCGGATTCTGGAAATAAAAAGTTTTGTTGTTTATATTCCATGCACCTGCAGTCTGGGCGTTTAGTTTCGTTAAGCGGTAGAATTCGTCAGCATTTGCTGCAAAAACTATTGTGTAGTTTTCCTTGCGGCAGTTAAATTCGTCAAAGATATTCATCGATTCGGATAAAACAGGATGAAATAATTTAATCATACTTCGCAAGTCACCGCTGCCTGATATTCTATAATTTATATTTTCAATAGAAATATCTGATGACAGACGGAATGAAATGGAAAACGAAAGCAGTAAAAGAATTATTTTTTTCATTTGGTGAGTTCTGCTCCCGGAAAATAGAATTTTAAAACATCTTTATAAGTTGCGCCGCTTCTAATCATTTCAGCTGCACCGTATTGACACAATCCTACACCGTGACCGAGTCCTTTACCGAAAAATAAAACAGAGCCGTTTTCAATTTTGATAGTGAAGTAATTGCTCTTTATGAAATTCCAGCCGTATGCTCTGCCGCAGACCGACATGAAATTAGGAATCGGGATAACTTCGTTTCCTTTTGCGGTTTTAAAAACTATTTTGCTGACTCTTCCGCTTTTATATATTGCTTCAATGCTGTTTAGATTTTGAAATTTAAAAATTTCTGCCAGTTTGTGAATATCAGTTTTTGCTGTCCATGAATAATGCGGTGATTTTTCACAAAGACTTTTTCCGTTTACGAAATCATTTCCTTCCCGGAAAGTATTACCGGTATGATTTTCCCAGAATACATCGGGTTTTGTAAGAAGACCTCCGCAAGTTGAATGGAAAAAAGACTCAATTGGTTTTCTGTTTGAGTCTATAAGAATTTCTCCTGAACTGAAGGATTTTCCGTTATCTAACAGGCCCTCGTAGTGCATACAGTGAGTGAGATCGCAGAATTCCCATTCTTTTTCGATGTGGCGGTCGCCGTTTGCGAGCAAATAGCTTCTTGCACATATTTCCATGACTTTGATGAATTCCGTATAGTAAGGAGATTTGTCTATTAAACCTTTTGATTCGGCAACTGCTGCAGAATGGATGTATGTGTCAAATTCACATGAATTTATTATGATGAGTTTATCGTTACGGCTCTGGATAATTAAATCACCGGGGTACTTGCGCTTTAAGTTTTTTCCGAAATATATTACGGCAGAATTATTTGTCGATATTGCAATTGCTTTTGAACTAATAAATCTGCCCTGATGACGGATGCTTAAATTTTCCTTATCCGCATTGATTATGATGCGCGATTTGTCTAGAGTGAAACTGCCTTCATCTGATTTCATACTTCCCGAGTCTGCGGTAATTACGATTGAATTCAGATCATATTTTGAAAGAATGTTGATGCGTGCTGTCCGGGCATGCGCAGAAATAGAATAAAAGCTTAGAATTGCAGTAAAAAAAACAACTTTAAAGATCATTTAATATATCCGAAATCAAGGATACGGCTTCTTTGCCGCCGTAACCTTTTTCTGAAAAAACCGTTATCAGATAATCTTTTCCGAGATATTTAAAAAACACAACGCCCCATGCATGAGTTCTCAGCGGTTCTCCTATACGGCTGGGTGAACCTGTTTTTCCGCATATGATTTTTACATTTGCAGATGATCTGATGTTTTTCATTGTTCCTGAAATAACAGCCTGAGTCATTGAATCTTTAATTATATTACGGTCATTTTCATTGATGATTGGATTTGAAATAATTTGTCCTGAACCGTCTGAACTTATTTCGCGGATAGGGCCATCGTAAAGCAGTGAAATATACATCGAACTTATTTTGACAGGTGAATATAAAAGATATCCGTCTTCTCCGATTGCAGAAAGAATCATTTTTTCACGCGAAATGCTGATTCGAGGAGAACTTTTAGGATTGCCGAGTTTCGTTTCTGCGGCGTTTTTATTTAATAAAAAATATTCATGAAGTTTCGAGTAAAAGGCTTCAGGGTCTTCTGATGCCTTCGTCAGAAAAAAAACATTGCATGAATCAGAAATAGCTCTGCTTAAATCAATAATGCCGTGACCTTTCTTAAGTGAACATCCGATATATGTTTCATTATTGTCAGTTTTGACTGCATTTTCTTTTGAGCCGTTGAAGCCACGTGATTTGAAGTCAAAACGTCCATTGCAGTTAATTGTAGGATTTTTCAGGAAGACGTTTTTATGAGAAAGAAATATTATTGCAGAAAAAGGTTTCATCAGCGAACCGGCTGGAAAACCTTTTCTATAAACCCATTCGTCATTATATGAATAAACTGCCTTGTAATTTGCGCATTCGGTAATCAGAACTGCGCACCTTCCATTTTGTTTTTCAAAGTTTGCACACTTCTCATCTATTCCGCCGAACATTGAGAACACGGAAAGCAGAAGTGCGCAAAGGCTATTCATCGGCATCTATATTGAACTCTGCTATATGATAAACCTGATAAGGCATCGTCATTATAAACGAAAATTCCTTACGCTGTTCTTTCGGAGTTCCTTCATACATGATGACATATAGTTTTACACGTGTAGCAGGGGCGTCGCCTGAAGAATAATACTGAACCTGAACGGAATATTTGCCGGGCATTGCTTTTGCCATCGTAAATGTTTCAGGTCCATATCCTGTTGTGACGTCGGTGTCAAGATTTCCTCCTGACGGTATTGACGGATTCGCGTAATAGCATTTATCGCCCTTGGGATCAATAACCCAAAGGTCTACGTCAGTCGGAGTGTCCCATGTCAAAAGAACTTTAATGTCGCGTCCGGGAACCTTTGCAAAGAATGAAACTCTTGAGCTTAATCCGCCGGCTTGAAGTTCTACGAGATTATTTCCCGGTGCAGGAACTATGTTGATTGAAAATCTTTTATTGGAAATCGGTATCGTCTGCGGAATTCCGTTAATAACAAGAGTCGCACGTGTTAGCCCCGGAACGTCTACAATTCCTTCTATCTTTTGAATGCGTTCTGAAGTATAGCCGCCTTTAGGTGATGTTATGCGGACATCACCCGCATAAAGCCAGATGCCTGTAGCTGTGAGGCAAAATAAACTTAATATCAGTATCAGTTTGTATTTCATATTATCCACCTATTTCCTGATTTCCAGAATTGAGTCTGATGAATAACCCTTGATGTTCGGATTATACATATGAGAAATGCCAGCCGGTATGACCTTGTACGTTCCCGGAATTTCCGCACGGATGAAGTATCTGACAGAAGTTGAATTTAGGCCATACCTCATAAAAAATACTACATGATCGTCATACATCTGACGTTCAGTATATCCTTTCTGCAGTGAATCGGTAAAGAAAAGCTGGTCATTTTTCACATAAGAAAATCCTGCTGGAAGAATGTCATCTGCAAGAAGATAATTTGCCGGTGCGTCAGGTGTAATGGTCAGCTCTACTTCAACAAGATCGCCGACTGCAAATGATGTCTGTGCTCCGAATGATGAAATGCCTGCCTGATTTTTGACATCCTTCTGTGACAGTTTATATTTCCTGAAAATTGAAATTCCTCTCGAATAAGCGCTGAAAGAAGGCGATTTGTCAGTATATGAAGCGTTCGCAGAAATCATAAGTTTTCCGCCGCCCGATTTTTTGATTTCGATAAGGTTGGTTCCGGCTTTAAAAGAAACTTCCTTTTTTATAATTCGGTTTGATCCGATTTCGGAAGGTGTTAGCGCAAAAGACTGAATCTGTTTTCCGTTAAGATAAACACTGATGCCGCTTGCTCCGCCTCTGACTCTTTTCTGTTTAGAATATTCGCTTAGAGCAATTACTGCCATTGCGGTGTCTCTTGAATTTTTCCAGGCATTGCCAATGCGGTTTTCTGCGAGCATCTCGGCAAGAACCTGTGCCTGAGTATTCTTGTTTTTCACTCTCGCAGCGCAGAGAAGAAGAACCGATGCGGTTTCTACTTCATCGTCTTTCCATTCAGCTCCGTGATTGAACCCTTTTTTTGAAGATGCTGTAAGTTCCTTGAATGCAGTATCAAAAAACTTATCTGCATTCTGAATATTGCCTTCGCTGTAAAGCAGTGAAGCTGCGATTGCTTTTTCGTAAATTGTTCCTTTTGCCGCAAGGCTTGCGTAAAAAGAAACAACTGATTTATAATTTTTACTGCGCCATTCTTCGAGAGCGAAGAGAATGTACCCGCGTTCAAAAAGCGGAAGTGATGGTTTTGAAAGATACTCGCTCAGTTTCTTAACGGTTTTATCCGCCATGTCGGGATTGACTGCGAGTCCGTTTTTCTTTGCGACTGAGAGTCCAAAAAGAATGTAAGCTGACATCATTGCGTCGGATGATCCTTCTCCGTACCATGAAAATCCTCCGTCTGGTTTCTGAAACGATTCAATTCGCTTCATTCCGTCAGAAGTCATTCTGTCAAGGTCGCCTGAAATATGTGAAGGGATATAACCTGCCTGTTTTGCCGCGAGAAGAGGCATGAAGCGGCTCATGGTTTGTTCGACACATCCGTAAGGATATCCGGCTAGATAATCGAGCGCCTGCATTAAAGAGTCTTCGACTCCCGCACTGATATAAAGTGAAAGAGTTCCGCCTGAAAATTTTGAAGGTATGGAATACTTTCCATTTTGAGAAGCATCCCCTTCACCTAATGTTAAGGATATCGGCTGGTCTGCCTTTAGTCCGAAAGTTTTAAGTTTTACCGGAACTTTTATTATATCGGCAGAGCCCAGTGATTCTGCTTTTACAGAAAGAATAAATGAGTCTTTAGTTGAATTTTCAGGGGCTTTTACAGTATAGTAGATTCCGGCAGTTCTTCCCGCTTTGATTTGAAACTTGCGTTTTTTAGTTCCGGTAATTTCGGCTCCGTCGGCATCGGCTTCGACTTCAATTTCGCGGTCTGATTCCGTGAGATTAGCTATTGAAAGACCTATCTGCTGTTCTTCGCCGGTAAGAATATACGCAGGGATAGCAGGAGTTATCATAAGTTTTTTGCGTGCAAGGAATTTTCCGATTCCTTGACCTACCTTCGTGTCTTTGGTTACGGCAATTGCAGTAACACGCCATGTTGTCACATTGTCAGCAAGAGGAATTTTTACAACGGCTTTCCCTTCTGCATTCGTTTTGACTCTTGCAGACCAGAAAGTAGTATCCTTGAATCTGTCTCTCGCTCTTTCGTCATCTTCTTTGAGCACTGCAAGAGGAGGATTATTTTTTGAATTAAGTGCTAGTTTGAGATTTTTTTCAACCGCGTATCCGAAAAGACGGTAGTTTGAAGAAAATACCGTCGAGACATTGTTTGTGCGCGGATGATAAAAGAAGGTCGAAATGTTCGGACGGTCTTCTTCGCGTATCTGGTAAATTGCTTCATCTACGACTCCGACTGAAACTTCGGCCGAAACGCCTTTGCCCTTGTAGTCAAGAGTTGAAATTTCCACCTCTGCTTCGGTTCCTGGCGCATACTCGGTCTTAACAGGCTTAACTGCGACATCGAGAAATTTATCAACCGGAGGCGCGTTTACTCTAAGCTGGCTTGTGTAGATATTACCGGCTGAAAATTGAACAACATTCAGCGTAAAATTCGGCGTCATGTCATCAGTTATTTTTACATAGTATTTGTGAGAATTACCATTCATCTTTATGATTTCTTTCGAGATGAGATTGTCTCCTTCAACACAGACGAGAAGGTGTCCGCCGCTTGCAGGAGTCATTATAAGTATTTCGGCTTTATCGCCGGGTGCGTATATATCTTTTGATGACTTGATTGTGATGTTTTTGAAAGGAACGTCAATCGCCTGACCTTTTCCGGAAACCCAGAAAGGAGTTTCGGTTTCGGTTATCTGACCTTTGTCATCTTTCGTGCTTATTACTGCAACATAGTGGCCGGCGTTTGAAGCTTTGAATGAAAAAACTGCACTTCCTTCATTATCAGTTACTGCAGAAGATTCGCTGATCTTTTTTCGTTCGCCTTCAGTTGAAATATTGTAAAAGCTTCTTGAATAGAGAATAAAAGATATCTTTCTTCCTGCGAGTGATTTGAGTACCGCTTCGTTTGTTTTGTCGTAAGGAACGAGCTTTGCCTTGAATTCCGCGCTTGCGCCCGGTTCGTAAAGATTTTTGTCTTTAAATATTTTTACGAAGCAGTCGGATCTGTTTGCGGAAAACGATGCGCTTCCCGAATAAGTAAGATCGTTATCAGTTACATCAGCGAGAACGGTGTAAGTGTAGTCTTCATCAAGTGCGGGGATTTTTACTGATGTGATTGCTTCTCCCTTATCGTTAAGCTTAGCTGAACCGGAAGAAACGAGTTCATTGTTTCCGTTCATGTTGATGCCGAGATAATCCGCAGCGTCTGCAAAGAATGGAAGCGCTCCGACAGGTGAGTAGTCGAATTTCTTTTTTCTGAAAACTTTGTATGTGCACCGCGCACCGGCTACCGGACTTCCGTAATAAAATTTCGCAGTTATCTTTAACTGAACGGATGAGTTCGCCGGATAAAATTTCTTTTGAGTTTCTACTTTAACGAGATATGTCGGTTTCTTGTATGCATCGACCGAGAATTCGCTTGAATACGTTTTGTCTTCAAATTCAAGAACTATGTTATATGTTCCGAGATATGGTTCGCCTGAGGGAAGAGTGAACTTGCTGTTGAAAGTTCCGGTATCTGAATTGATTTCAACCGGAATGTTTTCTTTAACTGATTCGCCCTTTTCCGTGTATACGTTTGCCTTTGCCTTGCCCGAAACTGTTATATATGATGATGAAAAATTTCTGACTACGCCTTTGAACTGTACTTCATCACCCGGACGGTAAACAGGACGGTCGGTATAGATATACGCGCGTACTCCGCCTTCACCGTAGAATGATTTTGAAAAGAAATCGGGATCGCTTACCGCGAACTGACCGTTCTTTTCGAGAACTATAAATGATTTTGATGAAGGTTTGCTTGAAAAGGAACATATACCGTTTGAAGTTTTTGAAGAAGAAGATTTCTTCATCGACGCGAAATCGTATAATGAAACGGATGCTCCGTCAAGAGGTTCGCCTGTAACCATGTCAGCAGCAAAAATCATTGAGCCGGAATCATACTGCTTTGAAACAAATCCGTAATCGGAACGGATTACAACTGTATATGCCGTATTTTTTGCTGAGAAGCATTCAATGAGATAAACTCCCTTTTCTTTTACCGGAAGAGGAATCTTTCTGTATGCCCATGGGTTTTCGGCGTTCTCATCAGGTTTTGACGCCTGAACAGAAAAAGTAAAAAGCATTTCGGCATTATCGACAAATGCCGGAATCGCTTTCGGCGGAACAATAGTTTTTGAGTCGAGGTCTGCATTGACCGCTTCCTTTAAGCTGCTTCTCGTGTCGGAATTGAATTCCTTTCTTGCAAGTTCCCGGAAATCTTTTTTGAAATCAGATGTAGCCTGAGAGAGTATCGCGAAAAAATCTGCAAAAGCTTTATCTTTTCCCTGCTGTTCGACAAGGCGGTCTGAAATGCCTTTGACGAAAAAATCAGCCGGGTTTTTTACTTTATAAACCCTGAAAGTATAATCCCGGTTTTCCGGACCTTCGAGGTTGATATAGGCATTTTCGTTTAGAGTAAATGTTTTATCCGTTCCGAGATAAAATGCCGGTGAGGCTTTTCCGCCGTATCCGAAGAAAAGCGCCGGAATAGTAAGAAACATTAAAATCAAAGGAATCGTATATTTCGCGAATTTCATGCTCACCCCGTAATTGTGTGTATAATTTCGAACTTATTTTAATACATAGTGAAATAGAATCAATGAATTATTTTAAATCTGAATGCGCCCAGAAAGTTTTTATTGCTTTCTACAGGGCGGAAAACGGCTGATTCCGAGAGATATGCTGAGTTTACTCTTTTGACTAATCCGTTTTCGCCTGTATGATAAATCAGCCTGATTTCGGGATATTTTTCAGTCACAATCATCGTATGATATGAATAAGAATTTCCGGATTTGATGCAGAAAAAGAGTACATCTCCGCGTTCTGCATGTGATAAATCCTTCGAGATGAAATCCATGTTGAGGCGCATTAGAGTCGCCGCGTCGGCAAATTCACCGAAAGTTGAAACGTCGTCTGCGCTTCCTTCGTTTGTTTTGAAGATTTTAACTCCAAGAAGCGGAATTTTCGGATAGTAAAATTCAGTAATCTGAGGAAGGTCTTTTGTTTCGGTTATTCCGCTTTTTGAAGTCCATGCTGCATCATGCAGTTTGAGCGATTCGCGGTAAGCAAAACGTACAAGACCAGCGCAGTCGCGCTGGGATTTTTCCCATGCAGGGCTTTCTTTCAGAAACTGGGTTTCTGCTATTCTGACAAAACGTGCTATGAAGTTTTTCCTTGAGTCTTCGCTCAAAAGCTCCGCGCAGTCGGGAAAACCGTCTTGGTCGGAATCTGTTGAAGCACTGAAAAATTCGACTTTGTATTCGCCTGAAGATGTTTCAAAATATGCCATGCCGGGTTTGCCGGTTGAAGAAAAATATAATTTGCTTTCGAAGAAATCATTTTCGAGTCTCAAAACTTTTACGTATTCTTCCGAGCCTTTTTTTATCCGGATGAAACTTTTGCCGAATGGTCTTTTGTCACGGATGACTGCCGATGATGAAGTATCCGCAGCGAGTTTTTCGGAAGATACTTCCGTCGAGCACGAAGAAAACAAAAGCGCTGTGCACAAAGAAAAAAGTAAATATTTCAAATCAGTCTTTCCATCTTAGAATTTTCAGCGGCATGTGATAATATTCGCAGTTTTCTATTGGCGAGATATGCCTGCCGGTTTTTATTGAATGAATAAGGAGGGGGTTTGTCAAGTAATCAATGCTTTAGCTTTTTTGCATGGTGTCATGCAATACGCAAAAGGTGCTCCGCACCTTTTAAATCCGTTTGTCCATTTCTTTTGCTGTGCCCAAAAGAAATGGACGAAAGAAAAGGGCACCGCTGCGCGGGGCTTGTCGCGACAGAACTATCGCGCATTTCTTCGAAATGGCTGCGATAGTCTGCGCTTATTTGGTATTCGGCTTCGCCGAATGGTTTAGGTATTATTGCTGTCAATAGTTTCATGCTTTTGGAAATGACTGATCCTTAGTGTTCGACTGCGTCGGACGTTTTGATGGATTTTTCGCGCATTCGTCTTTTGCTGAAGGATTAAGATGTATGAGTGAAAGCCCTCTCCCGGGATGGACTATCTTTATTGGCTTCGCCAATCATGTGATTTAATATGGGAGAGGGCGAGCGAGTTTCCGCAGGATGCGGAAACTGACGAGACGCTTTTGTCGCGACTTCGTGTCGCTTGTTGAAGCGTCTCGCTTGTCGGGATCGTTCCGACTTCCCGCGAGAAGAGCTTCTGGACTGCCCCCCTCAAGTTGGACACTTAGGAGTTAGAAAAATGATAAGAAAGTTTCCATTTGAACTTGAAGAGCAGATTCGTAAGGAATATAAACCTGGAATAAACGGCTACATGAAATTAGCAAAAAAGTATGGATTAACAAGAGATTATGTTCGTTATTGGATATTAAAGAAACCAAATACTCAATATCAGGAAATACTTTTGAATAAAGAAGAAAAAGATGAGCTGAAAAGACTAAAAAAGGAACTCAAGTATTTGCGCGACGCAAATATGTATTGGAAAAATTATGCAGAGCTTCTTCAGCAAGATATTTCAGATAGTAAAAAAAAAGACAAAAAATCGAAGCTATCAAAAAATCAAAAGAAAATGGAGCCGGAATCATGAATCTTTCGAAAATATCCGGCATTGCAAGAAGCGTATGCTATTATCGCAATAAAGCTACGAACACGAAAGAAATAGAAGAAATAGTTCTAGCGGATATTAAACTTCTACCGAAAGAAACTCAAAATAGTGGTTCAAAAGTTATGTCGAAGTTTTTTAAGTCGCTTGGAATAATTCACAATCATAAGAAATTATCAAGAATTAGAAAAGCGAACGGGATTAGCTCAAAGATTCGTAGGCATAAATATCCCAAAGATTACTATAAAACGCTAAAGGAGAATAGAGAAAATATACCTCAAAATATTCTTAATCGTAATTTCAATGCATCTAAGCCGATGGAAAAAATCGTAGCAGATATGACGTATATAAGAGTAATGGAAGGCTGGTTGTATTTAAATTCAATATTTGATTTACATAATGATGAAATAGTTTCGCGTTCATTTTCGATGAACATCAACGAGGAACTTGCAATTGATTCTTTAAACAAATTGAGTACTAAATATTGCCTGAAGGGAACACTTTTTCATACGGATCAAGGATCACCATATCTCGGAAAGAAGTATCGCAAATTACTTAAAGATTTAGGAATAGTCCAAAGCATGAGCCGGAGAGGGAATTGTTGGGACAATGCTTGTATGGAAAACTTTTTTGGAACTCTAAAATGCGAAACGATCTATTTAGAAAAAGATAATAAATTATTGCCAGCTGCGAAGATGATTAAGAAAATAGATGATTATATTGATTACTATAACAATGTAAGGATAAAGAAAAAATTAGGTTGGATTTCTCCTGTTAAATTCAGGGAATCAGCTTCATAAGCAAAATAATTTTGTCCAACAAACAGGGGTCAGTCCAAAGCTCTTAGCGGGAGAACGCAATATTCAGCTCAGAGTTGGGTGCGTAAAATAATCTTTAATTTACTATCGAAGCGAACAGGAAGTGCGCTGAGAACAAGCATCATTCTATTGAAATCAATGATAAATTTTCTTGGGGTGAGGGCATGTAATTCTTTGTATGTCATGTGATTTATTTTGGGTTTGACATACTTGATAATATTATGTATTAAGATTTTAATGATCATGTGGCTGAGATATTTTGTGGATTTTCGGGCATGATTGTTTCAGTGTTTGCGGTTGCAGCTGAAAGGAAGATATTTGAAAGAAGAAACATTTTTGATCTTGTTCCAATTGCGTGTATTACTTGAATATGGAATGATGAACTTAATGCGGATAACATTCTAGATCGGGATGTTTTGCGTATTGCATATATGTTGTTAGAAGAGAAACTGCGCCAGACTTTTGTTTGACTAAATATTAGTAATAAAAATAGTGTTTTCATCCTGTGTTCCAAGACGCCCGCCGTCCGTGGCGGGCGAAGAAAAGAGGAATATAATTTGCTAAAGACTGGAATTGACATTAAAGAAAATGAAATAGTTAAGCTATACCCTGATGTGCTTGATATTCTTTTACTTGATCAGACAACCAAAAATAATATTCTTTGGGCTACAGATAATTATGAGCACTTAGGAGAAAAATATCATTTCACTGCACAGATACTACCAGAATTAATAACTGGTATAAATTGTAATATCATCATGCCACGGGTCAAAAAAAACATATTTCTTCAACAATCTCGTTCTAAAGACATGGCTGAAGTGTTTACTCCTTCCTGGGTATGCAACGAACAAAACAACTTAATAGATAATGCATGGTTTGGTAACGCTAATGTGTTTAATACGGGGATAAAAAAGATAGATACAAATAGTTGGATTATTAATAAGAATAAAATCACTTTCCCTGAAAATAAAACATGGAAAGATTATGTAAGTGATCGAAGACTTGAAATTGCATGTGGGGAAGCTCCATATTTAACAAGTCGCTATGATACAACAACTGGTGAGTTTATTCCTGTTGAAAAACGGATTGGAATATTAGACAGAAAGTTTCGTGTTATTAATGAAAATGTGGAAAATATTGAAGAATGGTTTGATGCAGCTGAAACTGCATTTAAAAGTACTTATGCTTTTGAATATCATGGCGATAGTTTATTGATTGCCAGAGAAGCCATGCTTGTTACATTTATTGAAAATTATTATTATAAGTTCATAGGAGAACCTTTATTAAAAGAAATTCAAACAATTGCATATATTGTTTCATGGAATGTTTGGCAAATGGATGGTCTTAAAGGTGTTATCCCAAAAACTTGTGGGACTAAAACAATAAAATCCGATAATCTTTTTGGTGAATCTGAAATAGAGAGAATACAATGTGAGGGCTGCCTTAAAGAAAATATGTTTAAACATAATGGGATTTACTGTTGGATTAAAAATTGGAATAACAAAGATCCAGAAACAGAACAAGAAGGACAAAAAATTAGATTTGTTGACCTTTTTAAAAGTAAGGAATAGATATTATGGCGAATTTAGATTTATCATTACTTGATGAAATCATAATCGGTAGGGTTGAACCTCAAATTTATGCGTTTACTACTGAAACAGTTCCGAATTATTTAAAAGTTGGTGACACCTATAGACCTGTAGAAACAAGGCTGAATGAATGGAGAAAACATTTTCCAGAACTGGAAAAGAAATTTCAAGAGATTGCAAAAGTTGATGAAGAGACTTTTTTTAGAGACTTTGCAGTTCATAAGTACCTAGAAGACGAGATCCATAAGCAAAGACTTTTGCCCGATTCATTTAAATCTATTCCATATTATTCAAATGAATTTTTTAAAGATACTACAGCTAATGACTTAAATGATGCTATAACACATATTAAAGCTGCTCATAAGAACAATGATTTACAATATCAGTTCTATAGATTTGAAGATAGGCATGTTCCGATAATACACACTTACAAAAGAACAGAAGAATACGCCCCAAGACCAAATCAACAAGAAACTATTGATAGATTTAGTAAAGCCATTAAAAAAGGCCGAGATAACCTGTTGATGTACGCTGTAATGCGTTTCGGTAAATCTTTTACATCTATGTGTTGTGCAGTAGAAATGAATGCTCAAATCGTTTTAATTGTTTCTGCAAAAGCTGATGTCAGGGATGAATGGAAAAAAACAGTTGAAAGCCATAAAAAATTTGATGGATTTATTTTTTTTGATAGCAATTCTCTTTTACAAAACGAATCTTTTATTAAAGAAAACATTAGTGCAAATAAAAAAGTAGCTTTATTCCTTACTCTACAAGACTTGCAAGGGAATTCAATAAAAGAAAAACACAAGGAAGTTTTTGCAAACCAAATTGACTTGCTGCTCATCGACGAAACTCATTTTGGCGCTAGGGCTTCAGAATATGGTAAGGTATTAAAAGATTTTTCTGCAAAGGAAAGAACAAGTGAGGAAAAACTTAATGATGAATCACTTGATATATTAGAAAAAACGACCAAAACTATAAACTCAAAGATTCGCATACACCTTTCTGGTACTCCTTATCGAATTCTAATGAATAGTGAATTTACTAAAGATGATATAATAGCATTTTACCAATTCACAAATATTGCAGAAGATTTAGAAAAATGGAATGAAGAAAATTTAATAAAGGATGATGTAAAAGAGTGGGATAATCCTTATTATGGCTTTCCTCAAATGATAAGATTCGCTTTTAATCCCAATGAGTCTTCAAGAAAAAAAATGGAAGAGCTTAAAAACAATGGTGTAACCTATGCTTTTTCAGAATTATTAAAACCGAAATCTATACTTATAGATAGTGAAAATAAACTTCATAAAAAGTTTATCCATGAACAAGAAATCGTTGATCTATTAAATGTTATTGATGGTTCACAAGAAGATGAAAACTTATTAAG
>Ga0116141_10001749_pt1 | contig 18741 bp, 16 predicted proteins | sample AD_UKC097_MetaG_FD_89744 | JGI IMG/M metagenome (GOLD analysis project Ga0116141, IMG submission 89744) | Active sludge microbial communities of municipal wastewater-treating anaerobic digesters from USA - AD_UKC097_MetaG | ecosystem: Engineered > Bioreactor > Anaerobic > Digestate | place: USA...
CATGCGATTTCCCCTCGCGCAAACACCAAGTCATGGCGCGGTCACATCCGCGACATGAGGGCGTCACAGCGCGCCTGACCCGGGCGCCTGTCAAGCTGACGGGAGCGTCATCCTTTCGCTCTGTTGCGCGGACGCATCAGGGGGTTGCAGGCGCGTCAGGGTACGCCTCGAGCACAGACCCCAAGGCCGCCTTGAGGGGATCGAGCCAGGGCTCGAAGTTTCGCCACTGATCCAGGCCGTCGGTGAAGATCGGCCGCCGCACCTGTTCTGAGCTGGCGGTGCGTACGGCGCGGTCATTTTCGTAGAACCGCAGGCAGGCGTCCTCGAACGGCAGGCCGCAATAGTCGAGCAGGGCGCGCGTCTCCGATTCGGGATCGGCGACCATCCGCTCATAGATCACCCGATGGACCCGCCCCGGCGCCACGGCGTCGAAATGGGCCATCAGGGCCACATAGTCCGCATAATAGCGGCCGAGGTCCGTCAGGTCGTAGGTGAAGCCCTGGCCACGCGCGAAGTGCTGCTTGAAGCCCGAGAAGCAACAGCCCAGCGGATGGCGCCGCGCATCGATGATCTTGGCGTTCGGCAGGATCAGGCGGATCAGGCCGACATGGGCGAAGTTGTTGGGCATCTTGTCGATGAACAAGGGCCGCCCGAGCTTCCGCTGGCCGCGCGTCCGCTCCAGGTACTCCTCACCCAGCGCCCTGAGCTCCTCCGCCGACAGCTCAGCCAGCACCTCGGCATAGGCGCTCTCCTGGTCCTTGGCCTTGCGGGCGCCCAGGCGCTTGGCGATGGCCGGGATGTCCGGCAGCTCCATGGTGCCCTCGATCATCGAGTGGCTGGCCAGGATCTGTTCGATCAGGGTCGAGCCCGCCCGCGGCAGGCCCAGGATAAAGATGGGGTCCGGCGCCTCGCACCCCTGCCCCGCGCGGGCGGCCAGGAAGTCCGGCGTGAACAGGGCCCGGGAACGCAGCATGGCCCGGTGGGTCTCCTCGGCGTCGTAGTCCAGGGACTTGCGGCGCAGGGCGTTTCCCTGAGCGTAGGCGGCGAATGAGGCCCCATAGTCGCCGGCGTCCTCCAGCGCCTTGCCGAGGGCGAATTCCAGGTGGAACCGGTCCTCGTCGGCCAGGTCGCCCCGCGCCAGCTGAGCGCGGATGGCGGCGAGGTCACCAGCCTCGAAGCGGAAGGTCTTCAGGTTGGCCAGGCTCCACCAGGCCTCGCCCATCTGCGGGGCGAGTTCGAGCGCCTTGCGATAGGCGTCGATGGCGTCGCCCTGTCGGCCGACGGTCTTGAGCGCATGGCCCAGGCTCATCCAGGCCTTGGGCTGCAGGGGATAGTCCGCCAACAGCGCCTCATAGACCGCGATGGCGCGGGGGTATTCGCCCAGCTGGCCGAGCGCGGCGGCCTGCAGGTTGCGATAGCCGGGATTGACCGGGTCCTGCGCCAACAGGGCCTCGACCTCGGCCAGGGCTTCGGCGGCCTTGGTCTGGCGGTAGAGCACCACCGCATAGTTCTGGCGGGCCGGGGCGAAGGTCGGCGCCAGCTCCAGGCACCGAGCCAGCAGGGCCTCGGCGTCCTCGTAGCGACCCAGCCGGGTGGCGATCTCGGCCAGCATGCGGATGGCCGCAACGTCGGTCGGTCGGGCCTTCAGGATGTCGCGCAGGGTGGCCTCGGCCACCGACAGCCGGCCGTCCACCAGCGCCGCCCCGGCGGCGACCAGCTGCGGGTCGCGCGCGGCGCGGGCCAGGTGCTGGGCGAAGGCGGCGTCAGCGCCGGCGCTGTCCCCCATCAGCCGGCGTTGCTCGGCCAGCAGCCGCCAGCCCTCGGCCACCTCGGGCCGCAGGGTCGTCAGCCGGACGAAGGTGGCCGCGGCCGCCGGATGGTCGCCGCGCGCCGCCTGGGCCAGCCCCAGCTCATGCCAACCCGCCGCCCACTGCGGCTGGGCCGTGGTCAGGTCGGCCAGGATCGCCTGCGCGCCCATCGGATCGCCCTGCAGCCGCCGCGCCTGGCCCGCCAGCAACAGGGCCTCGGGATGGCCGGGAACCGCCTTCAGGATCTCCCCGGCCTGGGCCTCGGCGAGGTCCGGTCGCTGGCTCATCAGCTGGCGGGCGTGGGCGATGGCCGTGGCGACGGCGCCGGTCGGCTCGCTCATGCGTCGGCCCCGGCGGTCAGCGCCAGGATGGCGAAGCTCGCCAGCCAGTGCTCGCCCATATAGTCGCCGGCCACATGCGGCAGGCTGGCGGCCAGGTGCCGCTCCGCCGCCGCCAGGGCCACGGGCCGCACGGGATCCTCGGCGTCCAAGGCGGCGGCGATATTGCGCCAGCACCAGGCGCGGCTGAGGTTCAGGCCGTCCAGATGAGCGATCTTGCCGTCGCTGCGGTCACTGACCCGCGCCGGCGCGAACAGGGTCGCCGGCTGTTCCTGGGCCGCTTGGGGCAGGAAAGCTGCGAACCAGCTACGGAACTCAGGCCCCGGCAACAGGCGTCGCATGCACTCGGCCTCCATCAGGGCCGGCGACAGAAAATCGTCCCCCGATGGCTCCCAAGCCTGGCAGCCCTGGTCGGCGCCGTACCAGACCCGCGCCTTGGTCTTGAACAGGTCGGCCAGGGCGGCGTCCTTCGCCGCCACCGCATAGTCCTGCGCCAAGGCCAGGGCGAAGCCGGTGGAGGAATGCACCCCGGTACGGATCGGATAGTCGGCCCGGGGCAGGAAGTCCTTGAACCGGTCGGCGAAGGCCTCGGCCAGGGGCGCCAGCCGCCCGGCCCAGGGCGCATCGCCATGGGCGATCAGCTCGGCCTGCAGCTTCAGGAGCCAGCCCCAGCCATAGGGCCGCTCGAACCCGCGCGACGACGGCCGCGACACATAGGCGAGTTCCCCCGCGACATTGGCCTCCGTGAAGGCCTCGACGAACAGGGCGTCGATCGCCGACGCCTCCGCCATGTCCGGGAACAGCCGCCGCACGGTGGCCAGCGTCCAGTAACCGTGGACACAGGAGTGCCAGTCGAAGCTGCCAAAGAAGATCGGATGCGCCGCGCGCGGGTCCGAATGGTCGCCGGGCCCCGCATGGACATGGTCGCGCTTGTAGGGGAAGGGCCGCGTCACATGGCCCAGCGCGATGCGGGCGAACTGGGACGCCAACTGCGGCGTCAGCTCAGCGGAAAGCGAGGACATACATCAGCACCATATTGATCAGCAGCATCGGCGCGGCCGTCGGGATCTGGGCGCGGATCACGCCATAGCGGTCCTTCAGCTCCAGCAGCCGCGCCGGCACCACGTTGAAGTTGGCCGCCAGCGGCGTCATCAGGGTCCCGCAGAACCCTGACAGCATGCCGATGGCGCAGATCACCGCCGGATCGCCGTGGAACTTGCCGATCAGGAACGGCAAGGCCACGCCGGCCGTCATCACCGGAAAGGCCGCAAAGGCGTTGCCCATGACGATGGTGAAGCCGGCCATGCCCAGGCAATAGACCGCCACCGCCGCCAGCTTGGCGTCCATGGGGATCCAGGTGGTGACCAGGTCGCCCACCGCCTTGCCCACCCCCGCCAGGGCGAACACCGCTCCCAGGGCCGCAAGCATCTGGGGCAGCAGCGCCGCCCACCCCACCGTGTCCATCAGCCGCCGCCCCTCCTGGAGGGGCGACATCGCAGGCTGGCGCAACAGGACCAGCGCGATCCCGGTCGCCAGCACCGCCGCCAGGGCCAGGGAGATCAGGGTCGCCTGCTTCGGATCAAGCAGGGGATGGCCGCCGACCACCACCGGCTTCAGCACCAGGGTCCCGAACAGCACCACCGCCGGAATGGCGAGCGCTGGCACGAACAGCTTGTTCCCCAGCAGCCGCGCGCTCTCCGCCTTCTGGGCGGGCGTCGGCCCCTCCGGCGCGCCCTGGCCCAGCTTGCCCAGGCCCGCGATGGCCGCCAGCGCCAGCACCAGCAGACCGTTGCCGAAGTCGCCCAGCCGGTCGCCGGCCAGGAAGCTCAAGGCGAACAGGCCCCAGAACAGGCCGTTGCGCCAGCGCTTCGGATTGGCGCCGTCGCGCACGCTCAGCGCCGCATAGGCGGCGTAGATCAGGCCGGCCAGGCCATAGACAACTGGAAGCCCGATCATGCGCGGCTCCCCCGCAGGCGTCGTCCGAACAGGATCAGCCGCGCCCCATGCACCAGGAAGGCGGCGATGGCGCTGGGGATGGCCCAGACCGACAGGTGCAGGGGCTCGATGGTGATGCCGTTCTGGTCCAGGAACCCGACCATCAGCAGGATCGAGCCGATGGCCAGGAAGATGTCCTCGCCGAAGAACAGGCCGATGTTGTCGGTGGCGGCCGAGACCGCCTTGATCTCCTGAACCTCGTCCTCGGTCAGCGGCGGGCCGTCACCTTCCGCGGCCGCCTCCGCCATGGGCGCCACCAAGGGCCGCACCGTCTGGGCCTGGCCGGCGATGGAGGTCAGGCCGAGGGCGGCGGTCAGCTGCCGGAACAGGAGATAGCCGATCAGCAGCCTGGGCAAGGTCACAGCCCGGAACCCAGCAATCAGGCCGCGCGCCCGCTCCTGCAGGCCGGCCCGCTCCAGCACCCCGATCACGGGCAGGATCAGCCAGGCGACACTGACATAGCGGTTCTCGTTGAACGCCTTGCCGAAGGCCGAGATGACGTCCGGCAGCGAGTGGCCCGCCAGCATGCCGGTGATCAGGGCCGAGGCCACCACCACCAGGAGCGGGTTCAGCCCGACGGCGAACCCCGCGACCACCACCAGGACGCCCAAGAGCACAAGCATGTCGACCCCGACCTCCGAGAAGCGACCACTCTATCCGAGTTTCTGGCGCCCCGACCAAGCGGTTTGCGCGCGCCCCGGCGCGGTCTATGCAACGGCGATGGCCCGAGGGGAGACGGCGGCATGACGGTGGCGGTTCTGCAGGCGCGGATGAGCTCCAGCCGGCTTCCCGGCAAGGTGATGCGGCCGATCCTGGGCCAGCCGATGATCGCCCTGCAGATCGAGCGGGTGCGCAGGTCCCGGCGCCTGGCCGAGGTGGTGGTGGCCACCAGCATCGACCCGTCCGACGATCCCCTGGCCGCGTTCCTGGCCACCATCGGCGTGCGCGTGGTGCGCGGCCCCCTGGACGACGTGCTGGGCCGCTTCATCGCCGTGATCGACACCCTGGGCCTGACCGGCGACCTGGTGCGTCTGACCGCGGACTGCCCGCTGGCGGACCCGGAGGTCATCGACGCCTGCATCGACCTGCTGAAGCAAGGCGGGTTCGACTACGCCTCGAACGGGCGCCTGCGCACCTATCCCCGCGGCCTGGATGTCGAGGTGTTCCGCATTCAAGCCCTGCAGCAGGCCGCCCGCGAAACCAACGCCCCCTACGACCGGGAGCATGTGACCCCCTGGCTCTATCGGCCGGGGTCGCCGTTCAGCCAGGGCGAGCTGGTCCAGGAGATCGACGAAAGCCCCCTGCGCTGGACCGTCGACCTGCCCGCCGACTTCGAGTTCGTGCGCCGGGTCTATGAGACCCTCTATCCGGCCAACCCCGCCTTCACCTCCGACGACATCCGCGCCCTGCCCTTCGCCTGGCGCGAAGCCGACGTGGAGGGCTAATCCTGCGCCGTCATGGCCGGGCTTGTCCCGGCCACCCATGAACTCCGTGTCAGCGGAAAGAACGCGGCGGACCCGCTATGCCCCAGCCTGAACGTCAGGCGCGTATGGGTGGCCGGGACAAGCCCGGCCATGACGTTCTGGAGGAGGGCTAGTCGGCGATCAGGTCCCAGGCGAGCGGCGTCTCCTTCGGCGCGGCGCGCGAGGCCCGCTTGCCCAGCACAGCGTCCAGGTGCTTGGGCGCCATGCCGAAGCCGGGGCGCACGGATCGCACATTCTGCGCCGTCAGCACCTCACCCGCGGCCAGGTCCTCAGCGATGTAGAGCGAACGCCGGTGATCGCGGCTGGAGATCTCGGCCGGGGTCGGGCCATAGCGGATCTCGCCCAGGGCCTCGGCCGCCGCCCGGCAGTCGGCCACCAGCCGCGCGAGTTCGTCCGGCTCCAGCGAAAACGCCGAGTCCACCCCGCCCTCGGCCCGGCTGAGGCAGAAGTGCTTCTCGATGAAACAGGCGCCCAGGGCCACAGCCGCCACCGAGGCCGCCGTGCCCATGGTGTGGTCGGACAGCCCGGCCAGTACGTCGAACTTGGCCGCCAGATGCGGCAGGGTCACAAGGTTCATGCTCGACATCGGCGCCGGGTAGGCGCTGGTGCAATGGAGCAGGATCAGGCCGCTTGCGCCCGCATCCTTGGCCGCCGCGACGGCGTCGCCGATCTCCTCCTCGGTCGCCAGGCCCGTGGACATCACCAGCGGCTTGCCGGTCGCCGCACAGCGCCGGATCAGCGGGATATCCACCAGCTCGAAGCTGGCGATCTTGTAGGCCGGCGCGTCCAGGCTCTCGAGCAGGTCCACCGCCGTGAAGTCGAAGGGCGAGGAGAAGATCTGGATGCCGATATCCCGCGCATGCCGGAACAGCGCCTCGTGCCAGGCCCAGGGCGTGTGCGCCTCCACATAGAGGTCATAGAGCCTGCGCCCGTCCCACAGGCCGCCCTCGACCCGAAAGCCGGGGCCGTCGACGTCCAGGGTGATGGTGTCGGCGGTATAGGTCTGCAGCTTCACCGCATCGGCGCCCGAGGCCTTGGCGGCGTCGATCAGGGCGATGGCCCGGCCGATGTCGCCATTGTGGTTCCCCGACATCTCGGCGACGACATAGGGCGGACGGCCCGGCCCGATCTCCCGGTCCCCGATCTTCACGGCGTCCTTGGTCATGACACGGTCTCCAGTCGGCGAATAAGGGGCGCGGCGGCGACGAAGCTGTCGGCCTCCGCGTCGGCGGTCAGGTTGGGGAAGGTCTCGGCCGCGAACCGCCCGGTCCGCACTCGCAGCGACTTCAGGCCCGCCGCCTGCGCCGCCGCCATGTCGTGGCCGGGGTTGTCACCGACCACCAGGGTCTCGGCCGGCGTCCCGCCCAGCTGTTCCATGGCCTTCAGATAGGGACGCGGGTCGGGCTTCGGCCAGCCCAGCTCCCAGCAATAGACCACCGTCTCGACCAGGGCCTCGACGCCCAGGGCTTCCACCTTGCGCCGCTGCATCAGGCCAAGCCCGTCGGTGACGATGGCCAGGCGGTGGTCTCGCGCGAGATCGCCCAGGGTCTCCCGCACGCCCGGCCACAGGGTGATATCGGGGCGATGGTCGCGATAGGCCTCCACCAGCCCCTTGATCAGGTCGGGCTGCGGGGCGACGCCCAGCCGCTCCAGGGCCACATCAAACACCTTGCCCCGGCCGTTGCGGGCCAGTTCCTCCAGCATCAGCGCCTCGACATCGGCCACCGGCGCCCCAGCCAGCCCCGCGATCTCGCGGGCCACCGCCGCCATGCCCGAGCGGACATAGCTCGCCTCGTCATAGAGGGTGTCGTCCAGGTCGATCAGCAGGGCGCGCACCATGCTCAGGCCCCGCCCGGCCAGTCGGCCTCGACCAGCAGGTCCTGGCTGTAGCGCAGCATGGTCAGGCCATGGCGGATCGGACGCGGTTCGCGGGCGGCGGGAGCCTCACCGGCCGCCATCATCACCAACCGTTCCGGCGAGGCCAGGCCCGCCTGGATCGACAGGTTGGAGGCGCCGCCGAACCGCGGATTGACCTCGATGAACAGGGGATCTCCCACGCCGTCCCAGAAGGCCTGAACCACATTGTGGCCGACCAGCCGCAAGCCCGCGCAGAGCTTCAGCGCCGCCTCGGTCAAGGCAGGCGCCGCCTCCACCCGCGACTTCACCGCCTCGCCGGCCCGCACCTGAAGGCGGCTTCGCGCCACCGCCTGTAGGGGCGCGCCGTCCAGGTCCATCAGCACGTCGATGCTGTACTCGGGCCAAGAGCAGAAGGCCTGGACCAGCATGTCCACCCCCTGGGGCGTCCAGTCCGCGGCCTCGATCCGCCGCGCGCCACGCCCGCCCGCGCCCGCCACCGGCCGCACGAAGACCGGGAAGGCGTCGGGCGTCTCGCCCGGCCCATAGGTCTTCGGCGTCTTGAGACCCAGACGCGCACAGGCCGTCCCGAAGCGGCGCTTGTCCGCGCACTCGGCCAGGGCCTCGGCGTCGGGAACCAGAACCGTCACACCCTCGCCCGCCAGCCGCGCCTTCAGCCCCGCCAGCGCCGCCAGCTCGCCGTCCCGCGTCGGAACCACCAGACCAATCTGATGCTCACGGCAGGCTCTCGACAGCGCCTCGCCGAACCCCGGATCATCCGTCCGCGGCAAGCTCACCGTCGCGTCAGCGAAGACCAGCCCGGCGCTGTCGCGCTCCAGGTCCGCCGCCAGCACCCGGCCTCCGCGCGGCGCGACCGCGGCCTTGAAGGCCTGGACCAGCAGGACCTTGGCCGCCACGCTGAGGATCAGGACGTTCATCGGACCCTAGCCGGCCACCCGGGCGTAGAGCACCTGGTTCCGCCCGATCCCTGCCTGGACGCAGCCGCGCCGGAAGGCCACCACGCCCTCGACCCCGCGCTCGCGCCACAGGCCCATCTCGAAGGCGATGCGCACGAAGTGGCAGTTCCGGCCCAGCGGCCGGTCGCGCATGTAGTTGGTGTCGGGGTTCAGCAGGAACAGGTCGACCGGGAACTCCGACAGGTGGTCGGTCACGCTCCAGCCGGTGGCCGCCATCGCCTTGGGCAGTGTGTCGGTGTTGAAGTAGTTCAGGTGGTCGGGCGCGGCGACCCAGAACATCGGGTCCGCATGGCCGCGCCGGACGATCTCGGCCTGGAGCCAGGAATTGTCGTTGGGCACGGCGATCCGCACCAGGCCGTCCGGCCGCATCAGGGCGTGCAGGCGCGTCAACAGGCCCACCGGGTCGATCACGTGCTCCAGCACGTTGTTGCAGATCACCAGGTCGTACTGGTCGCCCCGGGCAATGGCCTGGTCCAGCAGCTCGAAGGCGTCGCCCAGCAGGAGCTTGTCGGCCAGGCCGGGGAAGAAGGCCTGCAGGCCGTCATCGGTGAAGTCCATGCCCACCACCTCCCAGCCGCGGCTGGCGAAGTAGTCCAGGGAGAAGCCCTCGCCGACACCAACCTCCAGCATCCGGCCGGGCGGGCGGCCCCAGATGTGCTCGGTCTCGGCGGGCTGCAGCCGCTTATGCTCCAGCTCCTCGGCCGTGTAGCCGTGGGCATAGGGCGTCTGGCCATGGTCGGCGCCGAAGTACTTGTCGCGATAATAGGCGGCGAGCGCGTCCGGCGTCGGACGCGGCTCATATTCGAGATGCCCCTCGGGCCTTTCGACCAGCTTGAACTCCACCTCGCCCTCCTGCGCCGTGCCGGGGAACGGTGGCGCAGGCGGGTAAAGGCGGCATTAACCTTCTACCCGCGTGCGCGAACGCCGCAGGCGGAAGCTTCAGCGCAGGCCGGCGTTGATCCGGTCCAGCGCCGCCTGGCCCGGCGTCAGTTCCTTCTCGGTCAGGCTGTTCAGCGGAACATCCACCGTATCCAGGGCCTCGTGCAGGTCGTGCGCCGCCGGGTCCACATAGAGCAGGCCGGTGACGATCTCGCCCGCCGCCTGGCGCTGGGCCAGGTAGCCCATGGCCGCGATCCGGTCGGTGGGATCGTAGTGCTCGGCCAGCTTGTGCAGGGACAGGACCGAGCCGTCATGCTGGGTGACCTGCACCGTCGAGCCCGGCGCGTAGTCGACGTTGATCGGCTGGCGGGCCAGGACCATGTCGAGCTTGTTCACGCTCTCATTGTGCTCGCGCACATAGTCGTAGCTCTTGGTCGAGCCCGAGTGATTGTTGAACTGCACGCACGGGCTGATCGTGTCGATAAAGGCCGCACCCTTGTGGCTGAGCGCCGCCTTGATCAGGGGCACCAGCTGGGCCTTGTCGCCCGAGAACGACCGGGCCACGAAGGTCGCGCCCAGTTGCAGGGCGACGCTGACCAGGTCGATGGCCGAGTCGTGGTTGACCACGCCCTTCTTCGACTTTGAGCCCTTGTCCGAGGTGGCGGAGAACTGGCCCTTGGTCAGGCCGTACACCCCGTTGTTCTCGACGATGTAGGTCATGTTCACGCCGCGCCGGATGGCGTGGGCGAACTGGCCGAAACCGATGGAGGCTGAGTCCCCGTCGCCGGAGACGCCCAGATAGATCAGCTCGCGGTTGGCCATATTGGCCCCGGTCAGCACCGAGGGCATTCGCCCGTGCACGGTGTTGAAGCCGTGGGAGTTGCCGAGGAAATAGTCCGGCGTCTTCGACGAGCAGCCGATCCCCGACAGCTTGGCCAGCCGGTGCGGCGGCAGGTCCAGCTCGTAGCAGGCCTGGATGATGGCCGAGGAGATCGAGTCGTGGCCGCAGCCGGCGCATAGGGTCGAGACCGAGCCCTCATAGTCGCGGCGGGTGTAGCCGAGCGCGTTGGGCGTCAGGCTCGGGTGATGCAGCCGGGGCTTGGCGAGATAGGTCATTCGGCGGCCTCCGGAACGGCGCGGGTCCCGGTCGGATCGACCAGGCCCAGGCGGGCGCCGATGGCGCCGACGATGAAGCGGGCGGTGATCGGCGTGCCGTCATAGTGCAGCACCTTCACCAGCTTGGCCGGATCGACCTCGCCCTCGTTGATCAAGAGGGTCCGCAACTGGGCGTCGCGGTTCTGCTCCACCACGAACACCCGGTCATGGGCGGCGATGAAGTCAAAGACCTCCTGGGCGAAGGGGAAGCCCCGCACCCGCAGGGCGTCCATGTGGGCGCCGTCGCGTTCCAGGATGCCAAGGGCCTCGTCCATGGCCGGGGCTGTGGAGCCGAAATAGATCACCCCGTCGCGGGTCGCCGCCTTGGCCTTGCGCACCACCGGAGCCGGGACCAGGGTCGCGGCGGTGGCGAACTTGCGCAGCAGCCGCTCCATGTTGTCGACATAGACCGCGCCCTCCTCGCTGTAGCGGGCGAAGGGATTGCGCGAGGTGCCGCGGGTGAAATAGCCGCCCTTGGTCGGGTGGGTGCCCGGATAGGTCCGGTACGGAATGCCGTCCCCGTCCACCTCCAGGTAGCGCCCGAAGGTCTTGCCGGCCTCCAGGTCCTCGTAAGTCATGACCTTGCCGCGATCGAGCTTCTTGCTGTCATCCCATTTGAAGGGCTCGGTCAGCCACTCCTGCATGCCGATGTCGAGGTCGAGCATGACGAAGACGGTGGTCTGCAGCCGGTCGGCCAGGTCGAAGGCCAGCGCCCCCATCTCGAAGCACTCGCCCGGATCCATGGGCAGCAGCATCGGATGCTTGGTGTCCCCATGGCCCGAATAGGCCGCGCCCAGCAGGTCGGCCTGCTGGGTCCGGGTCGGCATGCCGGTGGACGGCCCGCCGCGCTGGACATCGAAGATCACCGCCGGGATTTCGGCGAAGTAGGAGAGGCCCACGAACTCGGTCATCAGCGAGACGCCGGGCCCCGAGGTCGCGGTGAAGGCCCGCGCCCCGTTCCAGCCCGCGCCCACCACCATGCCGATGGAGGCGATCTCGTCCTCGGCCTGGACGATCGCGTAACGCGCCTTGCCGGTCTCAGGATCGGTGCGCAGCTCTTCGCAATAGCTGGCGAAGGCCTCGGCGAGCGAGGTCGAGGGCGTGATCGGATACCAGGCGCAGACGGTCGCCCCGCCATAGACGGCGCCCAGGGCCGCGGCCTGGTTGCCTTCCACGAAGATCCTGTCGCCCACGCCGTCGGCGCGGCGAACCTGCAGGCCCAGCGGCTTCAGGTGCTCGCGGACATAGTCCCGGCCCATGTGCAGGGCCTCGACATTGGCCTTGATCAGCCGCTCCTTGCCTTGGAACTGTTCGGCCAGCAGGGCCTCGATCACCTCAAGCTCAATGCCCAGCAGGGCGGCCAGCGCCCCGACATAGATGATGTTCTTGAACAGCTGGCGCTCGCGCGGCACCGAGTAGCGCGCATTGCACATGGCGGTCAGGGGCACGCCCACCACCGTGATGTCGGGGCGGAACTTCGCCTCCGGCATGGCCTTGGTGCTGTCGTAGAACAGATAGCCGCCGGGCTCGATCTCGGCGACGTCCTTGTCCCAGGTCTGCGGGTTCATCGCCACCATCAGGTCGACGCCGCCGCGCCGGCCCAGATGGCCCTCGCCCGTGACCCGCACCTCGAACCAGGTCGGCAGGCCCTGGATGTTCGAGGGGAAGATGTTGCGCGCCGCCACCGGCACGCCCATGCGCAGCACCGACTTGGCGAACATGGAGTTGGCGCTCGCCGACCCCGAGCCGTTCACATTGGCGAACTTGACGACGAAGTCGTTTACGGCGGTCAGCGGGCTTGGCATGCGCCGCCTCCCACGTCGTTGGCGTGGCTCATTTCCAGCGTGAACCTTTGCATGTCCCAGGCGCCCGTCGGGCACCGTTCGGCGCACAGCCCGCAGTGCAGGCAGACGTCCTCGTCCTTGACCATCACCCGGCCGGTCTTCAGCTCGTCGGAGACCATGATGGCCTGCTCGACATTGAGCGCCGGGGCCTTGAGGCGGGCCCGCAGGTCCTCCTCCTCCCCGTTGTCGGTGAAGGTGATGCAGTCGGTCGGGCAGATATCGACGCAGGCGTCGCACTCGATGCACAGGGGCTCGGCGAACACCGTCTGCACGTCGCAGTTCAGGCAGCGTTGGGCCTCGGCGAAGCCCAGCCGGTCGTCAAAGCCCAGCTCCACCTCGACCCGGATATCCTTCAGGGCCTCGGCCTTGTCGCGCATGGGCACGACATGGCGGCGGTCATTGGAGATGTCGTTGTCGTAGGACCACTCGTGGATACCCATCTTCTGGCTGATCAGGGTGGTCATGGGCGCCGGGCGCTCGGCCACGTCCTGGCCCTGGCACCACTTGTCGATGGAGATCGCCGCCTCGTGGCCCTGGGCCACGGCCCAGATGATGTTCTTCGGACCAAAGGCCGCGTCGCCGCCGAAGAACACGCCGGGCCTCGTCGACTGGAAGGTCACCGGATCGACCTTGGGCATGTCCCATTCGTCGAAGGCCAGACCCAGGTCGCGCTCGATCCAGGGGAAGGCGTTTTCCTGGCCGACGGCCACCAGCACGTCGTCGCATTCGAAGTGCTTGTCCGGATTGCCGGTGGGCAGCAGCTTGCGCCGGCCCTTCTCGTCATAGACCGCCTCGACCTCTTCGAAGAGCACGCCGGTCAGCTTGCCGTCCTTGTGGGTGAATTCCTTGGGCACCAGGAAGTTGAGGATCGGGATGTCCTCGTGGAGGGCGTCCTCCTTCTCCCAGGGGCTGGCCTTCATCTCGTCGAAGCCGGAGCGGACGATGACCTTCACGTCCTCGCCGCCCAGGCGGCGCGAGGTGCGGCAGCAGTCCATGGCGGTGTTGCCGCCGCCCAGCACGATCACCCGCCGACCGATCTTGTCGATGTGGCCGAAGGAGACGTTGGACAGCCAGTCGATGCCGATATGGATGTTGGCGGCGGCCTCCTGGCGGCCCGGCAGGTCCAGGTCGCGGCCGCGGGGCGCGCCGGTGCCGATGAAGACCGCGTCGTGGCCCTCATCGAGCAGAGCCTTCAGGCTGTCGACCGACTGACCCAGGCGCATTTCCAGGCCCAGGCCCTCGATATAGCCGGTCTCCTCATCGATCACCTCTTCCGGCAGGCGGAAGCGCGGGATCTGGCTGCGGATCATGCCGCCGCTCTTGGCCTCGCGATCATAGACCACGACCTTGTAGCCCAGCGGGGCGAGGTCGCGGGCCACGGTCATGGCCGCGGGCCCGGCGCCCACCAGGGCCACCGACTTGCCGTTCGGCGCAGCGACGCTGGGCAGGCGGGCGCTGATGTCGCCCTTATTGTCGGCGGCCACCCGCTTCAGGCGGCAGATGGCGACGGGCTCGTCCTCCACCCGGCCGCGCCGGCAGGCGGGCTCGCAGGGGCGGTCACAGGTCCGCCCGAGAATGCCGGGGAAGACGTTGGACTTCCAATTGACCATGTAGGCGTCCGAGTATCGGCCATCGGCGATCAGGCGGATGTACTCGGGGACGGGGGTATGGGCCGGACAGGCCCACTGGCAGTCCACGACCTTATGGAAATAGTCGGGACCCTCGGTACTGGTGCGCTGCAAATCCACTCCTCCCGGGCGCTCTATCCCCGGGACCGCTGAACCGAACGCAAGGAGCCTCTTTTCGGGCCCTCATCCGACATTCGCGCGCGCCCCGACGCGGCGTTGGCGGCAGTAAAGTCCCGAATGCCGCCCGCGCCAACCCGAATTCGTACAGATGTTTGAGTCTCGTTGCGGAAGCGGCGTCTGGACTTGGTCCGGCGGATGGCTGCACCCTGGAGACTTGGCGGCGGGGGCCGGGGACGGATGCGGATAGTTGTGCTGGGCGCCAGCGGCCTGATCGGCGCGGAAGTCTGCGCCCATCTGCTGGCCTGCGGACACCAGGTCACTGGCGTCGCCCGCCATATCGACCGCGCGATCCGTCGCACGCCTCAGGTCCGCTGGCTGAAGATTGACCTGGCCACGGCCACAGCCGCCGACTGGGCCTCGCCCCTGACGGACGCGGACGCCGTGATCAATTGCGCCGGAGCCCTGCAGGACGGCCCCGCCGACAGCCTGGCCGGCGTCCACCTCGAGGGCCTGACGCGATTGGCCCAGGCCTGCCAGGCGGCGGGCGTCGGCCGGTTCATCCAGATCTCCGCCGCCGGCGTCGAGACCGCGCCCGGCGCCTTCAGCCGCACCAAGGCCGACGGGGACGCGACGCTGGCGGCCACCGACCTCGACTGGGTGATCCTGCGCCCCGGTCTGGTGCTTGCGTCGGCGGCCTATGGCGGCAGCGCCCTGCTGCGCGCCCTGGCAGCCTTTCCGTTCGTGATGCCAGCGGTTCACGCCCAGGCGGTGACCCAGGTGGTGGCCGCCAGCGACATCGGCCGCCTGGCTGAGGCCCTGCTGGCGCCTGACGCCCCCCGCCGGTTGGTGCTGGAGGTCGGCGCGCCCGAGCCCACTCCCCTCGCCGAGGTGCTGAAGGGGCTTCGCGCCTGGATGGGCCTGAAGCCCGCCCCGGTCCTGGACCTGCCGCCGGTGCTGGCCCGGCTGACCGGCGGGGTCGCAGACGCCCTGGCCTGGCTCGGCTGGAAGAGCCCGATGCGCTCCACCACCCTGGGCCAACTCGCCCACGGGGTCCGCGTTCGGCCCGAACCCCTGCTGGCGGAGATGGGTCTCGCCCCCCGGTCCCTCGCCGACCAGCTGGCCCAGACCCCAGCCGGGGCGCAGGAGCTATGGTTCGCCCGCACCTACCTCTTGAAGCCCCTTCTGCTCGGCGGGCTCAGCCTGTTCTGGATCACCTCGGGCGTCATCGGCGTGATCAGCCAACAACCAGCCGAACATCTGCTGACCAGCGCCGGCTTCCCGCCGGCCCTCGCCAGCCTCGCCGTCCTGGGCGGGGCGGCGGCGGATGTCCTGGTGGGTGGGCTGGCGGCCTTCCGGCGGACGGCGAGGCTCGGCCTGCTCGGCATGATCGGCCTGACCCTGTCCTATGTGGTGGGCGCAGCGATCTGGCGGCCGGACCTGTGGCTCGACCCGCTCGGCCCCATGGTCAAGACCCTGCCCGCGGCGATCCTGGCCCTTGTCGCCCTCGCCATTCTGGAGGACCGATGAGCCTCTATCTGCTGGTCAAGCTCGCCCACATCATCGGCGCCGCCGTCCTGTTTGGAACCGGCGCGGGCATCGCCTTCTTCATGCTGATGGCGCACCGGACCCGCGACCCGGCCCTGATCGCCCATACCGCCGGAGTCGTGGTCCTGGCCGACACCCTGTTCACCGCCACCGCCGTCGCCCTGCAGCCGATCACCGGCCTGACCCTCGCCCACCTGGCGGGATGGGACCTGGGGAGCTTGTGGATCCTGGCCAGCGCCGGGCTCTATGTCGTCACCGGCCTGTGCTGGCTGCCGGTGGTCTGGATCCAGATTCGCCTGCGCGACCTGGCCCGTGCGGCGCACGCGGCCGGGGAGCCCCTGCCGCCCGCCTATGACCGCCTGTGGCGAGCCTGGTTTGTGCTGGGGTTTCCGGCCTTTGCGGCGGTGCTGGCCATTCTCTGGCTCATGCTGGCCAAGCCGGGCGGCTGATCCCGGCCGCCAAATTATGGTCAATAAAGCGTGAACGCAGCGTCATCCGGACCGATTCCGCTTGGGGAAAACCCCTGCAGGCCTCAGGGTTTTTAGAGCCTCGCCAGACGAGTCCAGCCTCCAGATACGGGAGCCGCGTCATGTCCAATCCGTTCGAGATCGCCCCGCCGCAGATCGCCGACATCGAGCTGCACGACGCCATTCCCTCGCCCTTCGACGCCTCAGCCGAGGACGACGCCGAGGCGGTCCTGCACGCCGAGATCAACGGTCGCCGCGCCGCGGCCGAGAACCCGGCCGCCCTGCGCCTCGCCCGGGCGCTCTGATCTCCTAGGGTGTCATCCCGGTTTCCGTGAAGCGGAAGACCACACACTCTGACGTCATGGCCGGCCTTGTCCCGGCCACCCATGAACTCCGACTTGCAGGATCAGGCGCGTATGGGTGGCCGGCACAAGGCCGGCCATGACGTTATGTGGTCAAGGCGCCGTTCTGCGCATCATCTCCAGTCCATCATGAGGTCCTTCGTTGACGCCCTCTCGCGGCGGGCGCTGACCTGCGCCATCATCATCCCATGGCCTATTCCTGGACCGCGGGCGCCCGCCGCTTTGTCTTTCCCGACCTGAAGACGGTGATGGCCAAGGCCACGCCGCCCCGGTCCGGCGACGCCCTGGCCGGCCTGGCCGCCGAGACCGCCGAGGAGAACGTCGCCGCCAAGCTGGTCCTGGCCGACCTGCCGCTCAAGGCCCTGCTGGCCGAGCCCCTCGTGCCCTACGAGACCGACGAGGTCACGCGGCTCATCTGCGACACCCATGATGCGGACGCCTTCGCCCCTGTCGCCGCCCTGACCGTGGGCGAGTTCCGGGAGTTCCTGCTTTCGGAGACGACCACCGGCGAGGTCCTGATCCGCCTCGCGCCCGGGATCACCCCGGAGATGGCCGCCGCCGTCAGCAAGATCATGCGCAACCAGGACCTGATCACCGTCGCCCGCAAGATCCGGGTGGTCACCCGGTTCCGCAACACCCTGGGCCAGGCCGGCGTCATGGCCGTGCGCCTGCAGCCCAACCATCCGACGGACGATCCGGCCGGGGTCACCGCCGCCATCCTGGACGGCCTGATGTACGGCTGTGGCGACGCGGTGATCGGCATCAATCCGGCCAGCGACAGCCTGGCGGCCGTAGACAGCCTGCTGCGCCTGACCGACGGCCTGGTCCGCCTTTTCGAAATCCCCACCCAGACCTGCGTGCTGACCCACGTGACCAGCGCCATCGAGCTGATCGAGCGCGGCGCGCCGGTCGACCTGGTCTTCCAGTCCATCGCGGGCACTGAGGCCGCCAACGCCGGCTTCGGCGTCACCTTGGACCTGCTGGCCGAGGGACGCGACGCCGCCCTGTCCCTGAAGCGCGGCACGGTCGGCGACAACGTCATGTACTTCGAAACCGGCCAGGGCTCGGCCCTGTCGTCGGGCGCCCATCACGGCGTCGACCAGCAGACGATCGAGGCCCGCGCCTATGCGGTGGCCCGCGCCTTCGACCCGCTGCTGGTGAACACGGTCGTCGGCTTTATCGGTCCGGAGTACCTCTACGACGGCAAGGAGATCATCCGCGCCGGTCTGGAAGACCACTTCTGCGGCAAGCTGCTCGGCGCGCCCATGGGGTGCGACGTCTGCTACACGAACCATGCCGAGGCCGATCAGGACGACATGGACAACCTCCTGACCCTGCTGGCGGCGGCGGGGGTGAATTTCATCATGGGCGTGCCCGGCGCGGACGACGTGATGCTGAACTACCAGTCCACCTCGTTCCACGACGCCCTCTATGTCCGCGAGGTCTTCGGCCTGAAGCGCGCTCCGGAGTTCGAGGCCTGGCTGGCCCGGATCGGCGTCACCGGCGAGGGCGGCGCCCTGTTACCCCGCAGCGCCGGCCACCCGCTGCTGGCGGCCGTCTGATGGCGAGGCCCCCTGCCCGAGATCCCTGGACGCATCTTTCGGCCTTCACCCCGGCCCGCATCGCCCTCGGCCGCGCAGGCCCCGGCCAGCCGACCCGCGCCGTCCTCGACTTCGCCCTGTCCCACGCCCAGGCCCGCGACGCGGTCCACACGCCCTTTGAAGCCGAGGCGACGGCGGAGGCGATCCAGACCCTGGGCCTGCCCACCCTCCTGGTGGACAGCGCCGCCGCGGACCGCGCCACCTATCTGCGCCGCCCGGATCTGGGCCGGAGGCTGTCCGAGGCGTCGCGGGCGCGCCTGTCGCCGCCGAAGGACGGCTGCGACCTGGCCCTGGTGGTCGCCGATGGCCTGTCGAGCGCGGCGGTCCACGCCCATGCCGCCCCGCTGATCGCGGCCCTGTCGCCCAGGCTCGCCGGCCTGCGCCTTGGCCCCGTCGCCGTCGCCCGCCAGGCCCGCGTCGCCCTGGCCGACGAGGTCGGCGAGGCGCTCAGCGCGCGGATGGCCCTAATCCTGATCGGCGAGCGGCCCGGCCTGTCCTCGCCGGACAGCCTCGGCGCCTACCTGACCTTCGCCCCCCGGCGCGGCCGCACCGACGCCGAGCGCAACTGTGTCTCCAACATCCGCCCTCAGGGCCTCAGCTACGACGACGCCGCCTTCAAGATCGCCTGGCTGATCGGCGAGGCCCGCCGCCTCGCCCTGACCGGCGTGGCTCTGAAGGACGAAA
>Ga0116141_10001751_pt1 | contig 18720 bp, 13 predicted proteins | sample AD_UKC097_MetaG_FD_89744 | JGI IMG/M metagenome (GOLD analysis project Ga0116141, IMG submission 89744) | Active sludge microbial communities of municipal wastewater-treating anaerobic digesters from USA - AD_UKC097_MetaG | ecosystem: Engineered > Bioreactor > Anaerobic > Digestate | place: USA...
AAAATATGCCGAAATCCATGTTCCTTTCCGTGAGATGAAAGATAACCTGCTCAGCCTTCGTCTGGATCCCGGTCTTTTAGGCGACATGACGGCAAAAACGCCATTTGCCGATTTGCGCGTGGTCACGGACCAGAAAGAAGAAGTTGCCTGGCAGCTCATGGAAAAAAGACCCGGACAGTGGAACCAGGAAATCCCCCATCGGATGCAAAATTATTCCCTGGATACAGAGGGGGAAACCTGGTTGGAACTGTTGTTGCTAAAGCCGGATGCCGGAGTGAATACCCTGGATGTCATCACTCCGGACAAGGATTTTTCGCGTCAGGTCCAGGTGTTTGGCAGCGAGGACGGCAAAAAATGGAACACCGTTCGCAAAGATGCCGTCATTTTTGATTTCCATGGCCCAGATAGGCTCCGTCGCACACGCATTACCTTCCCTCAAACCCGCTTTCCCTATCTTGCCCTGAAAATCAAAAACAGCGGCGTGAATCCTCTGCACATCAGCGATGTCAGGGTATGGCGGGAAAGTGTGGAACCGGGACAGATGTATACAATTCGTGGAAAAATCGAACAGCCTGAAGTCAACTCCTCACGAAAAGAAAACAGCATCATGATCCGTATGAACAAGGTATTTCCGGTGGATCAATTAACCATCCACACAAAGGAGCGAAACTTCAGGCGTGCGGTGGAAGTGCAGGTCAAAAGGGATACAGGGGATTGGAAAACCTGGGCGAGGGGAACCATTTTCCATTATGACACGGAAGAGATCCAGGAATCCCAAACACGGATCGAGATGCCACGTGTCGCCGCAGAGGAATTTCGGCTGGTATTTCATAATCTTGACAGTCCGCCTCTGTCCGTTCATGAAGTTACTGGTTCGGGATATCAGCGGTTTCTAATTTTTAAACATCGACCGGACCGGAAAATGTATCTGTTCTGGGGAAATCCTCTTGCCGAAAAGCCTCAATATGATTTGTCAGGGATCATGAAGACACCGCCATTAAACTTGCCTGCGGCCAGTCTGGGACAAACATTTCCTAACTCGAAATTTGAAGGCCGAAAGGCAAGACTTCCTTTTACCGAAAGGTATAAATATCTTCTTCATTTTTTTGTCATTCTCGGAATTGCGGGCTTGATTTACCTGCAGTACAGAGTTTTTCGGCGTATATAGCAACCGTGTGGAAGCACCGTTATGCCCGTTTGGTCGGACGCATGACAAAATTCCCGATCATTCAAGATCCCGGCTTTAATGGTTGAATACAGTTCAAACAAGATTTATTCCAGACTTTTCAAAAGATTGCCGGCGATGGATGCGCTTTCCATCCTCATCAGCGTTTCTTCCGAACGGCCATAACCCAGCAGGTTCACGCTGCCGTACCAGACAATCCTCCGATCCATGATGGCAAATTTCTGGTGAATGCCGGATTTGAATACCATCGCCATGCCGGCAGATTGCATTTGGGCAAATAACGGCTGAAGCCCTGCTCCATCTTTGTAATCCCCGACCGGCCGCGTAAAGGCAGTGACGGGAATTTTCTTTTGCAAAACCTTATTCAGCAGCGGCATGGCCTGCTGAAGTCTTCTTTTGGTGGCAAAGGGGCTGACGATCACGATTTCTTTTTCCGCGGCGGCCAGATCATTTTCATAAACCGGCAGGAAATTCAGATGATCGAAGATGATGTTGACGGATGGATTGGATATTTCCTCGCCTGTGACTTTGTAACCCAGCGAGGCATAGCCTGCCAGCCTTTTATGGTACATTTTGGCAAATACTCGAACGTGGCTATCCACATAATCATAAATTTGCACGTTTTCCTTGCCGTCAAAGAGACGGTGCAGGCGTCCCGCATACTGCTGAACGGTTCCCTTCCAGGAGATCGGCATGGCCAGAAAAAGCGTATCCAGTCTCGGTTCATCAAATCCCTCGCCTATATATTTTCCTGTGGCCAGCAAAGTCAGCGGCTTGTCTGCTGGGATTTCCTTAATCTTCACAAAAGCGTCCTTCTTGTCTTTGGAGCTTGCCTTGCCGGTAAGCGAAATCAAGTCGGGAATGCTTCCTTGCAGCATTTTGCCTAAAGCCTCTACATGAGCAGTTCTTTCCGTCAGTACCAGAGCGTTTCTGCCCCGCGCCTGATTCTGGACGACATCATCGACAATAAAGCGATTTCTCCAGTCATTCTCAGCTATTTCGGAGTAAAGCTCTTGAATGGAGGCTTCTTTTCCGTCCCTCTCATTTGCTGAACGGAAACCGGTAAATCTTGGCACGATATAATGTTCAAAAGGCCGCAAATCAGCCTGCTTCTTTGCGTCCACCCGATAGCGGACGGGACCGCAATGCATAAAGATGATGGGGTGACTTCCGTTTTGTCGGGCCGGTGTTGCCGTCAATCCATAAACATATTTTGCCGAAACGGATTTGAGGATGGCTTCAAAGCTGAAAGCCGTCACATGATGGCATTCATCTACGATAACCATTCCGTAATCTTTGACCAGCGCCTTCACTTCACCGCTTCGATTCAAGGATTGCATAATCGCAATATCCACAACACCGCCGGGATTGCTTTTGCCCGCGCCGATCAAACCAACAACGCTTTGATTTTTTTTGCGCCCACGCTTCTTTTCCAAAGTTGGAAAAACTTCGTTGATCCTTAAAAAAGCCTTCAATCGATCGTCCCATTGTTGAAGAAGCTGTTGCCGGTGAACCAGAATCAAGGTATTAATCTTACGTTCGGCAATCATCCTTGCCGCAATCACCGTTTTACCGAAGGCGGTTGTTGCCGAAAGAACACCATTGTTATACTTTAGCAGTTCCTCAACGGCTTTGGCCTGATCATCACGGAGCTCTCCTTTAAAATCCACATCAATGTTTTTCCCGTTTTGTGTTTTATCCAAAAAGTCCACGCGCACATCCACGCCGGCTAAAAGCGTAACAATGTCCTGTTCGCAACCTCTCGGCAGGCAAAGATAATCGCCTGTTTCATCGCAGCAGGAAATGATTCTGCTTTTTCCATAAGTTGATAATCTCATTGCTTGAGCTTTATAGAAATCCGGATTCTTAAACGCCGCCAACCGCTTCAACGCATTGAGACCTTTAGGGGAAATGGCTGCCTTGGGAATATAAATCATATTCGCCCGGACGAGAGTCACGGCACTTGGAAAATCGCGCGCCGCAAGATAAATCGGGCGTTTGGGTTCCCATGGTTTCTCAGTTTCCTCTTCATCCTCTTTTCGTAAATCACCCAATTCGTCAGGAACGCTTAAGCGCATCGCAAGTGAAATGACTGTTTCTTCGGATATTCTGGAAATTGAGGACAGGTATTCCCATTGATTGCCGTAAGGCTGAAAAACCTCGTCCAGGAATACACTGTTGCCCGTTTCCCGCGCTTTCTTCTGTAACGGCAGAGCAATCAAATTCCCCAGGCCCCCTTTGGGCAGAGTATCCTGGTTGGGAAACAACCGGTCATAGGATTTGAAGGATATTTCATGGTTTCTGCTCATGGCCTGAGTGATTAGCGCAGAACCGAATTTTCGGGCAAGTGTTGCGGTGATTGGATTTTCAAAAAAGAACCAGATATGCGCGCCATTGCCCGAACGGGATCGCTCCAGCGCAACCGGGATATTGAAGGATTGACACACCGAAGAAAAGGATTGCACATCTCTTTGCCATCCGTCTTTGTCAAAATCGATGGCCAGAAAACGGCAGGTCTCATCCGCAAGCAACGGATAAATTCCAATGACGGCATTCCCGCGCAGATGTTCCTCGATCACCTGATCCGTCAATTCATCATAAATTCGGCAAGCACATTCCGCGCATTTGACTTGAGGCTTGCGACATAAACCTGATTTCCACTCATTGCGGCAAACCGGAACATATCCCTGTTTACCTTTTTTGTTTTGCCATCGTTTGGCATAAACATCATCTCTGCCGGCAAACAATGATCTGAACAATTTGATTTTTTCCTGCGGGGAAATCTCTGCCGGCGATACTATTGCCGGAGAGATGAGATATGATTGATCCTTAACTTCCAGCGTTTGAATTCCATTGTCGTGACAATGCCGGGAAGGACAAATATTGTTCAATTCCGCTTTGAGTCGCGCGTTTTCCTTCATCAAGGAATCGTTTTCGGCAATCAACGCCTTATATTTTTCCAGAAGCTTGTTGTTGTCCATCGGATTACCGGATGCTTTCGGCCACCTGCTTCAAATAATCATCAAATGTCACGGTAAAGATCTTCCGGGTCAGTGGAACAGATTCCTCTGATAGAGATAGAATTAAACCGTTATGAATCTTCAATTTTGAAAACAGTTCCTGAAAGCGGGCGATATTTGATCCCATGCGCAGATTGGGGGTCTGATGAAACTTAATTTCCACGGGTGTGACCGTTTCAAACGATTCCTCAATCAGCAAATCAACTTCAAGATTGTTGTTTGTTCGCAAGTAAAACAGATTTCCTCTGCGACCCCGGTTAAAAAACAACTTGATGGTTTCCGCAATGCAGAAATTTTCAAAAAGCGGACCGGCCAGGGGGCCCTTTAATAAATGATCCGCATCCCGAATGCCGGTCAGATAGCAGACCAGCCCAATGTCCAGAAAATAGACTTTGGGCGATTTCGTAATCCGCTTGCCCAGATTTCCATAATATGGAGGCAGCAAATAAATAATTCTCCCTGCTTCCAGAATGGATAGCCAGCTTTTGACCGTCGGCACACTGATTCCCAAATCATTGGCAAATTGAGACATATTCAATATCTGCGAACATCGGCTGGCCAGAAGCTGGATAAAATGCTGAAAGCTGCTTAAGTTGCCGATATTGTGCAAACTGCGCACATCCCGCTCCAGATAGGTTTGAACATACGCGCCCGCCCACGTGGACACATCGAGCTCGGAGTTCAATGCAGGTTCGGGATAAGATGTCCTAATCGCCGCATGCACAAAAGATTCCCTGGTGTTATTCAGGAAAATGGACGTTCTTTTTTCTTCAACGGAAAAAGGCAGCAAATCCAGAAGCGCTATCCGGCCGGCAAGGGAGTCGCTCAGATTTTTAATCATGGGAAATTGTAGGGATCCCGTGAACACATATGCACCCATGGCGTCCCGATGCTGATCGACGCGCATTTTGATGTAAGACATCAGCTGTGGTGCCCACTGAATCTCATCAAGAATAACGTTTTGGCCTGCCGTATCCAGAAAAAGATGCGGATCGGAAAGGGCACGCTGCCGGGCCAGTGGATCATCCAGTGTAATGTAATTGTACCCTTGTAGAGTATTCATCAGAAGCGTGGACTTTCCTGACTGACGCGGGCCGGTTACGGCCAGACAGGGAAAGGTTTTAATACTTCGTTGAATATAGTCTTCAATCTGACGATGAACGTATTTCATGGGCTTACTTTAAGCCAGGCGCCAACCAATGTCAATACATATTTAAATCGCAAATATGATATTGTATTATATTGCGCTCATCAATAGTAATATGGCATGGTTAATTAAACTTGAGGAAGTCGGATATGGGGAGCCTCCAGCAGTTTTTTACTTATACAGGAAGGTTGAGGTATCTTTTGGCAGACAACATCGCCAATGGTCATTTCGATTGCCCGTAAAGAACCCAACTCATCAATGCCTTCCGCAACCATAATGTTCAAGTCCTGCGGTTCACCGTAAAGAAAAGATGAATAATATAAACTCATCTCCGCCGTAACGTCCGACAATATTATATTGTTGAGGTTGAGTCCCCGGGAAAATTTGTCATCTAATTTACCTTTACGATGTCTGGTGGCGTCCATTGGCCATGAAGGATGACATCCTGAGGCAGATAGATCCGTAAGGTTACTGAGAAAGATCCCTGCGGGGCGGGAAGCCAGTTATTGATCTTATCAGCCGCGGGGGTCCGGGATTGCAAATAGATACTTAATGAGCCGTCGGGATTGGTTGTGTATCCCTTACCCAGACTGCCGATAGAATAACGATTGATGGGATTATAGACGAGAAAACCGTCTGCGTCATACATTGTCAGCGACCAGAACCCGAGAGGCATGACAGGCGGCCATTGCCCCGCCGGAAAAGTAATGACATATTCATTCACCGTGCCGTCCAATGGCTGGCCTGCATGATCCACGAAAGCTGACGGATAAACGGCCTCCTCAGCCGGATTGCCGAAAAGACCGATCAGTGCAGCCAGGGCGCGTAATGTGTAGCGGCCTTCCATTCTGGCCCTGTTTCCCCATACGTCAAAGAGCAGCGTCCAACCATTGGCCTGCCGGATATTCGCTATTTCCCCGTTGATCTGTGCCTTCGCATCGCCGATGCCCAGATTGATGGCGTTCAGTGTTGATGCATCCAGCGAGGATGAGTCAAAAGATCTGTCCGGCCCGATGCCGATCTGAGCAAATCGTCTGAAAAGCGGATACTCACTCGGCGCTATCTGAAGTCTGCCCAATTGGAAATTCAGGTACGTGATAAAATCGGCTGACATTTCCTTATAAGGCGGCGTGCCGGGAATAGATGGATTGAGCGGAGGCGTACCGGGAAGAAACCATATACCCTGATTAAAATTCCAAGGGTATGCTGCATCGACAACCGGAAAGGAAAGGTCCGGCACGACAGGAGGCGTATCATGGGTGTAATCCGACAGAGGATACAGTTTGTATTGATCCTGCAGGGCATGGGCTGCTTCAAGATCGTACGGCCCATTGACGGCAGTGCGTCCAAGAAGCATGATGAAATCCGATTCGACACGCAAAATCCCGGTGAGACCGGGAGCAACGTTTCCCCGCCAGCGGGGCCCTGCGATCAGATACTTACCGGATTGGGTGCCTGTGGCGCGGGTGCCGATAAAATACGGAACATGTGTATAAACATCAATCAGTTGAAAAGCATAATACCGATCCGTGACGGCTGGCACTTCAAGGATATGGGGTTCGGCCCGCAAATCAAGATGGACGATGGTATACAGCGTGTCGTTATTGGGTCGCACAACCGTTTTATCATCACATGTTTTTAAATCTCTCATATGGAGCATTTTATTGAACTGCTGAAGCAAGACCCCGTTTAAATATTCAACTCTGTAAAATTCAAGCATGGGAAAGGCATAAATATACGACTCTTTCGCGATGGCCCGTACTTCTTCAACGGTCAGCGGTTTTGTGCTTTGCTGGTTACTATTACAGCCGATGAGCAGGAATGCACAAACGATGAAAAAAACGACGATAGGGAATGATGCTCTTTTTGGATACAGCATAAATCACAACTGTCCGGTTAAGGGAATATACGGGACTTCAAAATATCAATTGACAAGTTGTAAGGAGTCCGTTCTTGCTGGAGCAGTTGTGATAGTGGATCAGAAATATTCCAACTGCAAAATTGAACCAGCAAAGGATTGTTCCAGCTGGGAAAGCGTTATCTACGGCGCTTTACGAGACTGTCCCCTGTCCGCTCTGCGCTATCGCGCCACTCCTTCCACATTCAAACTGTTCGCAATTTTGTTAATATTCTTCCACGGAATGATGGCCACATTTTCCTGTCTGAATTCCTGATCGCCGCCGTATAGCAGCCAGGCTTCCGCATCGGGCTGACCGGCTAATACCTGCCAACGTTTTAAATTGGCAAAGAAATCCGCGGCAACGGTCTGTCCCGATTTAATCTCAATGGCGCAGAGCGCCTGGCTGGATTCGCAAAGCAGGTCAACTTCCAATCCTTTATGATCACGCCAAAAAAATACGTTCAAAGGCAGGCCTAGGTTGAATCTTTCTTTGAGCAGTTCTGATACGGCAAACGTTTCGAACAATGCCCCTCTTTGAGGATGAAAACAAATCTGGTCGGTGCTGCGAATGCCAATCAGCCATGAAGCCAACCCCACATCCCAAAAATACAATTTGGGCGCTTTGATCAATCTTTTATTAAAATTTCTGTAATGGGGCCGCAAAAGATGAACCAGATAACTGGCTTCCAGAACAGAAATCCATGAGGATGCTGTATTGTGGGTAATGCCGCAATCTGAAGCAAGCGTGGAGAGATTTACAATCTGTCCCGTGCGCGCGGCGCACATTTTCAAAAAGCGCTGAAACGTGGACAGGTCGCGAATATTGATGAGTTGTCGGGCATCTCTTTCAATATAAGTCGAAGCATAAGCGGCAAACCAGTCGGAGGGCGCCAAATCGCGGTCATAAAGAGGAGGATAAAATCCTGTGATCATTAAGGCATCCAGCGAATCCGGCAGTTTGGTTGCGGACAACAACTCGCTTGTTGTAAACGGCAGTAAATGAACCATACCGACGCGGCCTGCAAGGGATTGCGATATTCCTGAAAGAAGCCCGAATTGCTGGGAAGCGGTTAAAACGAACATTCCCGGAACGATGTTTTTATCCACGTGTGTTTGCAGATAGGAAAATAGTTGCGGGACGCGCTGAATTTCATCCAGGATGGCCCCACCGTCAAATCCGGCCAAAAGACCGCGCGGATCACTTTCCGCGATGCTTCTTGTATCCGGATCTTCAAGGGAAAGATAAGGTTTTTGCGGAAAGGTCAGTTTGGCCAGCGTGGTTTTACCCGATTGCCGGGGACCGGTGATGGCAACAATGGGGAACCCCTTGGCCAGCCGAAGTAAAGTCTGTTGGGCATTTCTTTGAATCATGGCGATACATATAGTTATAGAAATACATTTTGTCAATTCTAATGACAATCTGTACTTTTCTTCGTCTTCTGACTAACCCCCATGCCCGGTTGGGCACAACGAAGGATGAAAATGATATTGTTGCACAAAAAGGGTGAGTCACGGTAATTCGTACACGATTGGATAAGGTTGAATTGATATATTGATGATGTCCCCTACATTTTCCAGGTCATCGGAAACCATGCCGTGGTATCGGGAAAAAATCCGCTCCTCTTCCCAAACGATATCGCTCAGGAAGTGCTGCATGGCCCGCACCTTGGCGCTCTTCACGTTCAGAGCGATCGGCTCAATGGATTTTCTCTCCGGTTGGCTCATCTGGCCTGCCATATACTGATAAAAATTCTTCCGCGGCTCCTCACGGGAAAAACAATCGGAAAACTGGGCGTGAAATCCCTTGAATTCTTTCATAAAGCAAGCAATATCTTCTTTGTTGATCAACAGCTTCGGAATGGGAAAGCTGTCATTCTCAACTCGGGTTTCCGGTATCATGGCCGACCTCCTGTTCTTGCTTTTTGATAAACAAGTAACGAAGTCAGGCTATTTTGTTAAATACTTATCTTTCTAGGTTGCAAGGTTTCTGAAGCAGAATGTGACGCTGCCGTTCGCAATAGGATGGCTTTTCGTACGTCAAGACGACCCTCCTGTCTCACATACCTGTCAATTTGCGATATCCAGCCCCTTGCACAGATTCTGAATTTTACCGATGACCTCATGCCTGGTCAGATCATACTGAATGGGTGTTATGGTGATGTAGCCTTGAGAAAGAGCGCCGATGTCGGTTTGCAGATCTTTTTCCGCCGGAAGAGTTTCTCCGGATATCCAGTAATAAATATTATTTCGCGGATCGATTCGTTTTTCAAATGTTTCGAAAAAATTGATTTTTCCCTGTTCGACCACGACAACACCTGAAATTTTCTCTTCCGGAAGGCACGGGATGTTTACATTCAGAGCGCTTTCCTGAAGCAATTTATTTTCTCGGATCATTTGAACCATTTTTCGGGCAAAACGGGCGGCGAAAGAAAAATCAGCCTCCTGATGGGAATCCAGAGACACGGCCATGGAGGGAACGCCCATCATGGCCGCTTCCGTGGCGGCGGAGACGGTTCCGGAGTAAATGAGGTTATTTCCGCAATTTGCGCCGCGATTGATGCCGGAAATCACCAGTTCCGGCTTTTGCTTGGCTAATTCCCGTATGCCCAATTTTACACAATCCGCAGGTGTTCCGCAAACGGCATAGCCCAAAAATTTTCCACCTTTGATGGCGCTGCGCACGACCAATGGCCGGAAAAGCGTAATGGCGTGTCCCACCGCGCTTTGTTCAATTTCCGGCGCCACGATCAGGCAGTCATGCTCTTTTGAGAGTTCTTCATACAGGGTATTCAATCCTCGCGCATAAATCCCGTCATCATTGGTCAATAAAATCTTCATTCTTTTTCCTCATGGCGGTTTTCCTGCAGAGCTTACCTGATCTGCTCGATCTGGCCGTTTTGCACTTTTAAAATAAAAGCATCTTTTTGAGAGACTCTGCCGCCGCTAAAAGATGTCTGTCCGGTAACGCCCCGAAAATACTGAATAGCAGAAAAAGCCTTGAGAAAAGCCGCCCGAGAACGGATTTGCCCGTCTTTCAGAATATTCAGCGACATTTTCATCGTGTCGTAAGACAGGGCGTCGATATTGTCCGGCTCCCGGCCGTAAGCCAGATAGTAGGCGTCTACAAAATCGTTGGTTTCCGGCAGGAAACCGTTTACAAGAAAACTATCCGTAAAAACAGATCCTTCCAGATGTTTTACATTTCCCTTCCATAACTCGGAGGAGTTCCACAGGCTGGTTCCTAAAAGCTGAACGTCCTTGATGCCGTAAAAGGCAAGATGTTCGGCAATGCTTTTCACGCGGCGGGGAGAATCCGGAATGAACAGAGCTTCAAAATCCAATGGAGAGGAACCGGACCAGTCAGGGCGGTTGTTGGCTGGACTTTGAATCGAATCCGCAGGTGAAATTCCCGTAAGCTCTTGTATTTGTTTGGTAAAATCAACCTGGTTCTTATGATAGGCAATCGCTTTTACCACTAGACCTCCCATTTTCTGAACGCTTTGGTGGAAAAGGCGGGCCATTTCTTCTCCGTAATCATCCTGCGGATAAAGAATGGAAAAAATGGCGGCATGGAAATGATGGTGAGCGTATCTGGTGATTGCGTCGGTTTGCTGCGATGGCGTTAAAAAGTGCTGAAATACATATTCGCCGGCATGGGTCACTCCTTCCCGAGAGGTGATTAAAATCAGCGGAACCCGTCTTTTCTGGGCTTCTCGTGCTGCGTCCGCTGCTTCGGCTGTGCCGGTCATGGCGACAATCGCTATGACACGGGCCACATCCGCGAGATAGGCAATGGAATCTCTGATTCCCGATGCCGTACCACCGGAATCTGTAACAAGAATTTTCCAGGGTGAAGGTTGGCGAACATTGAAAAGATCCGCCGACAGAAGCATGGCGTCGAGAGCCCGGTTTCCCGCATCGGCAAAGCGTCCGGTCAGAGGAAGAGCGCAGCCTATGGCATTGGGCATAAGCGGTCCGGAAGAAGGGCTTGATACCGGAGACTTCGTTGCCGGCCATAAATCCTTTAGCGCCTTGTCCTGAATGATTTTGCTTTGCGGTGATAACATAGGCTTTTCGCCTGTTTTGCCTGTGGAGGATGCTGCGTTTCCCTGGGCATGGCTCCAGAAAAAAACAAAAAGCAAGAAAACCATGGTGATTGTCCGGGAAAAATGTTTTTTCATTGTGCTTCCTTGATGAGCGTCAAGATGTAATCGCGGACTTTTTGCGCCAAATCAGGCCTGTCCATGAAAATGGATATTTCATTATTGTGTCTGAAGGCCGAGGATGTGAAATTATGGCTTCCGATGAAAAGAAGACGGCGATCGATAATGACCAGCTTGGTATGGGTGGTTTTCCCGGGAGAATCCAAATATACTTTCACTCCTTTTTCTTCCAGAAGCTGTTTTGTTTTCAGATTCTGCTTGGTGAGGCTGTCCTCCCGGTTTGCTGAAGTTTCCAAAAGAACCCAAACAGGAACGCCTCTTCGGACCGCTTTTCCCAGATGTTCGACCAGCACATCCGGATAGCTTTTAGGATGAATGCCGGCCTTAAAAGAAAAAACGGCAATGCAAATCTCTTCCTTCGCATCATCGACCGCCTGGAGTAATGCAGGAAAAAACTCTTTATTTACAAGAGGTTTTGCAATGCAGGATGCGGGGTCAGCGGCGGTCTTCGTCTTTGCGGCGATGGGATCCGGAAGGAAAACCATGATAAACCAAAAGGTAAGACAAGTTGCAATGAATATTTTTACGCGAAAACCAGACATTCTGCTTCCTCCTGCAAGAATCCGGGCAGTGTACAAACTTTTTGAAAGAGGTTTGATATAAACCCTTAATATTGAATGCTTACTGCCTGTTGCAGAAGATCTTTATCCTGATTCGTCGGGGAAAGTCAACCCGGTTTTCCATTTCGGAGCGGTTCATCTGCCGTCTTGTCCGTCTAAAAGGAAGTGATTAACTTTCCCTTTGGGGTGGGAATGATTCGGATTGGTTTTTCCCGGGAAATGTCTGCATAGAGACCGATGGTTTCATCTTGTGCCGGCATGTTGCTTCCGGCATGATGGTATCGGCCGGTTACCTGAAAATACAAGCTCTTTTTCATCTGGTAATTCATTTTGGCATCCGTCAATTGATCGTTCATTTGCTGAAGCGCAGCTTGAGCCTCCAGCAAATCGGTCAGTGTGCTCAATCCGTTGTCGTAGCTGACCTGATTCATTTTCAAATTTTCCTCGGCCTGCTTTTTTGCTTCCTCGCTTAAGCGGACCTGTTTGTAGGAATCGTTCAAATCCTGCCATGCTTTCTGCATTTGAAGCAGGAGCAGTTCGGAGAGATGGTGAAAGTTGTTTTGGGCAATCCTTTCTTTTACTTTCCGTTCGCCCAGCGCATGCGATGCTTCCCACAGGCCCGAAAGCGGGACGGAAACCATTCCGAAAATCATTCCGGTTGATTGTGTAACGGAGGCCGTTCCCAAATTCATCCCCATGAACCGGAGCGGCGCTTCATCAAATTTCATATACAGTTCCCCAACACCGATGCCCACTTGGGGAAGATATTCGCCGATTTTGATTTTCGTCTGCAATTCTTCCGCTCGCACGGACGATTCCAGCAATTGATATTCAAGTCTTATTTTCAGCGCATCGGGATGATGGACCCAAAAAGCCTGCGGTGAAACAGCTTCGTCCGGTGGTGGGGCCAATTTTAACGTTGCATCATAGGGAATGCCGATGTGCTGGCAAAAGGCCATTAAGGCGACCTGCCTGCCGTTTTCAACTTTTGCCTGCAGCAGAAGAACTTCGCTGACTTTGACTTTGACTTTCAGAACGTCGTTTTTCAGTATCAGTCCCGCGGCGAAGGCATCGTCTGCCTGGAATTGCAGACGGCTCAAAAAATCCCGGTATTTTCCGAGGGTGAGCATTTTTTCGTCCAGAGAGACGATTTGCCAGTAATATTCTTCAGTTTTGAACAGCACCTCGTTTTCGGAAACCCGGCTTTTCTGTTTGCTGACATCTTCACCCAGCGAAGCCAGACGGTAGCCGGAAATAATTCTTCCTCCCGCAAAAACGGGCTGAACCGCCGAAAGCATTCCCATGGTTCCGGATTTCAGCATTCCCGCGTCCATGATGTTTAAAAGATTGTCTTCCGCCGAATAGATCATGCCTTCGGCGCCGACCTTTGGAAAAAATTTCGTAAAAACTTCTTTCTTTTTCTCCAAAGAGGCATCAATTTCCAGCCGGCTGTTTTTCACGGTGTAATTGTTTTTTAAAGCCATGTCCCGGCTTTCTTCCAATGTCAGGGTTTGCGCAGCGAATAACTGCTGGCAGCTAAGCACCAGGATCATCATGATCCAACAGGATATTTTTCTCACAAAGTTGCATTCTCCTGATGATTTTGAGATTCTTTCAGATGAAAATAGTAATACAGCACCGGCACAACGATCAGCGAAAGGACCAGGCCGAACATCAGGCCGAAGCAGATGACGGACCCCAGCGGTCCCCAGAGGGATGATCCGCTGAGGATCATGGGAATAACGCCTACGGCGGCGGCCGCTGCGGTCAGGAAGATGGGACGCATTCTGCGTTTTGCCGCCGCAATGGCGGCTTCTTCGAGGGTAAGCCCCTGTTCCTTGCGGAGCTCCTCGGCATAGGAAATATAAATAATGCCGTTTCGGATGACAATACCCATCAGTCCGGTGATGCCGATCAGCGCCGTGACACTTATGGGATAACCGGTCAGCAAAAGGCCCACCGCCGCACCGAATATGGTCAGGGGCATGGTCAGCATGATCAGCAGGGAGGTTTTGACATTGCGAAACTGGGCCATCAGAATCAGAAAAATGATGGCGATGCTGACGGCCATGGCGTGATACATGGGCGTCATGATTTCAATGCCGTCGCTGTGCTCTCCGCCATATTCGATTCTGACGCCGTCGGGAAGAGGAAGCTGATCGATTTTGGGCTTCACGGAGTTCAGGACGGTTGAGGCATAAACGCCTCTCTGAATATCCGCCCGGACGGTAATGGTGTGCACGCCGTTTCTCCGAACGATGTCTCCTTCCGTCCATCCCGGTTTCAGTTCCGCCAACTGACGCAGAGGAACCGAAGCGGCTACAAGAGGCGACATGACATACAGATTATGGATATCTTCCACATTGGATCGTATTTTTTTGTCAATTTTCAGTTTTACATCAACGGGGTAATCTCCTTCCCATACGGTGGCGACAGGAAATCCCCTGGTTCCCGCCATTAATGCGTAGCCAAGAGAGGCGTTGGAATATCCCAGACGGCCGGCCTCATCTTTCTTGATATCCACGTTGATGGTCTGCAGGGCCTGTGCATAATCCGTTCGCACGGCCAGCGTGCCTTTGGTGTTTCGCAACATCTCCGCCGCCTGATTGGCGATCTTTTTGATGGTTTCGATGCTTTCTCCGGAAATCCGGATTTCGATGGGGGTATTGCTGAAAGACATTTCCAGTTGCTTCCATTTGATCTGTGCCAGAGGATAGTGGTTTTCATATTTCCGGCTGTACTCGTCCAGCAACTGCACGGTTGCACGGTTGGACGTGGTCAGGACGATCAACTGACCGTAATTCTTTGCAGGGACGTTTGGCGTGTAAAGGGTGTGAAATCTTGTCGAAGTTGTTCCGACAAACGACGCGACCAGTTTGACGCGTGAATCTTTTCTGAGCGTCGATTCCAGGTCGGAAAGAATGGCATTGGTTTGGCCAAGGGAACTGCCCTGAGGCAGGTAAACCTCCACGGCAAACTGGTTGCGCTCGATTTTGGGAAAAGGTTGCAGAGGAAGAAAGGAAAAAATTCCAAGTCCTGCGGCAAAGGACAGCAGGCCTGTCATGACAATGATTTTTTTTCGGGAAAACGCCTTTTCCAGCCAGGTGTCATAAAATTTCTGGATGCCGGCCAGAAAGGCGGCTTTCCTTCCCTGGCGGGAATCGTTTTTCAGTCCGCATTTGATATAGGTATAGCTTAAGATCGGCACCAGAACCGCCGAAGTGGCAAGCGATGAAAACAACGCCAGCGTAATGGTCATCGGCATGGAACTGACAAAATCTTTCGCCATACCGGTCATGAAAAACCAGTTGGGAACAAAGCAGAAAATCAGGATGAGGGTGGCGGAAAACACCGAGCCAAAGAGGTCGGTTACACTCTGGGAGGCTGCCTGGGCGGGACTAATGTCATGATCCAGTTTTTCTACATAGTTATCAATGATGACAATGGCGTTGTCCACAACCATACCCAGAACAATAATCAGTGTGGCCAGTGAAACCGTCTGTAAATCCAGACCGATGATCCACATGATGCCCAGGGTTGCCAATATAGAGATTGGAATCGTGGCCGCGGCCACAAGGGCGACTCTGAAAGGCAGCAGCAAAATGGTGACGATGATCACCGAGACAATGGCAATGGCAAAATCCTTGAGAAAGGAATGGATCGCAGAGGCAACGGCGTTCGGGGTATTGGAGACGGTTTCAATCCGGATGTCCGCAGGAAGGGATCGGGAAAACTGTTGCATCTGCTTGTTTACCTGCTTCCCAAATTCAACAATATTCGTACCGGTTTGCATCTCCAGCGCGATAATCAGGCATTTCTTGCCGTTGACCCGGATCTGGGAATCCGGATCTTCATATTCCCGGACGACGCGAGCCACGTCTTTCATCCGAATGACACTGCCTCCGGGACTTGAGTAAATGATCTGGTTGGCCACGTCCTGTTCGGTTTTAAAAGAAGCGGGAAGATGAATCGGCCGCACAAAATGCCCGTCATCCACTTCTCCGGCGTAAGCAATGGTGGTTTGCGGCTTTAAGGCTGCCAGAATGGTCAAGGGTTTGATGCCGTAATGCACCAGTTTCGCGTCGTCAATATACACGCTGATCTGTTCTCTTTGCAGACCGTAGTGTTTCACCGCCGAGACGGACGGAATCCTTCTTACGTGGTCTTCAAACCGTCTGGTGTAATCTTCCAGCTCTTTATAGGTTCTGGTATCGGACCATACCGCCAGAAGCATGGCCGAGGTGTTACCGAAGTCATTATCCGCCGTAAGGGAAAGAACGCCCGCCGGAAGTTCTCTTTTCAGCTCGTTCAAACCGTGACGGAGTTTTACCCAGAAAGCGTCCAAATCCTTTTCTTTTTCGGATACCTCCACAAAAATGACCATGACATTTTCACGGGAGATCGAGTAGGTCTTGGAACGGTTTACAACACGATAGCGAAACAGGTAGTTTTCCACTTTCGATGTCAGTTGTTCTTCAACCTGATGGGACGATGCGCCGGGAAAAATGCCAATAATCAGTCCCTGGCGGATTTTGAACTCCGGAAATTCGTCTCGAGGCATTTTCACCAGTGCGAAAATTCCCGTGATAATCAGAATAGCGGTGAGAATCAAGAGAACCTGTTTGTAACGCAATAGATGTTCGAGAAGGTGATACGATGTTTTCATGAATTCTATCCATGACCTATGGATTGATCATCTTTACGGGGGAACGATCCACCAGCTTGTGCTGCCCAGCCGTGACAATTTGTTCAGATGCCTGAAGCCCTTCAAGCACTTCAATTCCTGTCCCGACAATTTTTCCGGCTTTAACGAATTTTCGGTGGGCGATATTTTGTGATGGATCGACGGTATAGACAAAATTGCGGCCCGTTTCATCCACCAACACGGCTTCGCCGGGGACCACCAGATTGCGTTTATCCTTTGTGTTGGCAATGGTTGCACTGCACACCATTCCCGGTTTGATCAGATGATCCGGGTTATTGATTCCGACCTTCAGCGTATAGGTGTGGGAAAGAGGATCTGCCATAACGCCGATTTCCTCAATCGTTCCTTTAAAGATGGAAGGTCCCAGGGCGCTGATGACGATATTTGCATTTTGTCCTTTCTTCATCGCGGATATTTCATTTTCCGAGACGGGAATTCGCGCAAACACCTTGTCAATTTTTACGATGGTCACGGATGTCATGTTGGGAGTTGCCGTCATTCCCGGTTCGAGCGTTTTTTTCCCGATGATCCCGCCCGTGGTTGCGTAAAGGTGGCAATCTGCCAGACTTTTTTTGGCGATTGCCGCTTCGGCCATGGCTTGTCTTAACTTGGTCTGAATTTCAACATATTTGATTTCGGGAAGATTTCCGTTTTTGTACATACGGGACAGACGTTTGTGCGCATCTTCAGCCTGATGGGCGGTGGCCAGCGCCGCGTCGTAGGTGTTTTTATAGTTTGTGCTGTCCAGTGTGGCCAGCACCTGTCCTTTTTTGACGGTATCTCCTTCTGAAACAAGGACTTTTGCAACAATGCCGGGAACGGAAAAATTGAGCGGGTGTGTTTCCGATTCTTCAATGGTTCCGCTGTACGAAAAATCATCTTTCTCATTGCCCATCGCCGCTTTTTTGACCACAACAGGAACGGGTTGCTGCACTGAACTTTTTGAAGTGTCGCATGCTGAAACCCCCAGAATGAAGAGCAGAACAAGGATCGCGGTTTTCTTATTCATGATTTACCATGCCTATGGTTATTATAAGAGCATTCACAGGATTTGTTCCTGTAGCCTTTGCCGGGCAACGAGAGGAAATCCATTACATCCGGAGATTATGCTCAATTTTTTTAATAATTTTTTGAATGATTTCCACTTCTTCTTCACTGATGCCCTCTAAAACTTTATTATGTTCTTCATGGATCAGAGGGATGGCTTGCTGGAAAATCTCCCGCCCTTTGGCCGAAGGCCGGACAATGTAATTTCTGCGATCATGGGGATCATCTTCGCGCTTCAGGAAGTCTTCCTTTTCCAGTTTGTCAATAAGACGAGTAATATTAGGATGATCCTGAAGAACTTTATCGGCCAGTTCTCTTTGTGACAATCCATTTTTGGAATAGACCCGGTAAACTATGAAGAATTGTTCCGGTGTAAACTCATATCCTTGAGCCCGTTGTTTTTGCTGCAAATAATGCCTCAGCAATCTTCCCAGCCTGTATAGTTGAAAAGGCAGCAAATTATCGAGTTCCGGCAGATTATTTTCTTCCATATTTGTCCGCTTGCGAATATTTAATTGCCTGGGCAATGGTTGCTATGCTAATAGATAGAGTTGTGTCTGTCAAGAGGAATTTTCTTTTATTTCGCAGAAACAGATCCAGGAGAAAAATGCCAAAAGCCCGGCGGATGGACATCCGTCGGGCTTTTGGGAATGGAATGAAGGAAAAGACTACTTTTTCACTTCTTCAAAATCCGCATCAACGACATCGTCATCCTTTTTCCCCGATGAAGATGAATCTGTTCCTGCTCCGCCAGTCGTACCTGTCTGTCCTGCACCGGCGGTTTTGGCATACATGGCTTCCGCCAGTTTATGCGACACATTCATCAGGTCGTCCTGAGATTTTTTGATTGCTTCCAGATCATCGCCTTCCAACGCTTTTTTGACTTTGGCGATTGCGTCTTCAATTTTGGATTTTTCAGCGGAATCCACCTT
>Ga0116141_10001753_pt1 | contig 18718 bp, 18 predicted proteins | sample AD_UKC097_MetaG_FD_89744 | JGI IMG/M metagenome (GOLD analysis project Ga0116141, IMG submission 89744) | Active sludge microbial communities of municipal wastewater-treating anaerobic digesters from USA - AD_UKC097_MetaG | ecosystem: Engineered > Bioreactor > Anaerobic > Digestate | place: USA...
CAGGAAAGGGGATTTTTAGCGTACTCATGAATGGTTAATTTTTGATCATAATCACCGTCAACAGTGTGTTAACTAAAATAATCGCCAGCCACCGAAAAGATTTCACTCATCGCAGTACACCTGTGCCGGCTGGAGGATCCCCGGGAACTTCTCCCGGCAGGACTTCCGGGCAAGGTAGCAGAGGTGGCAGGCATCTGCGACGGTCGGTGGCGGTGGATACCCCAGGTCCCGGGCCAGCTGTGCCGGCCCCCCTGAAAGAAGCGGCCCGCAGATCGGATGGCGGGATGGTGTATAGTCCCGAACCAGTTCTTTGAGCGGATGTTCCCAGATATTCCCGATACCGATCCCCTGGCATACCTGGAGGTTGCCGAAAGCATCCACGTGCAGCCGTGACGGTTCCTGCAGGTCCTCGTAGGGACAGGTCTTGAATGTCTGCCAGTCGCTGGCATCGGCATACGGGCTCAGTTTCGCGGCAGCCCGCCCCCGGAACATGATGCCCCCGCCGGTGATGACCCCTTTCTTCTCCTCCCGGGGGGATCCCCTCATCTCCGGCCCTGATGCCCCGGGGTCCAGACCGAGGATGGCAGCCGGCAGCCCCATCTCCTGTGCTGCCCGGAATGCACGCCGGGCCGCGTTCTCTTCCCGGTTCTCGTAATGGAACACATCGTCGCTGATACTGAGATCCGCAAGCCCGAGCCCGGGGAAAGGCTCCAGGAAACACCGGGCGTTCTCTTCGGAGGTGGCAAAGTACCCGTTGGTCACGATACCGACCGAGTATCCCCGGCTCCTTGCCTGGCGGATGCCGTTCAGCATGACAGGATAGAAGAGGAACGGTTCACCGCCCTCGAAGTAGATCCTTTTCACGGTTCCCAGGTCATCCGTCTGATCAAGGAGTGCGCTGATCTGGCTTGGCGTGAACGTCCCTTGCGCATACGGGCTGCTGCAGACGAAACAGTGTTCACACGACATCGTGCACATGTAGGTGGTAAGGATATGGATCTGGGTTATCATGGTGTGGGGATCTCCGGAAATGAACAGAAATTGTGCTGCAGTTCTTAAAACAACCTGTGTTTGGGGGAAGGTGTTATGCCAGGGATGATGGCGGGGGGATGGCATCAGTGAGGTTGTTGGGTTACGCGGTTGTAATCACATTTCTAGTAAAATGTGTGGTTCTGATTAGTTGAGGGTTGATCGATAAATCTTAAATCGGGTGATAAGTTGCGGTTGATTTTTACAAATAGATTTTATTGTGGTTGTTGTCTTGGGCGATTAGAGCATCGAGACGGTATTGTTTGAAAAAGGCTTTGATATTTATTTGGAAAGGTGCTTATAATTGAGCCGGTTTAACCACCGTCTTTTCCAAGGTCTAATCCATGCAATTAAAATTCCAATGATTGCAATTGTGGTTTCAATAGGAAAAACTTTGATAGCAAAGTATCCCATTAATCCGAGAATTAACCAGATTCCGTCAAGAAAATCAAGTAAAATTTGAATATTCATACAATTCACGTCATTTTTTTAGTAGTTTTATTCCAATGTATGGATTCAACTATCTGATATTTAGGGTGTTTTACTACAGTGTGAAAGTGAAGTGATAGAATCTTTATCTAAACCAAATTATATAAATTATTGATGAATCGTAATTTTTTAAAACTACCTAGTAACCTGAAATGGGAATACTATGACAGGTGTTTAGAGGGGGGTCAAATACAATCCCAAAAAGGAAAAATCATAGATGAAGTTACCATTTGTGATTATTGTCAATATAAACAAGCAAAATCTGTGATACAAGAATATGATGAAGTCTTACCGAATGGTTACATTTGGCAAACTGGTGTCAGAAAAAAGATTGTTGGTTTTTATTGCCCAAGATGCAAAGATTACTGGGGTAAAAGTCCAAATCAACTGGAATATTAGAGAGAATACTGGTTATTTTTCGTTAACAGATATAAATTTTTTTTATATAATACACATCTGATTGTTATTATCACCATTGTCCCTGACAAAACCCTTAACGCGGGCAACGTCGAATAGAATCCTGTTACAGGAACACTCCATGGCCCGGAAGAGCAGTACCAAACAGAAAGCCACCAATGGGGCGAACCTCGGATTTGAGGCAACGCTTTGGGCAGCGGCTGACAAGCTTCGGGGACACATGGACGCCGCGGAATACAAGCATGTGGTCCTCGGCCTTATTTTTTTGAAGTACATATCGGATGCATTCGAAGAACGTCGTACGACACTGGAAACAGAGCTCTCCGATCCAAAGAGCGAATGGTATGTAGCCGAGCCGGAAGCACGGTACCTCTCACTCGAGGACAGGGATGAGTACAAATCAGTAAATGTATTCTGGGTTCCTGTCGAAGCCCGGTGGCCAACCCTCCAGGCTCATGCGAAACAACCCACCATTGGGAAGATCATCGATGATGCAATGGTGGCAATCGAGCGTGACAATCCCTCGCTGAAGGGGGTCCTTCCAAAAGATTATGCCCGTCCAGCACTGGACAAGACAAGGCTCGGCGAACTCATTGATCTCAGCGGTACGATCGGCCTTGGCGACAAGGAGAACCGCTCGAAGGACATCCTCGGGAGGGTGTATGAATATTTCCTCTCCCAGTTTGCGAGTGCTGAAGGGAAGAAAGGCGGACAGTTCTACACCCCTCGTTGCGTCGTAAAAGTCCTGGTCGAGATGATTGAGCCTTACAAGGGCCGGGTGTTTGATCCCTGCTGTGGGTCGGGCGGGATGTTTGTCCAGAGTGAGAAGTTTGTCGAGGCCCATGGTGGGAAAATCGGGGACATCAGCATCTACGGGCAGGAATCCAATCCGACCACCTGGAAGCTCGCAAGCATGAACCTCGCCATTAGAGGTATTGAGGGCAATCTCGGTCCTGAACATGCGGACAGTTTCCACCGCGACCTGCATCCGGACCTGAAGGCAGACTTCATCCTTGCCAATCCGCCGTTCAACATGAAGGACTGGGGTGGTAACCGCCTCAAAGAGGACATCCGGTGGAAGTATGGCATTCCTCCGGCCGGCAATGCAAACTTCGCCTGGGTCCAGCACTTTATCCACCACCTTTCGCCAACTGGCATAACCGGCTTTGTTCTCGCGAATGGTTCCATGTCGTCGAATCAGTCTGGCGAGGGAGAGATTAGGAAAAACATCATCGAAGCTGATCTCGTAGACTGTATGATTGCTCTGCCAGGGCAACTCTTCTACTCTACCCAGATTCCGGCCTGCCTTTGGTTTGTAACCCGGGATAAGAAAAATCATAGACTCCGCGATCGGAGCGGGCAGGCACTCTTCATCGACGCCCGGAAAATGGGGACGTTGATTGATCGGGTACATCGCGATCTTACGGATGAAGATATCCAAAAGATTGCATCGACGTATCATTCCTGGCGAGGGGAAAAAGGGGCTGGAACGTATGAGGACGTGCCAGGGTTCTGCAAGAGTGCGTCGCTCGAAGAGATCCGAAAGAACGGGTATGTTCTGACTCCGGGACGATATGTGGGTGCCGAAGATGTGGAGGACGATGGGGAGCCGTTTGAGGAGAAGATGAAGCGGTTGACGAAGAAGCTGGGGGAGCAGTTCGTGGAGTCGGAGAGGCTGGTGAGGGAGATTAAGGTGGAGCTTACCAACCAAGGTTATTCAATGTAACATGACAGACGTTTCATTCACCTTAGATGAAATTCAGGGACGAGTCACTAGTGCCCTCGACGATTTTAAGGAACATGATCAAAAACTCCTAGAGTTGTGTGCAGATGAAAGAACCACAACTCACCGGATTGCCTGCTATTTACAAAATTACTTCAAGGATTGGCACGTTGATTGTGAATATAACCGACGGGGTTCTGAGCAAAAGACTCAGAGGGGTAAGAAGGTTAGACCAGATATCATCGTTCATCACCGGGGTATTCGTGAGAACCTATTATGTATAGAGGTGAAAAAAGAGGGGGAACCTCTTGCTGATGATAGGATTAAGTTGAAAAATTTTTCAGATACGGCTGGGGATTATGGATATCAATATGGTCTCTTGTTAGTGCTTTCATTGAAGCCACCATACAGAATACAAAGTGAGTGGTTCCGCCATGGAAACGCAATATAGGAAATACCGATTAGGAGATCTCTGTAAAAAAATTGGGAGTGGTGCAACTCCGACAGGTGGAAGAGAATCTTATCATTCAAGTGGAATTTCCCTTATCCGAAGTCAAAATGTTTACAATAATGGATTTAAAAAAGATGGTTTAGCGTTTATAAATGAAGAACAAGGACACGCCCTTGATAACGCAACCGTTCAACCGGATGATGTATTACTGAATATTACAGGTGATTCCGTTGCACGTGTTTGTCAAGTGCCAAATGAAGTGCTTCCAGCTCGCGTTAATCAACATGTTGCTATAATTCGACCTGATAAGAGCTATCTAGATCCAAAATTTCTTCGGTACTATTTGGTTGAAAAATCCTTTCAGAGATTTTTGTTAGCGTTAGCTGCTGCGGGAGCAACTCGAAATGCTTTAACAAAATGCATGATTGATTCATTGGAGATTACAATCCCTCCACTCCCTACCCAGCGCCGTATCGCTCACATTCTCGGCTCCCTCGATGACAAGATCGAATTGAACCGCCAGATGAACGAGACGATCGAGGCAATGGCACGGGCGATTTTCAAATCCTGGTTCGTGGATTTCGATCCGGTGAGGGCGAAGGCAGAGGGTAGACAACCGGCCGGGATGGCTGTAGAGATGGCGGCTCTGTTTCCGGATAGTTTCGAGGAGGTTGATGGGAGGGAGGTGCCGAGGGGGTGGAAGGTCATTGAACTCGAAGAAATCTCGGAGATCGTTGATTGCCTCCATGCAAAAAAACCTGAACGGCAGGAATCGGGAATGCCCTACCTCCAATTATGTAATATCCGAGATGATGGACTACTTGATATGTCGGACACTTTTTTTATTACACCTCAAGATTACCAAAAATGGATTTCAAGAACTGAAGCTCAAAAAGGGGATTGTTTGATAACAAATGCTGGACGAGTCGGGGCAGTATGTCAAATTCCCGATGGAATCAAAGCGGCATTGGGAAGAAATATGACCGCGATTCGTTTAAAGCAGAAATATCCATATCCAACATTTCTATTAGAGGCTCTTCTATCCTCATCAATGCGACAAGATATTGAGATGAAAATTGATAGGGGAACCGTTCTCGATTCGCTTAATGTTCGCAATATCCCCAAACTTAGTTTGATCTTCCCCTCAGGAAATCGCGAAATCCTTGAAAAATTCGAAGACTTTTGTAGGCCGCTACGTGAAAAAATGGAGAAGAACTTCGAAGAGTCCCACATGCTCGCCCAGATCCGGGATACTCTGCTGCCGAAACTGATGAGCGGTGAAATTCGGGTTGACAACATAGCAGTGTAATTAGATATTTAATATTTTTCATTTTCACAACACACGGCAATAACTATTTTTTAAATTAGATAAATTACGATAATAAAGCAGTAAATGGGGGAAAAGATTTACTGTGACTGGAGATTGGTATGAGTCGGGACTGGGAAGCAATATTTAGATTATGGTCAAAGCCTTCGAGCGATACTGAAGATCAAAAGTGTCAGAATGCAGAAAGAATGATAAAAAATGCCATTTGGGAGGATGAAGCACTAAAGGAGCATAAAATTGAAATTTTTTCTCAGGGGTCTTATCGCAATAATACAAATGTCAGACTCGATAGCGATGTGGATATATGCGTACGGTTGATGGATGTATTTTTCTCAGATTTTTCTCTTGCAAATGGATTTACAAAAGCTGATACTGGTATTGTCAATTCAAACTATACTTACAACCAATTTAAGAATGATATTGAAAATGCCTTAGTAACAAAATTTGGTAGATCATCAATTAAAAGAGGAAATAAAGCATTCGATGTCCATGAAAATACATATCGTGTCGATGCAGATGTGGTTGCGTGCCTTGAACACAGAAGATACACACAACGGTCCTCAAATGGTGAATATCAATACCTTTCAGGTGCTGAATTCTGGTCAGATAATGGAGATCGTATAATTAACTGGCCTCATCAGCACTATGAAAATGGAGTGGCGAAAAATACCGCTACGGGGAGCCGGTTTAAATTTATCGTTCGCGGGATAAAACGACTGAAAAATGAAATGGCAGACGATGGAATTGCCGCTGCCAAACCAATACCATCATATTTAATTGAATGTCTTGTATGGAATGCTCCAAACAAGTTTTTCGGGCATTCAGAATATAAAAGCGACGTAGCAAATGTCCTTGAATATACCATAGAGTCAACAGGCTCCTATGACAAATGCAGCGAATGGGGCGAAGTTAATGAATTAAAATATTTATTTCGTGGACCCCAGCCATGGACATTACAGCAGGCCCATGATTTCTTAAGCTCGGCTTGGGATTACATAGAATCGAATTGAGGTATAATGATTCCTCGTTTTCATCTAACAACAATTGTCGGTATTGTTTTTGGGCTCTGGGCTATTTTTTTAATTCTTACAGGTATTCAAGTCACAAGTGATTTTTTTAAACCATTTTCACTTGTAGTAGGAATAGTAGGAATTATCTTGTTCTTATTCGATAAATGGCTCTGGAAACTCCCGATTATCCATGCCATATTTGTCCCATTCTCGGATGTATCCGGAACTTGGAAAGGTCAAATTATTTCCTCATGGAAAGACGAAAAAACCAGAAACCCGATTGAACCGATCGACGCTTTTCTGGTAATTTACCAGACTTATTCATTCATCAATATTCGGATGATAACCAAGGAATCAAAATCAGATCTTCTCTCGGGCAATATTATCCAAAACCCTGCCGGACCAGAAAAAATCGCGGGAGTCTATAACAATATCCCGAATTTATTGGTACGCGAAAAAAGCCCGATTCACTTTGGCGGCCTTTTATTGGAAATCCACACAGGGGATAATACAACCCTAAATGGAGAATACTGGACAGATCGTGGTACAAAAGGAACGTTACACTTTGATAAAAGGATGAAAAAAACCTGTGATAATTTCGATAGCGCAGTTTCATTGCTACAGAGTTACAGATATCGATAATTTTTTGGGATTTAATATGGAAACAACTCAGAAACCTGAACTCAAATTCTCACGGAAGTGGTATAATTTCGGAATACGCGGGATTATTATATATTTCATTGTCGTTCTCGGTATTTCCTTCATCTTTTCATCACCCTGGCCATTCTTCGTAGCCCTTATAATTCCAGTGGTACTGAGTCTTTACATCATGGGTGCTGGTGATAAATGGGTAAACACATTAAAAAATCAGCAGTTTCCCGATGACCTCGATATTCATCAGAGGGACCATGATGCTTTCATCATCATTCATTCAATGGGCTCGTTTTCAGCGGGATTATATTCTGGATTAGATATTCTGATACCCTTTTTTACCAAAAACCGATACCCGTTTAAAATTTATCATTGCTACAATCCGCAAGAATTCATTGATGTACTTCGAAATGAAAAAGCCAAATATATCTGGATTATTGGTCATGGATGGCGTGGAGGCATTACATTTAAATGGATGCGGTTCTTCTGGGAAGGCATCCTTAAAAAACCGAAAAAAACACAATTCCCCTATGCGAAGATTCGGGATAATCTGAATGATATCCCGAAGAAATTATTCATTGTCCAGTTCCATTGCAATCATATTGAAAAGGCATTTTCCGATAATGAATCCCTTGTTGAACTTTTACTAGACGATCAGGCAGGTTCAGACGCATATATCACAGATGACCTAATCAATATAATCTCAATCTGGCTTGCTTCCCGGGATTTAATCAGGAGAATTAAACGGACCAGTATTCCGGAATCCGAGATACCAAATGAGATCGAGAGCGGAGGCATTTGCAACTGATAATGACTAAATAATTGAGAATCACTTTCACCCACCCCATGCCTCCCTTTTCATACCCTGCCCCAGCCAAACAATCGCAGAAGCATTCAAGATCACTGCTCATCCATAATTATAGAAAGGAATCTGCGATGGAGTTCTCAATCGAGGACATTGTTGAAGATCTAAATGACCTGGACCTTGCGATACTGCACCTGCTGCACGCGGGCAACAATGATCCTCTGAAAGGAAGGGTGGCGTTTCAGAAAGAGATGTTTCTTATCGCAGATTATATCGAGAAGATACGCGATCAGGCCGAGTTCATCCCACACACCTTCGGCCCGTACAGCGAGGCTGCAGAGATTGAGATGGGCAATCTCAGGTCATTGGGGCTCGTAAAAGAAGAGGGACAGGAGTATAAGATCACCAAAAATGGTATCGCGGCACTTGAGAAGGTAAGGCCGATATTCTCCCCCGAGCAGATTGAGGCGATCGGGGATTTTAAGGATTTCCTCAATGACCTGACCCAGGATGAACTTCTCCTTTTTATCTACGTCTCTCATCCTGAATATACCGAAGAGTCTGGTGTCTTTGAAAAGGTAATCCGGAAGAGGGTTCCGACTGCAATCTCACTCTATAAGAAGGGGAAAGTCAGTCTTGAGAAAGCCGCATTTCTGGCCGGTCTCCCGGTCGAAAAGTTCCTTGACAAGGCACGAGGATAGAATGAAGGTTTTCGATACCTCGTCGGTCATCTGCTTTCTTCGCGAGATCCGTTTTTCCAAGGCACTGGACACCTGTATCAGCCGGGGTTACCAGCTGGCAGTAACCAGACAGGTTTTTGATGAGATCCAACGGAACCCGAATACACTACGGGAATTCACAGCCTACGGAAAATTTACCGTAATTCTAGTAAACGATCCTCCCTGTTTCAACCGGCTGTCGAAGCGTTACCCCTGGTTGCATGATGGTGAGATCAGTGTCCTCTGTTTCGGCCTACAGAAGGAGCGGGCTGGTTCACGATATATCTGCATCATTGATGAACAGGCAAGAAACCTCAAGGATAAGCTGCACATCCGTATCCATGGTTCTGTAGGGCTGCTCCTGTGGCAGAAGGATTGCGGGGATCTCGCTCCGGGCGAGTGCCACCATTTATATAAAATGTTCAAACAATCTTCTTTCAGGGTAACAGACGATATCCTTGCGGGGCTGATCCAGTGAGCACAGAGATCCGGGTTTCCGGTTATTCCAGTTCGGATGATACCGATCTCCGATCGCTGGAATTCTCTGTTGCGAACAAGCCGGTGAAAACCCCGACCCGGGCACTGAATACCGGTTCTTTTTTCAAGGACACAAAGATTGCATCGGAACTGGCTAGTCTCAACGAGTTGTATTTTACCTTCGATGAGACCTCTCTGAAAGCCATTAATGAGAATCCGGCAGCATCAAAAACCAAGAATAAAACCGCACACAAGAGCAACCTCCTGTCGGAGTTCAAACCAACGCTCTGCATCCTTCAATTCAAGAATCAGGATGCAGCCGCCCGATATCCCTCCGAGAGTGAGATTGATATCCTTACCAATACGGCATATTCGTTTTCGGATATTACTCCCATTCCGTCTATACCAAAGATTGCCCGCGGACTTGATACCGATAACTTCGACGCCTTCATCGCTTACCTTGATAAGAGTACTGAAACCATCAATGTCAGAAACAAAAAGCCCATAATCGGGTATATCCCGGCCACAGCTCCCCTCTTCATACGGAGGATTGTCAATTTCTATCTTGACCGCGGGATCAATTCGTATTATATCGATTTCGACGGAACGATAATCTCCAACCACGCAACCGCACTCAATGCACTGAAGATCGAGCTGAAAAAGCGGGGCTATGAAGAAAACAACTTCCTGCATTTCATTAACGTCAGTTACGGAAAATCCATCAATGATCAGGAAGTCCTTTCGGCTCGGGATCTTCTGGGTTTCGGGCAGGGTCTTGACAGCCTTGGTGGAGTCCATACCGGCCCAAAACGGAATCCGGGTTTTTATGAGTGGCTCAAGGCTCACAAGGATATCAAACAGAACACGAACCGCCTTCTGAACCTGGATGATTACGGATATTATAAAGTCAAGAATCTCGGTGAATCTCTTCTGAACATGGTACCAGCAAATGCGCCGGTTCAACCCGGTGATATCACCTCCTCTTCGGAGAACCATCAGACCCGGGCAGTGAAGATCGTCAATATGCATCAGCAGTGTGTAGAGTCAACGGTGCTCAGGACCATCGTTAAGGAATCTCCGGACAAAACTCTTGGATATTTCAGGTCAAAATCTAACGTTCTCGCAACCGATCTGAAAAATCTTACCAAAACCAGCCGTTGATTGTGGGTCCTGTAAAGCCAGAACAGCATTCAGGATTTATCATTCCCCTTTTATCCTTATTCCCAACTACTAATAATTACTAAAGTCTACCAAATTAGTAGTTAGTCCGACGGAAAATTGTTGAAAAAGCCGAATTCTCGCCCGGATTTTTGGTGAAATTGGCCTCATCCGAATGATACAGTGATGATTGAACCTGAAAATTTTCCAATATTTTTCAGATATTTACAACAATTTTCCCAAACCTTATCGTTGAGGAAAACCGTATCCCTACCTTAGGTACCGGATGCCAGCTGCCCGCCTCGCTGAATCGGATCTTGAAGAACATGCTCTTGAAATGCTCCGAGCCCTTGGTTTCACCACGTTTTTCGGCCCGGACATCGCACCCGGAGAACCTGGAGCCGAACGATCAGAATGGCATGAAGTCATCCTCAAACACCGGCTGAAACAGGCTATAGCCCGGCTCAACCCGAATATCCCTCAGGATGCAAGAGAGACTGCCCTGCGAAAAGTCCTGCACCCAAATTCTCCCTCGTTAGTTGGCAACAACCATATGTTCCATAGGATGCTCGTTGATGGGATTGAGGTCGAATATCGACGATCCGATGGAACAATCAAAGGCGACCTGGTTCGTTTGATCGATTACGAGAATCTGGAGAATAACGAGTGGCATGCAATTAACCAGTTCACCGTCATCGAGAATCATAACAACCGCCGCCCTGACATCATCGTATTTGTCAATGGGATTCCTCTTGTTGTCATCGAGTTAAAAAATCCGGCCGATGAGAAGGCAACCATCGAGACGGCATTCCGTCAGATCCAGACGTATAAACAGCAGATACCCGGCCTTTTCACCTATAATGAGATGGTTGTCATATCGGACGGCCTCGATGCGAAGATTGGCACCTTCACCTCCATTCGGGAGCGCATTATGCCCTGGCGGACCATTGAAGGGGAACGCCTCGCCCCTGCAACCATGCTCCGTCTCGACGTGATGATCAAAGGGGTGTTTGAGAAGAAACAGTTTTTAGACCTGATTCGGAATTACATCGTCTTCGAGATCGATGACGATGGATCGATGGTGAAGAAGATGGCAGGGTACCACCAGTACCATGCAGTCAAGAACGCTATCGGGAGCACGATCACCGCGTCCCGGCCTGAAGGTGACCGGAGAGGTGGCGTCGTCTGGCACACCCAGGGATCGGGAAAAAGCCTGACAATGGTCTTCTTCACCGGAGAGATCGTGCTCCATCCTGGCATGGAGAACCCGACCGTTGTGGTTATCACCGACCGGAACGATCTCGATGACCAGCTCTTCGGCACCTTCTCCCGCTGCCACGAAATATTACGACAGAAACCGGTTCAGGCTCTGGACCGTGAGCATCTCAAAAAATTACTTGCCGTTGGTTCCGGCGGAATCGTGTTCACCACGATCCAGAAATTCTTCCCCGAAAAGAAAGGTGGGAAATATCCTTCCTTAAGCGACCGCAGGAACATCATCGTGATCACCGATGAAGCCCACCGGAGCCAGTATGATTTCATCGATGGATTTGCGCGACATATCAGGGACGCCCTACCTGGTGCGACATTCATCGGATTTACCGGGACCCCTATCGAGCTTACGGACAAGAACACACGGCATGTGTTTGGCAACTATATCAGCATCTACGATATCCAGCGAGCAGTCGAGGATAAAGCCACTGTACCCATCTACTACGAGAGCCGGCTTGCGAAGATCGAACTCGATGAGAAAGAACGCCCGAAGATCGATCCGAAATTCGAGGAAGTGACCGAAGGAGAAGAGATCGACAGAAAAGAGGATCTCAAGTCGAAGTGGGCTGCGCTCGAAGCGGTGGTCGGGACCGAGAAACGTATCACGCTGATCGCAAAGGACATCGTTGATCATTATGAGTATCGGCAGCACGCCATTGACGGTAAGGCAATGGTTGTCTGCATGAGCCGGCGAATTTGTGTAGACCTCTATAACGCAATCATCCGGATCCGACCCGAATGGCATGGTGACGATGACGAAAAGGGAACCCTCAAGGTCATCATGACCGGCTCGGCAAGCGACGAAGAGACATGGCAGCAGCATATCAGAAATAAGCCCAGGAGGGAAGTCATCGCAAAACGATTCCAGAAGGCCAGGAATGATGACGATCCCTTGAAGATCGCAATCGTCCGCGATATGTGGCTCACTGGATTCGATGTCCCCTCCCTCCATACCATGTACATCGACAAACCAATGCAGGGCCATACCCTGATGCAGGCAATCGCCAGGGTGAACCGTGTCTTCAAGGACAAACCCGGAGGCCTTGTTGTTGATTATATCGGACTTGGGGATGAACTGAAAAAAGCCATCGCCACCTATACCGAGAGTGGAGGGACCGGGAAGACTGCGATCATTCAGGAAGAGGCGGTCGCCGTCATGCTGGAAAAATACGAGGTCTGCTGTGGCATTTTCCATGGGTTTGACTGGTCGGACTGGGAAGACCCGGAGCGTCGTCTCTCCCTGCTCCCCATCGCCCAGGGATTTATCCTGGCAAAGAAGGATGGAAAGAAACGATTGATTGTCGCAGTGACTGAACTCTCCAAAGCCTTTGCCCTCTCCGTACCCCATGAAGAGGCACTGAAGATTCGGGACGATGTCGCATTTTTCCAGGCGGTGCGTGCTGTTCTCCTGAAGTATGATGGTGACGGAGAGAAACCCGACAGGACATGGGAGTTGGAGCATGCAATCCGTCAGATTGTGAGCGGGGCGATCGTTTCTGACCAGGTGATTGATATCTTCTCTGCTGCCGGGCTCAAAAAACCGGATATCTCTATCCTGTCCGAAGAATTCCTCGCAGAAGTACGGGATCTTCCACAAAAGAATGTAGCGGTGGAGCTGCTACGAAAACTCCTCAACGACGAGATCCGTACCAGGCAGAAGAAGCGGCTCGTCCAGTCCCGTTCTTTCGAGAAGATGCTTGATGAGACGATCCACAAGTACAAGAACCGGGCAATTGAGACTGTCGAGGTTATCGAGGAACTGATCAAACTCGCAAAAGAGCTACGGGAAGCAGATAAACGCGGACAGGACCTCGGACTGTCGGAAGCAGAACTTGCATTCTATGAAGCACTGGAAGTCAATGACAGTGCGGTCATGATTCTCGGTGATGAAGTCCTGAGAAAGATTGCTCATGAACTTGTTGAACAAGTCCGGAAGAATATTACGATCGATTGGACGGTCAAAGAGAGTGTCAGGGCAAAAATGCGAGTGATGGTCAAACGAATTCTCATTAAATACAATTACCCCCCCGACAAACAGCCTAAAGCGGTCGCCACTATTCTTGAGCAGGCCGAGATCCTCTGTGCCGAGATAGGTGGTTGACACAACCAATTTTTTTAAATGATACACAGTTGATTGTGATAGATGTTTATAGATCTATTTGAATAGAGTATCTCTGCCAGTTGAAGTGCTCTTTTCCTTAATTTTTTATGTACCTTCAATTTTAGCATAATTACTGAATATTTATCCTTCTTTGAACCATAGGATATCTTTCCCATCATACCATAATTTTGACCCCCCTAATTCGCCAGCCGAATCCTCTAAATCTCTTTTAATGCGAAAAGCTTCAGGAAAATCTGCGAATCTATCTTTATAAACACACACCTCTCCAAATCCAGTATGTAATTTTAAAACCCATTCTTCTCCCTCTCGTTCGATATCTATCCTTCCCCCACCTTTCATTTCGGTTCCAACAATCATTGAATAGGCCTCAAAATAATGTATTAATGTCGTTATTAATAAAATAACACACAATATGGACCATTACCGCTGGAATATGCCAGTATTTGATCAAGTATTCCCAGAGAAATATTCTGGATTTGAATCGCTTTTATGAGGAATAATAGATGAAGGATATGGCCGGGGTCATAAAAACCCCGTCGGTCGTGCAGTAACCTGATTCATATATCCTCCTGGTTCTCTACCTCTTTTAAGCTTTCTTCTCCTAGGTTTGCAATGTCAAAATTTCATCCAGTAACTATGTAACTTCTCATGAAAAAAGGGTTCATTTCACAGAAATAAAGCATGCTGGATTTTCCATAATATAAAAAAAAACCATTATAAATGACACTAAAAAAATTATTACAGGGATCATGTTTAAAGAAGCCCGTGCTAAAACATATCCAAACTGATTCTGATCCTTGCTAACTAACTTAATCGCATCAAAAAACGCAAAATTATAGAATCTTTTAAAATAGCCAAGAATTAAGCCAGCAAAAAGTAAAAAGACACCAAATAGGAAAATTAAAGATCTATCTTTTTCATTAACAAGGATATAAACTCCCAAGCCCATGAAATAAGTGTCCCACCAATTTGGTAAATTTAAATCTGGAAGATTCATATATCAATATTATTAAATTTATTAATACCTTAAATTCTTTTATTTTAACTTTAAAAATGAGGATACTATTTTTTAAGTGACCCGGCGCAATGCTCGCTCCCGATCCTAGTAAAATGTAGTGGTGGAGATGGTCCTGCTGTTATCCCTTTGGCAATCTGCTGGGGATTTATCTGCAATCCATACCCGGTTCTCGTAGCTTCGAAGGTATTCGTTCAGAACAACCAAGATAAACTCTCGCTCTTTCGACCTCGTTTCATCTAGGAGGCTTCCATTCGATTGCCCACCACCTTAAATAATAGTTTACTATTTAATTTTCGCTCGGTGGAAAATGAATCAAAATATTAGGCCACATCCGCCATACTCTCCCAAGACGGAGCAGCTCGGATGAATCCCTGTTTGTCCTCCCATGATTGTGCAGACCTGGGACAGATTAAACGTCCCGCGGAAGCTGATATGAGCCCAAATTGTATGCAGGGTTAAAGTGGTTTTTTAAAAGAGGGATCAAAATGATGCTCTTACTGTTGGCCTATAAAGTAATACCCTTACCGCTTTTTTAAAAGGAATACTCTATGGTTTGTTTTTGTCTTGTGTTTAGGAATCTTTTTAAACTAAAATAGGTTTATTCTTTTGTGGAAATTAATCTCCAAATTTATCATGAAAAATTGAGAAAATTCCAATTCAAAGACCAATTAATGTATATCTTCTATATTTATGTTCCTTTACTTATAATATCAGGAGTTATTTCGATTTTATTTTTATATCCTATCACTTGTTGTGATAAAGAATTTTTTCCGACAATTTTACAGATCCAAGCTACATTATTTGGGATAATATTCGCTGTCACAATAGTGCTAATTGAATTATCGATTCAAAATCGTTCGCCGAGGATAACAGAATTGTTCAAAAAATGGCTTGAAGTGTATTTTGTTATCTTTATTTTTTTATTTTCAATTATACTCAATTTATATCTCTTATGCAAGGATTTTTGTGGGTCTCTCTTATATATACTTGCAATTATTTTGAGCATATACACAATTTTAATAATTATTCCATATATCTGGGATATCTTATCAATTTTAGGTCCTTATAATCAACTTCAATTAATTACCACATATATTTTAAACGCAAAAATTTCTGAATATCGCATCTTTTCAAAGACAATAATTTTTGAAGATTTACAAATGATAATTCAATTATTTTCTGATATTATGAATTTCTCACTAGAAAAAGGAGATTTAAAAACTCTAAATGTTGCTTGCATCCAGCTCAATGAAATATTAGGCTCCTTAATCATTCGAAAAGATGAAAAAATTGTTGAGGAAATAATAAGTCCAGAATTTATTTTTTGGTTAAGTGAATTTAAAAACAACGAGAACCTAAAGAAATTTGAATTTAATCCTGTTATTGTGGCGATTTTAAAAACAATTGACAAATTTTCTTCTGAATGGCCAAATTCTTCAAAATATATTAGAAAACCTTGTGAAGGATATTATGCAGCAAAGAATATCGATGATAATAATAAGCCTCTATGATCTCTGGTAGTATGCAGGGTGAGAGTGCCGTGTCATCCACTTGTTCTCCCCATTAATAAAAAGAGCTTCAAACTGCCGATAACTTGACAGAACTCATTTTCTGTTTCGGCGGTTAATCCATAGTGATTTTAACATTTGTAATAAAAATCACGCCTGGGGCTTTAAACATGGCTTAGATAAAAAACCAAATTGCCTTCTATTTTGTAAAATATGGTAAATAACTGGTTATCTTTTTCTTAATTGTGGGGTTAGGGATTTGAACATACCTGAAAAAACCTCGAAGACCCCAGTATAGATACTAAGTTTGTATTGCCACAATACCCACTCCCCTGTCCTTGCGTCGCATCGGGGGATAACCAAGTATCCCCTTCTCCACACCCTCCGGGCTGGGTTCCTCCTCTTCCAAGGGAGAGGCAGTGAGCAGGAAGACTCCCCTTCGGGCAGATCGTTGCACCTGGATTCTGTTGAACAATAGTAAAGAGCGACGAGGGGCTGTGGAATGAACATTCTTTTTTCCATTCCCCTAACCTCCTGGTTCCGTCAAATTGATATGCAATCACGCAAATCTTACATCTGCACCAATGAATCGGGAATTCCTGACGAGACTGGCCGCAATGGCGCGGAAGATGGGCGCTCCACCGTTTTTACAGAGAGTGCTCACCACCTTCGTCGTCCGGACCACCCTTGTCGTGGAAGGGCTGGCCGGGATCATCAAAAAACCGCCGGTCGTGCAGTACCCTGAATTGGGATCGTCGAATCGGATGCTTCCCTCACCGTTATCCAACACACCAATCCCCCTCTTCTCACGCCAACGTTGATGGCTGGTGCGCCGGCTTACCGACCTGAAACAGCCTGAAAGGGCTGCCAAAGGATTCAGGGAAAACAGATTCCGCGAGCCGAAACGCCAGCCAGAGAACCAGACGAAACAGCCAGGGCGATGCTTCCCGACCGACATTGTTGACACAATAGGAAAAAACGTGAAACCCCATGAACCAGGAAGAAGAACCGACAAAGGCGGTGGCCGAGCCGGACCTCATACCCGGCTCCTCCTGTCCCGCACACCGAACCGACAGTGACCGCTTACAAAGCATCACGGAGGAGTCGCCAGATAGACGGAACATGAAGTCCTCCCCCGGTGGCGATGACCGTTACCGGTGGGGGAATGCCGCCGAGCACGAGGCCCGGCGATTCTTGAAAGAACAGGGCTGGGACGTCAGCCTGTGGTATCGGCGGAATCCCCCGCCGGATCTTTTTGCCGTCCGTGAAGGCGAACTGCTCGTGCTGATGGTCCGCCGGAGCCATAAGAGACTGAACACCGCACACCAGGTCGCGGTCCATTTCGGGGAAGAACTAGCCCGGATGAGGTCGTTCTCACCAGGATCATCGGCCCGGAAGGAGTGCTGGATTCTCGTGCGGGGTGACGGGTGGAGATGCTACGAGATCCTCACCCGTGGGATCAGGGCACTCCCCGGGAGCAGCACCAACCCGGCGGTCAGGGATGTACCAGAGTATCGGAAAGAATCCGGCAGGGATGACCCCCGTGAGGTGGCTGTCCATGGATGAGAGAGAACAGGCCGTCCGGTTGCTTGCTGCTCTAGGTGGCGTGGTCGAGATCCGGGCCATCGCCGAGGACGGGACCCACAGCGGGTATTTCGATGACCCCCGCCTCCTTGCAGCATCAGCCGAGCTCCTGGACCTGTCCACCGTCCACGGTATCTACGTCACCCTGAACGAGCTGAACCCGGCCCTGCTTGCCCGGCGGTCGAACCGGGTGAAGATGCACCTCTCGCGGAAGGACTCCACCACCGCCGATGCCGACATCATCCGGAGGCGATGGCTCCCGGTGGACATCGACCCGGTCCGGCCCGGCGGCGTCTCATCAACCGACGAGGAACACGCCAAGGCCCTGAAAAAAGCAGAACAGGTCGCCGGGTGGCTCAAAGACCAGAGCTTCCCGGAGCCGGTCCGGGCAGACTCCGGGAACGGTGCCCACCTCCTCTACCGGATCGACCTCGCAAACGATGAGGCCAGCCGGGATCTCGTCCAGCGGTGCCTCGCTGCCCTTGCAGAGCGTTTCAACGATAGCACCTGCACCATCGACACCGCTGTCTCGAATGCAGCCCGGATCTGGAAGCTCTACGGCACCGTCTCCCGGAAAGGGGATGCCACCGCCGATCGACCCCACCGGAGGTCCCGGATCATCGCTGTCCCCGATGAAACCGGCATCGTATCGATACCGCTCCTGAAAACGCTCGCTGCCCAGGGAAAAGAGCAAAAACCGCCTGGAGGACGATCCCCGAAGACGAAAATCTACGAGGACCCCAAGGCTCCCCTCGACCTCGACGCATGGCTCCGGGAGTACGGCATCAGGGTCAGCACCGTGAAGTCCTGGAAAGGGGGCCGGCTCTTTACGCTCGAGGAATGCCCCTTCACCACTGCCCACAAGGACGGGGCGTTTGTCATCCAGTTCGAGAACGGCGCCGTCCATGCCGGCTGCCACCATGCCGGGTGCGGAGGAGGACGGCAGCGGTGGCAGGAA
>Ga0116141_10001754_pt1 | contig 18716 bp, 18 predicted proteins | sample AD_UKC097_MetaG_FD_89744 | JGI IMG/M metagenome (GOLD analysis project Ga0116141, IMG submission 89744) | Active sludge microbial communities of municipal wastewater-treating anaerobic digesters from USA - AD_UKC097_MetaG | ecosystem: Engineered > Bioreactor > Anaerobic > Digestate | place: USA...
GCATCCCAAGGCCCGCAATAACAGGATATCCTTCTGGATCATACCCGCGCACATGGGCGGCACCTGGAAGTGGTCCACGAATGTTGCCGGCGGCGCGGTCCAGAACAGCATGAACCTTTCACAGACTTTCCAGAACGTCCAGGGCACCATCTTCTCCGAGGGAAGGCCCGGCGGCGCGATTCAGAATCCTTACGTCTACGGGAAGGACTTCTCCTTCACGGGCAACATCAACGCGAAGGGGCAGGCTGTCCGCGTGAGCTACAAGGGCATTGTCGAGGGCGATACCATCCGCGGCACCCAGGAATGGAGCAACGGGCAGAAGCATCCCTGGATCGCCCGGAGGGACAACACCACGGCACTCGGCACCTGGGAACTTAACGTCAACGGTCCCGTCAACCTTACCGGCACCCTCACCCTCCAGAGAAAGGGCAGGAAGCTCGCAGCGTCATATTACGTGAAGAACGAGGGCCGCGATGAACGGCTCCGCGACGTTTACGTGTGGGGCAACAGCGTCTACTTCAGGCTCCCGATGTACGGCAGCAGGGAAAGGCTCGCTATCTTCAAGGGCGACCTCAACGGCGCCGCCGGTTCCGGCAGGATGGCGGTTATAACTTATGACGAGGACGGTCCCTTCGATTTCAATTACGCGTATACCTGGACCGCCCGGAAGAAGTAATCCGACGGGGGCTTTTCCCGAAGCGATGGCTGAAGCCCCCGGTTATGACATGATACTAAAACCAAGAGGAATGTAAAATGAAGAGAAGGAACCTGTTTCTTTTATTGGCGGCGCTTGTTACGCTGTCATGCATGTTCTGCATGACCAGCTGCAAGAAGGACAACGCCGGCGGTCAGGGTAAGCGCTGGTCCCCGGAATCGGGCCAGCAGCCCCAGGCGGGAGACGAGTACGTGAATCCCTATGACGAATCGACGCTGGTGTGGATACCCGGCGGCGAGTTCCAGATGGGCAGCGAGGACGGGGACCAGGACGAGAAGCCCCGCCACAAGGTGACCATCGAGGGATTCTGGATAGGCAAGTACGAAGTCACCAACAAGCAGTACCAGAAGTTCCTCCGTGCCACCGGTTTTCCCGAGCCCCAGTACTGGGATGATCCCGACTACCGGGAGCCCGAAACGAAGCCGGTCACTGGCGTGAAGTGGTACGAGGCGCAGGGTTACTGCGAGTGGGCGAACCTCCGCATGCCCACCGAGGCCGAGTGGGAATACGCGGCCCGCGCCGGACGCAACAACGACTACGGGACCTCCTCCGGAAGCATCGGCCACGACCTGGCGAACTTCTGGGGCGTCGAGGGCAAGGACACCTGGCTCCACACGCCCGGTCCGGTCGGCTCGTTCGCGCCGAACCCCTACGGGCTCTATGACATGGCGGGCAACGTCTTCGAATGGACGAGCTCCCTGTATTACCGTTATCCCTACATCGGGACCGACGGCCGCGAAGACCCGGAAGCGCGCTACCAGCGCGTGATGCGCGGCGGCAGCTGGAAATTCTCCAGCGGCGAGTGCCGTTCCACCTACAGGAGGCATTTCGCGATGCACCTGCGTTACGACTACGTGGGAATCCGTGTGGCGAAGTCGATGCAGATGCAGAAGGGCGCTGCCGGAAGATAAACACTCCGGCAACGCAGGTTGAAACACAACGGAAAAGGGCATCCCGCGGGGGATGCCTTTTTTTTTGGGTATGTTCACGCATAGAATGATATTTAGATAGTTGATAAAGCGGGTTAATTTATCGAATACTTCCCCTATGGCGAGACGTGGGTGGAGGAGAAGGTTGCGAGCGGGGAGACGTTGCCGTACAAGTTTACTTCAAAGGAATTGGACCCGGAGACGGGACTGTATTATTTCGGGCACCGTTATCATGATCCGCGGTTGGGAAGATGGTTGAGTGTTGATGCAGCTCTTGATAAGTACTTAGCACCTTTTGAGGAAAATCAAGATACTGATTCGCAGCAAGAGATTGATAATAAAACTTTAAAAATTAGAAGTCGTTTAATGATGTATGCGTATGGAATGAACAGTCCAATCGTATATTTCGATCCAGATGGGAATGATGACTTCTATTTTACAATTAAGAATAGCATGGGTTTATTAAGTTATAGGGATGATAATGGGAAAACATTATGGACTGTACCGGCGAATTCGGGAATTGATAAAGGACTTAATAACCCATCTATGCAGAAAGAACCAAATATTGGCCCCATAATGGAAAACACTTATTCCATAGATTTATCAAACAAAGCCAAGCCAGATAGAACACAGAAAGATGGTTTGGGTTGGGGTAGGTTTGGTTGGCGATTAAAAGAAACATTCATGGGGAAGCTTTCTCGTTGGTTTTCCTCAGATAGAACTGGTGGTTTCTTTTTGCACCAAGATATGTATAAAGGGAACAAGAAAGGAACGGGGGGATGTATTGGTGTAATCGGTGAAAAAAATATCTTAAAAGTTAAAAATGCTCTGGAGAAATATTCAAAGAATAATTCAGATATAGAGGTTAAGGTCGATTATTCAAAAAGCAATGTCAAAAAGGAAAAGTAGAATATGCGATTCAATAAATACCGTCTGTTAATAATTGTTCTTGTGATGATAGTGTTTATGCTTGTTGGCGTAGTGGTTTTTTTTGTGCAACGAAATAGATATTATTACAACAAGTTGGTTGAAAATGAGTATCTAAAAAGAATAGTAAACGATTCTGGATTTAATATCGAAGAAATAAAAAAGAATTGGAGTGGTGAAATAATTAGGCAGAATAATGGGATATATATCTTGAAATTGAATACAGTAAATCATTCCTTCTTTATTGATTCAAAACATAATAGTGGAGCAACTGATTTTTACGGATATGAGCTTCATGTAAAAAATGGACGTATTACTGGGATTTATTTTTATAAACCATAATCTATTATTAAAAACTATTTCTCTAAGTTTTGCTTGAGAAACGATTCCGCCATCGAATAAATAATATGCCGCTGATGTTTCGGTAGCGCGAGGATCATTTTAAGCTTCTTCATGGTCCTTCCGTCAATATCAATAAGCTCCATCTGTTTTGGCGTAGGTTCGTCATTGATGCCGAGCAGATCATTGATGCTCACATGCAACGCTTTCGCTATAATTCCAACCTTGTCTATTGGGGGCTTAACGGCCTCGGTTTCGTAATAGGCGATCATCCTGGTTGATATGCCGGTTAGTTTAGCCAGCTCTCCCTGCGTAAGCTTCCGTTCCTTCCTCAAGCGGATCAGATTTCTGCTGAACAGAGGTCTTTTCTCGTAATTTTTCATGATTTTATAATAACACGGGAAAAAAAAGTATTGACATGAACACACGAAACATGTAGTAATGGTTAATCTTTAAGTGTGTTTTTTTCGCTTGACGCATTTTCGTAAAACTCGGGGCACCCAATAAAAAAGCCCCGAACCTGTACAGATTCGAGGCTTTTTAGGGCAATCCCGAAGGAGAGCCGCTTAACTTGGTAACTTAAGCAAATCGCCCTCCTTCGGGATTGTCAAGCCTTTTACATGAAGGAGGAGCGTATGTGCTACAGCAGTGCATCGCCGGCGAGCGGGGACGCGGTATCCGTTACCCATGAGGAACGCCGGGTCCTTTCCCGGCTCATTGAAAGTACCCTCGCCTGGTCGGAGCTTCCCCTCTATGAGCATGAAGGTAAAACCCTACGGGGATTTCTGGAGAAAGTGCGCCAGGGGAAAGAAGAAACTATAAATAATCCCGAAAACCGGCCTTTCCCCGGCGGAGTGCCTGAGCTTACGATCGAGGAATTCGGCATGCTCGCAGACATACTCTGCAAGATCAACCGGAACATGGAGCCCTATCTTACTACGTGTTTCATATGGTCGCCCTGCACCTTTATTTTCAACCGCGAAGAAGGCACGGATGAGCTCTTTCGGGGCATGTACCGCAAGGTGTGTGAAATAGCGCGGCACACGACCACTCCCGGTCGGGAGGCGGCCGTATGAGCCCCCGTGCGATCGTCTTTTCCAACCAGAAAGGCGGCGTGGGCAAGAGCACGCTCTCACGGCTTCTCGGCATTCACCTGTCTTCCACGGGAAGAAAGACCCTCCTTATCGACACCGACCCACAGGGGAACCTGACGAAAAGCCTCATGGACAGTGAGGAGCCCGGGCTCTACGAAGCCTTAACCGGCAGTGATTACGACATCCCTGAAATCATCCCGCGTCTCTTTCTTCTCTCCGGCAGCATCCGCCTTGCAAGCCTTGAAAAGTCCCTCATTGGTGAGATGGACGCGTATGTCCGGATGAAGGAGCTCCTGGCGGAGACGCTCTTCGATGCGTTTGACTACATCCTCATCGACTCCCCGCCATCCCTTGGGGTGCTCACCGTGAACGCCCTTACGGCCTCACGGTACCTCATCGCCCCCATGAACCCGGCCATTTACAGCCTGCAGGGTACTAACGACCTCATGGCCACCATGGCGAAGGTGAAGAAGAACCTGAACCCGGAGCTTTCCTTTCTCGGTGTGATCGTGAACGCTTTTGATGCTCACCCGGTCATCACCCGGCAGATACGATCTGAGATTGAGACAGCCTTCGGGGACAAGGTATTCCGGGCAAGCCTTTCCCGCTCGGTGAAGGTTGAGGAGGCCCTGGCGGCCCGGCGGGGACTCTGTGCCGGAGAAAGCAAGGTGGGGGATGAAATAGCGGCGATCGGCGAGGAACTCATCGAGCGGGTGGAGGGGACGGCACCGGTGCCGAGTCCTTCGGCTTCGCTCAGGACAGACGGAGCCGGGGGACTTGTGCCGAGCGGAGACGAGGCATGAACATGACGGCCGACAAGCGCACCGGGAAAGACCGGCCCTTCGGCAAAGCCCCTCGACAGAGCTCGGGACAAGCTCAGGACAAGCTCCACGGCAGGAAGACGCTCCAGGTGACGAACTTCCTGGACGAGTTCGAGAAGGACGACGTGAAGCGGTACGTGGATATCGTGGAGCTCTTTCACCACTTCGGCGTGACGCTCACGAAGAAGGGCAAAAGCTATATGGCACAGTGTCCCTGGCACAAGGACACTACCCCGTCCCTTTCGGTGGACCGGGAAAAGGGAGTGTATAACTGCTTCGGGTGCGGCGAGAGCGGAGATATCTTTACTCTTACCGAAAAGATGAAAGGCTGTGATTTCAAGGAAGCGCTGAGCTTTTTGAAAGAGCTTAAAGGATCGCCGGTGTCGAAGGTTTTGGCCGATAGTGTGACCGGCGGGGAAGACGACAGCAGCGAAGAGATGGACGAAAGCGAGGAAATCCTTTCTCCCTCATCAACCGCGTCGGGAGCCGCGCACATCACGGTGAAAGAGCACGAGAATGACGCGGCGAGCGATGCGGCACCGGAAAGCCCGAACGCTGACGGATTGACGCTTACCACCGTTGCCGACCATTACCATAAAAAGCTTTTTGAGAGCGAGAAAGCCCTGGACTACCTGAAAACGCGGGGATTTTCACGCCTTGAACTCTACACACGGTTCCGGATCGGATATGCCGATGGGTCGCTTCTTTCGATGATCGGGGAGAACCAGAAGCGGAAGCTTCAACACATCGGTATCCTCACCGAGAAGGGCCATGAGCACTTTCGAAACTGCGTGACCTTTCCCATCGTCGATGATCTCAACCAGGTGGTGGGCACGTATGGCCGCTCCGTCGATCCTTCGGCGAAGATTCAGCACCTCTACCTCAAGGGGAAGCACCGGGGTATATTCAACCGGAAAGCCTCGAAGGTGTATGATGAAGTGGTCCTCACGGAAAGCATCATCGACGCGTTTTCTTTGATCGAGCTTGGCATCGAGAACGTCCAGAGTATTTACGGCACCAATGGTTTCACTGACGAGCATTTGCAATTACTCAAAGACGACCGGGTGAAGACGATGGTCCTTGCACTGGACAACGACGAGCCCGGCCGGGAGGCATCGGGGAAGCTTAAAGAGAAGCTCATGGCGGAAGGCTTTGCCGTGAAGGAGATCGCGCCGCCGGAGCTTCCGGGGCTTTTCGCCGAGGGAGAAAACGCCCTCGTCAAGGACTGGAATGAGTACCTGGCGCAGGGGCTCTCAACGGCTTCTCCGGAGGAGCTTAAAGAGCTGGTGAAGAAGGCGATCCGGAAAGCGGAGGAACACCGCGCCCCGGCGTCCTCCACGTCGGCACTGAAGGTCGTCGAGGACGCCGCGAGCTACACCTTCACCGTGGGCGACGTGAGCTACCGAGTGACCGGCATGAAGGAGCTTTTCGTCGGATCACTCAGGGTGAACGTGAAAGCCGAACTGAAACGCTCATCGGAAGATGAGTCCGCACGGGAGCCGAATGCCGAAAAATATTACGACAACCTTGACCTGTACTCGGCGAGAAGCCGCGCGTCCTATGCCCTCAATCTCTCGAAGGCGTTCGGCATTGAACCGAAGCGGATCGAGCGCGACCTCATTAATATTCTCGAATACTTGGAAGCAGTGCGGGACCGGAAACTCCGGGGAGAGGACGCCAAAACCGTGGAGATGTCGCCGGAAGAGCGTGAGCTGGGGCTATCGCTGCTCCGGGACGAGCGTCTCTTTGAGCGGATCGTGGAAGACATGGAGGTACTCGGCTACGTGGGCGAGGACCTGAACAAGCAGCTCATCTATCTGGCCGCCTCATCGCGCAAGCTCGACAATCCGCTCTCGGTGCTCATCGTCTCGGGATCGGCGGCGGGGAAAAGCTTCATCGTGGATACGGTGAAAGAGCTCCTTCCCCCGGAGGAGGTGCTCGCACTCACCTCACTTTCCGACCAGGCGCTCAACTACGCCGAGGCGCTGGACCACAAGTTTTTGTCCCTCGGCGAGGCGGTGCACTCGGAGCCCGTGGAGCACCAGATACGGGAGATCATCTCGGGCAAATGTATTTCAAGGCTCGTGACCGTGAAGGACCAGAAGACCGGGAAACTCGCGAGCACGCTCGTGCAGTCGCCGGCGGCGGTGTCCATGGTGATCACCGGGACGAAGTACGACATCAACCCCGAGAACGCCTCGCGGTTCTTCGTGGTGAACGTGGACGAATCGAGGGCGCAGACGCGGAGGATCCACGAACTGCAGCGGAAAAGTTTCCGCGTGGAAAATCTTCACCGGCGGCGCACCCTCCTTCCTGAGATTATCCGCTCCCACCGGGCGGCGCAACGGTTGCTCCGGCCGCTTTTCACGGTAATCCCTTTCGCCGAACACATCGACTTCCCGGACACGCTCATGCGCGCGAGGCGCGACCAGGCCCGCTTCCTCGACCTCATTGCCTGCGTGTCGTATCTGCGGCAGTTTCAAAAAGAGATCATGCGTGATGGTGCCGTTGAGTATCTGGAAGCGGACCTTGAGGACTACGAGATCGCGCGGGAGATTCTGGTCAAGGGGGTGCTCGCCTCGACCATGAGGGAGATTCCGCGCGGGTCGATCGACCTGTATGAGGAGTTCCGCCGCCTGGCGACAAAGCGGGCGCGGAGAGAGGACCTTACCTCCGTGGAGGTGACGGTAAGTCAGCGGGAACTGCGGGAGGAGACGGGCCTGGGGCATTCGTGGATCAAACAGCACCTGCGCTACCTGGTGGAGTTTGAATATCTCCTTGCCGAGCGGCGGCACGCGCGGGGATCGCGCGGCGCGTACCGCCTCAGGGAGGACGCGGAGCTTCCACAGATCGCCTTCGCGATGATCCCCACGAGAGAGGAGTTGGAAACGCGTGTCAATGGTCGGAAAGATGAACATGATAATTGAGTATGTATACAAAAGTGGGCAAGTGGGCACAAGTGGGCATTGCCCGCTTTTTGGCCCTAAGCACTGAAGCTTCGAGGGTTTTCAAAGTGGGCACAAAAATCAGGGGGGGATGGCCGGGAGGAAAAACATTCGATGAATACACCACAGCGCCGCATGACCGACACACAACGTGATGCTCTCCTGGCCGACTACGTGCGGTATCGCGGGTTCACGGGAGGGCGGGTGACGGACGTGAAAAGCGCGTTCACTATATTCCTGGCATATATCACGCGCCGCGGCATAGACGTTCTTTCTTTAAGCGCACGCGACGCCCAGGACTTCAGGGAGTACCTCACCACGAAAGCACACGAAAACGGGACTCTCTATTACCGCCCCTCGAGCGTGGCGCATATCGTAAGCAGGGTCTCGGTGCTGTACGAATATATGCGACGGAGAGAGCACGTGCCGACAAACCCGTTTAAGGCCGCCCTCTGCGCGCGGAAGAAGCGGACGTCTCCTCTGCATATCCAGAGCGATGAGCACACACCGATCATTGAAAGCTTTCTTGCCTGGCTTACGGTGAAAGGCTACAAGCCGCGGGGCATCAAGGGTGAGTTGTACACGGCACGACAGCTTTGTATATACGCCGGGGAACACGGCATCTCCCTCGCCGCCATGAGCGTGCGGCAGGCGGAGGCCTTCCGGGAGGAGCTTCGCCGTGCGCAGGACGAAAAGGGCGCACCGCGCTACAATCCGGCGACGATCAACGGGAGGCTTGCCCACGCGCGGCTGTTCTTCCGCTTTCTTGTCGAGACGGGGAAGGCGCTGCGCAATCCTTTTAACGGCATTGAAGGGATGAAGGAGCGAGTGCGGCTTCCGCGGAACATCCTCACCGTCGAGGAGATGAAAACGCTCCTGGAAGGGATCGAGGTGAAGGACGCCTGGGACGTGAAGTTCAAGGTCATCGTGGAGCTTTTGTATGCCACGGGAGCGCGTGTCAGCGAGATTGAGGACCTCACGCGGGAGGACATCGACCTTGAAGGCGGCTACATCCTCATCCGTGACGACAAGGAGCGGCAGGACCGGCGCTGTCCTCTTACCGAGACGGCGAGGGAATATCTTTCGCTCTACCTTTCCCATGATCCCGGCGCCGCCGACGGTTCGGTGTTCGCCCAGGGGGAGAAGCGGACGATCAACGCCTGGCTCAACCACCGGCTGAAAAGGCTTACGGAGAAACTGGAACTGCCGCGGATCACCTGCCACAGCCTCAGGCACATTATCGCCACGCATCTTATCAGGGAAGGAGCGGACATCCGTGAGGTGCAGGAGTATCTGGGGCACCGGCGGATTAAAAGTACCGAGGTCTACACGCGCCTTTTCCCGGACGATTTAAAGGAGGCGGTCGAGCGGAGCCACCCGCGCGAGCGCCGGTACGCGGAGGAACGGCATGCAGCTCTCCTGGGCGATACTGAAGAAACTCTTTGAGAACCACCTGGACAACCGCTCCTTTTCCCGCTCGACGATCACGCGGTATCTCAGAGAGGCGGAGGTGTTCTTCGAGTGGCTCGCGAAGGAGCGGGGAAAGGACGACGCGCGGGAGGTGACCAGAGAGGATATTTTCGCGTACCGGCTGTATTTACACGACTACGAACGCAAGGGAAAACGGTTACGCGACACGACGCGCCGGGGGATGGTGATGACAGTGCGCCGGCTTTTTCTCTTTCTCGCGAAGTACGAATACCTGCTTACCAACCCGTTTGATGGGATCGATCTTGGGAACGTGACCGTGCGGCATCTGCGGACAAGCATTCCCGAGGAGCGGATGCACCGGCTCCTTGACGGGATCGAGGGGACGAGGATGACGAGGATCCGCGACCGCGCGCTCTTTGAGCTTTTGTACGGGACGGGCCTTCGCTCCGGTGAGGTGTGCCGCCTTGATCTGGCGGACGTTGACTTTGCGGTCGGGACGCTCTTCGTGCGCCAGGGCAAGGGCGGCAAGGACCGGGTGGTGCCGCTGGGGGCAAACGCTATGAGGTGGCTGGAACTATATATTGCTCATGCCCGGCCGAAATTCGGCATGCACCGGAAGGGAGGCCTGGAGGAGCGCGATGCCCTCTTTCTCACGCTGCAGGGGCGGCGTATGAGCTGGGTGGCGGTGAATGCTCAGCTGAAACAGCACTATGTAAAATCAGCGCCCGAAGGGAAGAAGGAAAAGCAGGTGTGCGCCCACATGCTCCGGCACAGCTTCGCCACGCACGTCCTGGAGGGCGGGGCCGCCGTAAAGCAGGTGAAGGATATCCTGGGGCATGCCTGTTTTGAATCGACGGTGATCTATACGCATTTTTCGGTGAAGGGACTGCGGCGGATCATGAAGCGGTATCATCCGCGGGAGAACGAGCTTTTCACGGAGATGACGGATGAGGAGCGGGAGCGGATCGTGCGGCTTTTGCGGTGCATCGCCGATGATACGGAGTGAGTTTCGCTCTCGGAGTGTTTCCTTCCGGAGCACGTCCCGCGCGCGTACGATAATATGGATTCCGTAGCCGAAGGAGCGGAGGGGCGGGTAGGGTTCCCGCTCCGACTCGCCCTGAGGGAACGTGCGCGAGCATGCGGCGGAATCCCATGTTATCGGATGCGCGCGGGGTCATCGGAATAACGTTTCGTCTCGGAGGAGTCGCGGGGGAAACGTTTCTCCGGGAAAGGGACGGCGCATAATTCGGCATGGCCGCCAGTGCCTTTTCTTTCGCAGAGATGAACTTCATCCAAGCGCGGCACCGGCGTCCATGCCCCGGGTCATTATGCGCCATCCTTCCGTGCTCCTGAAGATAACCGCCTCGCGCCGAACTCTTCTGCGCAACCCCGGCCGTGCACATGTGGACAGCCCGATGGAGTCACTGCCCGTGATGCATCTTCCGCCCCGGCCTGACCACATGCGCACAGCCCCTGCTGCTACTACTGAAACATGTGTTCTTTTTCATGAAGGGGCGGCCTTGTGGTGAAATCGTCTTGACGCGCCGATAGGGTATGGTCATTCTATGACACGAGGATCGCCTGGTCTTTGAAATATTTTTCTCCGGTGCCCGCTTAATGGGAATGTTTTCTTGAAAAAGGGAGAACCTTGAATACTTCCCCTACGGCGAGACGTGGGTGGAGGAGAAGGTGGCATCAGGAGAAAGCCTGCCGTATAAGTTCACTTCAAAGGAATACGACCCGGAGACGGGGCTGTATTATTTCGGGCATAGATACCACAATCCACAAACAGGTTTATGGGGGAGTGTGGACCCGCCACTGGTAAGGGGTGAGTATTTTCCAAAGCCAAACGACATGGACACGGATCACGATTATTATTGGTATGGGGCTAATGATCAAAACAGTAAACTTCCAGGAATGGGAGGAGTGTTTAACCCGGTAAACCTGAATGTGTATCACTATGCAGGACTGAATCCGGTGAAATTATTGGATCCAGATGGAAATCAACAAATTATTAGCAATTGGTTTTGGAAACAAGCTGGCATAACACAATGGTCATTACGGCAGTATTTCATTGAAAGACCACAACAGCCAATAATTGATTTAAAAAGTTTCTCATCAAGAGCACATCAATTACGGACTTGGGGACATCAACAGTTCCCTGGTGAAAAAAATTCTGATGCTCGGCATTATTCTACATCTTATGTGCTGACAAGAGAGTTTTTAAAGCCAAACTTGGTTGACAAAGCAGGCATAGTGAATGAGGTTCAAGGCCTTTTAATGCATGATATTCCTGATTTAAAGGGTCGATTAGAGGGAACTCGCCCATGGGCTTGTCAAATTGCGGATATTAAAGCTAATCGTCAAGGAATCCAAGATGCTATCCGTGATATAAAATTGCTTAAAGAAGGCAAGAACGCAATTGGGCCAAAATACGAAATTAAGAATCTACCTGAAAAGAATGAAATTCCAACTTGGAGAGGTAGATAATGTTGATAGTCAAATTATTAAAGAATAAACAATTTATTTTTCTTTGTTGTCTCATTTTCTTCTTTTTAATTCGTTGTAACGATTTGAGTAGTAAGGTGACTATGGATTTTCTTAAGGATAATCCCACGGCAATAATCGTTAATGTTGGACCAGGCGAGGGAGATAACGATACCGTTTATTATCATATTAAATATAGAAAGAGTAGTAAAGAAACAATATTTGAATCTGTTTGGATGTATCAGAGGGACGAAAACGGTACTTGGAAGGTTAAGTTGAAAAATATCAGATAAGATGCTTGCTCACAGCTCCAGCCAGCTTTTAAGCGCCTTGTCGACGAGTTTCAGATCGTCCTTGGATAATGTGCCCACTTTCTTGATAACCAGGCTTGCATCGACGAGGATGCACCCTCGTTTTATTGCGGTGGGGACGTTAAGGCCGGCGTCCTTCCAGTGTTCAAGGGGGAACTCGTCTTCCGAGAGGTTGTTCACTTTGCTGGTCAGCGGGACGACGAAGATGTCCTCGTATTTCGCTTTGTCGGAGCCGACAACCGCGGCCGGGCGTACTTTCCGGGCCGAGAGATCGGTGAAGGGATAGGGAAGGAGGATTACGTCGCCTTTAGAGTAGTTCACTGTAGACGTCGTCCTCGGGATTGTCCCAGATTTTATCGATGGATTTTTCCGACATCTTCGCCATCCATTGCTTTTCTTCCCGTCTGGATTTTTCCATCAAGTAGTCGATAAAATCGAGGACCTCGTTTTTCGCTTCACGGGGGAGCGCGTTGATTTTTTCTTCGATCGTCATCATAGTATGGTGCCCTTCTTGTTGTTACCCGTGTGCCTTCATTTCTTTATGAGGCCATTTCCTTTAGTTTTGCATCGTTCAAGGCCATTTTGATCATCTTTTTGATGAACTTTTTATTTTCATCATTGAGTCTGCTGATCTCCTGAAACTGTGTCAGAAGTTCTTTGTCCGACGTGAGGGAGGCCGCAATCTCGCCGTCTTCCTCGGAGAGGAGATAATCTGCCGACACGTTAAAAATTTCAGCCATTTTTTTTACGATAAACGCGGTAGGGACCGATTCGTTGCGTTCATACCGGCCGATATGACTCTGATGCACGCCGATGGCCTCGGCGAGTTCGGTCTGGGAGATGTTTTTCCCTTTTCGCAGTTTTTTGATTTTATCGCCGAGGGTCATTGTTTTATTCTTATGTGCTATTGGTATTCGTGATTACCGTATCATATATAACAATAATGCAGGAAAAAATTAAAAAATCAATATTTTTTTGCTTGAAATATATTCACATACTCATAATATATGAATATATGATATGTTGAATTGATGTTTTTTTCATAAAAAAGCCCCGGATGTTGGAGCACCCGAGGCTTTTACGAAGTGACGATCCCGAAGGAACGCTCTTCACGAGAGATTCAAGGAGACAGCCTTCCTTCGCGATTGTCAAGAACAATCGAAGGAGGCGCCCATGTGCCACCGCATCGCCACGCCGCTGCGCTCAGACACGGTATCCGTCACCCAGGAAGAACGCCGCATCCTTTCCGGGCTCATCGAGGACGCCCTCGACTGGTCGCTCTACACGCGCGAGTCCCGGGTATTGAAGGGCCTCCTCGCCAAAGTGCGCCCGGACACGGAGGCGGCACAATGAGCTCCCGGGTGATTGTCTTTTCCAACCAGAAGGGCGGCGTGGGGAAAACCACGCTGACGAGGCTTGTGGGCATTCACGTAGCCTCTACCGGCCGGAAGACTTTGCTCATCGACACCGACCCGCAGGGGAACCTGACGAAAAGCCTCATGGACTCCGAGGAGCCGGGCCTCTACGAGGCCCTCACGGGCGCAGATTACGACATCCCTGAAATCATCCCGAACCTCTTTCTCCTTGCCGGCGGCATCCGCCTGGCGTCGCTGGAGAAGTCCCTCATCGGTGAGATGGACGCCTATACCCGCATGAAGGAGCTCTTGGCGGAGACGCTTTTCGACGAATTTGAGTACATCCTCATCGACTCCCCGCCGAGCCTCGGGGTGCTCACCGTGAACGCGCTCACCGCGTCCCGGTACCTCATCGCCCCCATGAACCCGGCCATCTACAGCCTGCAGGGAACCAACGACCTTCTGGCCACGGTGGCGAAGGTGAAGAAGAACCTGAACCCTTCGCTTTCGTTCCTCGGGGTGATTGTGAACAGCTACGATGCCCACCCGGTGATCACGCGGCAGATACGGGAGGAGATCGAGTCGGCCTTCGGAGAGAAGGTATTCCGGGCATCACTCTCCCGGTCGGTGAAGGTGGAGGAGGCCCTGGCGGCCCGGCGTGGACTTACTGCCGGAGAAAGCAAGGTGGGGGACGAGATTGCGGCGATCGGGGAGGAACTCATCGAGCGGATCGAGGGGACGGCATCAGTGCCGAGTCCTTCGGCGTCGCTCAGGACAGACGGAGCCGAGGCATGAACATGACCGCGGACAAATTCTCCGGCAAAGACCGGCTCCACGGCAGGACGACCTTGAAGGTGACGAACTTCCTGGACGAGTTCGAGAAGGACGACGTGAAGAAGTACGTGGATATCGTGGAGCTTTTCCGGCACTTCGGCGTGACGCTCACGAAGAAGGGGAAAAGCCACATGGGGACCTGCCCCTGGCACAAGGACGCGAACCCTTCCCTTTCGGTGGACCGGGAGAAGGGCGTGTACAACTGCTTCGGCTGCGGCGAATCGGGAGACATCTTCACGCTGGCCGAGAAGATGAAGGGGTGTGATTTCAAGGAGGCGTTGGCGTACTTGAAGGGCCTCGGGCAGTTAACGGCAACGGCAACCACCGAGGGCACAGAGGGAACGGATGATAGCACGGAGAGAAAAAGGATAACGGCAGGAACAGCACGCAACGCCACAGAAGATGACGCGGAGATAAAAACAACCGCGTCGGGAGCCGCGCACACAGCGACGGAAGAGCATGTGAATGACGCGGCGAGCGATGCGGCACCGGAAAGCCCGGATGCTTTCGGGGTGACGCTCACCGCCGTTGCCGAGCACTACCACCGGAAGCTCTTTGAACACGAGAAGGCGTTGGACTACCTGAAAACGCGGGGCATTTCACGCCCTGAACTCTACACGCGGTGTAAGATCGGGTACGCTGACGGCTCGCTCCTTGAAATGATCGGAGAGAACCAGAAGCGGGAGCTTGTGGAGTTAGGTGTTCTGCGGGAAAAAGTGGATTCCCGCCTTCGCGGGAATGACAGTGAAAGAGATGCCCGGTATATTGAGCACTTCCGTCACTGCGTGACCTCCCCCATTGTTGACGATCTCAATCAGGTGGTGGGGATGTACGGCCGCTCTATCGAGCCTTCGGTAAAAATAGCACACCTCTACCTCAAGGGAAAACACCGGGGCGTGTTCAACCGCAAAGCCTCGAAGGTGTACGATGAAATCATTCTCACGGAAAGCATCATTGACGCGCTTTCCCTCATCGAGCTTCGCATCGAGAATACCCAATCACTCTACGGCACTAACGGCTTCACCGAAGAACATCTCGCAATCCTCAAAGAGGACTGGGTGAAGACGGTGGTCCTCGCCCTGGATGGCGACGAGCCGGGCCGGGAGGCCTCGGGGAAGCTCCGCGAGAAGCTCATGGCGGAAGGCTTTGCCGTGAAGGAAGTTCTGCCACCGGAGCTTCCGGGGCTTTTCGCTGAGGGAGAAAACGCTCCCGTCAAGGACTGGAACGAGTACCTGACGCAGGGCCTCTCAACGGCTTCTCCGGAGGAACTGAAGGAACTGGTGAAGAAGGCGATCCGCGACGCGGAGGAGCGGAAGGCCCCGGAGTCCTCCACGTCGTCCCTGAAGGTCGTCGAGGACGCCGCGAGCTACACCTTCACCGTGGGCGACGTGAGCTACCGGGTAACGGGGATGAAGGAGCTTTTTGTCGGGAGCCTGCGGGTAAACATGAAAGCCGAGATGAAACCATCCCCGGAAGACGAGGCCGAGAGGGATGTGATTACCGGGAAATACTACGACAACCTTGACCTGTACTCGGCGAGGAGCCGGACAAACTACGCCCTCAACCTCTCGAAGGCGTTCGGCATCGAGCCGAAACGGATCGAGCGCGACCTCATCGCCATGCTCGAATACCTGGAAGCGGTGCGGGACCGAAAGCTCCGGGGAGAGGACGAGCGCACCGTGGAAATATCGCCACAGGAGCGGGAGCTGGGGCTTACGCTCCTGCGCGATCCGAAGCTCTTTGACCGGATCGTCGAGGACATGGAAACACTTGGGTATGCCGGGGAAGACCTGAACAAGCAACTCATCTACCTTGCCGCAAGCTCGCGTAAGCTCGACAACCCCATCTCGGTCCTCATCGTCTCGGGGTCGGCGGCGGGGAAAAGCTTCATCGTGGACACGGTGAAGGAGCTCCTGCCGCCGGAGGAAGTGTTCATCCTCACAAGCCTTTCCGACCAGGCGCTCAACTACGCCGGGGACATAGACCACAAGTTCATCTCCCTCGGCGAGGCGGTGCACTCGGAGCCGGTGGAGCACCAGATACGTGAGATCATCTCGGGGAAGATGATCTCGCGCCTGGTGACCGTGAAGGACCCGAAGAGCGGGAAGCTTAAAAGCGAACTGGTGAGCTCCCCGGCGGCGGTGTCGATGGTGATCACCGGGACGAAGTACGACATCAACCCTGAGAACGCCTCGCGCTTTTTCGTGGTGAACGTGGACGAGTCCAGGGCACAGACGCGGAGGATCCACGAGCTGCAGCGGAAAAGCTTCCGCGCGGAGCACCTCTCCCGCCGCCGTGCATTGTTGCCTGAGATTATCCGCACCCACCGCGCGGCCCAGCGGCTGCTCCGCCCCCTCGCGGCGGTGATCCCGTTCGCCGAGGCGATTGATTTTCCGGACACCCTCATGCGCACTCGCCGCGACCAGGCCCGGTTCCTTGACCTCATCGCCTGCGTGGCGTACCTTCGACAGTACCAGAAGGACGTGAAAGCAGAGGGAATCATTGAATTCTTGGAAGCGGACCTTGACGACTACGCGATCGCGCGGGAGATACTGGTGAAGGGAGTGCTCGCCTCCACCATGCGGGAGCTGCCGCGCGGGTCGATTGACCTCTACGATGAATTCCGCCGCCTGGCGAAGAAGCGTGCGAAGAAGGAAGACCTTACCTCTGTTGAGGTGACGCTTTCCCAGCGGGAGCTTCGGGAGGAGACGGGCCTGGGACACTCGTGGATCAAGCAGCATATACGGTATCTCGTGGAGTTCGAGTACCTCCTCGCCGAGCGGCGGCACGCGCGGGGATCGCGCGCGGCGTATCGACTGAGAGAGGACGCGGAGCTACCGGAGATCGCCTTTTCGATGATCCCGACGCGGCAGGAGCTTGAAGCGCGTCTCCTTGGCCGAAAAGATGCACAGAAAAAGTAATACTATACATAAAAGTGGGCAAGTAGGCAAAAGTGGGCATTGCCCACTTTTTGGCCCTAAGTCCTGAAGATTCGAGGGTTTTCAAAGTGGGCACAAAAAATCCGGGGGGGATGGCCGGGTGAAAAAAAGATCAAAGGGGAAAGAGCGGAGATGAAGCCGGAACACGAAAAGATAATGAACGAGTATCTGCGTGAGATTGCCCTCCAGGGACGGCCGACGATGAAGCGCGCCTCGGTCCTGAACATATTCTTCCGGTACCTGGAAGACGCCGGGTTTGACCTTTTCCGCCTCACCGTCGCCGAGGCGCAGGAACTGCAGACACGCTTCGCCACCGCGACTCGTGAGGACGGGACCATTCGCTACAGCCGCTCCTCGGTGGGTAATATCATCGTAAGCGCCACTTCGTTATTCGAGTATCTGAGGAAAAAAAGATACCTGCCCTCGAACCCCTTCCGGGAGATCACGCGGCTTCGGCGTGAAAAGCCGCTTCCGAAGAACATCCTTTCGGAGGAGAAGATGGACGCGTTTCTGCGGCACCTGAAGGAATTCTGGAAGGGGAAAGACCTCATCGAACGGCGGGGCCGCTACAAGGCCCACGTGATCGCGGAACTCATGTATTCCACGGGCATGCGTATCAACGAGGCCGCCTCGCTCACCGCGCAGGACGTGGACCTTCTCCGGGGAACGGTGCGCGTGAGCGATCCGAAGACCAGGACGAAGCGCGACACGATCCTGAACGAGTACGCGTCGAAGGTGCTCCGTCTCTATATCGATACGATGCGCTCTTACGTGCTCTTCGGGAAAAACGGGGCGGACGACACGTGTCTTTTTGGGGCGCGATACAATTTGCAAATGTGGCTGAACGCCCTTCTCAACGAGGCGGGCCGCGAACTGGGCCTCCCGAAGGTCACCAGCCACCACTTCCGCCACGCCGTGGGGTATCACCTCCTTCGCGGGGGGTGTGATATCCGGTATATTCAGGAAATACTGGGCCACAAAGCGCTGGGCAGCACGCAGATATACACAAAAGTGGACAAGGAAGACCTGAAAAGCGTGATCGACACGTATCATCCCCGGCGTCTGTACCATGAAAAACCGTGAAGTCATTCGAACATTATCTCGCGCTCTTTACGCGCCACCTCTCCGGTCTTTCCTACCGGGACGCGACCGTCCGCGCGATGGCGCGCAGCGTCGCCCTTTTCATCGAGTTCGCGCGAAAGCGGGGCCGCCGGAGCGTGCATGATAGTACGCTGGACGATCTTTTCTCCTTCATGGAGGAATTGCGGGCAAAACCGTGCCGCTTTGGGAAACCCCTTGCGTCCGGTTCTCTCAACGCGCGCGCGGGGGCCGTACAAAAATTCTTCCGCTTCCTGTACAAACACGAGCATCTTCTGGTCAATCCCATGGAGGAGCTCCCGGTGATAAAGGGCATGGAAAACCCCCGCGAGATATTCACGAAGGAAGAGATGGCCGCCTTCTTTGACGCGATCGATACGACGACTCCCTTTAGTCTCCGGAACCGTGCCGCCTTCGAGCTCATGTATTCATCGGGGTTGCGCATTGCCGAGGTGGTGCACCTTAACCTCACCGATGTCGACCTTGCCGGA
>Ga0116141_10001758_pt1 | contig 18687 bp, 16 predicted proteins | sample AD_UKC097_MetaG_FD_89744 | JGI IMG/M metagenome (GOLD analysis project Ga0116141, IMG submission 89744) | Active sludge microbial communities of municipal wastewater-treating anaerobic digesters from USA - AD_UKC097_MetaG | ecosystem: Engineered > Bioreactor > Anaerobic > Digestate | place: USA...
CCGTGCTGGAGCCGGTCATGATGCTGCTGATTGCCGTCGGCGTCGGGTTTGTCGCCATCAGCATGCTGATGGCCGTCTTCGAACTGACCAGCGGACTCAATGCCTGACGCCTTCCGCCGGCGCCGCGGCCTAGGTCAACGGCGGCCGCTGGCCAGAACGCTCGAAATATTTTTGCAACACCAGCAGGGCAACGAGCCGCTCCCGCGCGGGATTTCGAAAGCGCGCGACGTGGCCCTGGGCATGGCGCAGAATTTCCCGCGCTTCTTCCGGGTGCGCCGAATAATGCGCCATTTGTTCCTCGAGGTCGGAGTAGTCGTCCGCCAATGGGACGTAATGCCGGCCGGGCACCAGCCGGCCTTCCATGAACCAGGTTTCGCAGCGCGGCCGGGCCATGAAGCAGAGGGAGTTTGAAGCCAGGATCCACTTCAGGTTGGACGCCACGTCGTTGCCTTCGATGGACAGGATGAACTTGCATCTCAACTGCTCCGCGATCGGGAGGTAGTTCTTGCGCCAGGGAACGGGGCTTGTGCCCCGGTGCGCGTGGCCGACGTCGCAGCGCGGATGGTCGTGGTAGCGCGCGAGGAACTGCTTGCGGTTTTCCTGGAACGCGCTGCCGCGCCACACCAGCCGGTCGATTTTGTCTTCGAAGGACAGCCGGTCCCGCGGAAACACGAAGTGGCGGATCTTGTTGAGGTTGAAGAGCACGGAATTGTCGTTGTCGCCTGCGATGGGCCGTGCTTTGACGAGCGTGGGGCGTGCCGGCACCTCCGTTTCGTCGCCGAACCGATGCAGGAGTCGCAGGTGCGGATCGAAGTAGCGCAGGTATTCGTGCAGATCCATGTAGTAGTTTCGGAAGCCGCGCGCCAGGGTGAACCGGAACGGCTCGACGTCCGGGCCGAGCTCGAACGGCCGGAAAATCCGGTTGCAGTAGTCCACCCGGTCGAAGATCTCCGCGTCGTGTTCCTGCCAGGCGGCGCGGAGCAGGTCGTCGAGCCGCCGCCGGCACAGGCCGGCGGGCACGGCGAATCGCAGGAGGTTGCGGCCATAATAGAAAAACCGGGAGTTTTTCCGGCCGGCGTTCAGGATGCTGCCCAACAGGGGATTCACGCGGCCAGCATGGCGGAGAACGGGGCGAAAAGTCAATCGGCGGCGCGTTCGGTCGGCGGAATCCGGACTTGTCTTTGCCCCTTTCGTGCGGCATTTTACGGCATACAAGATGCCTTCGTACCGGTTACTCGTCGCGGCGACGTCCATCGACCGCTCCCACTTGGCGCTGTTCGCGGGTTTGCGCGCGGCGGGCGTCGAGGTGCGGTTGTTGTTCGATCCCGCCAGCCCGCGGCGGGAGGCCATCTTGCGCGAATTTCCGGAGGCCGGATTTCTGACCGTGCGCCATCGCCTGGACCTGCGGGCCGTCCGGGAACTGCGGCGGCGCATCGCCGCCTGGCCGCCCGACGTGCTCTATGCGCCGGACAATCGGCCGCTCTCCGTTTCCTTGATGGCGACGCGCGGCTCGTCCGTGCGCGTCGTCGCCTATCGCGGCACCGTCGGGCACATCAGCCGCTGGGATCCGGCGAGCTGGCTGGCCTACCTCCATCCGCGGCTCGCGCAGATCGTCTGCGTGTCCGACGCGGTGCGGGATTATCTGCACGACCGCGTCGGCCTGCTGTCGGAACGGCTGACGCGCATCTACAAGGGCCACGATCCGGCGTGGTACGACGGTCCGCCGCCTGCGGTCGCTGCACGCGCCGAATGGGGGCTGCCCGCCGATGCCTTCGCAATCGGCTTCGTCGGCTGCATGCGACCGGTCAAGGGGGCGGACGTCCTGATCCGGGCGCTGGACGACTTGCCGCCGAACGCGCACTTGCTGCTGGTGGGCGAGGTGGCCGATCCCCGGCTGCGGCCGTTGGCCGAGGCTTCGCCCGCGCGCCGCGGCCGCGTCCATTTCGCCGGGCCATCCACCAACGTGCTGGGCCTGTTGGATCTCTGCGATGCGGTCGCCGTGCCGTCGGTTTCGCGCGAGGGCCTGCCGCGGGCGGCCATCGAAGCCATGTGCCGACGCCGGCCCGTCGTCGCCAGCGATGCCGGCGGCCTGCCGGAACTGCTCGACCGCGGCAACTGCGGCCTCGTCGTCCCCGCCGGCGATGCGCCCGCGCTGGCCGGTGCGCTCCGGCGGTTGCTGGAGGATCCCGACCTGCGTCAACGCCTCGCTGCCGCCGGTCGTCGGCAGATCGAGACGAATTTCCATATCCGCGAAACCATCCGCCAGACGTTGGCGCTCCATCAGGCGCTGCTGCATTCCCGCGGCGCGCCGCCCGCATGACGCCGGACGCTCCAGACCCGCGCCCGATCCTGCCGCTGGATGCCGCCGGCTGGCGCTGGACGCTCGGCCGTTGCGCGCCGGATGCCGCGGCGCCGGAAACGCCGGTGACGTTGCCCCATTGCTGGAATGCGGACGAGGAGTGGATCGTCGGATGCCGCCCGCGCCGCGGGTGGGCGACCTACCGCCTCGACGTCGTCGTGCCGCCGTGGGCGCCGGACCGGGACGTGCGCTGGCGATGCGGCGGCTTCCGCGGCGTCGGCTGCGCCTGGGTCAACGGCCGCCGCGTTGGCCGGTTCAACGCCGACTACCTCGGTTTCGATCTGGACGTTGCGGACGCGCTGCGGCCGGGCGCCAATCGCCTCGTCGTGCAAACGAACAATCGCCATTCCCGCGCCATCCTGCCGGGCATTTCCGATCCGGATTTCCACCTGTACGGTGGCTTGGGCGGCGACATGCAGTTGGCGTTCTTGCCGCCGGTTCGCTTGTGCCGCTGCGAATGCCGTGCGACGGCCGACGACGAACGTTCCGGCGACGTGCGGATCGACCTGGGTTTCTTCAATTCCGCCGCCGAACGCGCGACTGCGACCGCGCACGTCGTCGTGCGCGATCCGGATGGCCAGGTTGCGGCGGAAGCGGCGCCCGTCGAAGTTGTGCTGGCGCCGGGCATGCCGGCGCGGCGCGAGGTGCGCTGCTCCATCGCGACGCCGCGCCGCTGGAGCCCCGCCGACCCCGTCCTGTATTCCGTCGAAGCGACGTTGCGGCGCGGGGCGGAAACGCTGGATCGCCTGGCGTGGACGTTCGGCGTGCGCTCGGCGCGGTTCGCGCCGGGGCAGGGCTTCGTCCTGAACGGCCAACCGCTGGTCTTGCGCGGCGTGAATCGCCACGAAAACCTGCCGGGGTTCGGCTTCGCGCTGCCGCGGGCGCTGCAGGCCGAGGACGCCCGCCGCATCCGGGAACTGGGCTTCAACTTCGTTCGCCTGTCGCACTATCCCCAGTCGCCGGCGTTTCTCGATGCCTGCGATCGGCTGGGCCTGCTGGTCTATGCGGAATTGTGCTCGTGGAAAAGCGTCGCCGGCGGCCGCTGGCTGCGCGCCGCCGAAGCCCAGCTGGCGCGGATGATCCGCCGCGATCGGCATCATCCGTCGATCGTGCTGTGGGGCCTGGGCAACGAAGGCCGCCACCGCGGCGCCTATCTGCGCCTGCGGGCGCTGGCCCGCGAACTGGATCCGTCCCGCCCCACCATCTACGCCGAAAACCACGCCTATCGCGCCCGCCGGCAGAAAACCGCCGGCCTGACCGACGTGTGGGGGCTCAACTACGAATTCGAAGAATTGGATTTCGCCCGGTCGGCGGCCCCGACCGGCTGCGTCGTGGTCTCCGAATGCGCCAACTTGCCGTATGCCCGGCGCGGGCATGGGGCGGCCGAAGCCCAGCAGGTCGCCCTAATGCGCGACGCGGTCCGGCGCGCCGAAAGCGCGGGACCGGGCGTCGCCGGCTGGACGCTGTGGTGCTTTGCGGATTACGCCACGCCGCGGCGGCAGCGGTGGTTCCGCGAATGCGGCGTGGTGGATGGCTGGCGCGCCGGCAAGCTGGCGGCGGATTGGGCGCGGGCCTGCTGGCGGCCGGAACCGTTTTTGTCCGTGCGCGGCGATTGGTCGTTCGGCGCCGGCGCCCGGCGCCGTCTGTACCTCGCGACCAATTGCACCGAAGTCCGGATGATTCGCGCCGCCGGCGCCGAAGAAACGATTTCCGTTTCGGAGCCGGACATGGTCGAGAGCGACGTGGTTTTCGATGGCGCGCCGATCCGGTTCGTGGGTCGCCGCGGAGCCGCCGTCGTCGAGGCGCGCCTGGAACCGTGGGACGTTCCCGCCGCGTTCGCCTTGCGTTCCGCGGAAATTGCTCCCGGACTTTTTCGTTGCGCCCTGCAGGTTGCGGATGCGCGCGGCACCCCGGTGTTCGCCTACGAAGGCGAGGCGCGCGTGACGCTGCCGCCGGGCGCGCGCGGCTCGCTGGTCGGTGGTTCCCACCTGCCTGTGCATGCGGGCCAGGCCGCGTTCTACGTCGAAATGCCGGGCGTCGCGGCGGACGTTTCCATCGCGTGCGCCTTGGATGATTTTCCGCCGCAAACGATTTCCTTGGCCGGGAGAGGACGGACGCCGTGAATCTGCGCGTGGCCCATCTGCATGCCAACCCAGGCTGGGGCGGCGGCGAAACCCAGTTGCTGGCGCTCGTGCGGCGGATGCAGGCGCGCGGCCTGTTCGCGGTGCTGGCTACGCCGGCCGGCGGCGAACTCGCCCGGCGCGCGCGGCAAGCCGGCGTGCGCGTGCTCGAATGGACGGAAACCGCTTCCTCGCGGCGCCAACTGGCCTTGGATCTGGAAGAATTCGGCCTGACGCTCCTGCATGCGCACGATTCCGGATCCACTTCGCTGGGGCATTGGCTCAAGCGCCGACTGCGCGTGCCGCTGATCCTGACCCGGCGGATCGCTTCGCCCCTGCGCCGCAATCCGCTGTCGCGCTGGAAATATTCGCCGCGCCGCCTCGATGGCGTGATCGCCATTTCCGAAACCGTGCGCGACGTCATGGTCCGCAGCGGCTATCCCGCCGAACGCATCCGCCTCGCCCCGTCCGGCGTGGACGTCGCGGCGCTGGCGCGGATTCCGGCGGACCCGGATTTCCGCGCCGCCTACGGCGCCGACTTCCTCGTGGGCGGCTTGGGAAAACTGGCGCCCAAGAAAAACTGGATGCTGATGGTGCGCGCGGCCGAAATCCTGGCGCGGGAGGCGTTTCCCGCGCAGTGGGTGATCGCCGGCGACGGTCCCGACCGCGCCGCGCTCCAGGCGGCCATCGAGCGGGCCGGCTTGGCCGGCCGCTTCCATTTGCTCGGATTCCGCGCCGAGGCGACGCGCCTGCTGCGCCAGTTCGACCTGCTGTGCTTTCCGTCGCGCATGGAAGGCGCTTCCGTCGCCGTGCGCGAAGCGATGGCCATGGGCGTGCCCGTCGCCGCCGCGGACGCGCCCGGCGTCGTCGAATCGCTGGCCGGCCACGGCTGGATCGTGCCGGGCGACGATCCGGCGGCCCTGGCGGCGGCCGTGCGCGAGGCGCTGCAAGACGCCGCCCGGCGCCGCGAACGCATCGCAGCCGCGCGCCGCCATGCGCGCGACCATTACGATTTGGAACACATGGTGGACGCGACGTTGGCCGCCTGCGATGCGCTGATCGGGCCTTTTTCCGGCGGGGCTGAATGACCGCTTCGCGCGCGGCCGGGTTGGCGTTCGAGATGCCGGATGCGCGCGCGCGCCGCGCCCGATGGCTGGCGTTCGCCGTTGGCGCCTTGCCGGCCGTCCTGTTCGTCCTCTTGGCCTTTCAACCGCCGGTTCGCTTGGTCCGTTATCTTTCGGACGACGCCTTCTACTATTTTCAGGTGGCGCTGAACTTGGCCACCGGCCAGGGCCCCACGTTCGACGGCCTCACGCGCACGACGGGTTTTCATCCCCTGTATGCGATGCTGCTGGCTTGGCTGGGCCATCTCCTGTCCTTGACGCGGAACGGCATCGTCGTCGCCGCCATCTTGTTGAATGGAGCCTGTTTTTATTTGACGGGTCTGTTTCTGCACCGCACCGCCGCTTTGCTGTGGGGCCGCCCGGCGGCGGCTTGCGCGAGCGTGGCTTGGTTGAGCAATCCGCATGCGATCCTGCTGGTGGCCACGGGGATGGAAGGATCGCTGTATGCCGCTTGTCTGGCCGGATTGCTGTGGCGTCTGGCCGCGTTTTCCGCCGCCCCTCCGGTTTCCGCATCGGCGGCTTGGCGCGGCTGGATCTGGCTGGGCGCCTGGGGCGCCTTGTGCGCATGGGCGCGGACGGATGCGATCGTCGTCCTGTTGGTTCTGGCCTTGTATCCCGCGTTTTCCCGGTCGGGTCCGGTGAGACAACGCCTCGTCGCCTCCGGCGTGCTGGCGGCGGCGGCGCTCGGCGCATGGCTGGCATGGTCGGGATACTGCTGGCAGGCAACCGGGCGGGCGCTGTCCGGCAGCGCCGACATGAAAATGCTGCTGCGCGAGTTGGCATCCGCCGGCTCTCCGCTCTGGCGGCAGGGCCTGGACGCCTTGGCGATCCTGGCGACGTGGATCGAAAAAAGCGCGATCAAGGTGCCGCTTTTCAAATATGCGACGGTGTTTCTGATCGGCGCGGTTGCCGGTCGCGGCGGGTTTCGAAACCGAACGGTTCCTCGTCTGGTGGTCGCGGCTCTGCTCGCCTGGCTGGCGCTCGGTTGCGCCTATGCCGTCCTGCTGCCGCGAATCTGGACTTGGTATTATGCGCCGGCGTTGGCGATCTTCGCCTTGGCGACGGCTTGGGCTGGGCACGTGGCGGCGGATGCCCTCGGGGACGGAACGCCGCGCGCCGCGCGCTTGCGCCGCTGGCTCGTCGTGGCCTTGGCCATGGCCGCGGTGGAATCCTACGGCTATTTGGCCGTCAAGGGCTTGCGCGGCCGAAATCGCTATCAAACCCACGCCTTGGCGACGGCGGAATGGATGCGGAACAATCTGCCCCCCGATGCGATCGTGGCTGCCTGGAATGCCGGCATTTACGGGTTTTATTCGGGCCGCCCCGTCGTCAATCTCGATGGCCTGATCAACGACGACGTTTCCGGCTGGTTGCGGAGCGATCGACCGATCGCAGACTACCTGCGCCGACTGAACGTCCGCTACGTCGTCGACGACGCGGACGCCGATCAGCGAAATTGGTTCCACTGGAATGCGGACGACCTGCCGGTCGTCCGCCGCGGACCTGCCGGCGCGCGCTCCATCGTGGAGATCGCCGATTGAGCGCGCCGGCGTCCATTGCGCGCGCGAGGTTGATCATGGTAGGGTCTGGCTCGCTTCCGCGGTTTTGCCGCGGTTCGTGCGGATCCATTGGAAAGGAATCGTGAACATGCCTTCGCCGTTGCAAGCCAGCGTGCTCGTCGCGGTCTACAACCACGAGCCGGAATTGCGGCGGACGCTGCTCGGCTTGGCCTCGCAGACGCGCCTGGATTTCGAGGTGCTCCTGTGCGACGACGGTTCCGGCCCGGCCATCGCGGCGCTGGCGCGCGAGCTGCGGCCGCTGTTTCCCGGCGGCCTGCGGCACCTGTGGCAGCCCGACGCGGGTTTTCGGAAATGCCGCATTCTCAACGCCGGCGTACGCCGCGCCGGTGCGGATTATCTCGTCGTGCTCGACGCCGACTGCGTGCCGCACCATGCGTTCGTGGCGGCCCATCTGGCGGCGCGCCGCCCGAGCCATTATCTCGCCGGCCGCCGCGTCGAACTCGATGCGCCCCGGACGGCACGGCTCGCGCCCGACCTCATTCGCCGCCGCCGCCTGGACCGCCTGGTCTGGCGCAGCCTGCCGGGCCTGTGGTCCGGCGAACTGCGGCACCTCGAAGCGGCGTTTTGGCTGCCGCCGGGGTGGCCCGTGCGTCCGCCGAAACGGCGGCAAAACGTCCTGCTGGGGTGCAATTTTTCCTGCTGGAAGGCCGATCTGGAGCGCATCAACGGCTTCGACGAGGAGTTCACGACGCCCGGCGGGGGCGAAGACACCGACGTCGAGCGCCGCTTCGCCTTGGCGGACGTCCGGCCGCTGTCCGTCAAGCACCGCGCGATCTGCTACCACCAATGGCATCCGCTCGTGCCGCGGGGCCCGGCCGGAGCGGAACTCTGCCGCCGCCGCGCGGCGGAGGGCCGCGCCACGTGCCCGCACGGCTTGGCCGATCCGCCGGGCGCGGACGTCGCGGAACTCGCCTGACGGGCGCTTCCGCCTGCGGATTTGCCAGAACGCCGGCCGGCGGCTAGAGTGGTCCATCGTGAAATGGTTCGACACCCATGCGCATTTCGACGCGTTCGCAGCGGAGGGCTCCGTCGCGGCCGTGCTCGCGCGCGCCGCCGCGGCGGGCGTGGAGCGCATGTGCGCCGTCGGCAGTTCGGAGGCGTCGAACGCGCTCGTCGTGCAGCTCGCGCGGGAGCAACCGGGCGCGCTCGTGGCGGCGGTCGGCTACGACCGCGACCAGCTCGACCGGCCACGCGATCCGGAGAAGCTCGCGGCGCTGGCGGTGGATCCCACCGTGGTGGCCGTGGGGGAAATCGGCCTCGACTACTACTATTCGCCGGACACCGCGCCCGCCCAGCGCGCCCTGTTCGGCCAAATGCTGGCGTTCGCCGCCGAACGGAAATTGCCCGTGATCGTCCACAGCCGCTGTGCCGACGACGACACGATCGACATGCTCGGCGAGTTTTCCACAGTGTGGAAAAAAGTTTTCCACAGTGTGGAAAAAACACCCCCGCCCGGCATCCTGCACTGCTTCACCGGCGATGCGCCGTTCGCGGAGAAACTGCTGGCGCAGGGGTTCCTGATCAGCTTCAGCGGCATCGTCAGTTTCAACAATGCCGGGCCGCTGCGGGAGGTGGCGAAGCTCGTTCCGGAAGACCGCTTGCTGGTGGAGACCGATTGCCCGTATTTGACACCGAAGCCGTTTCGCGGGAAAGTGAACGAGCCGGCTTACCTGACGCGGGTGGCGGAGGTGCTGGCCGAGGCGCGCGGCGGGGAGCCCGCGGCGCTGGCCGCGGCCACCTTCGCGAATGCCTGCCGCCTGTTCCAATTGGAAGGATGACATGAACGAAAACAAGAAGCGGTGTGCCATCGGCGTGGACTTTGGCGGAACCTATGTGAAGATGGCGCGGGTGGCGGAGGACGGAACCATCGGCGCGCGGGCAAGCTTTGCCACGAAGGACCTGAAAGGAGTCGATGGCTGGCTGGACGAAGTGGAGCGCCATGCGTTTGCGCTGATGGCGGATCTGCCCGCGGACATGGAATGGGCGGGCGTCGGCGTGGGCGTGCCGGGGTTCGTGGACTATGCCAAGGGGTTTGTCCATGACCTGACAAATGTGCCCGGCTGGACAGGAGTGCCGCTGGCGGAACGACTGGGTCGGCGATTCCGGCAGATTGTGCGGGTGGACAACGACGTGAATGCGATGGCCGTAGGGGAATGCACCTATGGTGCGGGCCAGGCCTATCAGCACGCGGTGTTCATTACCCTGGGCACCGGTGTGGGAGGCGGGCTGCTGATCAACAACAGCCTGTACCGCGGCGCCTACTCGATGGCCGGAGAGATCGGCCATGTATCCATCGACATGAACGGGCCGGTTGCGCCAACCGGCCGGGGTGGCGTCGAGCAGTATGTCGGCAACCGCCGCATCGTGGAGCGCACCCTGCGGGAGATCGATGCGGGCCGGACCAGCTCCATTCTGGAACGGGCGGGCGGCAAGCGCGAGGCGGTCACCCCGAAGCTGATCTGCCAGGCGGCCGAGGCGGGTGATGAACTGGCGCAGGAGATTTTCGATTTTGTCGCCGATTGCCTGGCAACCATGATGGCGTCCGTGGCTTATCTGCTGCAGCCGCAGGCTTTCATCATCGGCGGCGGGGTTTCCGCCGCCGGACCAGTTCTGTTCGAACCGCTGCGCCGGCACTTGAACAAGCGGCTGAATCCGCATTTCGCGGAGAAACTCGTGATCAAGCGGGCCCGCCTGGGCAACGATGCGGGGGTGATCGGGGCGGCCGCGCTGACGTTCCTGGAGTAGGCGGAGGGGCCGCGGATGCGCCGGCAATGGCGGAAGAGACGGGTCGGGCTGGCGCTGGGCAGCGGCGGCGCGCGTGGCTGGGCGCACCTGGGCGTGCTGGAGACGCTGCAGGAACGAGGGATCGATGTGGAGGTCGTGGCCGGCACCAGCATGGGGGCCGTCGTCGGGGCGTTTTTTTCCGCTGGCCGTGTATCCACGCTGCGCGACCTGGCCATGAATCTCGACTGGAAGCGGCTGCGTCGGTTTTTCTGGGAGATCTCGCTGTCCCGCAGCGGCCTGACCGATGGCCGGCGTCTGCTGGAGGAAACCTCCCGGATGTTGGGGGTGCGCGAATTCCGGGAACTGTCCGTGCCCTTTCGGGCGGTCGCCACGGATCTGGCATCAGGCGCCGAAGCCGTCCTGTCGTCCGGGAATCTGATGCCGGCCCTGCGCGCCAGCATCTCTATCCCGGGCCTGTTTTCGCCGGTCCGTATCGGCCCGCGTCTGCTGGTGGATGGCGGGCTGGTCAACCCGGTGCCCGTCAATGTCGTGCGGGACATGGGGGCCAAAACGGTGATTGCCGTGGATGTTTCGCAGGGGACCGAACCGGACAAAACCAATTGGTCGGGTCCGGCAATCCCGCCGGAAGGAACGGTCGCCGGGCCGTTGCATCTGCCGCGGCAGAGCGACGCGGAGGAATCGGCCGGCCCCCTGCAGGCCCTGGAACACTACTTTGAGGACGTGGAAAGAAGAGTCCGGCGGCTAAAAGCCTCCTGGCAGGCGCGGGAAACCAGGCCGGACATGCTGGAGGTGCTGGTGCGCTCGGTGCGGATCATGGAGGCGCAGATTGCCCGGGCCCGGCGGAAGGCCGAACCGCCGGATCTGTTGATCGAACCGCAGGTGGGAACCATCGGCACGCTGGACTTCCAGCGCGCCCAGGAAGCCATGGAGGCCGGGCGCGTGGCCGCCCGGCGGGCTTTGGAGTAATGCCGGTTGGATTGCGTTGCGCTCCCCGCGCATTCCGCCCGGCAGGCGGATCGGTTCCGACAGGTAAAACCGGCCGTGAACATGAAACGCCCCGCGCGCCAGGAAAGGCGGCGGGGCGGTGGGCTCGAAACCGGCCGGCGGGTTACTTGGCCGCTGTCTTGCGGAGCATCGTGGCGGCGCGGGCCTTTTTCCGGATGGCCGTGTTCTTGGGGACGATGCCATGCTTGACGCCCTTGTCGAGGGCGGAACAAAAGGCCCGGTAGGCAGCCTGGGTCTTGGGGGACTCGTTGGCTGTGATGGCGGCCAGCAGATTCTTGCGCAGGCTTTTCAGGACGGATCGGGTCTCGGCGTTGCGCCGGCGGGACTTCTCGGATGTCTTGACGCGCTTGGCGGCGCTTTTGATGTTGGGCATGGCTCTCTCCTCTTCGATTCAAAAGTCCGGCCAGTGTAGCCGCCGGAGGCGGGAAGTCAACGGTTTTTGCGGGTCGCGGGATTCTTGGAGTTGCATCGGAATGGGGCCGCTGGCATATTCTGCGCACGGGTTTGTTCCGGGATGCCGGAGACAAGGAGTCTGAACATGGCGGAGCTGAATTACGGGTTGTCGGAGCTGGCGGTGGAAATTCGCGGCATGGTGCGGGAGTTCGCGGTGTCGCGCGTGAAGCCGGTCCGGGCGGAATTGGACGAAACGGGGCGCTTTCCGGCGGAGATCCTCCGGGAACTGGGCAAGATGGACCTGATGGGCCTGTATATTCCGGCGGAGTACGGCGGGACGTTCGAGGGCGACAGCATGCCCAATATCATCGCCGTGGAGGAGCTGAGCCGGATCTGCATCGGGGTGTCGGTGTCCTACGCCGCCAACGGCCTGGGCGCGGACCCGATCCTGATCGGCGGCAGCGAGGAACAGAAAAAGAAGTACCTGCCGCCCCTGGCCAGCGGGGAGAAGTGGGCGGCCTACGCGCTGACCGAACCGAACGCGGGATCGGACGCGGGCTCGATCCGCACCACGGCGGTCAAGAAGGGAGACACGTACGTGCTGAACGGCACGAAGCAGTGGATCACCAACGGGGGCGAGGCGGACATCTACACGGTGTTTGCAGTGACGGACAAGTCGCGCGGGGCCCGGGGCGTCAGCGCGTTCATCGTGGAAAAGGGGACGCCGGGCTTCAGTTTCGGCAAGAAGGAAAACAAACTGGGCATCCGGGCGAGCGCCACGCGTGAACTGATTTTCGAGGATTGCGAGGTGCCGGCTGCGAACCTGATCGGGCGCGAGGGGACGGGCTTCATCTGGGCGATGAAGACATTCGACGTGTCGCGGCCGGGTATCGCGGCGCAGTCCGTCGGGCTGGCACAGGGCGCGCTGGACGAGGCCGTGGCCTACGCCAAGGTGCGCGAACAGTTCGGCAAGCCGATTATCGCCAACCAGGGTCTGAGTTGGATGCTCGCGGACATGGCCACGCAGGTGGAGGCGGCCCGCGCACTGACGTACGCCGTCGTGAAAACCATCGACAGCGGGGCCAAGGACTATTCGAAATTCTCCGCGATGTGCAAGGTGTTTGCGTCCGATGTGGCCATGCGGGTGACGACGGATGCCGTCCAGGTGTTCGGCGGCTACGGCTACATGAAGGAATATCCGGTTGAAAAGATGATGCGGGACGCCAAAATCCTGCAGATCTACGAGGGGACCAACCAGATCCAGCGCGATATCATCGGCATGGCGCTGAACAAGGAATACGCGGCGGCCGCCCGCCGGTAGGGAACCGACCCGCCGCCCGCCGGCGGGCGGCCTGCCCGGAGGAATACAGGATGCATATTGTGGTTTGCGCCAAGCAGGTCCCGAACACCACTCAGGTCCGGATCAACCCCGAAACCAACACGCTCGTGCGGGAGGGGGTCGAATCCATCATGAATCCGTTCGACGAAAACGCGTTGGAAATGGCCTTGCAACTCAAGGAGCGGCATCCCGGCACCCAGGTCACGGTCCTGACCATGGGTCCCCCGCAGGCGGTGGACATTCTGAAAGAGGCGGTGGGCCGAGGCGCGGACGAGGTCATGCTGCTGTGCGACAAGGCGTTTGCCGGATCCGACACATGGGCGACCAGCTATGCGCTGAGCATGGCGATCGGCAAACTGCCCAAGCCGGATCTGGTGCTGTTTGGCAAGCAGGCCATTGACGGCGATACGGCGCAGGTCGGTCCGGGTGTCGCCGATTGGCTGGGCATGCCCTGCATCACCTGTGCCTGCAAAATTGAGATCGCGGGAAATCGGGCGCTCGTCGAACGGGCGTTCGAGGACGGGTACGAAAAGCTGGAGGTGGCGTTGCCGTGCGCGTTGACGGTGCTGAAGGAGGCCAACGTGCCGCGGATGGCATCGCTCCGCGGTAAAATGGCGGCCAAAAAACTCCAGGTGGCGCCCACCACGGCGGAGATGGTGGGCGCCGATCCCGCCAAGCTCGGCTTGTCGGCTTCGCCAACCCGGGTGATGAAGATTTTCTCGCCGCCCCCGAAGACAGGCGGCGTTTTGTGGCAGGGGGAGGAGCCGGCGGTGATGGCCCAGCGTCTGGTTGACCTGCTCCGCGAGCGGAAGCTGATCTAGAGGAGAGCGGACATGGGCCTGAAAATTGATTTGGATCTGTGCACCGGATGCGGTGCGTGCGTGGCGGTCTGTCCGTTTTGCGCGTTGGCGCAAAGGGCGGACGGCAAGGTCGAGGTGAACGAGGCCTGCACGGCCTGCGGGGCCTGCCTGGACAGTTGCCCGGTGGGGGCGCTCTCCCTGGAAACGGAATCCAAGCCGCTGGCGATGGGTGCCTTGGACGGCTATCGCGGCTTGTGGGTATTCGCGGAACAACGCGGTGGTAAAATCCACGAGGTGTCCTTCGAACTGCTGGGCGTGGGGCGGGTGCTGGCCGACCGGCTGGGAGTGGAATTGTGCGCCGTTTTGCTCGGGCATCAGGCCGGGGATTGCGCGGGTCCCCTGTTTGAGCACGGCGCCGACAAGGTGTACCAAGTGGATCATCCCGCTTTGGAGAACTATACGGCCGAACCCTATGCCGAAGCCCTGAGCGCCTTGATCCGGAAATACAAGCCCGAGGTGGTGCTGGCCGGGGCGACCAGCCTGGGCCGGGGCTTCATTCCGCGCGTGGCGGTCCAGGTGAACGCCGGGCTGACCGCGGACTGCACCGAGTTGGATGTGGAGGCAGACAGCCGGTTGCTGATCCAGACCCGGCCGGCGTTCGGCGGCAACATCATGGCCTGCATTGTCTGCCCGGACCACCGCCCGCAAATGGCGACCGTGCGGCCCAAGGTATTCAAGCCGGCCGAACCCGTGGCGGGCCGGACCGGCACACGGGTGGTGGAAAATCTGCCCTTGAAGGAGCCCGGGGTCAAGGTGCTGGAAACGGTCAACGCGATGCAGAACGAGGTCAATGTGGCGGGGGCCGAGTTCATCGTGACCGGTGGCCGTGGCCTGGGCGCCCCCGAGAATTTCAAGCTGATGGCCGAATTGGCCGATGCTCTTGGCGGTGCCGCGGTCGGGGCCAGCCGGGCCGCCGTCGACGCGGGCTGGATATCCAGTTTTCATCAGGTGGGTCAGACCGGAAAGACCGTGCGGCCCAAGATTTATATCGCCTGCGGGGTATCCGGCCAGATCCAGCACCTGGTGGGGATGAACAGCAGTGACACCATCATCGCCATCAATAAGGATCCTGACGCTCCGATCTTCGGGGTGGCCGATGTCGGCATTGTCGGGGATCTGTTCCAGGTCGTTCCGGAACTGATCAAAGCCCTGCGAGGATAAGGCACAGGAGGCAGGCTGGCCCGGTCGGGGCGGAGGCTCCCGACGGCCGTTTGGCTGTTGTTTGGGAGTCATTTTGCTTGCCAGCCGCGGCTCGGGCATGGCAAACTCCCCCCGCATTATTCGACTCGAAGGAGTTGTGGCACCACAAAGGGAGAAGGTATGATGCGAACAGCAGGTAGTATCTTGGTTGGGGTTGCACTGGCGCTGGTCCTTGGCGCTTGCGCGTCCTGGAATGTTGATGTGCACAAATTGCAGCTGGGAATGGAGCCCGAAGCTGTCCGGGACGCCATCGGCGATCCGTTCACCATTCGGGCCGCCAAGGTCTACGAGGGGGAGCAAATCTATGCCGAGGTCTGGGAATACCTGCCCCCATGGTTCACGTGGACACCGAAAACCTACTGGGTATATTTCGAAAATGGCAAGGTGGTGCAATGGGGGGAGCCGGGTGATTTCACCGGGAAAACGGTGCCGGCCATTCTCGAATACAATCCCAACAAGAGCGCCCGCTAAAGCGACCGCCGCCGGTTAGCAGGACCAAGCCGCGCCTTTCGAGCGCGTCATCCTCCCGGCGGCCGGGCTGCCTGTGCCATGCGCGAGATCTCCCCAACGGACGGGTGCAAACGGTCCCTGGCTCCGCCATGGCCCGGGGCGCCGCGGACCCCGGGGTTCCGCTCGGCAGGGATCCGGGTCGGTCTTTGGCTCCTGCTGGCCTCGGGCGCCTGCGCGCAAACATTCAATCTCGGTCCCTTTGATTTCACTCTCCAAGGCACGCTGGAGGTGGGATATGACAGCAACGTGGATGACGCCTACCCCGAAGAAGAAAATCCCAAGCTGCAGAAAGACGACTTCTATTGGATGCCCGGCCTGTCCCTGAAATCCCAGCCGGTGCCTCTCCGGCCCAGTACGATGATTACCCTCAGCCTGGGATCCGCATATAAAGATTACTTTGAACGAAACGACCTGGATGAGGAAACCTATCATGCCCGACTCGATTTTCAGACCGTCCATCCCCGGCTGACCCTGAGCGGCGGGGTCGGAACCGAAGTGACCGTCGATGCCAACGAAGACGTGTACATGCCGGGCGGGGCCAGCTATGACCCTCATCAAATCGACTCGGCGGACGTGATGCTCGACTGGAACTGGAAGCACCTGCAATTGCTGGGGTCCGCCGGCTATACCAGTGAACGACACTTTTTCGAACGCTATGAAATCGGGGATGAAGACGAGACCGTGCTCATGGCAGGCGCCCGGTTGAATGACCTTTTGACCAAATTAGACCTCTATATTACCTTGGAGGAGACCGAGACGGTCTTCCCCACTCAGGGGACGGAAGAAGATGAGACTGTCTTCAATTGGGGGGCTTTGCTCAGTCTTTTCAGCTGGGGCGGTTTGTATTATGATTCCGAAGAAACCGTCACGAAGTTCTCCCCCTCGGGCGAGGAAACCGAAGAAATCGAAAGGGAGTTCGGGCTTACAGGGGAAATCCCGATTGAATTGCTCCGGCATCCCCACGTTACCTATTCCTTCGGTCTTGAATACGAAGACAATTTAGAGACCACTCCGGACGAGGATGAGGATGACGAGAAATGGAAGCCGGTCCATACCGTCCGGGTGTGGGATGAATTCCAGATTTCCAAAACCGTCAAGTTGTCCTTCGACCTGACCTGGGATAATGATGTCGAAGAAGACGAAGTGGGAACCATCTACAACATCCGGCTGACTCAGATGCTGGGGGCTTCTGCACAGCATGGGTTCACCTTTTCCCGGGAACCAGAAGGCCTGTTCGGTTCGACTGCAGAAACCGAAACCACCACCTATTCATATGATTTTCGCTTCGACGACTTTATCTTTTCCAAGCTAGCGCTGAACTTCGGTGCCATTTACGAGGAATCAACCCCGCAGGTGGAAGATGCCCTTACCGAGGAAACCACCACCATCACCTGGGGCCTGGCCCATACCCGGCAACTGTCCCGGAAACTGAGTCGAATCCTGGCCTACACCTACAAATGGGAGGATTCCAATTTTCATGAATACGGCGCCATGGAAAAGCATCTGGTCACCTATGGGCTGATCTATGACTTCTGAGGGCGGCCGCCCGAGGTCCGGGCGGCACCGAAATCCGCCATTGTCCCGTTTCCGGCGTTCGTGTAGATTGATGCCATGAAAAACGGCGGTTTCCAGTTGGCGGCCTGGTTTCGGCGCGTGCCGGCGCTGCTGGCGGGGTGTCTTGCGCTGGTCCACGGAGGCTGGGCACTTGGCCAGGAGGGGGCGGATTCTTTTCCCCGCCGCATATTGTCAGGCGATCGGCTGCATATTTCCGTCCGGGAGCAGCCCGACATGGCCAAGGTGTACGCAGTGGCCGGAGACGGCTCCATTGACTTCGCTTTCGCCGGTCGGGTGGTGATTGCGGAATTAACGGTCGACGAAGCGGCTCGCAAACTTGAAGAGGTCCTCGAGGAGCGCTTTTTCAAGGAAGCCAACGTGGATATTTCCATCGCCAACTTCGTGGAGGGCGACGTGCTGGTGACCGGCGCCGTCGGCAGTCCCGGAATCATTCCGTTCCGCGGAGATTCGATTTTGACATTGATGGAGGCGGTGACCCGCTGCGGGGGGTTGTCCGGCAAGGCCGCGGGGGACCGGGTGCGCATCCTGCGATGGACTCCGGGCGGAGGCATGGAACGCCAGAGCATCGAGGTGAATCTGCAGGCGATGCTCGATACGATGGATTTTTCCCGGGACCAGTACCTGCGCCCGCGGGACATCATCATTGTTCCTTTCCAAGGGGAGGATGAAGGCCGGAACGAATTCCTGGCTTTGGGCGAGGTCGGCAGCCCGGGCTTTCATCCCTACAAGCCCGGCCTGGATGTGATCAAGGCCGTGACGATGACCGGAGGAGTCGGGGAGGATGCGGACTGGAGCGGAGTGCGGATTCTGCGGCCCCGGCCCACGGGAGAATATTCCATCATTCCCGTGGATTTGGGCCGTCTGTTCAGCGCGGCGGACATGAGCATGAACATCCCGTTGCAGCAGGGCGACATTTTCTTCGTGCCGTCCATCCGCAATCTGGTTCGTCCCCAAGTCTACCTGCTCGGAGAGGTCAACAAACCCGGAGCCATTTCCGTCAATCCCGGGCCGAACGCGACCGTCGCCCGCCTGGTTCTGGCCCATGGCGGGGTGACCCAGTTTGCCAATCCCGGCAAGGTTCAGATCCAGCGGACGGCCCCGGATGGAAGCAAGAAGACCCTGCTGGTGGACGTGGGCCGGATCCTGAAGGAAGGAACGTTCGAGGACGATGTTCCGGTGCAGGATGCCGATGTCGTCATCGTGCCGGAAAAAGGATTGCTGGGACTTTGATATGCGCGACATGATCCAACGACCCGAAGCCCTGCCGCCGCCGGCGGGGGAAGCCGTTCAGTCCGAGGCGGGCAAGGGCCTGGATATCCGGAAGTATTTCTACATGATCGCGAAGCGGCTCTGGCTGCTGCTGCTGTGCTTCATGACATCCATCGTCATCATGCTCGTGATGATGGCACGGCAGGTTCCGGAATATCAGGCCACCGCCAAGATTCAGCTCACTCGCTCCGTGGGCATTCCCGCCAGTCTCCAGCAACGGGACATGGAAACCATCATGGGCGATTACATTCAGACTCAGCGCAATATCATCTTGAGTCGCGAAGTGATCCGCAGAGCCAAGGAACTCCTGGGTCTGTCGCCCCAGGAGTTTGGCGAGAAATACAAATCCTTGTCCGTGGGGCCGGTCTGGCAGACCGCCATCCTGGCCATCAATGTCAGAGGGTTGGAACCCGCCTTTTGCGCAGACTATGCCAATGCGGTTGCGGCTGCCTACATTGAATTCAAGCTGGAAGAGCTAAGCGGAAGTTCCCAGAACACGGCGGGCATTCTCTCCCAGCAGGCCAACCGCCTGGCCGAGGAGATCGCGAAGCTGGAAGGCGACCTGCTGACATTTGTGCGCGAAAACAGTGTGGTGGGCATCCAGGAGC
>Ga0116141_10001764_pt1 | contig 18666 bp, 19 predicted proteins | sample AD_UKC097_MetaG_FD_89744 | JGI IMG/M metagenome (GOLD analysis project Ga0116141, IMG submission 89744) | Active sludge microbial communities of municipal wastewater-treating anaerobic digesters from USA - AD_UKC097_MetaG | ecosystem: Engineered > Bioreactor > Anaerobic > Digestate | place: USA...
GTACGTATACAGGAGCTGCCATGTATACTAACCTTTGAACAGGTATTCTCAAAAATAACGTAAACAAAATTGTTCCTAATACATTAAATAACAAATGTATTAATGCTGCTCTCTTAGCTGTTTTATTGGCACCTATACTTGCTAATAAGGCTGTAAGGCATGTTCCTATATTCTGACCGAAAACAATGGGATAAGCTTGTTCAAATGATATTACTCCTGTTGCTGCTACCGCTATCAATAAACCTGTTGTGGCACTGCTGCTTTGTAGTATGGCTGTCATTACAAAACCTACTATGATACCTAAATAAGGATTATCAAATTTAGTTATTAAATTTACAAATATAGGGTTTGACTGTAATGGCTCCATTGCATTTTTCATTAAATCCATGCCTATGAACAAGATGCCAAAACCGATTATTACTTCAGCCAAATTTTTAACTTTTCGTTTTTTTGCAATAAGGTATACAATTACTCCTACACCTGCCATAAAAGTAGCAATTTTAGTTATATTAAGGGATACTAATAGGGCTGTTACTGTAGTACCGACATTTGCTCCCATTATTATCCCCACCGCCTGGTTTAAATTCATTAAACCTGCGTTTACAAAACCGATAACCATTACAGTTGTTGCAGTACTGCTTTGGATTACACCTGTAACAAGTGCCCCAACCAAGACGCCCATCAATTTATTTTTTGTTAAAGCTGCCAATATATCCTTCATTTTATTTCCTGCAGCTTTTTGGAGCCCATCCCCCATATATATCATTCCAAAAAGAAATAACCCTAATCCTCCTACTAAACTAATAGCAATATCCATAGTTCCTCCTATATCATCTGTGGAAATCCCAATTGTCTTAAAGCTTCATAAACAATTATATTAACAGAATTAGCCAGATTTAATGACCTTGCATTCACCTTTTGAACCATTGGAATTTTAATCCTGTTTTTTATATATTCTTCGTGAATATAACCGGGAAGACCTGCAGTTTCTTTTCCAAAAATTATATAACACTCATCAGAATAAGCTACTTCTGTATAAAACCTGCTCTCTTTTGTTGTTGAAATAAATACTTTATTATTTCCGGTTGTTTTCTTAAATTCTTCAAAATTTTCATAATATGTAATGTCGACCAAATTCCAATAATCAAGTCCTGCACGTTTCAAGTATTTATCATTTACCGAAAAACCTAATGGTTTTATTAAATGAAGTTTTGAGCCTGTAGCTGCGCATGTTCTTGCAATATTACCCGTATTTTGCGGTATTTCAGGCTCGAATAAAACTATATTTAATGACATTTATTATTTTCTCCTACGTTATTAATTAAATAGACATTCCCTGATTATAATAAGGCATAATTTTAGTAAATACAAGAAGATTTACTTTTCCTTTACTACTTTTTTATAATAAGTACATATTTCATTTACATTGCAGATTGTACATTTAGGAGACTTCGCAGTGCATGTTGTTCTCCCGTGTGTTATTAACAGATGGTGCATGAGGTGCCACTTATATTTTGGGAGCTTTTTCATCATTTCATCCGATACTTTGTCTGCAGTATTTTCCTTTGCAATTCCTATTCGCCTGGTTATTCTAAAAACATGAGTATCTACAGGAAAGGCAGGTATATTAAAAGCTTCTGCCAAAACTACGGAAGCAGTCTTTCTTCCGACACCCGGCAGAGACATCAGATCATCCATATTTTTAGGCACTTCTCCCTTATATTTGTTTTTCAGCACTCGCAGCATATTGTAAATATTCTTGGATTTTGTTCTATATAATCCTATTTGTTTAATTTTTTGTGCAATTTCTTCATGAGATAAAGTTAATAGACTATCCAAATCAGGATATTGCATGTACAACTCCTCTGTTACCTTATTAACACTTTTATCTGTAGCCTGTGCACTTAAAATTGTTGAAATTAACAGCTGAAGAGGGGTATTAAAAACAAGTCCGCACTTTGCATCAGGATAAGCTTTTTTTAACAAATCGTACACTTTTTCCGTCTTCGTCATTATATTATCTCCTTATTGCAGCTTAGTATTTCCACTCTTTCATCATAGTCTATAAATTTGACTATCTTTGATATTGATTCATCGCATACTCTTTTATTGTTTGATACAACTGCAATTCCTATCAAGGACCTGTTCCATAATTCATTATATCCGACTTCTGCTACGGAAGCATTGAACTTTGATTTAATTCTTTCTATTATACTTTTAATTACTTGTCTTTTTTCCTTTAGGGAATTAGATTCATATATCAATATTTCAATTTCACATGAGCAAACTATCATAATTTTGCCTCCAATAGTTTTAAGTATTCATTTTTTACATAATCATTTTCGTATTTTAAATTACTATATAGTATCTCTTCAGCCAAGGGTCTGTTTAATTTTAATAAAGACCAAGCTGCGTAGCACCTTATTATCTCCGACTGATTTTGAAGCTCATCTTTAACATTTTGATACAATGATTTAATATTAAGATTCCCTATAGAAATAAGAGCATTTCTCTTCCATATATTTCTGCCCCTCCAGCTGCCTGCGGTGTGTCCATATTTATTTGTAAAACCTTTGTTTGATATATTCAGCAATTCTTCCAAATCAACAATTAGGTCTGAATAAACTGTATTTACCTCTTTATTCAGAACCTCTTTATTTAAAGGGCAGACAATTTGGCATATATCGCAGCCATATATTTGTCTTCCCATATTTTCTCGGTATTCCAAAGGTATATAGTTTTTTGTCTGAGTTAAATAAGAAATGCATTTTTTTGGATTAATACCTCCGATTTCAAATATTGCCTTGTTAGGACAGCTTTTTACACATAGATTGCATGTACCGCATATATCCTTTTCGCTTATAATGTCTGTTTCTGTTTCAATATCAGTCAAAAGATAGCCTAAATTTATAAATGAGCCGTAATTTTTATTTATGAGCAGGCTGTTTTTCCCATAACTTCCTATACCTGCACTTCTGCATATTTCTTTATCTATCAGATATGATGTGTCAACACAGGGAAGAAATTTAAAACTTTTATGACGCATTATTTCTTCAGCCAGCTTAACCAATAAAGAATTAACCGTCTTATGGTAATCTTCTCCATGACATGATACGCTTAATAAACCTTTATTTCTGCATGAAGGAAGTTTGTAACCTTCTCCGTAAGGAATACCAATAGCAATTATGCTCTTTAATTCGGGAAAGAGATTTTTGGCATTTATTCTTTTTTTAATATCCTGCTCTTCAAATTCGCAGCCTTGATTATTGTTTTTTCTGTTTGTTAAAAGCTCTTCTAAATAGGAATAGTCTGAAATGCCGGTTATACCTACTGTTTCGATTCCTAATTTATATGCTGCTTCTTTAATTATTTGTTTCATAATATCCTCATCTCTATTGTTTCCATACCATAGCATATCATAAATATATAAAATATTGAAGAAAAAAAAATTGGACATTAAATATGTAAATTTAATGTCCATTTGGAGAAAAGTATTACATTACTTTGTATATCCATCCTTCAGGCGCTTCTATATCACCCATCTGAATTCCATATAATGTGTCATATAATTTTTTAGTAACAGGTCCTACCTCTGTTTCACTGTAGAATACGTGGAATTTGTCTTTATGCATAATTCCGCCTATCGGTGTAATAACTGCTGCCGTACCGCAAGCCCCTGCTTCTTTCAAATTATCTAATTCATCAACATATATATCTGTTTCAAGTGCTTCCATATTTAAGTAATCTTTAGCAACCTGCATTAAAGAAATTCTTGTTATACTCGGAAGTATTGAAGATGAACGAGGTGTTACAAACTTGTTGTCCTTGGTAATGCCAAAGAAGTTTGCTGCTCCAACTTCATCAATTTTTGTATGGGTTGAGGGATCTAAATAAATACAATCGGCAAAACCCTTTTTAACAGCTTCGAAATGTGAATACAAGCTTGCTGCATAGTTTCCGCCTACTTTAATTTTTCCTGTTCCGTTCGGTGCTGCTCTGTCTTGGTCGGTAGTAATGAAATTAACGGGATTCATTCCGCCTTTAAAGTATGGGCCGACAGGTGTGCAGAATATTCCAAATAAGTATTCCTCTGCAGGTTTTACGCCTACGTTGTCTCCTATACCTATTACATACGGTCTCAAATATAATGTAGCACCTGACCCGTATGGAGGAACCCATGCTGCGTTAGCCTTAACGACCTGCATACAGGCATCAATAAATTTTTCAACGGGAACAATGGGCATCAGTAATCTCTCACAGCTTTTTTGCATACGCTTTGCATTTTCATCAGGTCTGAAAAGTTGAATACCTCCATCCTTAGTAGAATAAGCTTTCAATCCTTCAAAACATTCCTGTCCGTAATGCAGACATGTGGAGCCTTCGCTTATATGAACCTTATTATCATCTGAAAGCTGTCCATCATCCCATTTTCCGTCTTTCCAATAAGAATAGTATCTTTTGTCTGTCTTAATATAACCGAACCCCAATTCTGACCATTTGATGTCCTTTTTTTCCATTAATAAGCCTCCTTTATTTTTATATTTATTATTTCGGGACATTCCTCTGCCCTCACAGACTTTAAATTTGGGGACATTTCTCTGACTTCATAGGTTTACCCTACAGAGGAGAGGTGTGTCCCCATACCTTGTTGCCCCAATACATATAATATTTTTATATCATAACAGCTTTGATTAAAATTTCCAACACTTATTTTCTAAACGCTTTATTTTTTTGCTGCCTGGGCACCCTTCAGTAAGGCTTCTTTGTTCAAAGGTATCAGATCGGCCTTATTCTCTCCGAAAACTTTTACAAAAGCTTTCAATACTGATTCAATTTCAACCGCTTTAGTAATCTCTAAATATGCTCCAAGCATAACCATATTTGCTACTTTACCGTTACCTAATTCCAATGCTAACTCGTTAGCCGGAATATAATAAACATCTAAATCGTTTCTTGTCGGTTCAACATCAATCAATGATTTGTTTACTATTAGTTTTCCGCCCGGAACAAGCTCCTTTTCAAATTTAATCATTGAAGGTAAGTTCATAACTATCGCTGCAGTTCCATCCTTAGAAATAAGAGGGGAGCCTATTTCTTCCTCTGATACAACAACTGCACAATTTGCTGTACCTCCTCTCATTTCGGGACCGTAAGAAGGCATCCAAGTTACGTTTTTATCTTCAAGCATTCCTGCATATGCCAATAACCTTCCGATAGCCATAATTCCTTGACCGCCAAATCCGGCCATAATTACTTTTTGTTCCATATTATTTCCCCTCCCCAAAATCTCTGAAATTTCCTATCGGATAATATGGAATCATATTATCTCTCAGCCACTCCAATGCTTTTAAAGGAGTAAATCCCCAGTTTGTAGGGCATGTTGACAACACTTCTACAATTGCGAAACCCTCGCCTTTGATTTGACATTCAAAAGCTCTCTTAATTGCTTTTTTAGCCTTCCTGATATTTGCCGGGGTATCTACCGTAACTCTTTCAACAAATTTTGCTCCATCAATAGTTGCCAACATTTCTGCTATTCTTATCGGCTTTCCGCAATGATTTTCATCTCTTCCAAATGGAGATGTGGTTGTTTTCTGTCCCACCAGTGTGGTTGGAGCCATCTGACCGCCTGTCATTCCGTATATTGCGTTGTTTACAAATATAGTTGTAATTTTCTCGCCTCTGTGTGCTGCATGAACAATTTCTGCAGTTCCGATAGAAGCTAAATCTCCATCACCTTGGTAAGAGAATACAACCTTGTCGGGATGTACTCTTTTAATACCTGTAGCAACGGCAGGTGCCCTTCCGTGAGCAGCTTCTTGCATGTCGCAGTTGAAATAATTGTAAGCTAATACGGAACATCCAACAGGAGCTACTCCGATTGCATCATCCAAAACTCCTAATTCTACCAATGATTCTGCAACTAATTTATGAATAACACCGTGTGTACAACCGGGGCAATAATGAAAAGGTGTATCTGTTAAGCCCTTTGATTTTTCATATACAATTGTCATTATTTTGTACCTCCTGCTATTTTCTCAATATCTGCCAAGATACTGCCCGGTGTTGGAACCATACCGCCTTGAGTACCATTGAAATATACAGGCAGTCTGCCGGCAATACCTATTTTTATGTCATCCAGTAATTGTCCCGTGCTCATTTCTACGCCAAGTATTCCTTTTGCATTAGGACCAATCTCTTTAAATACATCATACGGATAGGGCCATATAGTAATCGGTCTTATCATACCAACCTTTATGCCCTTTGCTTGTGCCTGCTTAATTGCGGATTTTACTATTCTTGATGTAGTACCGTATGCTACGCATACAACCTCTGCATCTTCTAAGCCAAATGCTTCATAACGAACTTCGTTTTCTTCCATTATTTTATATTTTTTTTCTAATCTTTTATTGTGTTCTTGAAGTTCTTCTGCCTGCAAGTAAAGTGAGTTTACAACATTTGGTTTTCTTTTTCCGCCGGTTCCTGTTGTAGCCCAATCTTTAGGAGGCAATTCTATCGGTTCCGGTTCCTTAAATTCAACCGCTTCCATTATTTGACCAATCATTCCGTCTGCAGCTATTAAAACGGGATTTCTGTAATAATCAGCTTTATCAAAAGCTAACATAACATAATCAACTAATTCCTGTATGCTTGAAGGTGCATAACATAATGTTCTGTAATCACCGTTTCCGCCGCCTCTTGTAGATTGATAATAATCTGCTTGTGAAGGCTGTATGCTTCCAAGTCCGGGGCCGCCTCTCATCATATTAACTATAACACATGGAATCTCAGCTCCTGCAGCGTAAGTAATACCTTCTTGTTTTAAAGATATTCCGGGGCTTGAAGATGCAGTCATACATCTTGCTCCCGCTCCTCCTGCTCCATAAACCATATTAATTGCAGCTATTTCACTTTCTGCCTGCAGAAATACTCCCCCTGCTTCAGGTAACTTTCTTGAAATATATTCAGGGATTTCACTTGATGGTGTTATGGGATAACCGAAGAAACATTTGCAGCCCGCCTTAATGGCAGCAGCACCTACAGCTTCATTGCCTTTCATTAATACTTTTGACATAATTAACCTCCATTATAATCTTTCTACTGTTATTACCGAATCGGGACACATAATTGCACAGTTACCGCAAGCTATACATTTTTCTTGATCAGTTACGTGTGCAGGACTGTAACCCTTATTATTTATTTTTTCCTTATTTAATTCAATAATTTTTACCGGACAAACCGCAACACAAAGCTCACAACCCTTGCAAGCATCGTCATTAAATGTAACTTTACCTTTCGCCATTATAAAACCTCCTTTAACTCATCCATTCTTCCCTCATATAAAGATTTATGGGGAATAATTTTTCTATTATTTCATGGTTCTTTATTTTATCAGCTGTCTCTTTTATAACAGCTTCATATCTTATGGGAATATCTGTTTCCCATGATACCTTTTTTGTAAGCTCATGACCGAATTCCACATCTTCTACTGTAGTTGCTTTAAGCATGTGCGTATTGTTGACTAATCCGGTAATTTTTAACCTTGATGTTGCTTCAATCATTTTAAGATAATTGATTACTCCATCAACAGTGCTTGTATCAGGTCTGTTTCCGTTAATCACATAAAACATATCATAATCGACATTTTTTATTTGTTCTGCGAATCTGGCATGAACTCTTGCTCCCACAGGGTCGCCTCCAACATCGATTATGGATTTAATATTCGGGTTTGTTATAACTCCCATCAGTTCAGCCGGCAATGCAGGTAAATCGACTGCCGTGTTTCTAATACTTGAATCGAATAATTTTATCCCGATTTCTTCAAAAAACTCTCTTTTTTCTCTTGATCGGAAATAAGGATTAACTATATCTAAATCGGCAATACTGACATTCTCGTATATTTCTTTCATTTTAACGGCATAATTAACCGCAAACTCTGTCTTGCCGCTGCCGTAGTGGCCTATAACAATAACTAATCTTTTGTCATGCACAATATCCCTCCTTTCGGAATATTTATTATGTCTTAATTATAGGTTTTAGCCTCCTCAACACCCTTTAAAACTCTCAATCCACCTTCGGCCAGAGCCAAAAGCTCGTCCTCTCCCGGATAGACTATAACCTTAGCTATGAATTTTACTTTATCTTCAATCATCTTGACAAAATCCTTGTCGTAAGCAATACCGCCTGTTATTATAATCGCATCAACATCTCCGTCAAGAACTACTGCATATTCGCCGATTGCCTTTGCAACTTGGTATGCCATTGCAGAATAAATGAGTCTTGCTTTATCATCTCCGTCATTTGCTCTGTCGCTGACTTCTTTTGCACTGTTTGTTCCCAAATATGCACAAATTCCGCCCTTGCCTGCTATAATCTTATATATTTCAGCTTCGGTATATTTGCCGCTAAAGCACATCTTAACTAATTGCGCAGCAGGTAATGAGCCTGTTCTTTCGGGTGAAAAAGGTCCTTCGCCGTTTAGAGCATTGTTTACATCAATTACTCTTCCCTTTCTATGTGCTCCGACAGAAATTCCGCCTCCTAAATGAACAACTACAAAATTCACTTCATCATACTTTTTCCCGAACTTTTCAATTGCGGCTTTTCTTGCAACAGCCTTTTGATTTAATGCATGCCAAATGCAAATTCTTTCAAACTCCGGATGCCCGCTTATCCTTGCCACATCCTCCATTTCATCAACAACCACAGGGTCTACTATAAATGATGGAATATTTACTTCATCGGCTATGGAATGCGCCAAGAGGGCTCCCAAATTGGAAGCATGCTCACCTTTTATATTGGTTTCTAAATCTTTTATTAACTTATCATTTACCAAATAAGTGCCGCCTTCAATCGGTTTTAGTAAACCTCCTCTTCCTACTACAGCGTCCAATTCATTTAATGATATATTGTTTTCTTTTAATGAGGATATTATCATTTCTTTTCTGAATTGAAACTGGTCTACAACCCTGTTAAAAGGCTGCAATTCTTCGCTTGTGTGTCGTATAGTTTTTTCAAAAATCATGGTAACATCATCAAATACTGCTATTTTCGTCGATGTTGACCCCGGGTTAATAATTAATTGTTTCATATGCTCTCCTTTTTTGAACAAATTACTGCTAATAAAATTGAATAAAGTTTGGCTTCATCTGAATCAGCCCTTGAAGTAAGAATGATTGGAGCCTTAGCACCTAATATAATTCCTGCATTTTTTGAATCAGCTAAATATGTTAATGTTTTATACATTACATTTCCTGCCTCAATATTCGGCATTAATAAAATATCTGCATCACCTGCAACTTCTCCCTTTACTCCTTTTAAAGCTGCCGCTTCCCTGGAAATTGCATTGTCAAGTCCAAAAGGTCCCTCTACCATACAGCCTTTTATTTCACCATTTTTGTTCATATTCACAAGAATTTCGGCATCAACGGTAGCCTGCATTTTAGGTGATACTTTTTCCTTTGCACATATTACAGCAACTTTTGGGTTTTCAATATTCAATGACCTGCATAAGGGAAGGGTATTTTCGATTATTTGTTTTTTTTCAGATGCAGAAGGTGCAATATTCATTGCCGCATCAGTTATTATGAACAGTTTATGGTATCTGTCCGATTCAAAAACTGCTGCATGACTTAAAATATTTCCTGTCCTAAGTCCGATTTCCTTATCGAGAACTGCTTTAAGAATAATTGCAGTATCGACTAATCCTTTCATCAGGATATCTGCCTTGCCGCTGCTGACCAAGGATACTGCCGTCCTAGCAGCTTCATTGTCGTCTTTTGACTCGATAATTTGAATATCATCGAGATTAAAGTTTATTTTTTGTGATAGTTCAATTATTTTTTCTTTATTGCCTATCAAAATTGGAATGCAGATTTTTTCAAGATAAGCTGATTTTACAGCCATTAACACATCTTCATCCTGTGCGGCTGCAATTGCTATTTTTTTTGGCACAGTGGTTTTTGCCATTTTTAATAACTCATCAAATCTATTCATATACAAACACCTCAAAATATAACTTGCAACAATTATGCCAAAAAAACAAAAAAATCGACCATTGAAATTTCAACGATAGATTTTTTTATTAAATCAGCTTGAACTTTTTTGCATGCAATTTTTTTCAAGAAAGTTGCATTTTGCAAAAAATTGCAAATTAAAAAATGCCGTATTTCTCCATTTTATAATATAAGGACCTTAAAGATATATCCAGCTCTTTGGCAGTTCGGGTTTTATTCTTGTCAAATTTCAAATATACACTTTCAATATATGCAGATTCTGTTTTACTCAATACCCTATCCAAAGTTGAAACATCATCATCAGTTAATACTGTACTCTTAACCGTATTTTGAACTTTATTTGAATTCAGCTGGGGTAAATGTGTTGTCCTGATAACCCTTTCATTTATATTCATATATATTATCGCCCGGCCGATAATATTTTCCAATTCCCTTACGTTGCCCGGCCATTCATGAGACATCAAAACATCTAATGCATCATTTGATATATCAACAATATTTCTTCCGTATTCATCATTAAACTTTGCAATAAAACTTTTTACCAATAAGGGGATATCTTCAATCCTTTCTCTAAGAGGAGGTATATTTATCGGCAGAATGCTGAGTCTGTAAAATAAGTCCTCTCTAAATTTTCCTTCCCTCACGGATTTTGCCAAATCCGCATTAGTTGCTGCAATTACCCTTACATCTACAGGAATATTCTTATTGCTTCCGACACGCATTATTTCTTTTTCCTGCAGAACTCTTAAAAGTTTTGCCTGAGTATTTAAACTGATTTCAGAAATCTCATCAAGGAATATGGTGCCTTTGTCTGCCTCTTCGAAAAGACCCTTTTTGCCTCCCTTTAATGCTCCGGTAAATGAGCCTTCATCATACCCGAAAAGCTCGCTTTCAAGAAGTGAATCAGTCAGTGCGGCACAATTTACCCTTACAAAATTTTTGTGTGAGCGGGAGCTTTGAGCATGGATTGAATTAGCGAACAATTCCTTGCCCGTACCGCTTTCGCCTCTTAAGAGAACAGTTGCCGGAACCTTAGCAGCCTTTTCTATCAGATTCCTTACTTGATTTATTGCTTTTGAGTTCCCGATAATATCTTCAGGTTTATATTTATAAGTTAGTTCTCTTAACTTTTTTTCAGCTTCCTCTAATTTATCGGTCAAGTCCTTTATAGTAGAAATATCATGAAGAACGGCAACACTTCCCTTCAATTTGCCATTTACATTAATTGGTGCTGCTTGAGCTACAACAGTCTTGCCGCTTGGTCTTAATTTTAATTTTGTATTTTCTACGGGTTTCTTTGTTGAAAGCACTTTCATATGCACGCTTTCTTCTCCGTCTTCAATATCATAGAGTGCATTCTTGCCTATTATATCGTCATGCTCAATTCCGGTTATTTTTGTATAAGCCGGATTAACTAAGATATGCTCGCCTTTTTCGTCTACAACACTTATTGCATCCTGTGTTGCAAGAAAAACCGCCTCTAACATTCCTTGGTAATCCATGCTGTTAAAATTAATTTTTTGCATCTTTAATACCTCTTCCTAAGGCTCTAAAGGCTCTTTTGAAACTTCTATTGTTACGGTTTCTTTGCTTAATGAAATTTCTTTGAAAGTGAATTCAGAAATGCAGTCTAAATTAACAGTGTTAATACCATTAACTGTTTCTGATAAATCCAGGGTTAAAATTAAATCTTCTTTTTTCAGTGAATTAACTAAGGTTGAAGTTCCCCGCACAGTAACCGTTATTTCTTCTTCTGTTTCCTTTATCTCTACATCACTGTTTTCAATTTTATTTATAAACTGAATATCATCATAGCTGTATCTTAGATCTCTTTCAATAATTTTTTCTACCACGGCATTTACAACCGGTTTAGTTTCCATATCCAAAAATACCAAACCTTCTGCATTCAAAATGTTTCTGGTTGAAAGTATATTGTTGTATGCACCGGTAATATCCAGTTCTTCTAAGGTAAGTTTCTTAAATGTATCTAATACATCCTGCTCTGCGGCTATCCTCACTCTTTCAGGTTTTACGGTTACATCGACCAATTCATAACCTTCTTCCGGTATTCCTGTAATTGTTGGTTCAAGAGCTACATATTTAGTAGGATATATCGGAACTGTAACCTTTACATTTCCTATTGGAGCCGATAAGAATATTTCATTGTCAGTATCATCATATATCCTTACCGGAACAGTCTTAACCACATCATCCATGGCACCTTCGATATTTATTGTAGCAACTGCTTTATCAGCTGAATTTACAACACTTCTTGGTCCTGTTATCTTTACTGATGACGGATTTGGAACTGTTTGTGCTCTGTAATAGTTCTTAGCATGTTCTCCTTCAAATTGAACCGTAACATCCATAACCTTAGAAATTACTCCTTCTATGTTGCATGCTATTTGCGAAGGATATACTCCTACCACATCAACACCGCTTGGTCCTACAACTTCTACCTTTGCATTTCTTATTCCTTCATTAAAACCCAAGACATCTATATAGGCAGAAAAATCCCTGCTGCTTATTTTTTCCAATTGCTCTGTTAATCCGGTTGCTTTTACTGTTACGGTTATATTTTCCTTGTCTTGATTCATTATTACTAAATTAGATTTTTCCAGGGCAGATAAGTTTCTTATTGTTACAGACACATTTGGATAAGACTGTTCAAGTGTTTGATTAGTTACAAGCATTACAATCATCCACAGAACAAATGCAACAATAAGACAGGTAATTTGAATGACTAATTTATCGTTTTTTATCTTCATTTCTGTTTCTCCACTTATCTATAATATTTACCTTTTCATTTTCAATATAAATACTCTGTAATAATGATTCAATTTCTTCATTTTGAATATTCCTGTATAGTCTTCCTTCCACAGCATATGAAATGTACCCTGTTTCTTCAGAAACTATCAAAGCAATGGAATCTGACCGTTCAGTCATTCCTATTGCCGCCCTATGCCTTGTCCCTATATCTTTACTGAGAAGGTTGTTTTCGGTAAGAGGCAAAAAACATCCTGCTGCTTTTATTGTATAATCCTTTATAATAACTGCTCCGTCGTGAAGGGGAGTATTAGGAATAAAAATATTTATTAATAGTCCGCTTGAAATATTGGCATTTATTACAGTCCCGCTTTCTATTATATCATTGAGACCTATCTGTTTTTCAAAAATAATTAGTGCACCGATTTTTTGTCTTGAAAGAGACGTTATTGCAGATATAATTTCTTTAATAATTTTTCTGGAAGTTTCATTAGTCTTTTCTACATTTGACAGGGTAAAAGAAGTTCTTCCCAAATATTCAAGAGCTTTTCTGATTTCAGGTTGAAAAACAATAACAAGCGCGATTAATCCGACTTGAAATGTATTGCTTAATATAAATTCAACCATATACAATTCAAATATTTGCGATATAGGAATTAATGCAACCAGTAGTACAATACCCTTAACCAATTGTTTTGCTCTCATATCTCTGATTAGAATATAACCTCGATAAAGAACATAGTAAACAATACCGATATCAACTATGGTATTTGGACCTATATTTGACATAATTAATCCCATTCGATGCATAATATCATACATAATAATCCCCCGCACTATTCAGCATTCATTTGCGCCATTGTATCGGCATATGACCTGCTCATTCTTGCTTTAGAATCTTCATCCAATTCTGCACTTTCAATATAATCCATAATGGGATAAACAATATGCTCTGCTGTACCGTTTTCTTTAACACCTTTATAAACCCATAACGGAATATAATTAATATTTTTAATGGAAATTTCTTTTGTACTGCCCTTTTTTTCTATTTCTATATCAATAATAATTCCATCTTCGGTATATTTTGAAACTTGCTCCGACATACCGTAAGGAACTAATGTTTCCACTCTTTGATTTGATAAAAAATTACCCATGGAATATGCTATAAATTTTGTTTTACCGTCATAATCCAATGTTTGCGTAGGTTGTATAACATGAGGATGGCTTCCGAGTATTATGTCAACTCCTGACCTGAAAAGCATGTCTGCCAAAATTTCCTGCCTTTGAGCTTGAATTCTTGAATATTCGTCTCCCCAATGAAGGTATGCTATTATTACATCGGCATTATTATCTTTGGCATAGATTATGTCTTCCTTCATTTTTTCTTCGTCTATAATATTTACCATTACATCCAAGTCTTCAGGAGTAAGAACCGTTTCAAGACCGTTTACCATTTCCGTATATGCCATAAATGCAAACCTTATACCCTTTACATCCTTAATTAATACCCTTGTTTCAGGCTTTGAAGTAAAGGTTCCGATTGGCTCCATTCCTCTTGCTTTAATTTGCTCTATTGTTCTTATAATACCTGCCTTTCTTGTATCAAGGCTGTGGTTGTTGGCAGTTGACAGTATGTCAAATCCCGCATTTTTTATAGCGTCCAATGCTTCATCGGGAGCATTAAACAAGGGATATCCCTGATATGCGTATACTTCATTTCCCGCTGTTGTTCCTTCAAAATTAGCGATTGCTATGTCTGCTTCTCGGATAATACTTTTTATAGCTTTAAAACTGTGTTCAAAATTATAGGTATTCGTTTTGTAATCATATGCTCCATCCAATTGTGAGGGATGAAACATTATGTCTCCTGTCGCTCTTATTCTAACAGTCACATCAGGTTCAGGCTGAGGCTCCTTAACTTCATTAGAGGCTTCTTCTCCGATTTGTTCTTCCGGATGCTCCTCCAGCGGCTGCTTGTCTTTTTTCCCGTCTTTACCTATACCCCTTACAACAAAAGAAGCTGCTAATACACCAACCAATAATACTAATGACCATGACATTAATTTAATTCTTTTTTTACGTCGTCTGACTTTTCTGTTCATATGCTACCTCTATGAATAATTACGTATTTATTCTATCCTACTATGAAAGATTTTGCAAGAAATTAAATTATTAAAATTAAATTAAAGATACCGGATGTTGGTGCCAGGCACCCTTACCCGGTGCCAGGCACCTTTAGTGCTTTTTTTGTCTTGGCTTTATTAAAGCTTTGGGACCGTATCCGATTAAATCATATCTGTTTTCCTTTTTTAAAGCTTTCAAAACCAGCTCATAATTTTCTTTTTTGGAATATTGAAGCAATGCTCTTTGCATTTTCTTTTCTTCTATATCTTTTGGAACATAAACTTCTTTATTTGTCAATGGGTTAAAGCCCGTATAATACATGCATGTTGACAGTGTCCCCGGTGTAGGATAAAAATCCTGTACCTGCTCGGGAATATGACCCATATCCCTTATATATTCAGCAAGCTCAATTGCATCTTTCAAGCGAGAACCGGGATGCGATGATATAAAATAAGGTACAATGTATTGCTCTTTTTTAATCTTTTTGTTTACATCATTAAACTTTTCTACAAACTTATTGTATATTTTTATTGAAGGTTTGCCCATTAGTTTTAAAACTGATTCTGAAACGTGTTCCGGAGCGGTTCTTAATTGTCCGCTCACATGGTATTTGCATAATTCTTCAATAAAGTCATCATTATTATCATATATTGCATAATCGTATCTTATGCCTGAACGAATAAAAACTTTTTTGATACCTTCGATACTTCTCAGCTTCTTCAATAATTCTATATAATCTTTATGGTCGATCTGTAAATTTTCGCATTTTTGCGGAGTTAAACATTCTTTATTTTTGCACGCACCGTACTTTTCCTGTTTTTTGCAAGCCTTAATTCTGAAATTAGCAGTAGGTCCCCCCACATCATGAATATATCCTTTAAAGTCCTTGTCTTTCTTCATCTTATCAACTTCATTTAATATGGACTCATGACTTCTTGCTTGTATTATTCTTCCCTGATGGAAATTAAGGGAGCAAAAGCTGCAGCCTCCGAAGCATCCTCTTGTACTTGTAATGCTGAATTTTACTTCATTAAATGCAGGTACTCCCAAGTTTTTATACATAGGGTGGTAATCCCTCATATAATCCATGTCATAAATATCATCTAATTCATGCTGTGATAGAATTTCCATAGGGGGATTTTGTACCACATAGACTGTATTATACGGCTCAACTAAGGTCCTTGCACTTTTGGAGTCGGTATTTTCATATTGTATTTTAAAGCTTTCACCATACTTTTTCTTTGAAGATACAACTTCATTATAGTCAGGCAAAAATATCGGATTGTAGGGACGCTCTCTATCCTTTGTTTTGTATACCGTTCCATTTATAAATGTAATTTCTTCAACCGGAATACCGGATTCCAATGCTTCCGCAATTTCTATCAAAACTTTTTCACCCATGCCGTATACCAATAAATCCGCACCAGAATCCAATAAAACAGACCTTTTAACGCTGTCGCTCCAATAGTCATAATGGCTAAATCTTCTTAAGCTCGCTTCAATACCGCCTATTATTACGGGAATATCCTTGTATGCTTCTCTTATACGGTTTGAATATACCGTAACAGCTCTGTCAGGTCTTAATCCTGCTTTCCCGCCCGGAGAATAAGCATCTTGATGTCTTCTTTTCTTAAAAGTCGTATAATGATTAACCATTGTATCTATATTCCCTGAATTAACAAGAAAGGCTAAACGCGGCTTTCCCAACACTTTAAAAGAAGATAACTCTTTCCAGTCAGGCTGCGGAATGATTCCGACCTTGTAACCGAATTTTTCCAATGTTCTTGACAAAACAGCAGCGGCAAATGAAGAATGGTCAACATATGCATCACCTGTCACAAAGACAAAATCACACTCATCCCATCCTCTTTTTTTCATATCTTCCATATTAACGGGTAAAAAATCCATAATGCCTCCATATAATGTTAATGTGTTTATTATACCACCTGCATTATATTTAAAACAATAATAAAAGCAGAAGAATTACTCCTCTGCTTTTATATAAAAACATGTATCCAACAAACTATATAGAACCAAATACTTGCACAGAATTAACGGTCGGAGTTTACATAAATTATTTTATGTAAACTATTCCACTATTACTTCTACTAAATCCCCGTTTTTCAGTCCGGCAGCATTTCCTTCTTCAATGTCAACATGCATGTCTAATGCATATGCTTCATTTACTCTTACTAATACATTATCGAAAACCAGACCCCTCTGACCATCTACTTTAACAGAAACTATATCTTTATCTTTAAGGCCGTATTTTTCAGCATCTGTTGTATGCATATGTAAATGTCTTGCTGCAGCAATAGCACCTCTTTCAATCTCAACTTCACCCTTCGGTCCCACAAGTTTAAGACCCGGAGTACCTTCTGTTTTTCCTGAATCTCTCACAGGAAGGTCAGTAATACCTAATGTAAATCCATCAGAAAAAGATAATTCAACCTGTGTTTCTTTTCTTGCAGGTCCCAGAATCCTAACACCTTTGATTGTTCTTTTAGGTCCTACCAAATCAACTTTTTCATCGCATGCAAACTGTCCCGGTTGAGTTAAATCTTTAATAGGTGTAAGTTCATAGCCTTCCCCGAACAGTATATCAATATGTTCCTTGCTCAAATGTACATGTTTATTAGATAAACCGACTGTAACTTTAAATCTCATAACATCCTCCGTAAAATTAATGTATATATAAAAGCATTATAATATACAATAGTTAAAATTACAACAATTAATTAATTTAATTTGTTATTGCTCATAACTACCATATTTTTTCCCCCGCCTACCGAGGGAATCGTCTTCGTGTAATAAAACAGACCTTATATATTCAAGTCGAATCCTTGCTTTTTCATAACCTTCAGCATATCCGAGCGTTTCGGAATAAGATTTTTAAGCTTTGCAACAACCTGATTGCTGAAACTGTCCACCCTTTTGTTTGCTTCTCTTAAATCATAATAGGTCTGCATTTCTACATCATATTCTTTTATTTCTTCCAAATAATCATCAAATTTCTTATATGTATTTTCAAATAAGCGCAAATCCATACTCATTCTTGGTTTAAGCTGCGGATTTTGATTCGGATAACCTATCCCGAGTCCAAGCACCGGCATAGTGAGCTCCGGCAGTTCTAAAATTTCAATTATTTTTTCCGCATCATTTAAAATGCTTCCCAAATATACAACTCCCAAGTCTAAAGCTTCAGCAGCATTTACTATATTTTGCGCAGTTAAGCAAGCATCCGTAAAGCCCTGGAAGAATCTATCCATATCCCTGGCACTTGGCTCATAACCGCCCTTTTCATCCGCAATTCTGTAATTTCTGTACTGGTCGGCTATTAAAATTAACAGTTCGGGAGCTCTTGCCACATATTCCTGTTTACAAACATCTGCAATTTTCTTTCTTTTTTCCTTATCGGTCACTCGAATAATAGAGCTTGCCTGCATTCCGTTTGATGTAGGAGTCCGTCTAGCTACTTCAATTAATTTATTAAACACTTCTTCCGGTATTCCTCCATCCTTAAATTCACGAATTGTTCTGTGGTTTAACTGTCTTTCTAACATTAAATTACCCATACTCATCTACTCCTTTATATTTATATATATGGTATACCCTAAAATATCATATATAATCAATCTGATTTAATTAACGTATTTAAATTACTAAACTTGGCAACTTAACCTCTGTTCACTTTCTTATTATTATATTTATTTACTAAAAAGTATAATATATTTATAGTTGTCAATATAATAAAATAATA
>Ga0116141_10001766_pt1 | contig 18656 bp, 17 predicted proteins | sample AD_UKC097_MetaG_FD_89744 | JGI IMG/M metagenome (GOLD analysis project Ga0116141, IMG submission 89744) | Active sludge microbial communities of municipal wastewater-treating anaerobic digesters from USA - AD_UKC097_MetaG | ecosystem: Engineered > Bioreactor > Anaerobic > Digestate | place: USA...
CCGTTGCCCGGCGTGCCGACCGTGCCCGCGCCCGAACCGCTGTTGCCGGCGGCGAACAGATAGATCATGGGCTGGTTGCCGGGCTCGGTCAGATCGGCGTCGCGCACGCCGACGTCGTAGGCCTGCGAGGAATCGTCATAGGAACTGGCACAGCCCGAGCAGCCCCAGGAGTTGGAGCTGATCACCGCGCCCTTGTCCTGTTCGCTCTTGATCACGCCCGTGTCGGTGCCACCGCAGGCGGAAACGTTGTAGCTGCCGGCATTGGTGAAGATCTTGGTGTTGCCGGTACGGCCGAACGGGTTGATGCCCTGACCGCGCAGATAGCCGTTGGGATCGACGAAGGGGAATCCGCTGCGCTGATCGTAGCCGCTGATGATGCTGGTGTTGATGTGGCCGTGGCCACCGCGGCCGTCGGCTGTGGCATCCGGCGTGCAGTTGTTGGTGTAGCTGATGCGGCTGGTGACGCCGTCACCGAAGCGGGTCAGGGTGGCATCGCCGGCGCCGTTCGTCGTGCTGCCGTTGCCCACGCCGTCGTCGGTGACGTTGACGATGGGGTAGTCGGCGGGATCCAGACTGAAGCCCATTCCGGTCAGCCAGGGCAGGTAGCCGGGCGCGCTGGGGCCGGTGCGGCCGGCGTTGAATGCGCCGGCAACGATCTGGCTCTGCACCTCGTCCATCAGCTCACGCGGAAAACGCTCGCCCACCCACACCACATCGGGCAGCGAAGCGATGGTCAGAAGGTCTGAAGCGCGGACCTTGACGAGGAGGTTCTCGAAGGCCAGAACGGGCGTCCATTCGGACTGCACCTCGACCGCCAGGTTTGCGACGGCCTGTTGCGACACCTGCTTGCCGGGGTGGGCGTACATCTGGATGACCACCGGCACGAGCTCGTCCGGCCGGGTGGCCTCCAGAATGCGGCGCTCGATCGAAGCGCCGAGCTTGTAGGCGGTCTGGAAGCTGCCGCTGAACTGCAGGAAATCGCCGTCGGCGGCGAGGTTGTCCAGCTTTCCGCGGCTGGCCGCATCGGACCAGACCATGTAGCCGTTGCTGGCGACGTACTGCACCAGCTTGGCACCCGAGGCTTCCACCGCGTCCAGCCATTCCTGCTTGATCGGACCGACGAACTGCACCAGGTGCAGCGAAGGGCCGGATGCAGGCTTGTTGGCCAGGGTGGGAGGAACGTCCCGCGCGCCCGCCGTGCTGATCGGATGGCGATCAAAAAGCAGGGTGTCGATCTCCGGGTCGATCTGCAGCCGCGCCCGCGCTTCGCCCGACAGGCCGCGCAGTGCTTCGTCGCTGATCCGATAGAGGCCGAAGGTGCCGTAGTCGTGCCACAGGTGGATGCCCGGCGCGGTCGTGTCCAGCTGACCGGGGGCGGCAATGACCTTGTGGTTTTTTGCAGTGGCAGCGCCAATGCCTGCGGCAAGAGCAAGCAGGGTACAGCCCGCGGCGGAAAGCGCGCGGCGGTGAGTCGACATACAGAGGTTCTCCCCGGTGGATGGAACGATCGTTGTTTTGTTTACGTCAGCTGAATTGCCGCCTCACGATATCACTTCTCTCTCCTTCGCCACAGTCCCTCCGAACTGCCGCCCCGGCCGCGGAAATGCTGCACCGAAGCATTCCCGGGATCTGCCCGGGAAAGCGCGATGTCCAGCCGCTGCGGGCACCGCAGCGGCCACACGGGAGGACTATGTGGCGTCCAGATCACCGAGCGCCTGGATCAGGCGGCGGGCGCGTTTGTCGGGCCGATGGACGGGCGGCTGGTAGCCGGCGCGTTCGGCGGCGCGCAGGGCGCTTTCGGCCTCGCGCCGCGCGCGCGAGGCCTCCTCTTCGCCGTACATCTGCTGCGCCAGCGCCGCCGGGCCGCGCACGTCGGAAAGCCCGAGCACGGTGACTTCCCACCGTTCGCCGCCGCGCTCGATGGCCAGCGCATCCCCCACCCGCACGCTGCGCGAAGGCTTGCAGGGCTGGCCTGCGATCTTCACCCGCGAAAGCGTGACGGCCTCCTTGGCCAGCGCGCGGGTCTTGAAGAAGCGCGCCGCCCACAGCCAGACGTCGATGCGCACGCCCTCGCTCATGGGTGCAAATCACCGGCCACATGCTGCGGCGGTTCAGTGCCTTCATCGAAGAACTCCAGCGCCTCGGAATTGAGGCAGTGGCGCTCGAAGCCGGGGGCCGGGCCGTCCGGAAAGACGTGGCCCAAGTGACCGTCACAGCGGGCGCAGCGGATCTCCACGCGCACCATGCCGTGGCTGGAGTCGCGCAGCCGGCGCAGGTGCTCGGGATCGAGCGGGCGCGTGAAGCTCGGCCAGCCGCTGCCCGAATCGAACTTGTCAGCCGAGGAGAACAGCGGCAGGCCGCACAGCGCGCAGGCGTAGCGCCCGGCGCGGTGGTTGTCGAGCAGGTGGCCGCAAAACGGCCGCTCGGTGCCGCGCGCGAGAAGGACGTGTCGCTGCTGCGGGCTCAGCCGCGCAGCCAGCCGCAGACGCTCGTCCTCCGACAGGGCGCGCAGGTCGCAACCTGCGACGCTGCGCGATGCCGTCCGGCTCACTTCGGGCGAACCTTGTCCGGCCAGACCTTGCGCAGCTTTTCGACCTTGGGCAGGGCCGCGGCGCGGATGAAGGGCTGGTCGGGATGGAGCGCGGCGTAGTCCTGATGGTAGTCCTCGGCCGGATGGAAGGCCTCCAGCGGCTCCAGCGTGGTGACGATGGGCGCAGGGAACACGCCGGCGGCATCGAGTCGGGCGATGTAGCGCGCCGCCACCTCGCGCTGGAGTTCATCGGAAAAGAACACCGCCGAGCGGTACTGGGTGCCGACGTCCTCGCCCTGGCGATTGAACTGGGTGGGATCGTGCGCCACCGAGAAGAACACCTTGAGCAGTTGCCCCAGGCTGATCCGGCGCGGATCGTAGGCGATGCGGATGACCTCGGCGTGCCCGGTGGTGTCGGTGCACACCGCCTTGTAGTTCGCCGTTTCCGCAGCGCCGCCGCTGTAGCCGGAGACCACTTCCAGCACCCCATCGAGCTGGCGGTACACCGCCTCGGTACACCAGAAGCAGCCGCCCGCGAGCACCACCTCGGCGCGCGTGGCATCGACGGCAGGCGGCGGATCGAACGCAGGATCGGGGAAAGAGGCCGGCGCAGGGCCGGGCAGTGTGCAGACCAGGGACATCGGGCAACTCGCGGGAAGGGCGGAGCGTGAAGATGCGCCCGTTGCCGCAACGCTTCAAGCCCCGCCGTCCCGTTCGACAGCTATGCCTTGCCGCGCGGGCGCGGCGTGGTGACCAGGGCCGGCATCGGGCTCGGCGCGGGAACGGGAGCCCGCCTTCCGGCGTTCTTCTTCGGCGCCGAACGGCGCTCGGCCCTGTCGGTAGCGGCAGCCTCGTCAGCCGCAGTCGCCTTGGCCCTGGTCCGAGCCTTGGGCGAAGCCTGGGCTTCGGCCTTCGACTTCGCACCGCTCGTCGGCTTTCCCGCCGCCGACTTCTTCACCCCGGGCTCGACGGGCCGGTCGGAAGCCGGCGCTCCCGGTTCGCGCGCTTCGCGTCCGGGTTGGCTTGAATCTGGCTCGCGCGGCTTCTTCGACGGCCTCGGCGCGGCCTCGGGGAGCACCTGCGAGAGTGCGCGCTCGAACGCCCCCAGCAGATCGCCCAGCCCCGGCAGGGACGGCACTGCCGCAGCCGGTCCCGCGCCCGAGGCGGCCATCTGTTCGGCCGCGCCGGAACACGCCGCCTGCCACTCCTGCAGCGCCGCTTGCAGACCTTCGGCAAACCGCTTCTGATGCCCCGCGGTCTGCGCGAACAGCGCCTGCCAGCGTTCGGTATCCAGTTCGAGAAAATGTTCGGCCAGGCTCTCCGACAGGGCGGGCAGCTTCTCCAGCGAGAAGTCGCGGCGGAAGCGGTCCGCGTGCGAAAGCCCCTGCTCCAGCCGCATGCCGGCCTCCTGCGCGAACAGGTCGAACCACTGCCTGCCCTGCTCCTGCAGCAGCGCGGCAATGCGCATGGCCAGGTCGATGTTGGCCTGATAGAGAACCTTGGGAACCGATGCCGTTGTCATGGTGCCTTCCTGCGCTGGGGAACCCGTGATGACCGGTCGCGGCCCATTGGCCGAACGCCCTTAGCCTAAACGATTCACCGTCCGCGTGCGCCGGCCCGCGGATAGTAGAGCGCAGCTTGCTGCGCTGGGGGATTTGTAAATCGCAGCTTGCTGCGCTGGAGCCGCTCAATCCCCATCGCGCCAGAGCGCGTCCCAGCCGTCCTTGCCCAGCTCGCGCAGCCGCGCGATGTTGCGCTCGTAGATCGCATCGGGATCTTCCACCGCCGCCACCGCGCGCTCGATCGAGGCCTCGCGCAAAAGGTGCAGGGTGGGAAACGGCGAACGGTTGGTGCAATTGGCGACGTCGCCGACCGGCGCATCGGCGAACTCGAAATCGGGATGAAAGCTGGCGACCTGCAGCTCGCCCTCGAGGTTCATCTGCACGAGCGCGGCGTCGGCCAGATCGAGAAAATCGTTGAACGCGAGGAAGTCGCCCAGCACCTGCGGATGCACCAGCAGGGTGGTTTCGATCTGCGACTCGTCGGTGACCGCCAGACGCTGCAGTTCCTCGCACAGGTCCAGCAGCAGGGTTTCCTCGTCACGCGCCGCGCTGACCACGATGCGGACGCGGTCCTTCACATACGGCGCGCGTGCGAACGGGCACAGGTTGAGGCCGATCACCGCGCGCTCCAGCCAGCGCCGCGTGGCGGCGATGACTTCCGCCTCGTCCGGCACCGCGCTCATTCGCCGATGTCCTCGCTCCACAGCGCCGTCTTCTCGCGCATCAGGCGCGCCATCAGCTCGATGCACTCGGGGTCGTCGAGCACGGTCAGTTCCACTCCGCGGCCGCGCAGCAGGGCCTCTTCGCCCATGAAGCTGCGGTTCTCGCCGATCACCACGCGCGGGATGCCGTACAGCAGGATCGCGCCCGAGCACATCGAGCAGGGCGAAAGGGTGGTGTAGAGCGTGCACTGGCGATAGACGCTGGCGGGCTGGCGGCCGGCGTTCTCGAAGGCGTCCATTTCCCCGTGCAGGATGGGGCTGCCCTTCTGCACGCGACGGTTGTGCCCGCGCCCGAGGATGCGGCCCTCGTGCACGATCACCGAACCGATGGGGATGCCGCCTTCGGCATAGCCGGCGCGGGCTTCGGCGATGGCGGCCTGCATGAATTCGTCCACGGAATGCTCCTTTTCAGCGCGATGCGTAGTACGGCGTTTCGCCGCTGGCGTGGTCGGTCACGTCGCGCACGCCGGTGACGCCGGGCACCTTGGTGACGAGGGTCTTTTCCACGCCCTGCTTCAGGGTGACATCGACCATGCCGCAGCCGTGGCAGCCGCCGCCGAAGCGCAGCAGCACGACGCCCTCGCTGGTGATGCCTTCCAGCTTGACGCGCCCGCCGTGGCTGGCGAGCTGCGGATTGACGATGGTGTCGAGGGTGTAGCGCACGCGATCCTCCAGCACCGCGTCGGTGCCGAGCTTCTCGCCCTTGAGCCCGGGCGCGCGGATGTTGAGCTCGCCGCCGGTCGCGGTGAGGTGGTAGTCGACCTCGGCCTGCGCGAAGAACGGCGCGCTGTCTGCATCCAGATACAGGGTGAAGCCTTCGCAGGCGATGGCCTGTTCGCGGCCATCCAGATCGCCGGCCTCGCAGAACTCCAGCCGCACCTGCGCCGAAGGCGTGCCCGGGTCGGAGGCGCCCAGGCGGATGCCGAGGGCATCGCCACCCTGGCTTTCCAGCAATCGGCGGAAGTGCTGCTGCGCATGGGAACTGATCTGGATCATCGACATCGGCCACCAACCAAAGCGCGCATTCTATCGCCGCCGCGCGGGCCGGTTCCGGGTGCGCCGTATACTTGCGGCTTTGCCGAGGAAGACGCCATGTCCCGCATCGAGGAACTCGCGCAGCGACACTGCCGCCCACTGCGCGGCGCCGAGCACCGCATCGCGCCGGCCGACGCCGCCGCGCGGCTTGCCGACCTGCCCGGCTGGTCGCTAATCGAGGACGGCGCAGCGATCGGCTGCACTTTCCGGTTCCCGGACTACTACCGCACGATGGCCTTCGTGAACGCGCTGGCCTTCATCGCGCATCGCGAAGACCACCACCCGGACCTCGGCGTGCACTACGACCGCTGCGTGGTGCGCTATTCCACCCACGACGTGGGCGGGCTTTCGGACAACGACTTCCTCTGCGCCGCCAAGGCCACCCTGCTGGCCGGCGACGCCGACGCTTGAACCCTATTCCGCGCGCACCGATGTCGCCGTGGCGCCTGCTCGCGGTCGCGGCGCTGCTGCTGGCCGGCTTCTGGCTGACCTCCCAGCTCACCGTTTCCGTCTGGCTCGCGCGCGAGGCGAAACTGCGCCAGGCCGACTGGGCACAGGGGCTCTCGCCCTGGCGCTGGGATTTCCGTGACCCGGCCAGCGTGGTGCGCCCGGGCAGCCACGGGCTGGATGACGCGCGGATCACCCCGGAAGGACTGGACCTCACCCTGCCCGGCGACGGCATCGCCAGCCTCTCGCTCAACCTGCGCGACGGGCGCGTGGACGCGGGCGCGGTGCGGCTGGCGCGGATCGAAGTCGAGGGCGACGCACCGTTCCGGCTGATCCTGCTGGCCGCGACCGACGGCGGGATTTCCGACTGGGCAGAGCACCGTTTCGACGCCGGGCACCACGCGGCGGACCTTGCGCTTGGAACGCCCGAAACCACCGGAAAAAAGGCGCCGCTTCCGATCCACGGCCTCCACCTTCGCATCGAATCGACACCGAACGCGCGCCTGCATCTGGAACGACTGGCGCTGCGCGTACCGCCCTGCGCCGATCCGGCCTGCACGAGCCTGAGCCATCGGCTGCAACCGACCGCCACGCCCGAGCGCCTGCTGGCCGAACGCGACCGGATTCTTGCCGAATGGCCGGCACTCCGCGTGGAACCCGGTGGCCGTTTCGGAGACATCGCGCGCGCCATCGCTGCCGTCGTGCCGCCGCTGCCCGCCCTCTGGCGCGGGCTTCCCGGCGCAATCGCGCTGCTGGTGCTGGTCGCGCTGGGGCGGCGCGCGCAGGCGCGCAGGCCGCAGCCGCGCAGGCTCTTCCACCCGGGCCGCGAACTGGCGCTGACGCTGGGCCTGCCGCTCGCCCTGCTCCTGGCCGGATGGCCGGCGCGGGAAACGCCGGCCGGCCTTTCCCTGTCCTTTGCCGGCTGCCTGCTGGCACTGGCCCTGTTTCCGGTCGCCGAACCTGCGCGCTGGCGCTGGCTCGGCGACCGGCACGCCTGGCGCTCGGCGCTGGCCTTCACCGCGATCTGCGCCCTGCTGATTGCCCCGCTCGCCGCGCTCGACGGAGGCGCGGCCGCGCCGCGCGATTCCTCGCGCTTTCTGCGCTATCCGCTCTGGGCGCTGGCGCAGCAGTGGCTGCTGCTCGCCGCCATCGCACCGCGCCTGCGGGCGATCCTTGCCGACGAGCGCCTCGCCGCCCTCGCCTGCGGCGCCGTTTTCGGCCTGCTGCACGCCCCCAACTTCGCCCTGATGGCCTTCACCTGCGCCGGCGGCACCGCCTGGGCCTGGCTGGGCTGGCGCCACCGCGCCCTGCTCCCGCTCGCCGCCAGCCACGCCGCGCTCGGCCTGTGGCTGACCCAGATCGCACCGACCTGGCTGCTGCGCTCGGCGGAAATCGGCGGTCGGTTCCTGATGGCACCGTGAAACGCGGCAGGGGCATTCCTTGCGGCAGTGCAGCATCGTTCCTACACTGCGCGTTCCCGCACCACGCCCTGCCGAGTCAACCCATGCAGCTCAACGTCCTCAAGGCCAAGATCCACCGCGCCCGCGTCACCCACGCCGAGCTCCACTACGAAGGCTCGTGCGCGATCGACGGGCTGCTGCTGGACGCCAGCGGCATCCGCGAGTACGAGCAGATCCACATCTACGATGTGAACAACGGCGAGCGCTTCGTCACCTACGCGATCCGCGCGGAGAACGGCAGCGGGATCATCTCGGTGAACGGCGCGGCGGCGCACAAGGCGAAGGTGGACGATCTGGTGATCATCTGCGCCTACGGGGTGATCGACGAGGCGGCGATGGCGCGGCACAAGCCGACGCTGGTGTATCCGGACGCGAACAACGTCGTCGCGCGCATCAGCAACGCGATCCCCGTGCAGGCGGCCTGAGTCCCCACCCGGTTTTTACCGGGGCGGGCGGGCATCCCATCGGGCACCCGGTATCTTCAAGCCGCAGCCCGTGGCCCGGACAAGCGCGGCACATCCGGGGTGACACTGATCGGCGCGGGGTCTTGCCGGTTCATGCCGCAAGGGAGATTTCCCCGGATGCGGCCTTTAGCCTTGTCCGGGCTACGGGGCGGCGGCAAGCTGGAACCTGGTTGCTCTGAAGTTGTGCGCTTGCCCCCTCACCCCAGCCCTCTCCCCCGCGGGACGCGGGGGAGAGGGAGTCCCCGACGCCACGCACACCGGCTTGTAGCCCGGACAAGCGCAGCGCATCCGGGGCTGCGCCGATCGGCGCGGGGTCGTGCCAGTCCATGTCGCAAGGAAGATTCACCCGGATGCGGCCTTTGGCCTTGTCCGGGCTACGGGGCTGCGCTTCGGCCCCGACGCACCCGTAGAGCGCAGCTTGCTACGCTTGCACGTCCTTTGCATGCATCACGCAAAAGAAGCGCAGCAAGCTGCGCTCTACGGGGGATGAGGCGCTTTTGTGGGAGCGGGCTTGCCCGAAAAAAAATACCGCCGCAGCGCAAGATCCGTTCGCAGCCGAGGCTGCTCGTGCAGTGCGCTATCAAGGTCGCTGGCGCTTGGGCTGGCGCTGCGGGGCAAGCTGCTACTTCAGCGCGGCCTTGAGCGCCTTGCGGATCACCGCCTCGGCGCTGTCGCCCTCCTCGAACGCGCCCTTCACCAGCCGCGCCGCTTCCACGGGCTTGTAGCCGAGCTGCTGGAGCGCGATGACGGCTTCGGACTGCGGATCGGCGGGCACCGACGCACCGCGCGGTGTCGCCACGACGCCGCTGCCCGAACCCAGGCCGCCGAGCTTGTCGCGCAGCTCCAGCACGATGCGCTCGGCGGTCTTCTTGCCGATGCCGGGAATACGCGAGAGTGCAGCGGTGTCGCCGCCTTCCACCCTCGCCACGAAGTCTTCCACGCTGCTGCCCGAGAGTATGGCCAGCGCGATCTTCGCGCCGATGCCGCCGACTTTCTGCACGTCGCGGAACAGCCGGCGTTCGGTCTCGCGCAGGAAGCCGTACAGCGACACGCTGTCCTCCTTCTGGGCGTGGTGCACGAACAGCGTCACCTCGCGCCCGAGCTCGGGCAGGTCGTAAATGGTGCTCATCGGCGCTTCCAGCTCGTAGCCCACGCCGCCCACGTCCACGATCAGCCAGGGCGGCTGCTTGTGGACCAGCGTGCCCTTGAGACGGCCGATCATGGCAGCGCCCGCGGGGCGCTGCCCGGGAATGGGGAATGGGGAATGGGGAATGGATGCCGCAACTCCCGAAGCGCACCGCTAAAACTCATTTCCAACGCTCCCATCACGCGCATCCTCCTGGATTACAGAGCAGCGGCCGGACTCGCCAAACCATTCCCGATTCCCCATTCCCGGCGCTCACCCCTTCCTCCCCCACGCCACGCGCGCGGCCACACCCAGACGCGCGGCGCTGGCGCGCACGTGGGCGTGGGTGATGGCCACGGCGAGGGCGTCGGCGGCGTCGGGCTGGAGCTTGCCGGAAAGGCCCAGCATCACGCCGACCATGTGCTGCACCTGGGTCTTGTCGGCACCGCCGCTGCCCACCAGCCCCAGCTTGACCTCCTTGGCGGCGTACTCGCTCACCGGAAGGTCGCGCGCCACGCAGGCGGCGATGGCGGCACCGCGCGCCTGACCAAGCTTGAGCGCGCTCATCGCGTTGTTCGACAGGAAAACCTGCTCCACGGCGATCTCGTTCGGCGCGAATCGCTCGATCAGGTCCCACAGGCCGTCGAGCAGCAGGCGCAGGCGCAGCGGGAAGGACTCGGCCGCCAGCAGGTTCAGCGCGACGTGGTGCACGTGCGCGATGCGGCCGGCGGCATCGACGTCGATGATGCCCACGCCGGTGCGCTGCGAACCGGGGTCGATGCCGAGGATGCGCGTGGCGGCGGGTTTCTCCATGCCGGTCAGTAGTCGAAGGCTTCCGGCGGAAGATCGGCGTTGGAGTAGACGTTCTGCACGTCGTCCAGCTCTTCCAGCCAGTCGAGCAGCTTGGCGACCGAGGTTGCGGCGTCGCCGGTCACGGCCACGTCGTTGTCGGCGCGCAGTGCGACTTCGCTCGCATCGGGCTTCACCCCGGCGGCGGCGAAGGCGGCGAGCACCGCGTCGAAATCCTCGGGCGCGGCGATCACCTCGATCGAGCCGTCTTCCGGAAACACCAGCACGTCTTCGGCACCCGCCTCGATCGCGATCCCGGTGATCTTCTCCTCGTCCGCGCCGGGCGCGAACGAGGCCACGCCGAGGCGCTTGAACATGAAGCTGACCGAGCCGTCGGTGCCGAGGTTGCCGCCGAACTTGCCGAAGGCGTGGCGCACATCGGAAACCGTGCGCTGACGGTTGTCGGTCATCGTGTCCACGATCACCGCGACGCCGCCGGGCGCATAGCCTTCGTAGCGAACTTCCTCGTAGCTCACTCCCTCCAGTTCGCCGGTGGCCTTCCTGATGGCGCGCTCGACGTTGTCCTTGTTCATGTTGGCGGCAAAGGCCTTGTCCATCGCCAGCCGCAGGCGCGGGTTGGTCGCGGGGTCACCGCCGCCGTTGCGCGCCGCCACGGTCACTTCGCGGATGATCTTGGTGAAAATCTTGCCGCGCTTGGCGTCCTGCGCGTTCTTGCGGTGCTGGATGTTCGCCCACTTGCTGTGTCCTGCCATGTGCAACCGTCTGGATCGTCTGGAATCGACTGCAGATTCTACTATGCCGGCATCGATCTTCCGGCGGCGCGGTTCGGGGTAAAGTGCGGCTTTGCCCCGACAGGAGCCACGGTGGACAGCCTGCCCCGCATCGCCTTTCTTGCCAGCCGCACGCCCGAGGTACAGCCGCAACTGGCTGCGCTGGAGGCACGCTACGGCAACGCGCCGCCCGGCGAGGCCGACATCATCGTGCCGTTGGGCGGTGACGGCTTCATGCTCCAGACCCTGCACCGATACCTGAGTCTGGGCAAGCCGATCTACGGCATGCGCGCAGGCTCGGTCGGCTTCCTGCTCAACCAGCTGGAGGTGGAGAACCTGCACGAGCGGCTCGCCAAGGCCGAGGCCACCACGTTCAAACCGCTGGAAATGATCGCCACCACCGACGGCGGCGGCAGCGTCGGCGCGCTGGCCTTCAACGAGGTCTCGCTGCTGCGCCAGACCAAACAGGCGGCCAAGATCCGCGTCTATCTCAACGGCACCGCCCGTCTGGACGAGCTGGTCTGCGACGGCGTGCTGGTGTCCACCCCGGCCGGAAGCACCGCCTACAACCTCTCCGCACACGGGCCGATCCTGCCGCTGGGCAGTGCGGTGCTGGCGATGACGCCGATCAGTCCGTTCCGGCCACGGCGCTGGCGCGGGGCGATCCTGCGCAACGACACCGAGGTGCGTTTCGAAATCCTCGACGCGTGGAAGCGCCCGGTCAGCGCCACGGCCGATTCCTTCGAAGTGCGCGACGTGGCCGAGGTCGTGATCCGCGAATCGGCCGAGCGTACCGTCACCCTGCTGTTCGATGCCGAACACAACATGGAGGAACGCATCCTCGATGAGCAGTTCACCGTCTGATCCGGCCATCGTCGAACTCAATCCGCAGCGCGCCGCCCTGCCCGACCAGGAGCGTCTGGTCGTGGCCATTTCGGCGCGCGCGCTGTTCGATCTGGAGGACAGCCACGCGCTGTTCGAGAACGAGGGCATCGAGGCCTACGCCAGCTACCAGCGCAGCCGCGAGAACCAGCCGCTGGAGCCGGGCATGGCCTTCCCGCTGGTCAAGAAGCTGCTGGCGCTCGACGCGCTCGGGCGGCCCGGCGTGCCGCGCGTGGAAATCATCCTGCTGTCGCGCAACTCCGCCGATACGGGGCTGCGCATCTTCAATTCGATCGAACGCTGCGAGCTGGGCATCGTGCGCGCGGCCTTCACCAGCGGCGCGCCGGTGTGGCCCTACATCCGCCCGTTCGGCGCGCACCTGTTTCTTTCGGCCAATCCCGAGTCGGTGCGCGGCTCGCTCGACAACGGCGTGGCCGCGGCCACCCTCCTGCCCGCGCGCGCCACGCGGCCGATCGACACCCAGCTGCGCGTGGCTTTCGACGGCGACGCGGTGATCTTCGGCGACGAATCCGAGCGCATTTCGCAGGAAGACGGGCTGGAAGCCTTCGCGCGCAACGAGCGCGCGATGGCGGAAACGCCGCTTTCAGCCGGACCGTTCCGCGGCTTCCTGCACGCGCTGCACCAGATCCAGGAAGCCTTCCCCTCGGAAGAATCCCCCCTGCGCACCGCGCTGGTCACGGCGCGCTCGGCACCGGCGCACAAGCGCGTGATCCTGACCCTGCGGCACTGGGGCGTGCGTCTGGACGAGGCGCTGTTCCTCGGCGGGCGCGACAAGGGGCCGTTCCTGGAAGCCTTCGGTGCGGACATCTTCTTCGACGACTCACGCCAGAACGTGGAAAACGCCGCCCGCCACGTTGCCGCAGGCCACGTCCCGCACGGCGTTTCCAATCCGCGCTGAGGCGTTTTTTTACCCGCGCATGATGCACGCTTTGCCGCGGCGCAAATGAAACGGGCGGCCGAAGCCGCCCGTTTCGTGGAACCATGGCCGAAGATCAGGCCGGACCCGCCGATTCCTTCTTCGCCCCGATCCACAGCCGCAGCGTGAACCAGGACAGCAGCAGCGCGCCGGCGGCGAATACCGTGTCGCCCGGAACACGCATCCACACCAGCAGGTGGATGATCGGGCGCGTCATGAACTCGGCCGAGCGGGCATACCAGTAGCCGTGTTCGAACGCCGCTTCCAGCTGCAACACGCCCATCGGCAGCAGGGTCAGCAGGGCCATCAGCGCAAGACCGATGTTCATGCTCCAGAACGCGCCGCGCAGCAGGCCCTCGTTCCACTTCACGTCCGGCTTCATCAGGCGCAGGCAGTAGAGCATCAGGCCGATGCCCAGCATGCCGTACACCCCGAACAGCGCGGTGTGGCCGTGCAGCGGCGTGAGGTTCAGTCCCTGCATGTAGTACAGCGCCAGCGGCGTGTTGATGAGGAAGCCGAACAGGCCCGCACCCACCAGGTTCCAGAAGCTCACCGCGAGGAAGAACATGATCGGCCAGCGGTAGCGCTGCATCCACGGCGTGGACTGGCTGTGGCTCCAGGTTTCGTAGGCTTCCAGCCCGATCAGCGCCAGCGGCACCACTTCCAGCGCCGAGAAGCTCGCGCCCAGCGCCAGCACGCCCGTGGTGGCGCCGGCGAAATAGAGGTGGTGGAACATGCCCAGAACACCGCCGGCCATGAACACGAAGGTGGCGAACAGCACGTTCACCGTCGCGGTCTTGCCGCGCACCAGGCCCAGCTTCACGAACAGGAAGCTGATCACGGCCACCGCGAAGACCTCGAAGAAGCCCTCCACCCACAGGTGCACCACCCACCAGCGCCAGTATTCGGCCATCGAGATGTGGGTGTGCTCGCCCCACATCAGGCCGGCGCCGTACAGCAGGCCGATGGCGACCACCGAGAGGAACAGCAGGCCCACGATCGAGGACATCTCGTCGCGACGCTTGAGCGCCGGCCACAGCGCGCGGCCAACCAGGGTCAGCCACAGCATCAGCCCGACGAACAGGAAGAGCTGCCAGAAGCGGCCGATGTCGACGTATTCCCAGCCCTGATGGCCGAACCAGAAGTTGTTGGCCAGGCCCATCTTCTGCATCACCGCGAACCACTGGCCCGCGAACGCGCCGACCACGATGACCAGCAAGCAGACGAACAGGATGTTGACGCCGAGGCGCTGGAACTTCGGCTCATGGCCGGAAATGGCCGGCCCGATGAACAGCCCCGTGCCGAGCCACGCGGTCGCGATCCACAGCACGGCGAGCTGGGTGTGCCAGCTTCGCGTGAGCGAATACGGCAGGTAGTCGGCCAGCGTCAGGCCGTACAGCTCCTGACCTTCCACCTGATAGTGCGCCGTGGTCGCGCCCAGCGCGATCTGCACCAGGAACAGCGCCAGCACGATCCAGAAGTATTTGGCGGTAGCGCGCATGGAGGGCGTGACGACCAGACCCTTGAGCGGATCGGCCTTGGGCGGCACCAGGGTCGCCTCCTTGCCGTGCCAGACCGCGTAGTGCCAGCCCAGCAGGCCGATGCCGGCGATCATGAAGAGGATGCTGAACATGGTCCAGATGAAGTTGCTGGAGGTCGGGCTGTTGCCCGCCAGCGGCTCGTAGGGCCAGTTCTGCGTGTAGCTCATCTCCTTGCCCGGGCGCTCGGCGGCCGCCGCCCAACTGGTCCACCAGAAGAACGCGGTCATCGCCTGGCGATTGGCCGGATCGGGCATGGTGTTCTCGCGCATGGCGTAGGCCTTGCGCAGCTCGGCGGTGGCCGGATCGTTGCCGAACACGCTCACATAATGAGCGGCCACCTCGCGCACCGCAGCGGCGCGCAGAACCGAGAGCGTGATGTCGCCCGTCTCGGCGTTCCAGGTGTTGGTGCGAAGCTCGGGCAGAACGCGTGCCTTGAGTGCGGCCTGGGTCTGTGCGTCCAGCGCATCGAAGGCCACGCCGTGCTCCTGCCGGGCGAGCTGCTCCAGCATCGCCACGGCCTCGCGGTGCAGCCAGTCGGCCGACCAGTCAGGGGCCACCAATGCGCCGTGTCCCCAGATCGAACCGAGCTGCTGTCCGCCGATGCTTTGCCAGGCCTGCCGGCCCAGCTGGATGTCTTCCCCGGTGTAGACCACCGCACCCTGGGCATCCACGACGCGCTCGGGAATGGGCGGCGCCTGGCGGTGGACCTCTGTGCCCTGCCACAGCAACACCGCGAATGTCACTGTCAACAGGGAGCCAAGCCACAGCCACAGTTTTCTTTCGGTACTCACCTCAACCTCTCCTCAAATCGCACGAAAAATCCGCTGCAGTCTCTGCATGCGCGGGAGTATGTTTGACCGAACAAATTCCGCCTTGACGGGAATCAATTTGTGCGGGGCAGCATCCACCTTGTTCAGCGGATAGACAGGCAGCAACCCGCCCGGGGCGCCGAGTTGAAGCGCCAGGCTCAGGCCAGCAGCTGGCTCCGGAGCGCGCGAACCTGATCGCGCAGGCGCGCTGCCTCCTCGAACTCCAGATCGCGTGCGTGCTGCAGCATCTGCTGCTCCAGCTTGCGGATCCTGGTCGCGGCCTGCTCGGGACCGAGGCTGCCGTAGTCGGCCAGCGATTCCGCCACTTTGCGCGCCGCAGCATCCCGCCCCCGCACGAACGGTGCGGCCGAAGCCCCCGAATCGCGCGCATCTTCGAGCAGGTCGGTGACGGGCTTTTCGATGCCGCGCGGCACGATGCCGTGGGCCGCGTTGTATTCGATCTGGCGGGCGCGTCGGCGGTCGGTTTCGTCGAGCGCGGCCCGCATCGAACGGGTCACGGTGTCGGCGTAGAGGATGGCCTTGCCGCGCAGGTTGCGCGCGGCACGGCCGATGGTCTGGATCAGCGAACCTTCCGAGCGCAGGAAGCCCTCCTTGTCGGCATCCAGAATCGCCACCAGCGAGACTTCCGGCATGTCCAGTCCTTCCCGCAACAGGTTGATTCCGACCAGCACGTCGAAGACTCCCAGACGCAGGTCGCGCAGGATTTCCACGCGCTCCACGGTGTCGACGTCCGAGTGCAGGTAGCGCACCTTGATGCCGTGCTCGCCGAGGTATTCGGTGAGGTTCTCGGCCATGCGCTTGGTCAGCGTGGTGACCAGCACGCGGTCGCCCATCGCGATGCGTGCGCGCACCTCGCTCATCAGGTCGTCGACCTGGGTGGCGACCGGGCGGATTTCGACTTCCGGATCGACCAGACCGGTCGGCCGCACCACCAGTTCGACGGTGCTGCTCTCGGTCCTGGCCAGCTCGTACTTTCCCGGCGTGGCCGAGACGAAGATCGTGCGCGGCGCGCGCGCTTCCCATTCCTCGAAGCGCAGCGGGCGGTTGTCGAGCGCCGAGGGCAGGCGGAAGCCGAACTCGACCAGGTTCTCCTTGCGCGAGCGGTCGCCCTTGTACATGGCGCCGAGCTGCGGCACGGTGACGTGGGATTCGTCGATCACCAGCAGGGCGTCGGCGGGCAGGTAGTCGAACAGGGTCGGCGGCGGCTCGCCCGGCGCCTTGCCGGTGAAGTGGCGGCTGTAGTTCTCGATCCCCGAGCAGTAGCCGACCTCGGCCATCATCTCCAGATCGAAGGTGGTGCGCTGCTGCAGGCGCTGGGCCTCGACCAGCTTGTTCTGCGCGTAGAGCTGCTCCAGCCGCAGCTTCAGCTCTTCCTTGATGGTGTCCAGCGCCGCCAGCACGCGCGCGCGGGTGGTGGCGTAGTGGTCTTGGGATAGATCGTGTAGCGCGGCACCTTGCGGATCGTCTCGCCGGTGAGCGGGTCGAACAGGGACATGGCCTCGATTTCGCCGTCGAACACCTCGATGCGCAGCGCCTCGATCTCGTTCTCGGCCGGAAACACGTCCACGCTCTCGCCGCGCACGCGGAAGGTGCCGCGGTGCAATTCGTATTCGTTGCGGCTGTACTGCAGCTCGGTCAGGTGGCGGATCAAGGCGCGGGTGTCGAGCTTCTCGCCGCGCTGCATGATCAGCCGCAGCGAAAGATAATCCTCCGGATCGCCCAGGCCGTAGATCGCCGACACCGTGCCCACGATCAGCGCATCGCGTCGCGACAGCAGCGCCTTGGTCGCCGACAGCCGCATCTGCTCGATGTGCTCGTTGATCGAGCTGTCCTTCTCGATGTAGGTGTCGGAGGCCGCGATATAGGCCTCGGGCTGGTAGTAGTCGTAGTAGCTGACGAAGTACTCGACCGCGTTGTTCGGGAAGAACTGCTTGAACTCCCCGTAGAGCTGCGCCGCGAGGGTCTTGTTGGGTGCCAGCACCAGGGTCGGACGCTGCACCTGCTGCACCACGTTGGCGATGGTGTAGGTCTTGCCCGAACCGGTCACCCCCAGCACGGTCTGGTGCACCAACCCCGCCTCGAAGCCTTCCACCAGCTTGTCGATCGCCTGCGGCTGGTCGCCGGCGGGGTCGAAGGGAGAAACCAGCTCGAAGCGCTCGGAGTCGTGTGCGGTCATCGCGCCAGTATAGAAGCGCGGCGGGGATGGATCGGCTCGCCAAACCGCCCCTCGCAGCGCGGCCCGACGCAGCCATGCTCCCAAGCCAAGGTTTCCGCCAACGCCGGTCGCAACGGTGCGGTGCATGCGCCATCCTTTGCCGACGCCGATCGGGCTCTTTGCGCCAATCCGGGGCCATGACGGCATACCATCGGCAACCATGGGTCGGGCCCAAACCACCCGACGCAACCCAGACGGCCTTCAAGAACTCCGGGGCGATTCACCCTTTCGCATGTTCCAGCGCCTTCCACCGTTAGCCAGAACGGGAAGATCCCGCCCAGCCCTGCGATGGCCATGGCTGCTCGCGCTGTGGCTGTACTGGATCGCCGCCCTCGGCGCGGAACCGAGCGATGTTGCGCGCTGGATCGACCGTTTCGATCAGGATGCGACGCAGGAAATTCATGCACTGAGCCAGGATCGTGACGGCTATCTCTGGGTTGCCTCTCGCGCCGGATTGTTCCGGTTCGACGGCGCCGAGTTCCAGGCCGTGCCCCTCGGCGTCACGGGCGAAGTCAACGAACTGCTTGCCGACCGCGACGGCAACCTGTGGATCGCCGTCGAACGCAGCCTGCTGCGGCGCGGCCCGGACGGCCGCATCCTCACGATCGCCACGCTGCCCGAAGCGCAGGGAGCGATCCGGATGCTGCGCCTGGTTTCCGGCCGGGTCTGGGTTGCCGGTCAGACCGGACTGGCGCGCGTCGAGGCGGAACGGCTGGTGGCCGTCCCGGGCTCCGAGGCGGCCCACCTGTTCGACCTGATCCCATACCAGTCCCAGGGGACCGAGATACTTCTTGCCGGCTCGTTCGACGGCCTGTTCCGGATCGACGATGGGCGCCTGCAACCCGACGTCACCCGGGCCGGAGCCATGGGTTTCATCAAGCAGATGGTGCAAGCGGCCGACGGCGCGCTCTGGCTTGGAGGGCACACGCTGCGACGCCTGTCGGGCCTCGGCGACAGCCCCGTCGCCGATCCGCTGGAGCGCGTGAGACAGGTCCGCACCATGCGCCTGCTGAGCAATGGCGAACTCTGGGTCGGCACCCACGCCGATGGACTGCATCGGCGTGCCGCCGACGGGCGCTGGCTGGCGCAGGATCCGCAGCTGCGCGGCGAAATGATCACGTCCCTCTTCGAAGATCGCGAGCGCAACGTCTGGGTCGGCACCCAGGGCGGTTTGCATCGCTTCGCGCTGGCGCCGATGGGCACGATCGATTCCGATCCCGCGCTGCCAAGCCGCTTGCTGTCGTCGGTGGCCGCCGCACCCGATGGCCGGATCTGGGTCGCCAGCTACGGCCGCGGCATCGTCGAGATCGCACCGGACGGCCGCA
>Ga0116141_10001767_pt1 | contig 18648 bp, 18 predicted proteins | sample AD_UKC097_MetaG_FD_89744 | JGI IMG/M metagenome (GOLD analysis project Ga0116141, IMG submission 89744) | Active sludge microbial communities of municipal wastewater-treating anaerobic digesters from USA - AD_UKC097_MetaG | ecosystem: Engineered > Bioreactor > Anaerobic > Digestate | place: USA...
GACCGTTACGGCCACGACGACCTTCCGCCCCTTGATTTCCTTGATCCGTCCGCCCGTGATTCCCGGCAGGGACAGGGGGCAATATTGTCTTGACTTCCCCGGGCGTTGCCGCTTACACTCTCGCCGCCATTAGTCATGCGGCATCGAAAATCCCCATCAGCATCTTCACATTGACCAGGGAGCGTTATGAAAACGATCTATTTCGAGGTCAGTATTCCGAAGATCATCCTCACCAAGCTGTTGGCCAAGCCTTTTCCCCGCGCCTTTTATTCTTCCGTTTCGCCCGTGCGATACAGGGAAATCCCCGACCGGGATTTGCCGGGGAGAAACTGGGTACGGGTCAAGAACAGGCAGGCCGGAATCTGCGGCGCCGATCTGTCGCTCTTTTTCGTGAAGGCGGATCCCCGGATTACGATCGCCGCCCTGCCGGGCGTGCCGCGGGCGTTTATGGGGCACGAACTGGTGGGCGCCGTCATGGAAACCGGGGCCGGCGTGGCCGACCTCGCGGTCGGCGACCGGGTGGTGCTGCAGCGCTATCTTCCCTGCTGCTCGATCAAGGAGATCGAGCCCCCCTGCGACCCCTGCCGGGAAGGAAACTACACCCTCTGTGAAAATTTTTCCGAAGGCGAAATGCCCGAGAATCTGGGTGCAGGATTCGGGGACCACTTCATCGCGCATCGGTCCCAGTTGATCAAGATCCCGGATTCGATCTCCGACGATACCGCGGTGATGATCGAGCCGACCTCCGTCTCCCTTCACGCCGTCATGAAGCGTCCGCCCCGGAAGGGCGAGCGCCTTCTGGTTCTGGGCGCCGGCGTCATCGGGCTGAACGTCATCCGCTTCGCACGCCTCCTCCAGCCCGAGTGCAGGATTTATGTCCTCGAAAAAATGGCCTTCAAACAGGATCTGGCCCGAAAGATGGGCGCCGATGTCATCCTGGAAGGCGATCCGTACGAGTCCGTGGCCGTCCATACCGGCGCCCGCCTCTACCGCGGCCCGCTGGGGAACACCGTCCTGATGGGCGGCTTCGATCTCATTTACGACTGTGTCGGACAATCGTCCACAATCCATGACTCGCTCCGGTGGCTGAAGTCCCGCGGCGACTATGTCATGATCGGAAACCAGCTTTCCCCGGTAAAATTCGACCAGACGCCGGTCTGGAACCAGGAGATCAACCTGACCGGCGTCAACGCGCATGGATTGGAGACGTATCAAGGCGAAAAAATCAGCAGCTTCGATCTGACCCTCCGCATGATCACCCAGGGGGTCGTGAATCTGGATGGATTTATTACCCACCGCTTTCCGCTTGCGGATTATCGGAAGGCCTTCAGGCGCATTCAAAGCGGGGGAGAGAAGATCATCAAGGCCGTCCTGGTGTGCGAATAGGGCGGATCATCGGTCCGGATACGGCCGAATAGCCATCCACACCCATGAAGGAGCTTGTGAAATGCCGATTACCGATCAGGAATTGAGGGAACTGCGCGGGCATGCGAAACAGTTGCGGAAGGACATTATCGACGTCACCTTCTGGGCCGGCGGCGCGCACATCGGCGGCGCCCTGAGCCTGGTGGAGATCCTGATCCTGCTCTATTACAAGTATCTCCACATCGATCCCGGCCATCCGGACATGCCCGAACGCGACAGATTCATCCTGAGCAAGGGCCATGCCGGGGTGGGATTTGCCCCGATGCTCGCCCGCCGGGGATATTTCGATTTCGAACTCCTGAAGGACTTCAACAAGTTCAATTCGCCCTTCGGCATGCATCTGGACGGGAACAAGGTCAAGGGCGCGGATGTCTCCACTGGTTCCCTCGGACACGGGCTGTCCATGGCGGTCGGCATGGCGCTGGGGGCGAGGCTCAAGGGCCGTTCGTGGCGCACCTATTGCGTCCTGGGCGACGGCGAGTGCAATGAGGGGTCCGTATGGGAGGCGGCCATGGCGGCGGCCCACTACAAGACGACGAACCTGATCACGTTCGTGGACCGGAACAAATATTCGGTGGACGGTCCGACGGAGACCGTGATGGGCATCGAACCCTTAGGCGATAAATGGCGGGCCTTCGGCTTCATCGTCAAGGAGGTGGACGGCCACAGTTATGCCGCGCTGTCGCAGGCCATCGAGGAGGCGCAGGCGGAAACGAAGGCGCCGGTGGTGATCATCGCGCACACGATCAAGGGCAAGGGGGTCGATTTCATGGAGGATGACGTTCGCTGGCATTACGGCGGGCTCGACTCCGATAAAATCGTCGAAGCCAAGCGGTACATCGAAACGGCCGTGATCGGGTGATCATGGCCGGCTCATGGAACGGACGCACTCACGGGGAGGGTTATCATGGCGGTCGGATTGACATGGAACGTGTATGACGCAAACACCATGACCCAGGCGGAGATTTACGGCAAGGTCCTCTGCCGGCTCGGAGAAGAAAACACGGACATTGTCGGGCTGTCGGCGGATCTGGCGAAATCGACCAAGATCGGCGAATTCGCCGCAATGTTTCCCGATCGTTTCTTCAATGCCGGCGTCGCGGAACAGAACATGTTCGGTATGGCCGCGGGCCTCGCCAAGGCCGGTCTGATTCCCTTCGTGTCGACGATGGCCGTGTTCACCACGATGCGGGCGGCCGAGCAGGTCCGCACCGACATCTGCTATCAGAACCTCAACGTCAAGATCATCGCGACCCACGGCGGCATTTCCTTCGGGCAGGCCGGGACCACCCATCAGTGCACGGAGGACATCGCCATCACCCGCGCGATGGCCAACATGACGGTGATCGTTCCGGCCGACGGCATCGAATGCGCCAATGCCGTCCGGGCCTGTCTCGATATCAACGGGCCCGTTTACATCCGCATCGGGCGCGGCTTCGAGCCCAACTGCTACACGACCGATGCGTATGGATTCGAAATCGGGAAGGCCGTGGAAATGAATCCCGGCACCGACATCACGCTGATCTGTTGCGGCATCACCGTGCTCCAGGCGCTGGAGGCGGCGCGGGACCTGGAAAAAAGCGCCGGCATCTCCGCCCGCGTCATCAACATGCACACCTTGAAGCCCCTGGACGGCGAGATCATCCGGAAGGCCGTCGCCGAAACGCGCCGGATCATCACGTTCGAGGACCACAATATCTATGGCGGGCTGGGAAGCGCGGTGGCGGAAGTCATCGCCGAGTACGGCAAGTCCTGCGCCTTCGCCCGCGTCGGACTCCCGGACTGCTTCTCCCTGGTGGGTTACCCCGAGGATCTGTACAGCCATTACAAACTCGATGCGGACGGCATCATCGAAAAGGTGAAAGAGGTGATGGGCAAAGACTTCGAGGATGACGACAGCTGGGAGGACGGATTCTGACATGGCATCTCACGAGGAAAGACTGGCGGCGGGCCTGTTTTTGCATGCGCTTTTCCCCCTGTTGAAAGTCGTCATGAACGAAAACGCCGGCGTTCGGAAGAAGTTCGCCGGCGTCAACGCCAGCGTGCAATTCCAGGCGCGGGACGGCGAGGGCGACATGGGCGCGTACCTGAAATTTGCGGACGGCCGTCTCGACGTCGTCGAGGGGACCTGCCCCAAGCCGGACATCGCCTTCCTGTTCGCCAGCGTCAAGAGAATGAACGCGATGCTGGGCGGCAAGCCGGCATTGTTCAGGATCAGGGGGTTTTACCGGGTCCCTCTGCTGGTGAAGGTGCTGGCGCTCCTGATGAACCTGACGCTCCTGATGCCGACGGCCCGGCCGGCCGACCCCGAGAAGAAACGGCTGAAGGTCAAGCTGACGCTTTACATGATGGCCGCATCGCTCAGCCAGTTCAACAAGCTGGGCAATCCGGACATCCGGAAATGGACCTCCATGCAGCCCGAGCGGATCTACCAGTTCTCGGTCGCGGGCCGCGAAGACATGGCCGCTTATCTGCGCGTCAAGGCCGGCAAGACGCAGGCCGGACCGGGCCTCTATGCGAAGCGCCGCCCCTTCGTGCACATGAAGTTCCGGAGCGTCGACGAGGCGCTGCCCATCATCCTCAATGAGGTCAACATGGTGACGGCGGTTGAGAAGGGCTATCTCGCGCTGGAAGGGTCTCCGGAATACGCGCGGGATATCGGCAATTTCATGATGCAGATCCAGTCTCTCATCATGTAACCGGGGAGGCGGCGCCGGAACGGCGTGCAGGCAACCGACAGGAGAATCGCGATGGCGGAATCGGACAGAATTCTGGGCATGACCGGATCCTTCGGGTACATCGGCAAGCGGCTGATCAGGCGTCTTTGCGATGACACGGCTTTCAAGAAAATCATCTGCACGGACATCCTGCCGCCGCCGGAGGCCCCGCCGGAAAAATTCGAGGTTCATCGCTGCGACATCCGGGACCGGGAGCGGCTGTCTGCCGTCCTTCGGGAGGGAGCCGTCGACACCCTGATTCATCTCGCCTTTATCGCCAACCCGACCCGGGATCCGGGATTCGAGTACGACGTCGACGTCAACGGCACCCGAAACGTCCTGCACGCCTGCAAGAGCCTGAAGATCAGGAAACTGGTCGTGGCCAGCTCGGACTGCGCCTACGGATTCTTCGAGGGGACGCCCGATTACCTCTCGGAGAGCGCGCCGGTGAGGTCCACGCCCGGTTTCCCCTACTCGGAAAACAAGGCGGCCATAGAACAACTGCTGGCCGATTTCATCGCCGACACGCCGGAATGCGCCGTCGTGATCCTGCGGCCCTGTATCGTGATGGGGCCGAATGCCAACAACACGACCTCCAAATCCATGAAGGACCCGGTCATCATCGGCGTGCGCGGATACGATCCCATCATGCAATTCATCCATGAGGACGACGCCGCGGAGGCCTTTTACCTCGCGGCCGTGCGAGACGTTCAGGGCGTCTTCAACCTTGCGGCGGACGGGGGGCTTCGCTACTCGGAACTGGCCAGGGTGCTGGGAAAACCGATGATCTCCCTGCCGGTTTGGCTGATCTATCCGCTGGTGGAACTGCTCTATCGCCTCCGCGTCGTGCCTTTCGGGAGGGCGCAGTTGGATTATATCCGTTACCCGCTGTCGATGGATGTGGAGAAGATCGGCCGGGTGATGGGATTCAAACCGAAATACACGACCCGGGAGACCCTCCGGACATTGCTGCCCGATCCTTGAGTCCTGGACGGTTTCACGCAGCCAGGATCCCCTTTGCGCGGGCGGACCGTGCCGTTTAAGCCAACCTGAACGGTCACGGTCGGCCGGGGAGGGGGTGAAGCGCAATGTTCGCCCGATGCGCACGGAGGACGAGCCCTCCGGGTGGAGCGACCGCCGGAGGATCCGGGAGGCCCTCGACCACTACCGCAAGGCCCAGGACCATCTCCGTCAGGGAAACTGGGGCGGGTACGGCGATGAACTCAAGCGGATGGCCGATCTCCTCGAGCGCCTGGAGAAGCGGTAGGCAGCATGTCCTCGGGCACCTGCACGGCCACCACCTCGCCGCGGGCGCACACCTGCCCGTTTGCGGCGACCGTTACGGCCACGACGACCTTCCGCCCCTTGATTTCCTTGATCCGTCCGCGGAGTTCGAGTGGGGGGCCCAGGGGCGTCGGCCGCAGGTAGTCCACGTGCAGGGAGGCGGTGACGTAACGCAGGGGCGGCTCCGTGTCCATGGCGCGTCCTTCGGCGCGGTACGCCGCCGCGGCGGCCGTTCCCGTGCCGTGGCAGTCGACCAGCGAGGCCAGAAGACCGCCGTAGACGAAGCCGGGCATGGAAATATGGTAGGGCCCGGGCTGGAAGGTGCAGACGGACTCGTCACCGTCCCAGGTGCTCCGGATACGGTAACCGTGTTCGTTCAGCCGGCCGCAGCCGTAACAGTGGCTCAGGATGTCGGGGTAGTATTCCTGGAAGGCCTTTTCACTCATCGTCGAAGTGCTCCTCTCGAAAGGGGGTAAGCGTCCGCCCGGGCCTCGGCCGGCGGGAAGGCGGGGCGACTATGCCACAAACGGGGCGATCGATCAAGCCGCGGACGGGGCCGGTCCGAAATCGAACACGAAGTCGCCCCCGCACGTGTCGCCGGTCCGCATCCGGCAGCCCGTGATTTCCGGGGTGGCCCGGTACGTCAGGCCGAGGGCGTCGAACCAGCAGGCGAGCCGGTAGATCACGCCGCATTCGTAGCCGTCGAGGGCGCCGATCCGCATCATCCCCTTGTAGGCGAAGCAGTTTTTGGGTGCAAATTTCCAGTGCAGGACGTTCTCGCGCGAGGTGTCCATCGTCCCGTTCATGAAGGGCGGGATGCACAGCCGCGCGGCCGCCGTGAAGAACTCCCGGAATTCCGCGAAGCTCCGGATCCGGTCCCCGCTGAACCCCAGGGCCTTCTTCATCCGCGCCATCTCCAGGGGCGCGAGCGACCCGATCGCCGCCTTGTTCACGCGGTTGGCCGTGTCGATGCCGCACGCCTGGAAACAGTGGTAGAACCACATTCCGTCGTGGGTCATCCAGGAACGGTTCAAGAGGTCAACGATCTCCTCCCGGGTCATCTCCTCCAGCGTCTTCATGGCGCCTCCCTCCTTTTGGCAAGAACGGATTAATGTGAGGTCCAATGTTTTCCTTTGAAACTAATCCTTGCCGATGAGCAATATTTTGCGTATATCCTATTCAAGTATATATCTTTTTATCTTTGAGGATGCAAAAAGAAGCGTATGCCTTTACCACTGCTGAATCACTCCGAATTCTGGGTGCCTACGAACATTGCTCGTGCGAACATTGAGCCATATTTGGTTTTTTCCAGCCGATATGGTGTCCTTTATGAGGGTGATTGCCTGAATATTGTGCCATTTCTTAACGATGGCTCCATCGACACCATATTTGCAGATCCTCCATTTAACTTGGCTAAGGAATACGGATCAAAAGTCGACGACCGGCTTTCTGACAGTGATTATATCGCCTGGTGCCGGAAATGGTTGGATCACTGCGTCCGGATCTTGAAGCCGGGTGGATCCCTATTTGTTTACAACCTACCTAGGTGGAACATGATTCTGGGCGGTCATTTGGTTGAGAGCGGTTTGACATTTCGTCATTGGATCGCGGTCAACATCAAACTTTCGCTACCGATTCCGGGTAGATTGTATCCGTCCCATTACGGTCTGTTGTATTTTACAAAGGGAAAGGCAAACACGTTTCGAAGAATCCGTACGCCGATCGAGACGTGTCGACACTGTGGCCGGGAAATCAAAGATTATGGAGGGCACCGGGGTGCAATGAACCCCAATGGAGTCACATTGACGGATGTATGGAATGACATCACACCGGTTCGTCATTGGAAGTTCAAGAGCCGCAAGAGACCGTTAAATCAACTTTCCACGAAGATTCTGGAACGCGTCATTCAGATGTCTACGAAAGAATGCGATGTGGTTCTTGATCCATTCGGCGGTAGTGGGACGACATACGATGTCTGTGAACGACTCGGGCGTCACTGGATCGGGATGGACCTGGAGAGTTGCGATGTTATTATTGAACGCCTGCAGACCGAGAATCTCAGCCCGCATCGATCTGAAGATTTCATTGAAGATTCATGATTGAAGACGTGATTGCGGAAACAGTTGCATATGCACTCGGTCGAAATCTGACGGAGGTGCTGTTTCCTCAGAACCGAAAACCGATTCCCAATCTGACCGATATCTACGAACTGAAACTCGCTTTTTACGAAAACCTGATTTTGACCGATGAGCAGTTAATCAGAAACGGTGCCTATTTTTCCCGTATTGATGGTCAATATACCCGGCACTTTTTGATGTGCGCAGGCGAACCGTTAAAGCTCCCCGATCACTCCTCATCCCGCCTGAAATCTTTTTTCGCCAAGAATATCTTCCGCACTGGTTACGCCACGCATGGCCTTTTTCCCTACCGTGGCAAGTTTCATCCGCAGATGATCAAGGGACTGATAAACGTTATGGGGCTCAAGCCCGGTGACACCGTTCTGGACCCGATGGCGGGTTCGGGAACCGTTCCCGTGGAGGCTTGCCTGATGGGCATCCGATCCATTGGCGTTGACGTAAGCCCGTTTTGCCGATTCATGACCCAAACAAAAATCGATGCCCTCACGATGCCCTTGGCGAGAGCGAAGGCAGCCTTGTTCAATTATGAGCCGGTGTTTGCCTATTTTCAGAAGCGGGTTGGACGACCACTGCAGGGAAGCAAGCCTTACAGGACTAAACCCGATAAAGATCCGATGGCCGTCATGGAGGAAATGGCATCCTATGCAGCCGACAAGGATCCAACGGCTCTGACGATACAGGAACAAGACACATTGAACACCTATAATCTCCTTTTATTGGCTTATCTGGACAGTGCCGGATATGCGGAAAGAAGCGTGCGCAAAGCCCCCTTGGAACTCTTCAGAGCCATTTTGGAACGTTATTTGTTTGTGACCGAAAAGATCCAAAAGGTTCTGGCTGGTTTGGAGAAAGAGATAGTGCCGGCAGTGGTCATGGAGGGGGATGCAAGGGCGTTGGCGTTGGAGAACCAAAGTGTGGAGGGCATCATTTTTTCACCGCCCTACAGCTTTGCCATCGATTATTTGGCCAATGATTCTTTTCATTTGAACTTCATGGGGGTCAACACGAAAACCCTTCGTGAAAGGATGATCGGCCTTCGTGGCCGCAATTTATTAGAAAGGTATCAAAGCTATCAAGAGGATATGGGTAAGGTTCTTTCTGAATGTGCTCGGGTCCTGCGCTCCGGTCGCTTTTGCACCATTGTCGTTGGAACCAACAGCAATCAACTGGCGAAGGTGATGGGCGTTTCTTCAGATGAGGTGATGGGTTTGCATGAGATTTTGATTGATATGAGTGCTGCGAAAGGTTTCAAGACCCTTAAGGTTATAGGCCGCCCCATCGTCGGCATGTCCAACACCATGCGCCGCGAGTATATTCTGATCCTTCAGAAAACCTAAGGCCGCTACCACAGCGCCCGGCCATCCGTTCCTTTGCTGATCCTATCCACTTTGTCGCTAACCGCGTCGTGTTCTATGGCAATAACGAGGAGCAGCCCTTCCTGAACAATCAAGGATTTCCACAATGGAAAGTATGGCGACAATTCGGGGAAATTGCCGACCCGATCGGTGAGATATCTATACATCGCGCGGGTTGGCAGGATCAAAGCACCGCCGATCAGGATCTTTTTCATGATGCCTAAAGCCATTTTATTGACCGAGCGGTGGCTCGAAGAAATGTTGCCCGTTTCCCATTCTACGCAGAAGAGCCGTTCGTTTACCTTGCAGGTGGCGTCCATGGGCCCTGGGCGCCTAACGCTGGCAATATCGACAGGCGTCTCCAGCTTCCAGCCGAATGATTCCAGCTTTTGCATGCAGGCCGATTTAATGGGCTTGACGCCGCTGCCTTGACCCCGCTTCTTGCCCGATTCTTTACGGAGCGTAAACGATCCTGATCCTGGTGGCCATTCGATGAATTGGATTGCCTGAAAAATTTGTTCTTCAATCCGAAGCCAGTCGGCCGATTGAGAAAAAGTTCCCGCGTCGATAATCCGTTCAATTTGCTCAATCTTCATGCTCTATTCAATCCCGGCATGCTTGGTTTGGAGAAGTTCGTAAACTTGACCGATCAGCTCCGACGGCTCAATCTTGAGGGCTTTTGACAAATTGAAAATGGTTTGCAGAGAGGGACTCTTCTTCCCCCGTTCAAGCAGGCTTATGTAGGTGCGGTGATGACCACTTTCAAAACCGAGGTCTTCTTGGGACAATCCCCGATTCTGTCGAAGACGGCGCAAAACATTGCCAAAGGCCATTCCCGACGAACGATTGTCCGTGTTTCCTGATTTGACTGTTTTCATAGTTCTTTCATGATTCAATGAAGACCATAAATCTACAGACTATGGTATGAAAATATGTTTTTTTTCGACAGGGGCTATTTCTTGCGGGGAAAGAATAGACAGGGGATGAAATAGAAAGAGACCGGTTGTTGTTCTTTAGAAAAGATGTTGAGCCTTCCGGCCCGCCTTACTTCTCGCTGTACCCGAATTCCCGTAGCATGCGCTTGTCGTGGGTCCAGTCCTTCTGGACCCGGACGAAGAGCTCCAGGTAAATCCTCGCGGCGAAGAATTTTTCCATCTCCAGGCGCGCCGCCGTGCCGATCCGCTTCAGCATTCCCCCGCCCTTGCCGATGAGGATGCCCTTCTGCGAGTCCCGCTCCACATGGATCGTCGCCTGGATGGAGATCAGTTTCTTCGCCTCGTCCTCCCGGAAGGTGTCCACGACGACGGCCGTGCTGTAGGGGATTTCCTTGTGCGTCAGCAGGATGACCTGCTCCCGGACGATCTCGGCGGCCACGAAGCGCTCGGAGCGGTCCGTCATCTGGTCCTCGGGGAAGAAGGGCGGGCCCTCGGGGAGGAGCTGCCAGAGCGTGTCCAGGAGGGCGTCGATGCCCCGCTCCTTCAGCGCGGACAGGGCGAGCGCGTCGGCGAAGGGGAAGGCCTCCCGGAAGGCGGCCGTCAGGGCGGGGAGGGCGTCCGCCGGAACCAGGTCGGTCTTGTTGATAACGAGGATGACCGGCCGGCGGACCTTTTCCAGCCCGCGGAGGATGGACAGGTCCCCCCGGTGCACGCCGGCGGGGGCCTCGACGAGCAGGAGCAGCAGGTCGGCCGAGCGGAAGGCGTCGGTGGCGGCGCCGACCATGAGCTGGTTCAGGGGCGTGTCGGCCCGGTGGATCCCCGGCGTGTCGAGAAAGATCATCTGACCGTTCGGGACGTTCCGGATGCCCGTGATCCGGTTGCGCGTCGTCTGGGGCTTCGGCGTGGTGATGGCGATCCGCTCGCCCACGACGGCGTTCAGCAGGGTCGATTTGCCGACGTTGGGGCGGCCGATGATGCCGATGAATCCGGATTTGAACAAGGCGGTTTTCCTTCCCGGGGACGGGTGCGCCCCCTGCCGGATCCGGACCGCGGGGATCGCGATCCGGTTTTTCCGGTTGGAGATGTTTCTATAGCGCAGCCGTCGGGGGTCTGTCTAATGAAATCGCTTCGCCCGGCGTCCCCGGAGGCGTCGCGTCTCCCGGGAACGTGCCGAAAACGGCGCGCCCCGGGTTTTGACTGCAAAGAAAGAGGCAATTTTGAGCGGAACTCCGACGAAACTTGTGATACAAGGGCGCGCGGAGGTCAACGGAATGCGGACAGTTGCGATCACGGCCCTGTGCACGGCCCTCATCACGCTCTTTACCGGCCTTTTCCCGGCCGCGCCCGCGGCGTGGGCCGCGTCCCCCGAGACGGCGCTGATGGCCGCCCACCGCGCCTATCTCCGGGGCGACCGGGCGGCCCTCGCCCGCCACACGGAGGCCGTCCGCGGATATGCCCTCGAGGCCTACGTGGATTTATGGCGGCTCAAGCTGAGCCTGGCCGAGGCCGATCCGGCGGACGTTCGGGACTTTCTCGCCCGCAACGCCGGGACCGTCCTGGCCGAGCAACTGCGCCGCGACTGGCTGCGCATCCTGGGGCGCACCGGTCAATGGGCGCTCTTCCGCCAAGAGAGGCCGCTGCTGGCCCAAAGCGATGCCGACATCACCTGCTATGCGCTTCAGGACCGTTGGCGCCGGCGGGAAGGCCCGGTCCGGCCGGGGCTAGACCCCTTCTGGAACGCCTCCCGCCCCCTGCCCGCCGCCTGCGAACCGGTCGCCGACGCGCTTTACGAATCCGGCGCGCTCACCCCGGACGACCTCCGGGACCGATTCCGGCTCCTCGTCCGCAACAACCGGCTGTCGGCGGCGGAACGGATCGCGGCGCGTCTGCCCGAAGACCGGGCACCCCGGCCGGACCGGATCCAGGCGGTTTCCCGGGCCCCGGCCCAGTTTCTGGAGGGTCCGGAGGTGGATCTGCGGACGGCGGCCAGCCGCGAGCTGGCGATCGTCGCCCTGTCGCGCCTGGCCGCGGACGACCCGACGGCGGCCGCGGAGCGCTGGAGCCGGATGGCGCAGGCGGCGTTTCCGATCGAGGACCAGCAGTACGTCTGGGCGGTGCTGGCGACCCACGGCGCCTACCGGCGCGTCCCGGAGGCCGTGGACTGGTTCAGAAGGGCCGGCGGGACGCCGCTCACGGACGAGCAGTTGGCCTGGCGCGCGCGCATCGCGCTCAGGCAGCACCGCTGGGCGGAGGTCAACGCCGCCGTCGAGCGGATGTCCCCCGCTTCCCGCCGCGAAGCGGCCTGGACCTACTGGCAGGGGCGCGCGCTCGTCGCGCTCGGCCGGCCGGAAGAGGGGCGGAAGCTGTACGCCCGGCTCGCCGGCGGGACGGATTTCTACGGGCTTTTGGCGGCGGAGGAGCTGGGACGGTCGCTCGCGGTCCCGCCGCCCGCCGCGCCGCCGACCGCGGAGGAGCTTGCCGCGGCCGCCGGGAAGCCCGGTCTGAAGCGGGCGCTGCTGCTCTACCGCCTCGGTCTGAGGTCCGAGGCCACGCTGGAGTGGCAATGGGCCGTCCGTTCCCTGGACGACCGCTCGCTGCTGGTGGCCTCGGAACTGGCGTGCCGGAACGGCCTCTGGGACCGCGCCATCGTCACGGCGAACCGGACCGTCGCCGCGCACGACTTTTCGCTCCGTTACCCGACGCCCTACCGCGACGTCCTGTCCGGGCAGGCGCGCCTGCGCCGGCTCGACGAGGCCCTGGTCTTCGGCCTGGTGCGCCAGGAAAGCCGCTTCATCGCCCATGCCCTGTCCTCGGCGGGCGCCCGGGGCCTGATGCAACTCATGCCCGCCACGGCCCGCCGGGTCGCCCGGAAAATCGGCCTGAAGGACTACCGCCTGTCGCGCATCCACCAGCCGGAGGTCAACACCGCCCTGGGGACCGGTTACCTCCGGAGTATGCTCGACCAGTTCGACGGCAGCCCGGTGCTCGCCGCCGCGGCCTACAACGCCGGGCCGGGCCGGGCCCACCGGTGGCGCGACCACGCCGGGCCGCTCGAGGGCGCGATCTACGTCGAGACGATCCCGTTTTCCGAAACCCGCCGGTACGTCAAGAAGGTGATGGCAAACGCCATGCACTACGCCGCCCTCCTCGGCGGCGGGGCGCAGCTCCCGCTGAAGTCCCGCCTGGGGACCGTTGCGGGAACGGCCGGAAGCCGCCCGCCGGAAGACGAGTGAGCGCCCCGGCCCGGCAAAACTCTTCGCTTGACGCCGGCGCGCCGTTCGGGGATGATAGGGGCCGACGAAAGACGAAGGAGGGAAGGGGTATGTTCCGATTGCGCGTCATCCTGCTGTGCGTGGTTTTTTCTCTGGGGCTCTGCCCCGCCGGGTATGCCGCCCAGTCCGCCATCACCGAGGCGGACGGCTACTCCTGCATGGGGGTCGATAAATCGCGGAAGCAGACGGAGCAGGAGGCCCTGGCGGACGCGAAGCGCAACGCCGTCGAGAACGCCAAGACCCACGTGAAGAGCCAGACGACCGTCAAGGACTTCCAGATCGAGGAGGACCTTATCGACGCCTACGCCCAGGCCTCGGTCCGGATCGTCCGTGAGTTGGAACGGGGCTGGTACCGGGATGCCGTTTCGGGAGACTGCTTCAAGATCCGGATCCAGGCCGAGGTCATCCCCGAGGAAGGGGCGATGTCCAGGATCGGCCGGGAGAAGGGCGGGTTCCCGGATCCGGCCGCCCCCCTGAACGTGAAGATCTGGACGGACCGGAAGGCCTACCGCCAGGGGGAACGGATCAAGATCTACCTCCAGGGGAACAAGCCCTTCTACGCGCGGATTCTTTACAAGGACGCCGGGGGAAACCTGCTCCAGCTCCTGCCGAACGCGCATCGTCGCGAAAATTACTTCAACGGCGGCGTGATCTACGAGCTGCCCGCCGGGGACGACCGTTTCGAACTCGAGGTGTCTCCCCCCTTTGGAATGGAGAATGTCTTGATCTATGCCGGCACCGCCCCGCTGGGCGACCTTGACCTCAGGGAGATGGGGGCCGCCGCCGGCGGCGTCTACCAGGTTCAAACGGAAGGGGCGGAAGTCGGCTTGAAGACCCGGGGCATCAAGGTCACGGGAAAGGGTGCGGGCGCCGCCCCGAACGTCCCCGCGACCGCGGAGTTCGTCGAGTCGTCGGTCGGCCTCACGACGGGCGGCCGCTAGCCCGACGCGACGGAAGAACGCGCATCGGCGTCGATGAATGCAGAAAGCGGCGGCGGGGTTCCCAACGGGCCATCCGCGCGGAACGAGCGTCCGACCCCACACTCCCGCTCCGCTTCCTAAAGATGCCCGTCCTTCGTGAAGGGGAACGTGTCGCTCCCGAAGACCGTCTTGATGACGGCGCTGCCCTCGATCCGGTAGGGAATCTCGCCGCCGGTCAGGAGCGCCCGCACCCCGCCGCCCAGATCCCCGAAACGGACGCTGAGGGGCGCCCGGATCGACGTCGTCGATGCGGCGGGGATCCGGAGCGCCTGCTCGAGGCGGCCTTCGCCGATTTTCCGGTCATCGAGGAAGAGGGTATAGTCCAGGGCGGTCAGCGTCAGGTCGAACCGGTTGGGGTTGTGGACCTCGATGCCCAGCCGAAGCTCCATCTCCAGCAGGGAGCGGGGCGTAAGCGAGATCTCCCGGACGACGATGGTGGGCTTTTCCAGGATCCAGCCCAGGCACCCGGTGAACAACACGCACAGGATGCAGACGGCCGCGACGCCGATGCGCCTCGCCCTCCGCGATTTTCGATCGCTCCAACCGTTCATCACAGCCCCCTCTTTGCCGGATCGTCTCCGGGCGTTCGTTTCATCACACCGCCCCCGTTTCGGGATCGTCACCCGAAGTTCGTCTCATTACAGCCCCTCGTTCCGGGATCGTCACCCGAATTTCGTTATCATCACACCCGCCCGTTCCGGGATTATCCCCGGGCGTTCGTTTCATCAATCCCCCTCATGCCGGGATCATCTTCAGGAGTTCGTCGGCGACCCGCGCGGTCGCTCCCTTGGCGCCCTCCAGGGCCGCGCGCGCCGCCCGCGCCCGCTCCGCGTGGGCTTCCGGGTGGCGGATGACGTCGACCAGCGCCTCCGCCAGCCCGGCCGCGTCGGCGACCTCGCGGGTGTAGTCCCGCATCACGGCCAGGGCCCAGAGAAAATTGCCCATGTGCGGCCCGTGCAGGGTCGGCACGCCCCAGGCGATGGGTTCCAGGATGTTCTGGCCGCCCAGGTCCACCAGGCTGCCGCCCACGAACGCCGCCCGGGCCACGCCGTACAGGTCGAAGAGCTCCCCCATCGTATCGAGAATCAGCAGGTCCGCCTTCCCGTCCGGCGCACTCCGCGGCGCCCAGGCGATTCCGTGGCGGCGGGCCTCGTCGGCCACGCAGGGGATGCGGTCGTGATGGCGCGGCGCCACGATGCAGAACAGGTCCGGGACCTCCCGCCGCGCGGCGGCGACGGCCTCCATCACGGCCCGCTCCTCGCCCTCGCGGATGCTGCCCGCGACGAACACGGGCCGCGCGCCCGCGCCCAGCGACTCCCTCAGGGCTTGGACGCGCTCGGGATGCAGCCCCGGCATGGCGTCGAACTTCACGTTGCCCGTCACCCGCACGTCGGTGGCGCTGGCGCCCAGGGCCCGGAAGCGCCCGGCGTTGTCCTCCGCCGTGGCCAGAATCCGCACGTTCTCGAGGAGACGGGCGACGAAGCCCTTCACGAGCCGGTAGCGGGCGAAGGATTTGGGCGTCAGTCGCGCGTTGACCAGGGCCACGGGGATGCCGGCCGCGCGAGCGGCGACGAGCATATTGGGCCAGATCTCGGTCTCGGCGATGACGAGGGCCCGGGGCGCCAGGTGTCGCAGCATGCGCCGCATGATCCAGCCCGCGTCGAACGGCATCGGCAGGATCAGGTCCACCCCGTCGAGGCCGGCCGCGGCCTGGCGGCCCGCGGCGGTCATCGCGCTCAGGCAGATCACGACTCGCGGGCGGCGGGTCCTGACGGCCGCGATCGGGCCGGCCAGCGCCTTGACCTCGCCCAGGGACGCGCCGTGGAACCAGACGAGGTCGCCGCGGGGCACGGGGGGCAGCGTCCACGCCAGGCGCTGGCGCAGCGTGCCCTTGAAGTTCGGGTGGTTGCGCGCGGCCAGGCACAGCGGCCAGACCGCTACAAAAATTAATGCACGATAGAGGAGGAGGATCAGTCGCGGCATCGTTCGACGACCCGTGCGTGGTCCTGGGGGGTGTTGATTTCGTGGAAGGCGCCCTCGGCGATTACCACCTTGATGCGGATGCCGTTTTCGAGGGCGCGGAGCTGTTCGAGGGACTCGGTCAACTCCAGGGGCGACTGCGGCAGCGCGGTGAAGCGGAACAGGGTCTCCCGGCTGAAGCCGTAGAGTCCCACGTGCTTGAGCAGCGGGGCCCGGCCGGGAGAGCGCGGGTAGGGGATCGCCGCGCGGGAGAAGTAGAGCGCGTAGCCCTCGCGGTCCAGCACCACCTTGACCGTGTTGGGGTCGGCCGCGTCCTCCCCGGACGCCGCCAGCGCCACGGTCGCCATGGGGCAGCCCCGCTCGAGCTCCCCCGCGAGGGCGACGATCGCCGCGGTGTCGAGCACCACCTGGTCGCCCTGGATGTTGATGACCGCGCCGGCCTCGATGTCGCGCACGGCCTGGGCCACGCGGTCGGTCCCGGAGGCGCAGGCGGCGTCGGTCATGACCGCCCGCGCGCCGAAGGCTTGCGCCGCGCGCAGGATGCGCTCGTCGTCGGTGGCGATGATGACATCGGCGATGCCCTCGCAGGCGCGGGCCTGCTCGTACACGCGCCGGATCATGGGCTTGCCGCCGACGTCGGCGAGGGGCTTGCCCGGATAACGGCTGGAGGCCCAGCGGGCGGGGATAACGGCTACGATCTTCATGGAGGTCCCTTAAAAATTCGGATGAGTTTCATCCCGGTCGCGAGACTGAAGTTTTTTCAGTCGCCGCGGCCGGCTCGTTTTCCATGCTCCCGGCTGTTCAGCGCGACGATAGCGCAGCATCCATCTTTTTCAGTAAATCATCGACGACAATGGGTTTGGCAATGAATATCCGGCCGCCCAGGAAACCCTTGTTCCTTTCGGCTTCTTCCTGCTTGACGATCGCCGTCACGAAGATGATGGGGATGGAGGCCGTGGCGGGATCCTCCAACAATTCCTCGGCCACCTGCGTGCCCGCCATCCCCGGCATCACGATATCGAGCAGAATCAGATCCGGCTTTTCGGCCTTGGCCAGCCGCAATCCTTCATCCCCCCGCGTGGCCGTCAACACCAGGAAGTCTCGGTTCGTTTCGATGATTTTTTTGACGGCGCGGCAAAAATATTCTTCATCGTCGATCACCAGCACTTTTTTTGCGGGCATATTGCGGTCCTTTCAGCGTATTTTCTAGACATCTGTTTTAACGGTAACGGGCAGCCTGACATGAAAAGAAGCGCCGCCCCACTCATTATTGTCCGCCCGGAGCGTCCCCCCGTGATCCTCGACGATGCTGTACGAGATGGGAAGTCCCAGTCCGGTCCCCTTTCCGGATTCCTTGGTGGTGAAAAAAGGCTCGTAGATAACCGACCGATGCTTCCTGCTGATGCCCGTGCCGTTGTCGGCGACGGTTATTCTCAGGGAATCTGCATCCCCCGGCGTCTTCTCCAGGTCCGTCCTGACGCGCAGGACCTTGTTCTCTTTCCCCTCCATGGCGTCCACGGCGTTTGTGATCAGATTCAGGATCACCTGTTCGATCTTTCCCTTGTCCAGGGATGTCATGGGCAAATCGGGCTGGTAGTGCACTTTTGTTTCGATCTTCTCGATCTTCAACTGGGTATCGTACAGATTCAGGATATGGGCGACGATGTCGTTGATATCGGCCATGACGGTCTTGTTTGAAGGAACGCGGGCCAACTGTTTGAGGTCCTGGGTGATTCCGACAATGCGCTCGATTTGAGCCATGCAGATCTTCAATTCTTCCAGAACGTCCGGGGGCACATTGTCTTTGGCCATCAGCATCTGCAGTTCCATGGAGATGATATTCACGGGGTTGAGGATCTCGTGGGCCACCCCCGCGGACAGTCTGCCGAGTGAGGCCAACTTTTCCGCCTGGAGCAACTGTTCTTTTGCCGTTTGCAGATTTTCCTGCGCCTGCTTGATGTCGGTGATGTCCTGGAAGGTGCAGCGAATCCCTTTGATTTGACCCTGTTCATCGTAAAACAATCGATCCTGAACGAGAACCGTCAGGGGGGCGCCGTCCTTTCGGCGGTACGACCGCTCCACCCCCTTGAAAGGCGCCAGGGTGCCGCTAAGCCTGGCCATGATCTGCTGACGGGCCTTCTCGTCCATGACGAACTTCCAGGCGGGTTGACCGACCACGTCCTCCGGTTGATAACCCAGCATCTCCAAGCAGGTGCGGTTGACACGGTGGATGCAGCCTTGGGTGTCGTACTCGAAATACCCCACGGGTGCGTTGTTGAACAGCTCTTGAAAGCTTGCCTCGCTTTCCCGGAGGGTCCTTGTCGCCAGCACGCGGTCCGTGATGTCGCGGGCCACCGAAACGATCCCGGTGATCCTGCCATCCTGCATCAGGGGGGAACCGCTGACTTCGCCGTATTTGAGGGTCCCGTCCCCGGCAATGAATTCATACACCGTCGAGTCGATCGTTTGTCCCCCGAGGACGGTGGCCACATCGGCAGTCGCGCGCGCGAAAGATTCGGGTGTCAGCACGCGGTGTTCGAATTCGGTGACGGGCCGGCCGAC
>Ga0116141_10001768_pt1 | contig 18644 bp, 17 predicted proteins | sample AD_UKC097_MetaG_FD_89744 | JGI IMG/M metagenome (GOLD analysis project Ga0116141, IMG submission 89744) | Active sludge microbial communities of municipal wastewater-treating anaerobic digesters from USA - AD_UKC097_MetaG | ecosystem: Engineered > Bioreactor > Anaerobic > Digestate | place: USA...
CAGTCGTTCGGTGAACTCGCCAACGAGTTCGGCAGCGGCGACGAATGCGTCGGGGGCCGTCGCGGCGTCGCGGCGATACCCCTCCATCAGCGCCGCAAGACCGGCTCGAAGCTCGTCGCTGCGCACCCGACGCTGCTCGCGTTTGTGACGCGCCTCGACCTCAGCCTGTTGCGACTTGCGTAACCCCAACCGTTCGGCCTGTTCGGCGAGCTTGGTCAGTTCTCGGCTGTGCAGCTCCGCGAGCGGTTCGAGCACCTCATCGACGCGGCCGATGACCTCCGACGCGAGCCTGGCGGCGGTCGCTCCGGTTCCGTCGAGTCGGCCCGGAAGATCGATCCAGAACTGTCGCCGGGCAACCACCAGCGGATCGGTGGCCAACAGCCGCGCGCGGTCGATGTTTCCCGCGGCGCCCGCGGCCGCGGCGTCGGCCACGTCGCCGCTCACCCCGTCGCGTCGCAGACACTCGGCGATCAGCGCGGTCGACAGGATCGGAAACTCGAAGGTGACACAGCGCGACGCGATCGTCACCAGATCCGGCGGCACCTCGTCGGCCAACACGATGAACACCGTCCCCGACGGAGGTTCCTCGATCGATTTCAACAGGATCGGGGCAGCCGTGCTCACCAGGTGAAAGTCGACGAGGACGATCACCTGCAGGTCGCCCTCGGGCGGACGCATCTGCGCCTGACGCACGATCTCGCGCGCCTGATCCGCCGAGATCGACGCCCCCGTTCGCTAGACGAAGCGAATCGCCGGGTGGTGCTCTGCCTTCGCGAGCGCGCAATGCCTGGCGATGTCGACGGAGTCGGCGCCGCCGCTCAACAGTTCGGCGGCGAATGCACGGGCCGCGGCGCGGGTCCCGACCCCGGCAGCGCCCACGAACAGATACGCATGAGTTGGATCGGCCGCGGCGCGGCGCAGTTGTGCGACGAGTTGGTCCTGGCCGACGACTTCGCTCCACAGGTCATCGAGGTCGTCGGAGGTCGCCTCCATGCCGGTCGTCATTGCGTCACCATCGGCAGTCGGGCCACCGCATCCCAGATCTGTTCGGCCACCTCGTCGATCGACCGGCTCCCGTCGATGACCACCCAGCGCGACGGGTCCTCGTTCGCCTGGGCCAGGAACCCCCGGCGAACCCGTTCATGAAAGTCGGCACCCGCCTGCTCGAAGCGGTCGAGTTCTCGCTGCAGGCGGCCCGACGCCGTGTCGAGATCGACGTCGATCAACACGACCAGGTCCGGCAACAGCGCGGCGGTCGCCCACTCGCTGATTTCAGCGACCTTCTGCGCGTCGAGGCCTCGCCCGTAGCCCTGGTAGGCCACCGAACTGTAGAGATAGCGGTCGCAGATCACCCCCACCCCCGACGCCAGGGTCGGACCGATGAGTTCGGTCGCGTGTTGCGCACGATCCGCCGCCATGAGCAACGCCTCGCAGCGGTCACTCAATTCGGCATTGTCCACGTCCAACAGGATCGAACGCAGCCTGGCCCCGATCGCGGTGCCGCCCGGTTGGCGGGTCACGATGGCTTCGATTCCGACACGATCGGCCAGTCGCTCCCGCAGCAGGGCCGCCTGGGTGGTCTTGCCGCCTCCCTCTCCACCCTCGAAGACGATGAACGGCGCTGTGCGGTCCACACGGCCGGTCCCGCCGGCGGCGGTCGAGGACATCAGAACGGCTCGTCGCCGTCCGCAGCGATGAACGCGTCCGCCACCGCTTTCGGAGTGACCGCCGCGGTCGGCGACTTCTTGGCCGCGGCCTTCTTCGCCGGAGCCTTCTTCGCCGCGGTCTTCTTGGCTGGAGCCTTCTTGGCCGCGGTCTTTTTCGCGCCGGCCTTTTTCGCCGGAGCCTTCCTGGCGGAGGCCTTCTTGGCCGGATCCTTGCCCGCGGCGATGTCCTTTTCGCGACGATCGGCCAGCAACTCCATGGCGCGTTCGATCGTCAACTCCTCGACGCTGTCACCCTTGCGAAGCGAGGCATTCGTGATCCCGTCGGTGACATAGGGGCCGAACCGACCGTCCTTGCACAGGATCGGGCGCTCAGAATCCGGGTCTTTGCCCAGGTCCTTCAACGGCCCCTTCACCGCCTGGCCGCGGCGTCGCTTCGGCTCGGCCAGGATCCGCAGCGCCTCGTCGAGGGTGATGGTGAGCAGCATCTCCTCGTTTTCGATCGTACGGCTATCGGTGTCCTTTTTGATGTAGGGCCCGAACTTGCCGTTCTGAGCGGTGATCTCGACCCCGTCCGCCGGGTCGACACCCAGCACTCGGGGCAGACTCAGCAGCTCCAAGGCGTCATCGAGGCTCACCCGTTCGAGCGTCATCGTCTGGAACAACGACGCCATCTTCGGCTTCTCGCCGGTCTCGTCGTCGTGGTCGCCAAGCTGCACGTACGGACCGAAGCGACCGTTCTTCACGTAGATCGGCTTGCCGGTCGCCGGATCATCGCCGAGCTTGCGCTCCTTGGGCGTGTTCAACAGCTCGACGGCCTTGTCGGGGGTGAGTTCGTCGGGGGCGAGATCGTCGGGAATGTTCGCCGTATCGTCGCCGCGCTGGATGTAGGCCCCATAACGCCCCACACGGGCGACGATGAGCTCGCCGTTGGCATCCGCTCCGATCGGAATCGAGTTCACCGCCCGAGCGTCGATGTGTTCGATGTCGGTGACCATGTGCTTGAGCCCGGGACGGTCGCTGTCGACCCCATCGCCGAAGTAGAACGAACTCAGCCACGGTGCCGAGGAGGCGTCTCCGGTGGCGATCCGGTCGAGATCGTCCTCCATGTGTGCGGTCAGCGCGTAGTCGACCAGATCCGGGAAGTGCTGCTCCAGCAGGGTCACCACCGCGAACGCCGTGAACGACGGCACGAGCGCGGAGCCCTTCTTGCGCACATAGCCGCGATCCTGGATCGTCGAGATCGTCGACGCGTACGTCGAGGGCCGGCCGATGCCGAGCTCCTCGAGACGCTTCACCAACGAGGCTTCGGTATAGCGGGCGGGTGGCTGGGTCTCGTGGCCCTTGGCGTCGAGTTCGGTGCTGCGCGCACCGTCGCCCTCGGCCATGTCGGGCAGGATGCGTTCCTGATCTTCGAGTTCCGCATCCGGGTCATCCGCTCCCTCCACGTACGCCCGAAGGAACCCCGGGAACAGAATCGTCTTGCCGCTCGCCGCGAAGCGGGCACGACGACCGTCGCTCGCGTCGACGTCGATGCGCACCTGCATGCTCTCGCCGCGGGCGTCGGTCATCTGCGAGGCGATCGTGCGCTGCCAGATGAGTTCGTACAGACGGAACTCCTGGGTGCCGAGAACGGAGCGCACCTCCTCGGGGCTGCGGAAGGTGTCGCCCGCGGGCCGGATCGCCTCGTGGGCCTCCTGGGCGTTCTTCGACTTCTTCGCATACACCCGGGGGGAGTCGGGCAGGTAGGCCTCGCCGTACTTGGAGGCGATGAGACTTCGCGCCGCGTTGATCGCCGTTTCCGACAACGTCGTGGAGTCGGTACGCATGTAGGTGATGAAGCCGTTCTCATACAGGCGCTGGGCCAGCGACATCGTCTGGCTCGAACTGAACCTCAGCTTGCGGCCCGCCTCCTGTTGGAGTGTGGAGGTCATGAACGGTGCGTACGGCTTGCGGGTGTACGGCTTGCGTTCGACCGACGCGATCGTCGCAGGGCGACCCTCGAGCGCCGCCCGCAGCGCGCCTGCGGATTCCTCGTCGAGCAGGACCGCACCGTCTCGGGTCAGGCTGCCGGTCTCGTCGAAATCGCGTCCGGTCGCGACGCGCAACGAATCGACCTCGATGAGGTTCGCTCCGAAGGGGGTCGTGTCCTTGCCTGCACCGGTGAGCTGGAAGGTTGCGGACAGATCCCAGTAGCTCGCCGTGCGAAAGCGCATACGTTCGCGTTCGCGTTCGACCACGATTCGTGTCGCGACCGACTGCACGCGCCCAGCGGAGAGCCGCGGCATGACCTTCTTCCACAGCACGGGGCTGACCTCGTAGCCGTAGAGCCGGTCGAAGATGCGCCGCGCCTCCTGGGCGTCGACGAGGCTGCGGTTCAGGTCGCGGGGATTTTCGATCGCGCTTTGGATGGCGTCGGGGGTGATCTCGTGAAAGACCATGCGCCGCACCGGCACTTTCGGCTTGAGCACCTCGAGCAGGTGCCAGGCAATCGCTTCCCCCTCGCGATCCTCATCGGTCGCGAGATAGAGCTCGTCGGCGTCCTTCAGAAGGTCCTTGAGTCGCTTGACCTGCTCCTTCTTGTTCGGCGAGACGATGTAGAGCGGCTTGAACCCGTCGTCGGGGTCGACCCCCAGCTTTGCGAGCACCGTTCCCTTGTACGCCGCCGGAACCTCTGCCGCCTTCGAGGGCAGATCGCGGATGTGCCCAACCGACGACTCCACGACGTACTCGTCGCCGAGAAATCGCGAAATGGTACGTGCTTTGGCAGGAGACTCGACGATGACGAGGGGTTGGCCCATGGGCTTCACTCAATATCCCGATTCCCGGGTATGTCAAACACCCTCGCGAGATCGGGAGAACGATTAGTCCCGGGACGGGTACGAAATCCGAACCGGTGCGACCGCTACGGTGGCTCCAACGTCGTGAGGAGATGGCATGGATTTTCAGCTCAGCCCAACCGCCACCGCGCTGCAGGAACGGCTGCTCGAGTTCATGGACGACAAGGTCTACCCGGCCGAGGCGACCTACCACGACCAGATGGCGAACCTCGATCCCCACGACCACCCACCGGTCATCGAGGACCTCAAGGCCGAAGCGAAGGCGCGCGGGTTGTGGAACCTGTTCCTTCCCCACAAGACCCAGTGGACCGACGGTCTGTCCAACCTCGACTACGCCCCGCTCGCAGAGATCACCGGGCGGTCGATGCACCTTGCGCCCGAGGCGCTGAACTGCTCCGCACCCGACACCGGAAACATGGAACTGCTCACCATGTTCGGCACCGACGCCCAAAAAGAAGAGTGGTTGCAACCCCTCCTCAACGGTGAAATCCGCTCGGCCTTCGCGATGACCGAACCCGACGTCGCCAGTTCCGATGCCACCAACATCGAGTTGTCGATCACCCGGGACGGCGACTCCTACGTGCTCAATGGCCACAAGTGGTGGACCTCGGGTGCGATGTCTCCCCGCTGCACACTGTTCATCGTGATGGGAAAGACCGATCCCACCGCAGCGAAGCATCTGCAGCAGTCGATGATCCTGGTGCCCCGCGACACCCGCGGCGTCACGGTCGTTCGCAACCTGGAGGTCTTCGGCTACACCGACCGTGAGGGGCACGCCGAGGTGCACTTCGACAACGTCCGTGTTCCGGCCACCAACCTGCTGCACACCGAAGGGTCGGGGTTCATGATGGCCCAGGCCCGCCTCGGCCCCGGGCGCATTCACCATTGCATGCGTGCCATCGGTATCGCCGAACGGGCCCTGGAACTGATGTGCCGACGCGTCACCCAGCGGGTCGCGTTCGGCCGGCCGCTGGCCGAACAGGGCGTGATTCGCGAATGGATCGCCGATTCGCGCATGGAGATCGAACAGGCGCGCCTCCTCACGCTGAAGGCGGCGTGGCTGATGGACACCGTCGGCAACCGCGGGGCGGCGATCGAGATCTCCTCTATCAAAGTCGTGGCACCCAACGTCGCGCTGCGCGTCGTCGATCGGGCCATCCAGGCCCACGGTGGCGGCGGGGTCAGCAGCGACTTCCCGCTCGCGGCCATGTATGCCGGCCTGCGCACGCTGCGCCTGGCGGATGGCCCCGACGAGGTCCACCGCCGACAGGTCGCACGAACCGAACTCGGTAAGTACTCCTAGCCCATGGACGCTATGTCGCAGCGCATCACCGGACTCAGTTCAACCGAGGTCAGCGAACGCATCGCCGCCGGACTCGTCAACGAGGTGCCCCCGGCCCCGAGTCGAACCATCCCCGAGATCATCCGTGCCAACGTGTTCACCCGGTTCAACGCGCTGATCGCACTGCTCGCAGCCATCGTCATCGCTGCGGGATCACCGATCGACGCCATGTTCAGCGGCGTGATCGTCGCGAACATCTTCATCGGGATTTTCCAGGAGGTCCGCGCCAAGCGAACCCTCGACCGGCTCGCGCTCCTCAACGCGCCCCACGCCCACCTTCTACGCGACGGAGAGGTGCGAGATCACCCGGTCAACGACATCGTGCTCGACGACGTCATCGAATTGCGGCCCGGCGGCCAGATCGTGGCGGACTGCGTGCTCGTGGACTGCGACGGCCTCGAAATCGATGAATCGATGCTGACGGGCGAAAGCGACGCCGTCGTCAAAGGGACCGGCGACGAACTGTTGTCGGGATCCTTCGTCGTGACCGGATCCGGCTACGCACGCGTCACCAAGGTCGGCAAGGACGCCTACGCGGCGCGGCTCGCCGAGGAGGCGCGCCGCTTCACCCTCGCCAACTCCGAACTGCGAGCCTCCATCGAACAGATCGTCACCTGGGTGTCGTGGGCCCTCATCCCGGCCGCGATCGGCTTGGTGTGGTCGCAGATGCGCAGCAACGACGACATCCGGGCCGCCCTCGTCGCCATGGTCGCCGGTCTCGTCGGCATGGTGCCCGAAGGCCTGTTGTTGTTGACCTCGGTGGCGTTCTTCGTCGGCGTCGTTCGTCTCGCCCGCCGGCGCACGCTGGTGCAGGAACTGCCGGCGGTGGAGATCCTGGCGCGGGTCGACGTCGTGTGTCTCGACAAAACCGGCACGATCACTGAGGGGACGATGGTCGTCGATTCCGTCACCGCGCTCGGCGGCCACGACGATGAACTCGGATCCCTCGCGCTCACGGCGATCGCTCACTCCGACCCGAACCCGAACGCCACCCAACAAGCGCTCATCGAACGGTTCTCCGAGCCGTTGGCTTCGGGGTGGGAACGACTCGACGGCGTACCGTTCTCCTCAGCGCGCAAATGGAGTGCCAACCGGTTCGAGGGCCAGGGATGGTGGGTGCTCGGAGCGGCCGAGATGATCCTCGACGACGCAAAGCTCGCCGGGGTCAGCGAGCAGATCGAGGCGGCCTCCGGTAACGGTTTGCGGATTCTGTTGCTGGCACACACCGACTCGCCCGTGTCCTCGGACCGGGCCCTGCCCGGTGACATCGTCGCGGTCGCGCTGGTTTCGCTCATCGACAAGATCCGACCCGACGCCGCGGAGACGCTGCGGTATTTCGCCGATCAGGGCGTCACCCTCAAGGTCATCTCCGGCGACAACCCGACCACGGTGGGTGCGGTTGCTGAACGAGCGGGGCTTGAGGTCGACAACCACCTCGTCGACGCCCGAACTTTGCCGGATTCCGATGGAACCGACGACGAGTTCGCCGATCTCGTCGAGGCCGGAACGGTGTTCGGTCGAGTGACACCTCACCAAAAACGCGCCATGGTCACCGCGTTGCAACGCCGCGACCACATCGTGGCGATGACCGGCGACGGGGTGAACGACGTCTTGGCTCTGAAAGATGCCGACTGCGGTATCGCGATGGCCTCGGGATCCGAGGCCACTCGTGCAGTCGCTCAGGTCGTCTTGTTGGACTCGTCGTTCTCGGGCCTTCCCGCCGTCGTCGCCGAGGGCCGTCGGGTCATCAACAACCTTCAGCGAGTCGCCTCGTTGTACCTGACCAAGACCACCTACGCCGTGATCTTCGCGTTCGTCACCGGCATCTTCGCGATGGACTTTCCGTTCCTGCCTCGACACCTGACGCTGATCAGTTCACTCTGCATCGGAATTCCCTCGTTCTTTCTGGCCCTCGCACCCAACACGGCTCGCGTGCAGGGCAATTTCCTGCGCCGCGTCGGTTGGGACTCCGTACCGATGGGAATCCTCTGCGCGGCCGCCACGATGGCCGCGTTCGTCATCATGCGTTCAACAACTGGCACCACCCTGGAGGAACAACAGACCGCGGCGACGCTCACGCTTGCGGGATGCTCACTGTTGGTTCTCGTGAGAAACGCACGACCGATTCGCGGCTGGAAGCTCGGGTTGATCGCGACGATGGGGTTGGGCGTCGTGGCGGCGTTCACGACTCCGCTCGGCAAGGAGTACTTTCAACTCACCCTGCCAGCGGCAGAATCGGTGTGGATCTGTCTGGCGATCGTTGGCCTGACGGGTTTGGCCATGTCCATCGTTCACCGAGTTGTGGATGTCGATTCCCGCGTGCTCGAACACCCAGGTCGGTAAACCACGAGGCGCACCGTCGTGCCCCCGTCGGTGTTCACGAAATGCGCCTCGTCCGCTAGCGCCTCGATCAACGGCAACCCGAACCCGCCCTCGCGAGAAAGTTCCGGGTCGGTGTGGATGTCGAGGTGGGCCGGGCGTTCGAACCCACCAGCGCTGTCGGCGACGCTGAACTCGAAGCGATCGGAAAACAACATGCACCGGACGCAGATCTTGTCGCCGACCTCCGCGCGACGTTGGGCACGCAGCGCATTGGTCACCGCCTCTGAAGCCATCAGCCGCAGATCGTCGAGGTGTTGCTGATCCATCCAATCGGCTTTGCCGGCAACGTCGGTGATGAAGCGACGCGCCGTGGCGACAAAGCTGCTCTCCGCTGGGATCATCAACTCGACGAACTGCTCATCGGTCACGGCGCCAGAACCTCCCCCGGGTCCGCAGACTGCACCGAAGGGGCGGTCAACGGGAGGATTTCGTCCAGGCGGCATCTCGTCATCAGCCGCTGCACCGGTGGCGAGGTGACGATTCGGACCTCGCCGTCGCGATCCCACACCCGTCGCACCGCCCCGATGGTGACCCCCAGACCCGTGGAGTCCATGAAGTCGCATTCGCTGAGGTCGATCTCGAGGGGTTTGGCGCCGGCGACCGCATCGTGAAGTTCGCGTCGGTACAGCGGCAGTGCGGCGAGATCGACATCCCCGGTGACCAACACCGAGGTCCATCGTCCGCGATCGACGCTTCGGACCCGAAAGTGCACGCTTCCAGGCTACCCACGACGTCGCTGTCTTTTGCTACACCAAACACAGCATTTACATAAATAACTCCGGCGAATCACTCCTTCCTGACCGTGAATCGCTCGGTCAACGTGACATCCCCGACGAATCGACCCACGACCGCCAAACCGGTGGGAGACCGGTACGTCGCGGAAACGGTGATCAACTCACCGGCCGCGGCAGTGCCGCTCACCTCGACCCGCAGGCGTGATCGGTCGAGGTGGCGCTCATGAAGCGCCGCCTCGACCGGGTCGTCGTCGACCATCGCCGCTCTCGCAGCCGCTCGGGTGGCGGCGGTCAACGACGCCGCATCACGAGCGACGAGCAGGATCTGCAACACGATCAGGATTCCCAGAATCAGCACCGGAAGGACCAGCGCCATCTCGACCGTTGCCTGACCACGCTGGCCGCGCCGTGCACGCGTCACGATGCGCCGCCTCCGATGAGGCACGACAACCGACCGCTCATCCGCCCACGAGATTTCGCATCCTCGCGAAGGCGGCGGAGAACAACGCGGTGATCGTGCCGCCACCGTCGCCCGCGAGATAGGCGATCACCACACCCACCATCACCGTCACCGCGACGAGTATCAGCGCGTACTCGACGGTGCTTTGGCCCCGTTGGTCGGTCGCGGCGCGCCACGCGACGCACCGGAGACGACGCGACCACGACGCCGAACAATGAGGTTGATTCAACATAACTGACTCCCGAATGTGCAGGACGACGGCAGCGAGGGCTGCGATTGCGCCACCCGGTGGCCGTTCACGGCTCCCAGGACAGCGACTGAAGGCTCACCACGAGCAACGGCACCACGCTCAGCGCCACAAACGACGGCAAGGCACAGACGACGAGCGGCACCAAGAGGCGCACCGGAAGGCGCCGAGCAGCGGCCAGCGCCTCGTGACGACGCCGGGATCGCAGCGAGTCGCTCCGATTGGACAACCGCTCGCTCAGCGCTGATCCACTCACCAGGCTCACGTTGATCAGGGCCGACAGCGCCCGTCGATCATCGCCCCCCTCGGCCCCCCACACATCGAGCGCGCGATCGATGCTGGGTTGTCGGCGCAGCTCGCGACCAAGCGGCGCCGCCCACGACATGGCGGTGGTCGCCCGTTCCACCGCGGTTGCCACCGTCGACCCTGCGGCACACGACAACGCGACGAGGTCGATCCACTCACTGAGCGCGTCGAGCTCCTCGAGTTCACGGCGCCGGCGACGAGCGCTAGTGCGCAGGCGCGGCCCGATATCGCTCACCACCGACCGCGCTGGCCGTTCGACAAGCACACGGCGCACTCGCGACCCTGCATGCGCCGGTTCTCGGCCTGACGCCACCGGCAACGGCGAAAGCCGCTCGACCGTCGACTGCCGCCGCACCCGCACTCGCCGGACACCCTCGACGACGACCAGTACCCACGCGAGCGTCACCACCGACGCGGCCCCGAGCGCGCCAAGGTGCGTCATCGTCCCGCTCCAGCGATCATCGAACGCATCCAGAGCCAACCGCATGCGTTCCAGGCGGTTGCCCCGGCAGCGAGCACGACCCCGGTTGAGGTGGTGAACAAGAACGCAAGGGTTCCCGGTTCAATGGCTCCGAGCGCCGCGACTCCCGCGACGGGAAGCAAGGTCATCATCAGTGCCGACATCCTCGCCTGGGCACTTGCCGACACCAACTCGTCGTCGAGTTCGGTTCGCGACCTCAACACCGACGCGCACCGATCCAGGGCCCGAACGCCGTCTGCCCCGCCGTCGGCGACCGCTTCGAGTACGGCTGCCACCATTCGCCGCTCTCGTGGTGCCTCATCGACCCAGTGCTGAACCGCGTCGCCGACCGTGCGCCCCGACTCGAGGCCGTGACGCAGCCTCGCGCAGGTCGGCGACGGGACCGCCATCAGTGCGGCACGCAGCGTCCCCTCGGCGGCCAAGGCGATCGCCAACTGTTCGCACACATCGATCAATGCCGCCAGTTCCGCTCGACGTCGACGACGACCCGCGCCTGGCAACCATCGGAGCCCCGCCGACCGCGTTGCGACGCGGCGGGGAGAGACCGACGGTAGCCCCGCCAGCGAGCCGGGGTGCAGTTCATGAGGTAGGCCCGCGGCCACGGGTTGGCGACGAGGTCGGCGCTGGGCGCGAAGCGCATCTCGTACTGCGATCACGAGGACCGACACGGTGATGAGCAGTGCTGGACCTCGGAGGTGTTCCATCATCGGTCGACCTGCCAGATCGCCTCGACGCCGGCAGCGTCGGAGTGGTCATCGACGACCCGATGCAGCGAGGAGATGCGCCGGTTCTCTCCGTGCCGTTCAACGCCGATCAGGAAGTCGAACGCCGAGCGGACCTGCGCCCGAATGACGTGATGTGGCAGGCCGGCATCGCCCATGGCCACGAAGGTTTCGAGGCGTTGAAGTGCGCCGGCGGCCGATGCTGCGTGACAGGTCGCCAGCGATCCTCGATGGCCCGACGCCAGCGCCCACACCACGTCGAGGGCCTCGGCACCACGCACCTCGCCCAACACGATGCGGTCCGGTCGCAATCGAAGTGACGCCGCCACCAGATCGCGCAACGTGACCGCCCCGCGCCCTTCGGAATTCGCCGGTCGACACTCGAGCGCGACCACGTGCGGATGATCGATGCACAACTCGGCGGCGTCCTCGATGGTGAACACCCGCTCCGAGTGGGGGATCAGCGACGCCATCTCCGCCAGCAATGTCGTCTTGCCGGCCCCGGTAGCGCCGAACACCAGAACGTTGCGGCGCGCAGCTACGAGTTCTTCCACGGCGGTGGTGATCGTCGCGACGCTGAACGACTCGAGCGTGATGGCGCGTTCCACTCGGCGACGTAATGCCACCACCGGGCCATGCACCGCGAGCGGGCTGAGCACCGCCGAGATCCGCGTCCCGTCTCGTAGGCGCGCATCGCCGATCGGGTGACTTCGATCGAGGCTTCGTCCGGTTCGGTGAAAGACCCCTTGCAGGAGTCGGTCGATGTCGGTCGAGGTGAGCGACACCGAGGTGGGAACCAGACGACCCGAACGTTCCACCCATGCCGGACCGGGACCGTTGATCAACACGTCGGAGACGTCGGGGTCTGCGAGGAGCTCGAGAAGCGGACCGACACCTTCGAGGGTGGATCGAAGGCGCTCCACCTCGCCGCGCACCGCATCGTCGGTGGCGAGAGGTGCCTGCTGTCGAACCAGCCTGAGAAGCTGGGTGTCGATCGCCTCCCCCGGCGACTGCGCGACACATTCGCGCACCCATGCGTCGTCGAGCGGGATCATGGCGCCACCAGATCGGCGAGTTGACGATTCAACAACCGCGGGACCCGGCGCACCATCGAGCCGGAGTCGATGGCGCGGGCGACCGCCGGGTGAACATCGACATCGACGACCTCCGACGCCGCAAGCAGGCGCGAGACGTCGAGTCGATCGAGGGATCGCCCGTTCTCCCGGATGAGCGCCACCCGCCCGATCGACAGGTCGAGTTGAACCGCCCGATGAAGCGCCAGGTAGCACGCCCTGGTCACAAACACGCTCGTCGGCAGCGCCGCAAGCTTGCGACGTATCGGTTCGATCGGGGTCCGGACCGAGTCGACACAGCCGACGTCGACAACGACGAACGTCTGAGTCGAGCTGAGTGCATCGATCAGGTCGTCGGCGCGGGAACGCTCCCATTTGTGCGACGACCCGATCCCCACGAGCTCGACTCCGACATCGGAGACCCGCGTCGCCAGACGTTCCAGCGCCTCGGGCGAGCCCGAGCTGCTCGCGAGCCAATCCGTGACGCCGACCATCGGCTCGGCAATCCCCGCCGCGGCAGGGAGATCGCCGTCGAGGTCGATCAACAAGCAACGGCCGTCCAAACGCGCGACGCGAGCCGCAAGGGCGAGTGAGAGGGTGGTACAGCCCACGCCGGCTTTCGCCGACCACACGGGAACCAACATGTCGAGGAACTCCGGAATTGGCGCACGCGCCGTGACGAACCGGAGGGGAAGGGCCCTCGAACCTATCGAGCGAATTCCAGACCGTAAGGGGGTGAACCTACCCAGCCTCCGCGGCCGCGCCGTGCTGCACCGACCGAGCCGCGCTCACTGCGCCCCGACCTCGATCAGACCTCGAGCAGGTCGCGCGCCCCGGTATCCGAGGACGGGTGGCGAAGCTTCGACATCGCACGGGCCTCGATCTGGCGAATCCGCTCGCGGGTGAGGTTGAAATGCTCCCCGACGTCTTCGAGGGTTCGTGCCTCACCGCGGTCGAGTCCGTAGCGCAGCTTGAGAATCTCGCGTTCGCGATCGTCGAGCGGAGACAACAAACGCGAGACCTCCTCGGGCAGCATCGAGGTCGCCGCCGCGTCGAACGGCGAGGTCGCCCCGCGGTCCTCGACCACATCGCCGAGTTCCGCATCGCCGTCTTCGCGCAACGGCTCCGACAACGACAACGGTTCCGAGGCGAATCGCAGTGCCTCGGTCACCTTGTCCTCGGGCAGCTCGACCTCAGCTGCCAACTCCGCCAGGGTTGCGGGTCGGCCGTATTTCAGTTCGAGGCGTGCTCGTGCCTTCTGTACGCGGGTCAGCGTGTCGCCCGCGTGCACGGGAAGGCGAATCGTCCGCCCCGTATTGGCGATGCCTCGAGTGATCGCCTGGCGAATCCACCACGTGGCATAGGTCGAGAACTTGAACCCCTTGCGCCAGTCGAATTTCTCGACCGCGTGCATCAGCCCGAGATTGCCTTCCTGAATGAGGTCCAACAGCGGCAAACCCGACGCCTGATACTTCTTGGCGATCGACACCACCAATCGCAGGTTGGACTGGACGAAGGCCCGTTCGGCCTCCTGGCCGGAACGCACGGCGCGCCGTAACTCCCGGCGCTTCGCGGCGGTCACCTTGACGGTTGGGTCTTCGAGTTCGGCGGCCGCCGCCGTCCCCTGTTCGATCGCCTTGGCCAGGCGAACCTCGTCATCTTTCGTGAGCAACGGATACTGACCGATATCGGTCAGATACAGCCGCACCAGGTCTTCTTCGTCGCGATCGATACGGTCCTTCGCCACGGTGAGTCCCTTCCTTCCACTCGTCCGCCCCGTGTCGGAGCGGTGGAACGAAACGCACTTTCACGATACGAACCGCGTCAAGTGGCGGCCCGAATCCGGCGCACCCGAATCGACGCCGAACCATTCGACATCCAACGAGTCGTTCCGATGAACAAGAAGAACCTTCGACAACCGCCGAACATTCCTTGAGGGGCCGATGATCGGCTCAGGTCGCCGTCAGCGGTCCGAACTCGAGGCGATGCGCATTCAACCTCGTGACCAGACCTTCACCCGCGCGGAGGTCGTCGGAATCCTGCGTCGCCGACGACGCCACCATCGAGGCGGTCGCCAGATCGGCGCTGAGGTCGTCGATGACAAACCCCACCGTGCGAATGACCGCAGCGTCCGCCACCGGCGACCGCCCGGCCCGATACGCGACATAGGACCCCAGCAGTTGCGGCAGCACCCATCGGGCGTACGCACCGAACCATGCTGCCCGCGAGATGTCATCGGCATCGTCGAGCGCTTCCACCACCGAGACCGCTGCTCGCGTCCCGACCGTTTGGGCTGCCGGCGACAGATCGCGCACGGTCGGCATGCGTTCCGCAAGCATCTCGCCATGCCACGCGTGGTGTTCGGACAGATCCGCGCACAGCAGTTTCAACTCGTGATTCTCGATATGTGGCACCGCGGATCCGAGCAGGCGATGCAACTCGAGTTCCCAATAGCGCAACGAACCCAACGCGACCGCCGACTCGGCGATCGTGAATCCGCCAGACGACTCGATCTTCAACGTGTCTCCTTCACCCGTCGCGCTGCCCACACTAGTGCCGGGCCTCTACGGCGCCGCTACCCCGACGGTGATCGACACGACCGAGCCTCGGGGAAGACGAACGGCGGGCGCGGTTCCTTGGACCGTGACACGTCCAGCCAGTGAACTCCCCGGCGGAACTTCGCTCGTGACGACCTGCGCAACGAGTCCCGCGTCGCGAATCATCTCCTCGGCGGAGCTGCGCAACAGCCCCGTGAGGTACGGCACCGGTCGCATGTCCTGAGCTACCGACACCGTGATATCCACCGGGGTGTCGCGCGCCAGCCCCGTGCCCGGAGCTACACCCAACTCGACGATCGTTCCCGGAGCGAGTTCAGGACGTGCGACCTCGGTGATTTTTCCAACCATCAACCCGGCTCGTCCGATCGCCACCAGCCCCTGTTCGATCGGCTGATTGACGATCTCGGGCACGATTCGCGGAGCGGGTCCGGCCGACACGGTGAGGCGGAGTTTCGTGGTGGGTCCGACCCGCGAGCCCTCTGACGGCATCGACTCGATGACCTCACCGTCGGGGATCGTCTCGTCATGCACGTCGTTGATTTCCAACGCGACCTCGACTCCGCCGAGCGAGATCAACGCATCTTCGACCTGAAGCCCGACGATGGACGGAACCGTCCAACCGAGTGGTCCGTCGCTCACCAAGATGGTGATGAGGTCCCCCTGATCCGCTTTGTACCCGGCGGTCGGGCGTTGGCCGATGACCTCGCCTTTGGGCTTGTCCTCGTTGGGCTGATACAACACCGTCACTGTGAAGCCGGTGTCTTCGAGTCTGGCCGTTGCATCAGCCAACGAAAGCGCTTCGACCGACGGCACGGCGAGCCGTGGGAGCTGGACGTCCTCAGCGCCGACCAGGGAGTCGGTGAATCCCCACAGCGCCAGGGCCATCGCCGCGACGACCGCTGCCAATACCGCGGCAAACCGCAGTCGCGTACGGCGCTCATCGACGATCTCAGGCCGGCCGACGGCCGAACGGGGCTCAACTTCGCGTACCGTCACGTGAGAGTTCATGGGCCCCCCGGAATCGTTTCGACGGGTGCGACGGGAATGGTCGTGGTCGTGGTCGTGGTCGTCGGAGGTTGGGTGGTCAGCGGCACCGTCGTCGGAGGCGGTAGCGCTCGCTTCACCGTGATCGTCACCACCTCCCCCGGGCGCAACACCGTGCCCGAAGCCGGCACCTGACTACTGACGGTGCCGGTACCTGGATCGCCGAACGGGACGAGTTCGCTCACTTCACCGACGACGAACCCAGCCGCGGTCAGCGTCTTGACCGCGTCGGCCTGGGCGCGGCCCAGCACGCTCGGCACCGGACCCGCCGGTTTGCCGCTCGAAACCACGAGACTGACCGGCGCATCCCGTTCGAGTTCCACACCGACCGCCGGGTCGGTTGCGATGACCGCCCCCGAACGAACATCAAGACTGTCCTGATAGGTCACGGTTCCGATCGCAAGCCCGGCGCGCCCCAAGAGGAACGCCGCACCATTGAGGGTCATGCCGGGAACTGCGGGCACCGCACGAATCTCCGGACCCGTCGACACCGTCAGTGTCACTTTCTGGCCGCTCTGCACGATCGTCCCGACACTCGGTACCACCGAAATCGTCCGATCGGCGTCGATCTCCTCACTCAGCTGCTCCACCTCGACCACCTCGAGATCAAGGCTCTTGAGTTGCGTCACCGCATCGCCTCGCTTCGCTCCGATGATGTCCGGCACCGGAACAAACGCCGGCCCGCGACTCACGGTGAGAACCACGATTCCGCCCCGTTTGACGGTCTCGGAGGGCGCCGGCTCCTGACGAGCCACACTGCCGACCGGGACCTCCGCGTCGTACGCGAACTCCACCTCACCTGCGAGTCGATCACGGGTGAGTTGCACCAACGCCTTTTGTTGGGTGAGGCCTCGCACGTCGGGCACGGCGACTTCGAGAAACCGACCCGCCAGCAGATCGAATGGATTCAAGCTCGGAGAAAACGTGAACAACACGGTGCTCAACAACGCGAATGCGAGCGCCCCGACGACCGCGACCGTTCCGGTCCGGCCCGGGAGATCATTCGACGTTCGGTTCATCAATTCGCTTCACCAGCTCGGTCGTCACACCCACGAACAGTCGGGCCGCGGGTCGCGGCGACGCCGCGAACCGCTCCCCTCGATCACGGAGACCCGGCCACCGTGGTCGAGGTCGTCGCCGGGGTGGAACTCGTGGTCGTGGTCGCCGCCGCGCTGGCGACGCCGATCGTGATCGTCACGGTGCTGTCGGCGCCGACATCGGTTCCTTCGCTCGGCGACACCTCAACGACACGCCCATTGTTCGCGTCACCAGCAGGAAGTTGCCGCGTCCTCGACGACACTCGCAACCCGAGTGCAGTGATTTCAGCGCGGGCGTCGGCCTCGAGCGAACCGACCACATCGGGGACCTTCACAGGTGCCCGCCCCTCGGAAACCACGAGGTTGATCGTGGCGTTCTTGGCGGCCTGCCCAGCAGGGTCGGTGCGAATCACCCGGTCCTTGGCGACGTCGTTGGATGGCTCGGTGGTCGTGGTGCCGACGACGAACCCGGCATCGCTGAGCGCCCGACGCGCCTCGTTGACGGTCCGGTTCGAAACGTCGGGGATGTCGACGGGGGCGGGACCGGCGCTGACCTGCAATTCGATCAACGCTCCCGGCTGCACAAGTTCGCCTTCGGTCGGAGTCGCTGCCACCACGGTTCCGACGGCGGCATCGTTCGCGACGTCGGTGACGTTGGATTTCAACTCCGCCGCCGTCAATGCCGCCTGCGCCTCCGCCACCGGCAGCCCGATGATCTTGGGCACCTCGATGCCATCGGGTCCGCTACTCACGAACAAGGTGACGTCCGAACCCTTCTCCGCCATCGTTTCGCCAGCGGGGTCGGTGCGAATGACGATGTCTTCGAGAACGTCGTTTGAGGCTTCGCGTTGAATGACCGGGTTGAACCCCGCCGCTTTCAACAGCTCGACCGCTTCCTGTTCGGTCCTGGTCGCGACATTCGGAACCGCGACTTCCTCCACGTCGGATCGCGAGGACCACACGACCCAGGTGATGAGCCCACCGAGCACCAACAACAACACCACGACCGACGCGATGAACGCCTTGTTCTTCGTGCCGGTGTCTTCGGGCTCCTCGTCGGGATACCACTCCTGGTCCTGGGGGACCGGCTCGTGGGAACCGTCGCGGAGATCTACCACCGGAGGCTGGCCGACCACGGTCGCCTCACCGGCGTTCGGGGTCGTCCCAGCGGCCAGCCCGGCCGCCGCGCCAGCGGCCGCTGCCACGGCCGGGCCGGCGAATTCCTGTTCGGCCACCGTGATCTGCCCGTCGAGGAACCGGCGCAAGTCGGCGCGGACGTCCTCAGCCGAGCGGTACCGCTGTTCGGGCTTCTTCGCGAGCAACTTCAGGATTACCGACTCGAGACCGGCGGGAACACCACTCACGAATTGACTGGGGCGCGGCGGCCACTCCTGGACGTGCTTGTAGGCGATCGCTACCGGTGAATCACCGACAAACGGCGGTCGACCACACAACATCTCGTACAGCACGACACCAAGCGAATACAGGTCGCTTCGCTCGTCCACGGCGAAGCCCTGCGCCTGCTCCGGCGAGAAGTACGTCGCGGTGCCCATCACCGACCCCGCCTGGGTGAGGTCGTCGGTCGGAGACGACAGCGCACGGGCGATCCCGAAGTCGGTGACCTTCGCTGCACCGCTCGTCGACAGCAGCACATTTCCGGGCTTCACGTCGCGGTGGACCACTCCCCGCGAATGCGCGGCCCCGAGCGCGCCCGCCACCTCGAACGCGATCTCCACGGCGCGGCGCGGCTGCAG
>Ga0116141_10001770_pt1 | contig 18639 bp, 18 predicted proteins | sample AD_UKC097_MetaG_FD_89744 | JGI IMG/M metagenome (GOLD analysis project Ga0116141, IMG submission 89744) | Active sludge microbial communities of municipal wastewater-treating anaerobic digesters from USA - AD_UKC097_MetaG | ecosystem: Engineered > Bioreactor > Anaerobic > Digestate | place: USA...
CCATGAGCGAAACTTTCTTTGAAGAAGCAAGAGAAATAAAAGTTTTTGCCTGCGTTGATGTCCTCGTCTGCGGCGGCGGTACGTCCGGGATATTCGCTGCGCTTGCTTCGTCGCGGCAAGGCGGCGGCACCGCGACTTCCTATCTGGTGAACCCGATACCGGTGATGATGGGGAAGGGAGGGCTTATTCAGGAATTCATGGACCGAATGGCCGACATGGGAGGGTATATCAAGCAGGACCCTTCGACCGTCAGTACATGCCGGAGGTGTCTGCCCGAAGTGCGATCAAAACGGGATTTTCAGCGGACGACTTGTCGTTGACAATCGGTCCGCTTGTGCGATAGAGGAACGTGTGGAATCGGAGGGCCTCCCACACCCGGACCATCAACTTGAAACGAGGATGAGTGATGAAAAAGATAGGGTCTGTTTTCTTCATACTGTTCTGGGTTGCCGGCATCCCCGGTTTGGCGGAAGCCGGCATATGGTCCGATATTCTGAAAGAGCTGCCGGTCGCTAAAAGCGCCGAGACGGCCTCCGTTCCGGATCAGAAAACGGCCGTTTCCGGATTAAGGGAGGCCCTGGTCATCGGCACAGAGAATGCCGTCAAGGCGTTGTCGAAAACCGACGGCTATTTCAGCAATCCGTTGGTGAAGATAAAACTGCCCGACAATATCCAGAGGGTTGCCGATGTCGTCGCCCGGCTGGGCTATCAGGAACAGGTCGACGGTCTTGTCCTGAGCATGAATCGTGCGGCGGAGGCGGCCGCTCCCAAGGCCATCGCCCTTTTTGCGGATGCCATCAAGACCCTGTCAATCGATGATGCGCGGAAGATTATTCAGGGGGGTGATACGGCGGCGACCCAGTATTTCAAAGACAAGACGTCGGAAAGACTCTATGACGAGTTCAAGCCTGTGGTCGTGTCGAACATGAACAAGGTGGGGGTGGCAAAGGCCTACAAGGACATGATCGCGCCTTATGAAACACTCCCGTTTGTCTCCAAGGAGGCAATGGATCTCGATCACTACGTGACCAACAAAGCCCTCGACGGCCTGTTTCTCGTCGTCGCTCAAGAAGAACAGAAGATACGAACCAATCCCGAAGCAAGGGTGACGGAACTCCTGAAGACTGTCTTCGGCAACTAGCGCGGCTGAATCCAGAAAGCAGCTGTTCTTTGGCCGCCTGCACCAGAGGCACGGGGGTGAGATTATGATAATTGATCCTTGGAGCTTCCTAACGTAAATAAATCCATAATAAATCCATCTTGCAGTATCCTGTCTCTGAAGACTCATTGGGTGAACGAAATAATCGACATGTTGGAAACTGTGATCATGATTGCGCGATGAGAACAGTTGAAAGTCGCTACTTTATAACCATTTGCCTTCATCTCGATTGCGAATAACATTAAACCGGCAACTTAATACGGCGAAGCATTATGGAGAGATCTAATGAATACGGGCATCAAACAGAATTGTTAGCCATGCTTAATTGTTGGGTTAATAAATAGCGTAGGGGGAAGGGGCCATGGCCGCTATATGGACAAAGGCAGTGAACTTCATCAAACACGATGTCTGGCGTATCCGACGCACAAACCTTCCTCCGGGGAAATCTTTTTTCCTAACGCTGCTGCGGGTGCTGATTCTTTCAGTAAGGGGATTCAATGAAGACAAGTGCGAGCTCCGGGCATCGGCACTCACCTTCTACTCCCTGATCTCAATCGTGCCGGTGGCCGCCATGGCCTTCGGAATTGCCAAGGGGTTCGGCTTCGAAAAGGTGCTGGAAGCGCAGTTGCGCAGCAAGCTGACCGGTCACGAAGAGATTCTCAACAATGTGATCCAGTTCTCCCACTCTCTTTTGGAAAGCACCAAGGGAGGATTATTGGCCGGCATCGGCCTGATCGTTCTTTTCTGGGCTGTGATCAAGGTACTGGGCCAGATCGAGGAATCCCTAAATGATATCTGGGGAATCAAAGAGCAGCGCTCCCTCGGTCGGAAATTCGGAGACTACCTGTCGCTGATGCTGGTCTGCCCGATTCTCATCATTCTCTCAAGCAGCGTGACGATTTTTGTCACCACACAGGTGACCTTGATCATGGAAAGGATAACAATCCTAGGGGCGTTCAGCCCCGTCGTCTTGTTTTTAATGAAACTGCTCCCCTACAGCCTCCTATGGGGGTTGTTCACTTTCCTGTACATGTTCATGCCAAACACGAAGGTTCGCTTTACGTCAGCTCTGCTGGCAGGAGTCGTTTCCGGCACCATTTTTCAGGTTGTGCAATGGGCATACATCGCCTTTCAGATCGGGGTAGCGAAATACAACGCCATTTACGGAAGTTTCGCTGCCTTTCCGCTCTTCCTCATCTGGCTCCAGCTGAGCTGGTTGATCGTCTTGTATGGCGCCGAAGTGTCCTTTGCCCATCAGAATGTGAACACCTATGAATTCGAACCAGATGCACTTCAGGTCAGCCGCCGGCTCAAGAAGCTGCTTTCACTTCAGATCGCTCAGCACATCATCCAAAACTTCGCCCGGGGAGAAGCTCCCCCGACTGCCAGGAAGGTGTCGCACGAGCTTGAAATCCCGATCCGCCTTGTCAACGACATCCTCTTCGATCTGACCCAAAGCGGCATTCTCTCCGCTACGGACATCGGAGGCGATTGCGAGCGGGGATTCCAGCCTGCCCGTGACATCGGCGTGTTGACGATCCAGCATGTCGTCGACGCCATGGAACAAAGGGGGATCAACACAATCCCCTTTGCCAAAACGCACGAATTTTCCATGATATCTGAAACGCTCGAAACATTCCGCAAAACCATTGAGGAGCTGCCCGCAAACAGATTGCTGAAAGATCTCTAATCCGCAAGGCAACTTTCAGGCAGTTCGTTTCATTCCGTCATCATCAATTCTGCGGAATGGCGACAGCTGAACAGTCGGTAGGTGAAGGCTGCAAGGTTATCCGACTTAAGCGCGAGAAAACTTTTGAGAAGCCTTCCCTCGTGATGTTCTTTCTGAACTGTTATTGTTCTTATTCTGCTCATCTGTGTCACATCTCAATCGATAAACCATCTTACAATGTCATGATGGCTGGTGTGTATGAAATCATTTGTGTTTAACAGAGAGGGGCGTTCGAGGATGAATTGAGTGAGTGCCAGTACGTTTTCAGCCGGTTTTGTCATGGTGTGTGTTCTCATTGTTGCCTCCGTTTCCTGTGGCATCAATACCACAAAGATTGTTGATATTATGAGTCCCGAGAGGCTACGCCGGAAGAGAAGTTGCCATTTCCGGGGAAGCAACGGAAACCTTCTCACTGTCAGTGTCGCTGTTAGTTGTAAAGTTTGATATGATATACTGGTCATAAACATTGAAAACAGGCGCATGGTTTAGTATGCCCAGCATCCGACTTCTCCGTGGGGCGTTCCATCCTGCACGCACTCAGGATGGCGTTCTCTTTGTCCTTCCTGAGAACGTAGTCAAAAATGCCCCCGATTATCGCCTGAAGCTCCTGCTGTCCCCGATGCTGTGTTCCCTGATCCATGGTAATTACCCCTCTTTCCTCCGGCGGCGTTAAATTATCCAATCGGATTGACATATGTAGCCGCAAATAGCCCGCCAATGGCCTAGGGAAAATCAGATGTTTCGATTCATCAGGAATAACAGTCTGCTAGGTTAAAGGGAGAGAATAGCCGAGGAGCATAAGGGGATTTGTTTGGCCTCAATATTTGGCGGAACCTCAGCATATTGAGGGACGCTTTGAAGGCGTAAGCTTCCCCCCAAAAGGAGAAAAGTCAAATTTAGATTCGACAAAGGTGTCGTTGTGTCGGTTTATCTCGGGCGGCATTTTAGAGCCCGCCAGAAAGCCGAGGTTGTTGACGCCATCAACGCGGCGACGGCCATCCCCGCTGGGCTTTTGGAAAACGTTCAAGACATTGCAACGTATGGGGGCATGTTTGGAACCATAAGCGTATGTTGAGGTCGACGGATCCCCGTCTCGTCAAGATTTCGAAAGTCCGCCGGACCTCGCGGGGCATGAATGGCTCCACCCCAAACAACAACCTCATCATTCGGGAGCCGCGGCAAGACCACGAGCGCTGCGTTCAACGGATCCCATAGCCGCCCGGTCCATGCGGTGCCCTCCCCTCCACGCTCCACCCCTCGCCCACCCCTAACCCTTGCGCGACCGGCGTCGCGGCGGGAGAGGCGCTCACTTCCCCCGCGCCAGGGCCTTGTTGAAGCTGTGCGCGATGGCGAGCTCGTACATAAGCTTCCGGCCGACCGCCTCGGTCGGGGCGAAGCGCCGGATGAAGTCGATCTCGACGTCCGTCGGCCGGTCGGTCTCGGCCAGATCGGGGGCGATCTTCAGATCCCAGGGGATGTCCTTGCGGATGTCGTCCACGCTAATACCGGGATGGACCTTGGCCAGCACCAGTTCCTTGGTCTGCTCGTCGAAGCGGAAGACCCCCTTCGTCGTGAGCAGCATGACCGGGCCAGACCCCCTCGGGAAAAGCCCCGAGGCGTCCCGGCTGTCCCCGCCGTCCAGGTAGCCCGGCGAGGTGAAATAGTCGAGCGTGTTGACGAACTCTCCGCCCCGCATGGTGAGAATGGTCTTCTTGGCATACGAAAGAAAATCCGCCGCCCCGCCCGATCCCGGCAGCCGCATCTTCGGCTGGTAGTAGTCGCCGATGACCGTGGTGTTGATGTTGCCGAAGCGGTCGATCTGGGCCACCCCCAGGAAGCACACGTCCACGTAGCCCCGGTAGGTCATGGTGAACATGGAAAAGAGGTCCGTGGCGTAGGAGAAGCCCCGGCATGAATGGGCATCCGCGATGTGGTTCGGCGGCACCAGGGGCTCGATGTCCAGGATGCCGGACTCCATCATGAGGGTGGCGTGCGGCGCATGCAGGGCCTTGGCCATGGCGCCGGCGGTGGTGGGAAGCCCCACCCCGAGGATGACGTTCTCGCCGTCCTTGATCTCGCGGGCGGCCGTGATGATGAGCAGTTCGTCGAGGGTATATTTCTTAGCCATTGAGCAGTCCCCTTTCCTCCAGGATTCTTTCCATCTCCGCGAGCGTGACGCCCATGCTGCGTTCCCTGTCCTCGTTGTCCCAGCACGAGGTGTAGGCGGCGCCGTAGTTCGCCGGCGCGGAGTAGTAGGCCTTCGCCCGGATGGCGTCGAGCGACTCGGCGCCGTGCTTGGCCATGTAGTGGTCCAGGTAGGCGTGCCGGTCCACGCAGCCGTAGACCCATTCGTCCATCCAGGCCTTGAGCCCGTCGCCGTTCATGTCCGACATGAAGAACAGGGCGTACATCAGGCGGTCGAGGTTGTAGTACCCGAGCACCTCGGTGGGATGCGCCCCGAAGGGGATCTCCACGACCGCGTCCACCCGGTAGCCGGGGATGACGGTCAGGTGGGGGCTCGACTGGATGATGTCGTGCTCCACAATCTCCTCACAGGACACGACGATGCGCTTGCTCGCCAGCGCCGCGGCGGCGACGCTGCCCAGGGCGCCCCAGTACTGGGCGTTGCCGAAGCGGTCGGCCCGCTGGACGTGCACGATGCAGACGTCCGGGTTCGCCGCGGGCACGGTGAGGATCTGCTTGCCCGTGTACGGGCAGGGGATGACCCGGTACTTGTCGTCGCCCAAAAACGAGCGCTTGTTGAACAGGTCCGTGACCATCGCGCCCTCGAGGACTTGCATGAAGGAAAACCCGTGCATGCCCGCCACGAGCCGGGCGTTGTACTGGAAGTTCGTGTAGTCCTCCATTTCGAGCGTCCCCGCCTTCATCGCGCGTTCCACGGCCGAGCCGCCCTCCTTGCCGCCGGCCCGGTAGACGTAGGTGGACACAAGCCGGTCCACGCACCCGCCCCCGACGAGCACCTCCACGTCGAAGACGCCGGACTGCGAGTAGAGCGTCAGGCCCTTCCGCTGCTGCCGGATGACCTCGAAAACGAGGGCGGCGCAGGTCCCCACCGTGTAGTTGCCTATGACCAGGTGGTCACCGTCCTTGACGAAGCGGCCGATGGCCTCCTTCGCCGTCATGACCTTGTTTTCTGTGACAGACATGTGTTCCTCCTTGATTTGGTTTGACGGACGATCGACCTTAACCCCAAGCCGATTTTTCCTCACCTGAATTTCGCATTTCTGAACACCTTTTTTACGCCCTGCCCGGCGGCACCTCAGCGGGGCAGATCGGACTTCCTCACCGGACCAGGGCCAGACCTTGAGGCGGGCTTCCATCTCGCCTCCGGGGCGGGAGAAGGCGACCCCGCCGCCTGCCCTACCAAGGGGGCTGGTTTCCGATGCGTGGGCCCATGACCTCCTGGGTATCGGTCACAACGACGAAGGCCGCCGGGTCAGCCTCGCGGACGATGCGTTTCAGGAGCCCCAGTTCCCGGAAGGTCACGACCGTGTAGAGGACCTGCTGCCGGTGGCCCGAGTATCCCCCTTCGCCGTGCAGGATGGTGAGCCCCCGGTCGATCTCTTTCAGGACTCGTCTGGAGATGGCCTCCCACTCGCGCGAGATGACGAAGACAACCTTGCGCCGGCTCAGACCCATCACGACGATGTCGATGATCTGGGAGGACACGTACAGGTAGATCAGGGTGTACAGGACGATCTCCAGGGAGAAGAAAATCAGGGAGAGGATGAGAATGAGGAGGTTTGATGCCAGGATCGTCGCCCCCGGACGCACGGACCAGCGCTGGTAGAGGATGACCGACAGGATGTCCGTCCCGCCGGCGGAGCCCGTGGACCGGAGGATGATCCCCATCCCGATTCCCATCAGGATCCCGGCCAGAAGCGCCGAGAGGAGGGGGTCCGTCACCGGGATCGGGAGCCGCACCCAGTCCAGAGTGACGGCATATACCGCCATCCCGACGACGCTGTAGGCGAAGAACCGCCGGCCCACGAAGAACCAGCTCGCGACGAACAGGGGCACGTTGAAGAGGAAATACAGGACGGACACGGGAAGCAGGGGCCAGAGGTAATGCAGGACGAGGGCGAGTCCCGTGAAACCGCCGCTCACGAACTCCCGGGGAATCAGGATACCGTTGACCGCCGCCGCGCAGATGGCACTGCCCGCGGCGAGCAGGATGCAGGTCCAGGCGGCCTGTCGAATGGTCGGCCACAGGGCGGCCAGCGTGTGTTTGCTTTCCTTCGTCATCCTCATTCCATCCTTCATTCCCTGTCTCTTCCTCGCAGGGCCGTGCGCATGGAATACCCGCCGCTTCCCCGCAAAGGCCTCGTCGCCCTTCGCCACCCGCGGACGTTTTCCAAACGTTGTTACTTATCTTTGGCCGATTTTTGCCCCGTCGTCAAGGATCATTCGTGATCATTCGGCCAATTCGCGACGAAACCTTCACGCCCCGACTTTTTGTTGGCATCTTTCAGAGATATCGGTTAGATTTTGCATACATTCGGACCGGAAGGAGGGAGCGATGAAGTACCTCAAGTACGTCGATGTCGTGCAGTCCATGTTTCCGGATCAACCCCCTTACCAGTGGACGGTCAACGATTCCGTCCCCTGGACGCCCATCGTCAAGCCCCTGGCGGAGAGCGCCGTCGCGATGATCAGCTCGAGCGGCATGTACCGCAAGGATCAGGCCCCGTTCAAGCCCGACAAAAACGACCTGTCCTTCCGCGAGATCCCCGCGGACACGGACGTACGCGACCTGGCGATCAGCCACGACTACTACGATCACCGGGACGCGGAACAAGACGTCAACTGCGTCTTTCCCATCGAGCGGCTGCGGGAGCTCGCCGCCGAGGGGTTCATCGGCGGGCTCACGCCGTTCCACCTGACCTTCATGGGCCGCGTCTTCCGCAAGACCCAGTTCCTCGGCGAGATGATCCCCGCGATGACGGCCCGCATCGAGGCGATGAAGGCCGACCTCGTCCTGCTGGTGCCCGCCTGACCACTCTGCCATCAATCCGTGGGATTGATCGCCCGAACCCTCGAAGAGAAAGGCATCCCGACCGTGTCCCTGTCCTCGGCCTACGACCTGACGACGCTCGTCAAGCCGCCGCGGACCTTTTTTATCAACTACCCGCTCGGCCATACCTCGGGCAAACCGTTCGACCGAGCAAATCAGACGGCCATCCTGAAGGACGCCCTGGGCGGCGCCCGCGAGATCAACACACCCGGCGCCATCGTCGCGCTTCCCTACGCGTGGGACGACCCGTTCTGGCTTGCCGGGGCGTGAGCATTCCCACCCATGGTTTTTGCAGTCACCGTCAGGAAGCCGGCGCCATAAGCAACCGAAGGGGGGAAAGCGCTTCATGGAAAACAGCAACATCAGCTCCATTCTCGACCTGAACATCGAAACCTATGGCGAATACGACTACCTGATCTACCTGGGGTACGAGGGCGAGAAGATCCTGACCAACAGGGAAATCCTCGTCCGCGCCCGCCGCTTTTCCGTGGGGCTGCAGAAGATCGGCGTGAAGCGGGGGGACATCGTGGGCTCGGTCCTGAGCAACGTCCTGGAGATCATCGAGATCATCAACGGCATCAACCGCATGGGCGCCACCTACCTGCCCATCATCTACATGCTCACGGCGGCGGAGATCCGATACATCCTGAAAGACTCGGGCTGCAAGGTCATCCTCACGGAGGCCAATCTGCTGCCGAAGGTCCTGGAGGCGGCGAAGGGATTGCCGTCCGTCGAGCGGATCGTCCTGATCGGGGAGGGCGAAGGCGACAACATCGTCCCGTACGAAAGCCTCCTGACGGAGGACGACGGCCGCGGCGACGCCGTCGACGTCGATCCCGATCGCGAAATCGCCGTCCTGATGTACACCTCCGGGACCACGGGCTTCCCGAAGGGCGTCCTGCTCAGCCACCGGACGTTCAGGTTCCAGTTCACGAGCGGCCAGATGGTCTGGGGCGGGAAGGTCGGAGGCCGGGTCCTGACCACCGTCCTCATGAACCACATCTACGGGGTGTTGAGCATCACGGAGGGGAACAAGGGGGGTGGGGTGTGCGTCGTGATGCAGCCCTTCGACCCGCGCCGGGTGCTCGACGTCATCCGCGACTACAAGGCCAATTACGTCTCCGTCGTCCCGACGATGCTCATCTATCTCCTCATGGTCCACAAGCCGGAGATCGACGACCTGTCGTCCCTGGTGCTCTTGATCTGCTCCGGCGGCCCGCTGGCCATGGAAACCCTGAACCAGGCCCAGCGGGCCTTCAAGATGGAGATCACCCAGGGCTACGGCTGCACGGAGGTGGGCGGGTCCATCACCCGCCAGCGTCTGGACCGGCCGCGCAAGCCCGGCAGCGTCGGGGCGGCCCTGCCGGGGATCGCGCTGAAGATCGTGGATTTTCAGGGCAAGGCCCTTCCGCCCGGCGAGGAGGGAGAGATCGTCTGCCGGGGGGACTGCCTCATGAACGGCTACCTGAACAAGCCCCAGGAGACCGCCTCGGCCATCATTGACGGCTGGCTGCACACGGGCGACCTGGGCCGCCTCGACGAGGACGGCGATCTGTTCATCACCGGACGCCTGAAGGACCTGATCATCAAGGGCGGCGAGAATATCGATCCCGGCGTGGCCGAGGGCTGGCTCTACAAGCATCCCGCCATCTGGGAGTGCGCCGTCATCGCCATCCCGGACCCCAAATATCACGAGGAGGTGGCGGCGGCCGTCACCCTGAAGCCCGGGATGAAGGCCACGGAGGAGGAGCTGCTGGCCTACCTGGGCGAACACCTCCACCCCTTCGTGGCGCCGAAGAAGATCTTCATCTTCGACGCCCTGCCCAAGACGGGGCTGGGGAAGATCTTGAAGCGCGAGATCCGGCGCATCGTTCACGAACAGATCTGAATGGGAAACGTTCCTGAATTTCTTGACACGGGAAACGATTTCGTCTATGTCCACCGACGCGATCGACCGGTCAGTCATACGCCTTGGCGATTCGCGCCGACACCGCTCCCGGACGCCGGCGCCTCGGCCGGCCGTTTTCGAGGTGCGTGCAAAGTCTCGTCCATCCGTGCTGGAAGGTCATCTGTCACCGGCGGCTGAGACTCAATTCTGGAGGAGGAGGTTTGAAGGTGAAGAGAATTGCGTTGGAGACGGTCATCATGGCGGCGTTGGTGTTCGCCGCGGCACCGCTCTGGGCGGCGTCACCGATCGGCAAGTGGAAGACGATCGACGAAAAGGACGGCAAGGCCAAGTCCATCGTCGAGGTCTACGAGCAGAACGGAAAGATTTACGGGAAATTTCTCGAAATGCTAAACCCGGCGGACAAGAACAAGGTCTGCGACAAGTGCGAGGGCGCCGATAAGGGGAAGCCCATCGTCGGGATGGTCTTCATCAAGGGGCTCAAGGCGGACGGCGATGAATACACCGGCGGCACCATCCTCGATCCCGGCTCCGGGAAGATCTACAAGGGCAAGCTCAAGGTGGTCGAAGGCGGCAAGAAGCTGAAGGCCTCCGGATGCATTTCGTTCATCTGCAAGGGGCAAACCTGGCTGAGGGTCGAATGATGGCGGTCAAACGTGACTCCGCACAGCCATGAAGAAATGAGGGGGCCCACCCACGGGTCCCCTTTTTTTGCGGGACCGCGGAGGCGAGACGTCCCGGAATGAAAGCACGCCGGCGCCGGCCGGTTGGACGGCGCGCAAACCGGGGGATATTGCTTCCCCCAGAGGGTCGGGGGTCGGGAAAACCGATACGATCATTTTTTGAGGAGAGGGAAAAGATGCCGAACAAACCGTTCACGATACCGAAGAACAAAGAGGAAATCAGGGCCTGGATCAAAAGCCATCCCGCGTGGGAAGCCACGATGGCCACGGATGCGCTTTTCTTCCCGGCGGAAAAACTCAGGACCATGCAGAATGAAAACCTGGTCAAACAGATGGATCGCCTGGAAAAGTTCAGTCCTCACTACCGCGCCAAATTCAAGGAATGGGGCCTGGATCCCAAGTCCATCCGAACCGTGGACGACCTGGTCAAGGTCCCGCTGACGAGCAAGGAGGAATTCATGAAGGACCGCGGCATGTCCTTCAGACTGGATATGGACCCGGCCAACATGCTGGATTACATCATGTATGAGGTGCTCTATACGACGGGCACGACAACCGGCATGCCCTCCCCGTTCTTCAACACCACGTACGACATGTTCATGCAGTGCTGGATGTTTCAGATCGGTTGCAAGATCTGCTACATGGAACCGGGCGACATGGTCATGAATCTCTTTCCCTACCACTTCATCCCGCATATGGGCTACTACAAGACCGTCCACTTCGCCGCCGCGGCGAATCTGAGGATGTGCTGGGGCTTCACGGGCGCGCCCCTGCCCGGCTTTCCTTACGAATTTCACCGTTCCTTGCAGCAATCCATCGAGGACATCGAACGTTACAAGGTCAATGTCCTCTCCGGAATCGGGTCCTACGTCCGCAGACTCATCATGGTCGCCGAAGAACAGGGGAGGGATTTTTCGTCCGTCAAGTCCGTCCAGGCCTTGGGAGAGGCCGTTCCCATGGGCATGCGCGATGACATCGTCCGCAGGCTGCAACGCTTGGGGGCCGGCGAGGTCTTCGTCAGCAACGCCTTCGGGTTTACCGAAGCGCAGAGCGCGTTCCAGGAATGTCGGCCGTTGGGAGGGGCGCACGGCGGCGGACCGCTCTGCTACTTCGAAGTCGTGGATGAACAGGGAAACCGCAAACCGGATGGCGAGTCGGGGCTTTTGTGCATCACCCACCTCGACCGGCGGGGAACCTGTCTGCTGCGCTATCTGGTCGGAGACATTGTCGCCATTACGGATGAACCTTGCGAGCACTGCGGCCGAAACGACCAGCGGATCATTGCGGCGGTGGGGAGCACCTACGGAACGCGGACCAAGGAACTGATGAAGGTCAAGGGCACCCTGATCAATCCCGAAATCATGCGCGACGCGGTCGCCAATACGGCCGGTGTAATCGAATACCAGTTTGTGGTCACGAAGGAAAACGCGGACGATCCCTATTCGATGGACTTGCTCCAATTGCGTATCGGCGCCGACAAGGGGGTGGATCTGGCCGAACTGGAAAGAACGCTGAAGGAAAAGGTCAAGCGGGCCGTGGAATTGACGCCCAAAATCATCTTCGAGGAAAGGTCGGCGATCTTCAATCCGGGGGAAACGCTCAAAGCGACGCGTGTGGTGGACATGCTGCCCAAGGAATGATCGGGCGCACGTCGGTGGGGGTCCACGCAAGGATCGTTTCCCGGTCGGCGACCGGCTCGACATCAACATGGCAGGCGGGCGTGAGGCGGGGGCAAGGAAACCGCTTCACGAACACCTGATCTTGAATTCGCAACCCGCGCGGCTTGAAAAAGACGCCCCTGTCAGAAAGGAGGGAAAGATGTACTTTGGTCCCCACTTGAGAATCGAATCCTGGATGTTCGAAATTGTTCTCTACCTGTTTTTTATTCTGGTCTTCTGGGCCGGCACAAAGATCATCGGAAGAGAGAAAACAAGCCTCTTCCTCTGGGGCTCCCTGATCTGGACCCTGACCGTCGAGAATGCCATGGTCATCATCGGTGCCTATGATTATTTCGCCTATGCGAACTACTACTGCTGGGCGGACAAATTGATCCCGGGCTTCAGCGGCTGGAGCTGCATGGTCTTTTTTGTGCCTCTGAGCATCTCGATCGGCTGGTTCATCTTCGGCCTGTCCGCTTTCATTATTTCGGACCGTCTCCTGCCGCAGGGCAACATCTGGATCAAGGCGGTGGTCGCCTCCGTCATGATGGTCAGCCTCGATATGCTGATGGATCCGATCAGCGTCGTGAATGAATGGTGGCGGTGGACCGTTGCCGGTTTTTACTTCCGGGGAGTCAGCGTCGGCAATTACATCGGCTGGTTTTTCATGCTGTTCTTCTTCGCCGGCATTTATGAGCGCAGCGTCATCGAGAAGGGCTCATTTGCCTGGTTGCGCCCCATCGAGGGGCTCATTTTCCGGCGCAACACAAAAGACCTGTCGGATACCGACAGCCAGACCCTCAAGAAGATTTTCTATTTTCGAACCGTGGCCTTCATCCCCGTGATGCTGTTCGTCACCATTCTGGCATCCCAGCCGCTCAAGCAGATCGGATTCAACCGGTACGCACCATTCAACAGCGTTTTCCCAACGACATACGACCAAAAGTACCCGGCATCAGCGAAGCCGGCCGATATGGCGCCGGCGGTCATTCCCGACGGCGACCCGAGAAAGGTCGAGGGTCCGCGTTGTGAAATCGCCAAGGGAGCGAATGTTCCGACTCAGCCTGCAGGAGGTGCAAGCCATGTTCAAAAGTAAACTGAATCCGGAAGTCTCCGCCGAGACCCTGAAGGGGCGTGTGTGGATTGGGGTGTTCCTGCTGGCGATCTGGCTGGTCTTCCTTTGGTGGGCCGGCATCACGTTCCCGTTCGTGGGACACGACGCCAACGGGCAGAATATCGTCTATGGGGTGATCGTGGGCATTCCCTTCCTGGTGCTTATAACCCTTTATATGGCGCTTGCCGTCAAAGACCTCAAAGAGGCGGTCGCGGCCATGAAGGCATTTTCTAAAGGAAACAGGAAGTGAACGCGGAATAGACAGGGTGGATCGACGCGCGGCAGGGCGACAGACGGCCTGGCGTCAGGACTGGGATTCCCGTGTCGCCGGTTCGCCGGCGGCACGGAATGTCCTCCGCGTTACGTGGCGGAGTTGATGTAGCGTGTCACACTCTCGGCGATGGTGCGGACGACCTGCTCGAATTCCTTCTCGTCCTTGTCGAGCAGGGTCATCCGGAAGCCCGGCAGGGCGGTGAAGAACGACGTCAGCGGCACGACGCAGATCCCGGTTGCCCCCAGCAGATAGTACACGAATCGTTTGTCGGGCTCGATCTTGTCGTGCACCAGTTTCTCGATGAACTGGCGAATCTCGTCGTTCTCGATGGGCAGGGCCTGGCGGTTGTTCAGGATCGCCTCGTTGAACACCGCCGTCATGTAGAAGGCGCCGTTCGTCCGGTTGACGATCAGGCACGGGACGTCACTCAGGATGTCGTAGGCGATGTTGGATAGCTTCTCGTAGTGGCGGACCCGCTCGTTCAGGTAGCGGTCGTACTCCGCATGCTCCATGATCCGGGGAATGGCGATCTGGGGCAGCGTCGTCGAGCAGACCTCGGACATCTTCTGGCTGAGGATGGCGCCGATGTAGCGCGAGAATGTTTCATCCTTGTCGGCGTTGTACACCTCGATCCAGCCGCAGCGGGAACCCGGCCAGGGGAATTCCTTCGAGATCCCCTTCATGCTGATCCCCGGGACGTCCTCGATGATGTCGGAAAGGGGGACCGTCTGCTTGCCGTTGTAGACGATGTTCCGGTAGGTTTCGTCGAAGACGAGGAACAGATCGTGCTCCTTGGCGATCTGGACAATCTGGCGGAGGTTTTCCTCGGGATAGACGAACCCGGTCGGGTTGTCCGGGTTGATGACGAGAATGCCCACGATGGCGTGATGGCTCTTGACCTTCAGTTCCAGCTCCCGGATGTCCGGGCACCAGCCGCTGTACGGATTCATCCGGTAGGTGTTCGGCGGGAAGGAGGCGTGGAGCACCTCCGCTAGCAGGTGGGGGAGTAGGTCGGCTCCGGCAGGATGACCCGGGCGTCGATGCGGATGGAGCTGTAGGCGCGGGCGATGGCATCGCCCAGGCCATTGAAAAAGATGATGTCCTCCGGGGAGATCTGGACCTTGCCCCGCCGGTTGACCTTGTCGGCCAGGTATTCCCGGGTTTCGTTCATGCCCTTCGTCGGCGAATATCCGTACGACCGGTCTTCCTCGAGAATCTTGACCAGGACCTCTTTCATCCAGGCCGGGATCTTCTCCCCCTTGTTGATCGGATCGCCGATGTTCTCCCAGACGACCTCCCGACCGTAGGATTTCAGTTTATTGGCAACCGCCACGATGTTGCGGATCTCGTAGGTCAGACCGCTGCCGCTCTTCGCAATATCGAACCTCATACACGCCTCTTCCAACGCTGTCGCCCGCCGCGCGCTTCCGCCGGCGGAACGGAATCTTTTGACCCGGAACCAGGTTCAGGGCCACGTTCCATAGTATAATTTAGGGGAAATAGCCAGATTTTTTTGAAAACCGGAATCGCTTGACTCGCCGTCCGCTCTTCCCTATACTCGCCCCCCGTGACGCGGATCGAGTCCGATCCGGATTAAACACCGGCGTTTCCCCGACGCGCTTCCGCCCAACGGGTCGCGGAAGAATCCGTGACACCGTTTGGCTTCAACGGGGTCGGCCCGCCGGGAAGGAGAGGTTTCATGAAGGATGCGGCCGGCCCCATCACCTTGCGGGGCATGACCCGTGCGGCCCTGTTCGGCGCCCTGACGGCCGTGGGGGCCTTCATCCTTATCCCGATCCCTCCCGTGCCGGTCACCCTCCAGACCCTCTTCCTGTACCTGGCCGCGTCCACGCTGGGCGGCGCCCTGGGGGCCTGGAGCCAGACCGTGTACCTCCTGCTCGGCATCATCGGTCTGCCCGTCTTCGCCGGCGGCAAGGCGGGGCTCGGCGTCCTGATCGGGCCGACGGGCGGTTACTTGCTGGGATTCGTCCCGGCGGCCTGGATCGCCGGCCACCTGATCGCCCTGAAGGCAAGGCCCGGCTTCGCCTGGGTGGCCTTCTCCCTGGCCGCCGGCACGGCCTGCCTCTACGGGACGGGCGTCGCCCAACTGGCCGTCGTGGGAAAGCTGGGACTCGCGAAGGCCCTGACCGTCGGCATCCTCCCTTTCCTGCCGGGGGATGTTCTCAAGATCGCCGCGGCGACGGGCATCTTCCTCAAGGTCCGGGATCGCCTGAAAAGATGAGGAGCGAGGCGTGATCCAGGTTCAAACCGTAACCTTCACTTACGATGGCGAGTCCCGCTCCGTCCTGAGGGGAGCCACGTTCGTCGTCGCCCCGGGAGAGCACGTCGTCCTGTCGGGTCCGAACGGCTGCGGCAAGACAACGCTTCTGAAGCACCTGAACGCCCTTCTCGTCCCCACAGCCGGCGAGGTCTTGATCGACGGCTTGAGCACGCGGGACCGCCGCCACGCCCCGGAGATCCGGCGGCGTGTGGGGATGGTCTTCCAGAACCCCGACCGCCAGATCGTAGGGATGACGGTGGAAGAGGACGTGGCCTTCGGTCCCGGCAACCTCGGTCTCCCGCCGACAGAGATCCGGCGGCGCGTGGATGCAGCCCTCGCAGCCGTCGACCTGGACGCCCTGAGACATCGCTCCCCCCAGGCCCTCTCCGGCGGGGAGAAGCGGCTGCTCGCCATTGCCGGCGTCCTGGCCATGGAGCCGCGCTACCTGGCCCTGGATGAACCGACGGCCTACCTGGACCCCGTCGGCCGCCGCCGCGTCCTCGACGTCCTCGACTGCCTGCAGCGCGAAGGGATCGCGATCCTCCACGTCACCCACGATTTGGACGCCCTCCTGAACGCCGACCGCCTGCTCTCCCTGGACGGCGGCGTCATCCGCCACGACGGTCCGCCGCGCGTCATCCTGAAGGAGCCGGGGGCATGGTCCGGGATCGGCCTGGAAACGCCTCCCGTCGCCCGCTTGCTGGAGCGCCTGCGGCAGGACGGCGTCGATCTCCCCGCCGACGTCCTGACGGTGGAGGAGGCCGCCCGGGCGCTGCAGGGCCTACTGGCCGGGCGCGACGCCGGCGGGAGAACGGAGGGCGGGCCGCCATGATTCCCGCCGGCCAGTACCTCCCCGGAGACGGTCCGATCCATCGGCTCGATCCGCGCGTGAAGATCCTCTGGGCCATCGCCTTCAGCATCCTTCTGTTTCAGGCAGGACTCGCGGGCGGCATCCTCCTGACGGCGCTCTTGGCGGCCGTCGGCGCCATGTCCGGCATCCCGTTCCGCCGCTTCCTGTCCGCCCTGGGCCCGTTGTGGGTCCTCGTCGCCCTCCTGTTTCTCCTGCATGCCTTCTTTTCGAACGGGCCGGTCCTGTTCGCCCTGCCGGGCCTGCCGATCGCCCTCACCTCCACCGGCCTCGCGCGGGGATTCACCGTCGCCTGGCAGTTCCTCTGCCTAGTCTCCGCGGGCCTCTTCCTGACCCTGACCACGCCGCCGGGGCTCCTGGTCCTGGGCCTCGAACGGCTGCTCAAACCGACGGGACGTCTCGGCGTGCCCTACACGGAGCTCGCCTTCACGGTTTCGATCGCCCTGCGCTTCCTGCCCATGCTCCACGAGACGTTCCTGCAGGTCCGCGACGCCCAGCGTTCCCGGGGCTCCGACACCCGGAGCGGAACGCTTCCCGGGCGCCTCCGGGCCGTCTCCGCCCTTGTCGCCCCCCTGCTCCTGGGGACCTTCCGCCAGGCCGATGCCCTGGTCGAGGCCATGGAGGCGCGGGGCTACCGCCCCGGCCCCCGGACGGGCCTGACGACCCCGCGCTTCACGCCGCCGGACGTCGCGGCCTGCGTTCTGCTGGGACTGATCGTCGCCTTGATGACGCTCCCCCTGGCCCTCCGGCTCTTTTGAGGCCATCCCGTCGGTCGTGACGGCCATTTTTGTTGACAAGCCCCGCCCTTTTCTCCTACACTCCCACGCACCGCCGGGGATGTGAAACCGTCCCGTCTTCCCGAGACAGGATGTTCGCGGCGGCCGGAAAGACGCGCAACCATGAATGGCCCCTGGATATGGATCGACAGCCCCGACAAACTGCGGGACGCCCGGCAAAAGATTTTTCAAAGCCGCGCCCTGTGCATCGACACGGAGTACGACTCCTTTCGCTACTTCCGGGAGAGGCTTTGCCTGATCCAGATCCGTGACGGGGCGACAACCTACCTGTTCGATCCGCTCGATTCCCTGGATTTCTCGTTTCTCGGCGGTCCATTCGCGGATCCGGCCGTCCTCAAGATTTTCCACGCCGGCGACAACGACATCCGCCTGCTCAAGCGGGACTACGGCTTCCAGTTTCGTCACCTCTTCGACACGCAGCGGGCGGCGAGCCTGCTCGGAAGCCAGCACCTCGCCCTGTCCACCGTGATCGACACGTTTCTCAAGATCGATCTGGACAAGACCAAGAAGATGCAGCGTTCCCGGTGGGACCGGCGCCCGCTCTCGGACGCCCAGATTCGCTATGCCATCCGGGACACGCTCTTCCTCTTCCCCCTCTATGAAACCCTGTCGGCGCTCCTCGCGGAGCGCGGGCTGATCGAACAGGGCGAGGCGGTCTTTGCGGGGATGGCCGCCGTTGTCTGGCAGGAGAAGACCCCGCATCCCCGCGCCCACGAGCGGATCCCCGGGTATGAGGTCCTGACCGACAACGAGCGGCTCCGTCTCCGGCGGCTCGTCGAGTGGCGCTTCGCCAAGGCCCGGGAGGTGGACCGGTCGGCATTCATGGTGCTCTCCGACCAAGAGCTCCTGCGCCTTTCGCAGAGCCGGACGCCGTCACTGACGTTCTTCCGGGAGCAAGGGCTCCTTCCACCGGGAAAGATCGACCGGTACGGAACGGAGGTGCTGGCGGTCCTGGCGGCGGCCGGCACGTCCCCGGCCGGCTGAGGGGGCGGGGAACGGACCCCCCGTCGACCCGTTGACGTTTTCCCGAATGTGTGCTATCGAGCCGCCCTTTGAACGAAGCGTGCATGCAAATTTGAACAGAGGCCGTCCCGAAACCCGATGAACACCTTTCTGACCGACAAGAACCGCGCCG
>Ga0116141_10001771_pt1 | contig 18636 bp, 14 predicted proteins | sample AD_UKC097_MetaG_FD_89744 | JGI IMG/M metagenome (GOLD analysis project Ga0116141, IMG submission 89744) | Active sludge microbial communities of municipal wastewater-treating anaerobic digesters from USA - AD_UKC097_MetaG | ecosystem: Engineered > Bioreactor > Anaerobic > Digestate | place: USA...
CCAGCCATCCATTTGGGCGCCAATAAAGTGCTAGTGATCGGTAGCGGACGAGTTCACGAAGAGCAGACGCGTCTTACGGCGGCTAAATATCCTTCATTAGCGCAAATCGGCGGACATGCGTTATCAAGCATATTCCTTGACAGTTTGTCTATGGATATTGAAAGGCTGATTCGCATTAATCATACAATTTCGCTGATTCCCGAAAGTATTCGCCATCAGCAAAGCACTATGCTCAGACCAATAGACGTGCTGGTGATTTCACCTTCCGAACGGTTGGATCATATGGCAGCAAAACAAGCAGATTCCTTGCCTCGGCCGATTAGATTTTTGTTGCGAGGCATTGGTGCAATGAACCTCCAAGGGGGCGCGTTGATGAGCTATTTGCTGTTCGAACGAGCCTATACCAAGCAACTGATTGATTTGGGCTATCGAGATGCCATGCAACAACGTGACCAGATTATTCGGCTGCTAGAAATTGATCGCCAAGAAAAATTACCGGCAGAATCTGAAAAAGGCAAAGATTTTGCTTGAAATTCAAGTGCTAAGTATTTAAATCAAATGGATGTTATTGAACTAAGTTGGTGTTAGTATTCGTGTCAACGAGTGCGTCATATCGGAATTTACCTATGAAAAAACCATTTTTACTGCTATTGACTGCCTTAGTCTTCAATGCATTGGCGTTGGTGCCTGTGGCTACCGAGGCGGCGACGAAAAAGCGTGCTCACGCAGTGGTGGATAATAAAAAAAAACTGGTTGCCAAAAAAGCAACCAAAACCAAGCGTGTTGCTTCTAATCGCAAGTCAGTCTCCTCGAAGAGAGTTCAAGTCACCCTGAAAGGGCAGCGCTCTGCAAAGCATGGGCAGCGCCATGCTAAAAAGTCCACTCGTAGTGTGGATAAATCGCTCTATAGCCGAGCATCAAGCAAGCGCAGGCCACAATATCAGGCGGTACGCAGTACGGTGGCTACGCAAAATATCAATCAGCAGTTAATGCGCGAAAGTTCATCTGCTCTCATGGCAGATGGCCCCCAAGGACTGGCTTTGCAGTCTTCTGCTGTGCTGGTTCAAGATCAACGTACAGGCGAAATCCTGTACGAGAAAAATGCCCAGGCTATTTTGCCGATTGCATCTATCACGAAATTGATGATGGCGATGGTCGCTTTGGACATAAAACCCGACTTACAAGAGCCATTGACCATCGGTTATGAGGATGTTGATAGGCTTAAGGGTACGCACTCACGTTTAGGAGTGGGGGCTTCACTCACTCGTGAAGAAATGCTGCGGCTAGCGCTTATGTCTTCTGAAAACAGAGCTGCTTCAGCACTCTCTCGTCATTATCCTGGGGGGCAGCCTGCGTTTATTGCGGCCATGAACGCAAAAGCGCGAGCACTTGGTTTGACTGATACCCGTTTTTTTGATCCAACAGGTTTAACGCCTTTGAATGTTTCCAGCCCTCGTGATCTCGTCAAAATGGTTGATGCTGCACATCACTATCCGCTGATTCGTGAATTTACGACGACTGCAGAGGATCAAGTATTTGTTGCCGGACGTCCACAGCAGTTTCATAACACCAATGCGCTGGTGAAAAATGCGGATTGGCAAATTGGTTTATCGAAAACTGGCTATATCAGTGAGGCTGGGCGTTGCTTGGTCATGCAAGCCTGGATTAACAGCAAGCCCACCATTATTGTTCTGTTGGACTCCATTGGCAAAATGACCCGGGTAGGTGATGCCAATCGCATCAAGCGTTGGGTTGAGACGAGCACGCTGCCGCGCTTGCCCACTAGTTGACGAAAGGGGTTGAGCAAGCGGCTTGCATAAATAAAAAATCCCGGTGTTGAGCCCGGGATTTTTTATGGGTACATTTTTATAGGTACAACACGGTGTTGGCTAACTCAACGACTTAACTTGGCTATTTCAACTTAGCCGCTATTACGTAAGCCTGCTGCAATGCCGTTAATGCTTAGATGAATCCCGCGCTGAACTTTTTCATCCTGAGTGCCTGCACGAAACCGCCTTAAAAGCTCTACCTGTAAATGGTTTAGTGGGTCGATGTAAGGAAAGCGGTTTCTGATCGAGCGTTTTAACAAGGGGTTGCTGTCAAGCAATGCTGTTTCTTGCGTGATCTCCAGCAATGCGTCAATGGATGCTTGCCATTCTGCTTTCACACGGGTGAAGATTCGCTGACGCAAGTTTTCATCACTGACTAATTCCGAATAACGCTCGGCAATGGCAATATCGCTTTTTGCCAGCACCATATCCATGTTGGACAGCAATGTGCGGAAAAATCCCCATTCCTGGTGCATGCGACGGAGTACCTGGATACCGGCTTCACCGTGGTGTGCTTTCCAGTCAGCAACAGCGGCACCAAAACCGAACCAACCAGGCAGCATCAAGCGGCATTGTGCCCATGAAAATACCCAGGGAATTGCACGCAGGTCTTCAATCGATGTGCTTTGTTTACGTGAGGCTGGACGGCTGCCGATATTGAGTGAGGCAATTTCGGCAATCACTGTGGATTCCCAGAAATACTGTTCAAATCCTGGTGTTTCGTACACCAGGGCTCGATAGGCTTGGAACGCACTGGCCGATAAAGCTTCCATTGCTTGTAGAAATTCGGGGGGCGGATTATCAAAGACGCGGGGTAGCAGGGTAGCTTCAAGTGTGGCTGCGGCGAGAACCTCCAAGTTGCGTCGCCCAAGTTCCGGGTTGGCGTATTTGGATGCGATGACTTCGCCTTGTTCGGTAATGCGAATCTGCCCTTGAACGGCGCCTTGGGGTTGCGCCAAAATCGCTTGATAGCTGGGGCCGCCACCTCGACCAACAGAGCCGCCGCGACCATGAAACAACCGTAGACGCACGCCATGACGTGAAAAAACCTCGGTGAGGGCAATCTCGCACCGATATAAAGCCCAGCCAGAGGTTAAAAATCCGCCATCCTTATTGCTGTCGGAATAGCCCAGCATGATTTCTTGCCAATTTCCGCGGCTGGCTAAAAGCGTTTTGTAGATTGGTATGGAGAGTAATTCATCCATGATGCCTGCAGCCTTCTCAAGGTCGCCGATGGTTTCGAACAGCGGTACGATATTGACATCAAGGGCTTGTTCCAGTGGTCTTAGGAGCCCGGCTTCCTTGAGCAAAATAGCGACTTCAAGCACATCAGAGACGCTGCTGGCTTTAGAAATAATGACGTTTTCTATGGCTGGGCGCCCGTAGCGCAAATGAATTTGCCGTGCGGCGTGGAATATCGCCAGTTCGCCCTCGGTTTCTTCAGTGTAGGTGACAGCTGGTGCAGTAAGTGGGCGAGGGGTCGCGAGTTCAGCGAGGAGTGTTTGGGTACGTGCAGATTCATCGAGTGCTAAATAGTTAATTCCAGGGCAGGCAATCGCCAAGAGCTCCGCAACTGTTTGGACATGAACATCTGAATTTTGGCGCAGATCCAGCGGTGCCAGGTGAAAGCCAAAAATAGCCACATTACGCCGCAAATCGCGCAAGCGGCCACGGGCAAGTAATTCGGCTTTATGGCGCACTAATGAGTCATGCAAAATATTCAAGTCAGCACTGAATTCAGCGGCATTGGCATAAGGCGCTGCTGAGCCGAGAGGATGTTGCGGAGCCTCGAGTTGATCGAGTTGAAGTGCTGTGGCGGCAAGCCGGGTGTACATTCCGGCAATAGCGCGTCGGTAGGGTTCATCGTCACGATGCGGGCTATGGTCTGGCGAGCGCTCAACCAGGGCTTTTAATTCGCTCGAAATCTCAACCAGAGAAAGCGTTGGTGAAAGCTCTGCACCTAAGCGGTGCAGTTGCTCTAGCTGAAAGGCAAGCGCCTTGCGGCTTTGGGCGCGCACGGCTGCGAGAACCACGTCTGCAGTGACAAAGGGATTGCCGTCTCGGTCTCCGCCTATCCATGAACCCAGATGCAAAAAAGAGGGCAGCTCGTAAGCATCGGCTGGTTGGTGGGACAAGTTTGGCGGCTGGATGCTTGACCAATCAGCGACGTGCTGCGCTAAATAGTCTTCCAGACAGTGATAAAGCTTAGGCAGTTCACGTAAAAAAGTGGTGTCATAAAACGTGAGTGCATTCGCAATTTCGTCACCGACAGAGAGTTTTGCACGCCGTAACATGCGGGTTTGCCACAGCGTGAGGACTGCGCGGCGCAGGGCTTCTTCGTCATTTTTTATTTCATCAGGCGTGAGCGTATTGCGGTCTCTGTCATTGAGCAGGCGTGCAATTTCCCATTGGCAATCAAGAATGCTTTTGCGCTGTACTTCTGTCGGGTGCGCGGTGAGTACCGGGGAGACTTTGGCTTGGGCAAAAAAATTGGCTAATGCAGTGGCGCTGACGCCAGCTTCTTGTGCAACCACAATGGCATTGATGAGGCTGCCGTCTCGCGGGGCAGCGCCGGCAATCGCATGTGCGCGGCCACGCCGCAGGTGATGCTGGTCTTCGGCAATGTTGGCTAGATGAGAAAAGTAGCTAAAAGCACGCGCGACTTGTGTGGTTTGTTCGTTAGGTAGCGCGGTGAGCAAAGCTTCTAACTGGTCGCGTGCAGCGAAATCGTCGTGGCGGTGAAATCGTGTGGCAAGCTGGCGGATGTGTTCAACGGTGGTAAACGCGTCATTGCCTTCTTGTTCGCGTAATGTATCGCCCAGCATTCGCCCTAAGAAACGAATGTCATCGCGCAAAGGTGCGTCTTTATCTTCCATGTCGAGTGGCCTGGTCGTGGTGTTGTTCATGCGAGTAATTTTCGATGCAGATAAAGAGGTGCGATAGGATGAAAATCATGAAAGTCGGCGCTGGCAGGACGGCGTAAAGGTTCATGACATGCGTTTGAAAAATGATTTATTGCAGGTATTGCTGGATATTGCTCCTAGAGTGAGCAAAGCAAAGAGCAGGCCAATGATAAACTTAACCACCGTGCAATTTTCCGGATTTCCTTTTGCATTGCCCTCTTTTTCTTATGTTGGCTCCCTTCAATGACTGCTGAACCCCTTGAAAATCCTTCTTTACCTAGTCGCTTGGTGATTGCCACACGAGAGTCGCGTTTAGCCCTGTGGCAAGCTGAGCATGTTCGAGGCTTGTTGCAGCAGGTTTATCCCGCATGCCAAGTGGTGCTGATGGGCATGACCACCCGTGGCGACCAGATTCTGGATCGGCCGTTGGCCAAAGTGGGCGGCAAGGGCTTGTTTGTTAAAGAGCTGGAAACGGCCTTGCTCGATGGTGTAGCTGACATTGCAGTTCATTCGATGAAAGATGTGCCGATGCAACTTGATCCGGCATTTGCAATGGTTGCCATAGGGCCCAGAGAAGTGCCAGAAGATGCGTTTATCTCGAATAAATATGCGAGCCTTGACGAGATGCCGCCGGGTGCTGTTGTTGGCACATCCAGTTTGCGGCGCGAATCGCAACTGCATGCGCGCTACCCTTATCTGGCCGTTTCGCCCTTGCGCGGCAATCTGGATACCCGCTTGCGAAAGCTGGATGAAGGTCAGTTTGACGCGATCATTCTCGCAGCGGCTGGCTTGAAGCGGCTGGGCTTGGGTGAGCGAATTCGAGCCATTCTGAGTGCAGAAGACTCTTTGCCTGCACCAGGACAGGGCGCGCTAGGCATCGAAGCCCTGTCTGCGCGCAGTGATATTGCCGCCTGGATGGCACCTTTGCATGACATGACTACCGCTGCTTGTGTCCGGGCTGAGCGCGCCATGGCACGCACTTTGGGGGGGAGTTGCGAAGTGCCTTTAGGCGCCTACGCACTGCGGCGCGATGACACCATCTGGCTGCGGGGTTTTGTTGCTTCGCCAGATGGCACGCAGATAGTCCATGCAGATGCCACAGGCGCACTGAATACTCCGGAAGCATTGGGGCTGCAGGTTGCTAGCACCCTGATGGCCGCTGGTGCGCAATTGATCCTTGCTGATCTTGCCTGATTTTCTCGGCTTATCGCTAGCCAGCTTCGTGCGTTCTTCGTAGCCCTCGTGAGTCTTTAGTCTGCGTTTAACTCTATGACGTCACATCAGGCAATGCCACCATCCTCACCTGAACTTTCCTTGGCCGGACGACGGATTGTTGTGACTCGTCCTGCAGGGCAGGCGGAACACTTGGCGACACGGTTGGTTGATTTGGGTGCAGTACCCTTGTTTTTCCCGGTACTCACCATTTTGCCTTGTGCCGATATCACGCCGGTAATTGACGCGGCAATCGCATTGGATAGTTATGATCTGGCCGTGTTTGTCAGCCCTAATGCTATCGAAAAAACATTGGATATCATTTTGCCGCGCAGAGCATGGCCTGAAAAACTCAGGTGCATCGTGCTGGGCAAGATGAGTGAAAAAGCCTTGCGCGGTCGTGGTATCAATAACGTGATTTCACCCGCGTTGTCGTTTGATTCCGAAGCACTGATTGCGTTACCTGAACTACAACAAGTCAGCGGTCAGCGCATCGTGATTTTTCGAGGCGAAAACGGGCGTGAATTGCTCAGTGAAACCTTGATCGCGCGAGGGGCGGTTGTGCACCTGGTTACGTGTTATCAACGCTTGCGGGCAACCTCAAATGCTGCGCCTCTGCTAAAACACTGGGAAGCGGGAACGCTGGATGCCGTGACGCTTACTAGTAGTGAGGGCTTGCGCTATTTTTTTGACATGGTGGGTCATTTGGGTCAAGCCTGGTTGAAAAAAACACCGGTATTTGTTACGCATCAGCGCATTGCCGCACAAGCCTTGGCGCTAGGTCTAAAACAAGTGATTCCCACCGCACCAGGGGATGATGGTTTGATAGCAGAACTCATGCAATACTACGCACATCATGGAACAAGACAATAACGCATTGCTCACGCAACCGCTGCCTGCTGCAGCATCTAATAAATCAGGTATTCGCCCAGTTGGCTGGGTCATGGTGTTTATCCTGGTGATTCTTTTATTGATTGTCATCGCGCAGTGGCTGGATAGTCGACGGCAAATTTCGAACATCCAGCAAGAACTGGCGCGCCGTCTTGCCAGCACTGATCAAATTGTCAAAGATGCCCGGCTGCAGGCCAAGCAAACACAGGACGAAACGCTGACATTGCAAGCCAAAGTGGTTCTGCTAGAAGAACGCTTGGCTGAAATCAAAAGTCAGTCGGTCGCTTTGCAGTCTATGTATGAAGAGCTATCCAGCAGTAGCGATCAGCGGTTATTGGCTGAAGTTGAACAAGCTGTGACGCTGGCTGCACAGCAACTGCAATTTGCCGGAAATGTAGAAACAGCCTTGATCGCTTTGGAAAATGCAGATGCGCGGCTAGCCCATGAATTACAACCGCAGTTCATGCCGATCAGGCGCTTGTTAGCGCGCGATATTGAGCGCTTGAAAGCCTCGCCTGGTGCTGATATCGCCAGCCTGTCACTCAAAATGGAAACCGTGGTTGCCGTCATTGATACCTTGCCCTTGGCTTTTGAGCAGCGTCCGAAACGTGCCAAGTTATCAAGGTCGTCTACAACGCTTAATGCATCTGCCGTGTCAAACGTACCCTCCATGTTAAGTCGCGCTTATTGGCAGACGCTGGCTGCTGACGTGTGGCAGGAAATGCATCAGTTGATACGCATTGAACGCATTGAACAGCGCGACCCTGCATTGTTGGCGCCAGAACAGAGTTTCTTCTTGCGCGAGAATCTTAAGTTGCGTTTGCTTAATGCCCGGCTGGCCTTATTGCAGCGTGATGGCAAAACTTTTCGTGAAGAATCCATGCAAGCTCAGTTATTGCTGGAGCGGTATTTTGATCTGCGTGCGCCTGCCGTTGCTGCGACAAGAAAAACCCTTGCAGCTTTGGCAAGCACTGATGTCGGCTTTAATTTGCCATCGCTTAACGAGACACTGACTGCGGTGCGCCAGCGAAAAGCCTCGCGCGAACGTGTGTCCAGTCGATAAGTTGATTTAACAATGCGCTCTCTTTTTTGGTTACTTGCACTCGCTGCTATCGCTGTAGGATTAGCGATAGCTGGCCGTTATAACGAAGGTTATGTGCTCCTGGTCACGCCGCCCTGGCGTGCGGAAGTTTCGCTGAACTTCTTTATTCTCCTTTTCGTGGTTAGTTTTTTTCTGCTGTATTTACTGGTGCGCTTTGTGAGCCATACGCTGGCTTTGCCTCGCGCAGTGGCTGCCTATCGGCAACGTCAGCGCTTAATGAAGGCTAACATGGCGCACTTTACGGCAGCCCGCTTTTTGCAAGAAGGTCGCTATAGCCACGCCTTGCGTATTGCCGAAAAAGCCTGGGCCGACCACCCCATGCCGGGTGCTATCGCCATGCTGGCTTGTCGCGCAGCACATGGCCTGCGCGATACAGCGCGTGAATCTCTATGGCTTGAGCGCTTAGCTACTACAGATGCTCAAGGCTTTAAAACAGCACGTCTGATGATTGAAGCGGAGTTTGCGATTGATGAACGTCGTTATGATGATGCTCGCGCCATTCTGCAAGCTTTGGCTCAGCATGGCGGACGGCATATTGCGGCATTGCGTTTGGAGTTGCACGCAGCGCGTGGTCTGGAAGATTGGGATGAAGTAGCCAAACTCGTGCGCCAGCTGGAAAAACATAAAGCCTTAACCCACGATCAGGCCTTGTCACTACGCAACAGTGCCTTGCGTGAATCGGCGCGTGCATTGCATGGCAATAAAACAAGCTTATTGCGTTATTGGCAGGAGCTGGACGAAAAAACCCGCGCAGAGCCGATCATGGCGGCCAATGTTGTGAAAGCATTGATTGCAGCCGGGGGGAGCCCGGACGCACAGCAAATTATTGAAACATCGCTCAATAAACAATGGGATGACGACTTGGTATTGTTGTATGCGGAATGTATTGGTGGGGATTTGGTTGGGCGTATTGCGCAGGCAGAAAAATGGCTGGCGCAACAGCCGCGCGACGCAACACTGTTATTGACGCTTGGGCGCTTATGCTGTCAGCAGCAATTATGGGGCAAGGCACAAAGTTATTTTGAGGCATCGCTGGCGGTTGAGCCGAAACGTGCAGCGCATCTTGAACTCGCGCAGTTGTTTAATCAGCAAGAAAAGTCGGCGCTGGCGATACGGCATTATCAGGCCGCTGTGGCAATGAGTTAAAGCAGAGGTTTATTACGCAGGTATGTTTTACGTTCTGCTTTATTCTTGATTGTGAAAAATCATTAACGCACCCTGCAAAGCCTTAGCCTTAGTCCTAGCCTTAGTGTCGCTTGGCAGTAGTTCAGGACTTTTGAAATGAACAGGACGTTTTGTTGCTAAAAAAGCAAACCCAAAAATTAAATCCAATCGCGCACGGGTAAAAACTCGGTATACAGTTTTTCTTCTGCACTGCCCGTTTCGGGGTGCCAGTCGTAACGCCAGACCACATTGGGCGGCAGGGACATCAAAATAGATTCTGTGCGCCCGCCCGATTGCAGGCCAAACAGTGTGCCGCGATCCCAGACGAGATTAAATTCCACATAGCGGCCACGGCGATAAGCTTGAAAGTCACGCTCCCTATCGCCATAAGATAATCTGCAACGGCGTTCGATGATGGGCAAATAGGCGGGCAAGAATTGATTGCCAACGCTTTTTATCAGCGCAAAACAGCGCTCAAAACCATTTTCGCCACTTTCGTTCAGGTCGTCAAAAAAGATACCGCCCACACCACGCGCTTCATTGCGGTGTTTAAGGAAGAAATAACGGTCGCACCAGGCTTTGTAATCGGCATACACATTGTCGCCAAAAGCGGCTAATGCTTCACGGCAGGTTTGATGAAAATGGGTGGCATCTTCGATAAAGCCATAATAAGGCGTCAAGTCCATGCCGCCACCAAACCACCACACCGGTTCGCTACCCTCTTTTTCAGCGACAAAAAAACGCACATTCATGTGCACTGTCGGGCAGTAAGGATTGTGCGGATGCAGTACCAGCGAGACGCCCATGGCTTCCCAGCGACGTCCAGCCAGTTCTGGCCGATGTGCGGTGGCTGAAGCAGGCAGGGTTGTGCCTTTGACATGCGAGAAATTAACCCCGCCACGTTCAAAAAACAGGCCGTTTTCGATCAGCCGCGAAATCCCGCCGCCGCCTTCCGGGCGCTGCCATTCATCACGGCGAAATGTTTCGCCATCAAAGGCTTCCAGTGCGTTGACAATCTGCGTTTGCAGGTTGAGCAAATAATCGCGAACGGCGGGGATATTCATGGGTATTTATAGCGGAGATAGTTTGACGTCCAGCATGCGTTCTGTTTGCGTTGCACGGAACGCGGCGAGTTTTTTATTCAGTTCAGCATCCGTGCCTGCCAAAATTGCCACAGCCATCAAGGCCGCATTGGCTGCGCCTGCTTCACCAATGGCAAAGCAGGCTACGGGAATACCCTTGGGCATTTGCACGATAGAGAGAAGCGAATCCATACCCTGCAAATGCTTGGAAGGCATAGGTACACCGAGAACGGGCAGGGTGGTTTTAGCTGCCATGACGCCGGGCAAATGCGCCGCACCGCCGGCACCACCGATGAGTACGCGCATGCCGCGCTCGCTCGCGCCGGTCACATAGTCAAACAACACGTCAGGTGCACGGTGGGCTGAAATAACGCGAGCTTCATAAGGAATATCGAATTCCTTGAGCATTTTTGCAGCCGCTTGCATGATCGGCCAGTCGGAGTCAGAGCCCATGAGAATGCCAACAAGCGGTATGGAATTTGCCATAGTGAGTGCTTTCTTGAGTTTGAAAAATGTCTTGATGACGTGATTGGGTAAAAAATCAAAGGCAGAAGTTAAAGGCAGCGTTCAGCCGCTTCTAGCGTATTGGTGAGCAGCATGGTGATGGTCATGGGTCCGACACCACCGGGTACGGGCGTGATGGCGGATGCTACCTCGCTGACGCTGACAAAATCGACGTCGCCACACAGCTTGCCATCTGGCAGGCGGTTAATGCCAACGTCAATCACAATGGCATCGGGTTTGATCATTTCGCCGGTGATCATTTTTGGTCGTCCGATAGCGGCGATCAGGATATCCGCGCGGCGTGTGTGAAAAGCTAAATCGCGGGTTTGCGAGTGACAAATGGTGACCGTACAGCCTTGGGCTAACAATAATAATGCCATTGGTTTGCCAACGATATTGCTGCGCCCGACGATTACCGCTTCTGCGCCTTTTAATGGTGCATCGATAGATGCGAGCATTTTCATGACGCCATAGGGTGTGCAGGGAATAAAGCGCGGTTTGCCCTGGGTGAGCGCGCCGATATTTTGGGCATGAAATCCATCGACGTCTTTTTCGACTGTAATGGCGTCGAGCACTGCATCGGCATCGATATGCTTGGGCAAGGGCAACTGCACCAAAATGCCATGCACAGTGGCATCGGCATTGAGTGCGGCGATTTTGGCAAAGACTTCAGCAGGTGCTACGTCTGCTGCGAAATTAAAGTGCAAGGAGCGAATGCCGGTTTTCTCGCAAGCAGCAATTTTGTTGCGTACATACACGGCCGAGGCGGGGTCGTCACCGACCAAAATAACGGCTAGTGCTGGGACGATGCCTTGTGCTTTGAGTGTGGCTGTGCGAGTGGCTAAATCGGTGCGCAGCGCAGTTGAGAGCGCATTGCCGTCAATGAGGCGGGCTGTCATTCAGGGGGTCTCCTGCACGCCAGGACGGGGTGCGGTTGAGTTGTTAAAACTGACGATAAATCAAACAGGCGAATTATCGCTGAATGACTGGTGAGCGTCCAGACATTGGCTTGATTGATCGCGTGCTGACAGCACAATTCGGGGCGCATTGGCCGACTAGAATAGGCGAATGAATTCCTCCCTGTTATTTTCATCGCAATTACGCGATTTAGAAGCGGCTCATGCCGATGACTTGCCGCCATTGATGCGCCTGGCAGGGCAGGCGGCTGCGGCAGAGGCAATGCGCATTTTGGCAGGTCAAACCGCGCCGGTGCTGGTCATTGCCGGGCAGGGCAATAACGGTGGGGATGCTTTTGTACTGGCGCAAGTGCTTTATCAACATAACGTGCCTGTTGTTGTTGTATTTTTGGGCGATGAGTTGAAGTTGCCAGCAGATGCGCAAAGTGCGCTGGCTGCTTGGCGCAAAACCTTGCTTGCGCGCCGTCTTGCCAGCGCCGACTTTTCTGGAAATACCTGTTCTGATGTTTACATATCAAAAGCTTATCTTCGAACCGTACCAGAAGCCCTGAATTACAGCCTTGTCGTTGATGGCCTCTTTGGTATTGGCTTGACGCGCTCACTGGCGGGTGAGTATGCGGCGATTGTTGAACGCATCAATCAATTCGCCGGCCCCGTGTTGGCGCTGGATATTCCTAGCGGTCTGGATGCAGATACTGGGCGTGTGATTGGGGCAGGGACAGCCCCGGGCTGCGCCGTGCGGGCTACGCATACGATCAGTTTTATCGCTGCCAAGCCGGGTTTGTATACCTTGGACGGGCCGGATCATTGCGGGCAAATTCGTATTGCTGATCTGGGTTTGACGGAGGCGGTGAATGCCTTGCGTCCTGCGGGCCAATTATTGGCAAGGAAAGATTTTCAGTCTTGCCTTAAACCCCGCCAGCGCAATACGCATAAGGGGCGCTTTGGTTCTTTGGGGGTGATTGGCGGTGCGTCGGGTATGGTCGGCGCGGCTTTACTTGCTGGCCGCGCGGCTTTGCATCTGGGTGCAGGGCGTGTGTTTGTTGGCTTGCAAGAGCCTCTGCCGGTAGATGTGATGCAGCCAGAATTGATGCTGCGCACAGTTGGGGATGCGATAGCGCAAGCAACAGCGGTCGTTATCGGCCCGGGTTTGGGGACGTCGGACATGGCGCTCGATAGCGTGCGCCAAGTGATGGGGTTTTTGCATTCTCGCCGTGTCGCCAGCGCCGACTTTTCATTATTGTTAGATGCAGACGCCTTGAACTTACTTGCATTGCACCCGGTGTTGGCCGCTAGCATTGCACGTCGCACCGCACCCACCGTGATGACGCCGCATCCCGCAGAAGCGGCACGGCTGCTGGCCATAACCATCGAGGCAATTCAGGCAGATCGCGTGGCTTCTGCGCGGGAAATCGCGCGACGCTTTAACGCCCACGTGGCATTAAAAGGCTGCGGTACGGTGATCGCGCATCCCGATGGTCGCTGGTATATCAATCCCACAGGCAACCCCGGGCTGGCCTCAGGCGGCACGGGTGATGTGCTCTCCGGCCTGATCGGTGCGTTGCTGGCGCAAGGCTGGCCTGCCGCGGCGGCCTTGATGTGCGGTGTGTATTTACATGGTGCAGCGGCTGATGCCCTGGTGAATGGAGGACACGGACCGGTGGGTTTAACGGCTAGTGAATTGATCTCTGCATCCCGCAGACTTTTGAATGAATGGATTGTTGACAATGCCGCATACTCAGTTTGAGCCTCAGCCGTTGCGAGGAATTATTTACATTTTGATTGCCGTTTTTTTCTTTACTGCATTGGATGCCACATCAAAATATCTGACCCGCACCTTTCCTTTGCCCATGATTGTTTGGGCACGCTATACCGTGCATTTTTTGTTGATGCTGATTTTTCTCGCGCCTTCCATGCGGTTAAAACTAGTCACCACCCGCAACCCGTGGGCGCAGGTACGGCGCGGATTGGTGCTGTTGGCCACTTCCTGTTTTGGCATTGCTGGTTTTCGTTTGTTGCCTCTGGCAGAAGCCACTGCCGTAATTTTTCTCTCGCCACTGATTGTGGTTTTATTGGCACGCTGGCAGCTCGGTGAAAAAATTACGCCAGCACGCTGGGTGGCAGTATTGGCAGGTTTTTCCGGCGTTTTGCTAATTGCCAGACCGGGCAGCGATCTGCCTGTGGATGGCTTGCTGTTTATGGTAGTAACCGCCTTTTTGTATGCGATTTATCAGATTCAAACGCGCCGTTTGTCCCCGAGCGAAAACTCCCTCACCATGTTGTTTTACGGGGCAATGATAGGCACCGTCGGCTTGAGTATTGCCGTGCCGTTTTATTGGGGCGGACCCACGCCCACGCCGTTTCAAGTCCTGCAGATTTTGTCACTCGGTGTGTTGGGCGGCATTGGGCATTGGCTATTTATCATGGCGTTTCGTCACGCCAAGGCGTCTACTCTGGCACCCTTTACCTATGCGCAACTGATTTGGGCAACCTTGCTGGGTTATCTGGTGTATGACCATTTGCCCGATGGCATTGCATTCATCGGCATCGTTATTATTGCCTTGAGCAGCATGTCGATTGCGCTGTCTGAGCGGTTTAAAAAGTCGGCGAATTCAATTAACCAGACCAATAACTAAACCGAGCGTAATGTGGGGTAGGGGTACAGCAGGTTAAGCGCGATGGTATTGCCGTCAGCACGGGCAACGCGCACATGTTCGCGGCGAAATTCTCGCGCATGGTGCAGGCCGCAGCTATGCGCAATCATGTCAATTTCCTTGTTCATATTGAGGCAGTAATTGGCTACGCGTTCGAATTTTTCTTCTACGACCAAACCACGTTGCAGCTTTGGGTTATGCGTTGTAATACCCGTCGGGCAAGTGTTGGTGTGGCAGCGCAAGGCCTGAATACAGCCTAAAGCAAACATAAAGCCGCGTGCCGTATTCACATAATCCACCCCGCATGCCAGCGCCCAGGCTGCACGCGCTGGATTAATCAGCTGTCCTGCAGCAATCACTTTGATGCGCTCTTTAATACCGGCTTCGAGCAATGCGTCCACCGCGCGCGGTAGCGCTTCGGTAATTGATAAGCCCATGTGATCAGCCAAGGCCTGAGGTGCAGCGCCCGAGCCACCTTCGCCGCCGTCAATGGCGATAAAGTCCGGCGCATCGCTCAAGCCGCGTCGTGCAATGGCTTCAGTGAGTTGGTGCATGAACTCCCAACCGCCCAATGCCGTTTTAATGCCGACGGGTTTGCCGGTGATGTCGCGCACACGAATGATCATATCCAGCAACTCGTTGATATTTGCAATATCCGGGTGTCGATTTGGCGAGAGCGAATCTTCTCCAACCGGGATTCCGCGGATGCGGGCAATTTCAGGGGTCACTTTCACGCCCATCAACACCCCGCCTTTACCTGGCTTGGCGCCCTGCGAAAGCTTGATTTCAAAAGCGCGTACATTCTCCCGTGCTGCAATGTCACGCAGCTTTTCAGTTGAGAGCCGACCCTGTTTATCTCTCACACCATATTTGGCCGTGCCAATTTGCATAATTACATCACAACCGCCTTCGAGGTGATAAGGCGATAGCCCACCTTCACCTGTATCAATCCAGCAACCTGCTTTTGCAGCGCCCAACGACAAAGCCCTGACTGCCGGCTCGGAAATGGCGCCAAAACTCATGCCGCTGATATTGATGAGGGATCGGGTGACAAATGGTTTTTCACACCAGCCTTCACCCATGGCGAGGGGTGGCGTGGGGAGCCGATCACTTTCCAATACCGCAAAAGGGGCATTCACAAAAATAAGCGCGCCAGGTTCATGCAAATCATAAGTCGAACCAAAACCTAAGATGCCGCCTTCATTTTTGGCCAGGCGATAAACCCAGCTACGTGTAGCGCGGTTAAACGGGCGCTCGGCACGGTCACCGAGAAAGAAATATTGGCGAAAGTATTCGCCTAGCTGTTCGAAAAAGTAACGAAAGTGCCCGACTAGCGGAAAGTTACGCAAGATGGCGTGTTTTTTTTGCGTGACATCCCTGAGATAAAAATAAATCACCACAATGGCCAGGGTAAAGGCAATAAGCACACCTAGGCTGACTGAGAATACACCGAACATACTGCTTCCCCCTGTTAAAATTAGGCCGAATTCACTCAGGCAAAACATATCATGGAACCAGGAAAAACCCCACTTGCACTAGCGGCAGAAATTGAGCGTAACGTGCTCGCCGCATTAGCTGAAGACATAGGCAGTGGTGATGTTACCGCCTTGCTTACGCCGGCGAATCGACGCTCGCAAGGCACAGTAATTTGCCGTGAAGAAGCTGTATTGGCCGGGCAAGCCTGGTTTAATGCCTGTTTTAGCCACTTGGATCCCAGCGCCAAAATTATCTGGATGGCACAGGATGGCGACTTGATCAAAGCGGGACAAACCTTGTGTGAGATCGACGCCAATACCCGCGCTTTGCTCACCGCAGAGCGTGCCGCGTTGAACTTTGTCCAGCTGCTCTCAGCCACAGCCACCACCACGCGAGCGTATGTGGATGCGGTACGTGGCACTAAGGCACACATTGTTGATACTCGAAAAACGTTGCCGGGTTTACGTCTGGCACAAAAATACGCCGTGACCTGTGGCGGCGGGAAAAACCATCGCTTGGGTTTATATGACGGATTGCTGATCAAGGAAAACCATATTATCGCCGCAGGCGGCGTGGTGCCTGCATTAGAGCGGGCGAGGGCGATTGTTCATGGGATACAGAATGGCGTTTTTATTCAGATTGAAGTGGAAACCTTAACTCAATTAACGGATGCGCTGGATGCTGGCGCGACGATGATCCTTTTGGATAACATGAGCCTTGATGAAATGCGCGCGGCGGTTAGTTTGACCGCAGGCCGCGCAGCGCTGGAAGCCTCCGGCGGTGTAAACCTTAAAACCGTGCGCAGCATTGCCCAAACCGGCGTTGATCGTATCTCGATTGGCAGCTTGACCAAAGACGTGAATGCAATTGATCTGTCTTTACGGCACAGCGAAGCATGATTCTGCTAGAATCCGCGCCCTGCTAGGCTACGTTACTGTAGCCAACATCAGCCAAGACAGCGGAGAGGTGGATGAGCGGTTTAAGTCGCACGCCTGGAAAGCGTGTTTAGGTGTAAGCCTAACGCGGGTTCGAATCCCGCCCTCTCCGCCAATGAAATAAATAAAACCCGCAAAGCGATAAACGATGCGGGTTTTTATTTTTCATTTGAGTTTCTTAAAGTTCGTGAATCAGCGTTGCTTGTTTTCTTGGTGATGAGTTTGCTTGGTTTTGTAAATAAGATGTGGAGTCTTTTTTGTGGACTTTGACGCTATCAGCAAGATGTCTGGCGTCTTTCTTTATCGATGCTGGCGCTTTTTCTATGACAGAGCGCATGCAATATGCATTTTTATTCTCAGCCCCGACTCATCATAAATACACCTGCACAAATTAACGCGATGCCGATAATGCGTGGAAGTGTAACTTGTTCGCCGACAATGAAGCCAATAGCTGCAGTGAAAACGAATCCTACCCCAACTAATGGGTAGGCTTTGCTGACATCCCATTTGGATAAGACACTGAGCCAGACAATGGCTCCAAGACCATATAACAAAAAACCACCGAATATATATTTTTCGGTAAGTATTGAGAACAAGGTTCGCAGTGTATAGGGTTGTGCCATTACGGCTTTAATTGCGACACTGGACATACCTGCTTTTAACGAAAATTGTGCTGCAACGGAGATTAAGATGCTTATGATGGCGATGAGCAACGTTTTCATAATAGCGAAATTGATAAAGAAAAATAGGCAATGAACATGACAAATGGCAAGCTGATAATAGCTGCTGATCCGTTGCCTTGATTTATCCAGTATAGACCACGGAGTGTTCGTCTTTTGTGCTCATCATGAGGCGAGTTGGGGGAGTGACAAGGGGCGATAGTGCCTCATTATGAGGAGTCATAATGATCATGAGTGGTAAAGGTGGGCGCCGTATTGCCAGCGCCGACTTTTCTATTCAACCCTTAGCATTGGCATGCCAGCGTTGAGTTCGCCGATAACGGCGGCGCTTTCAAATCCTTCTTGCTTGAATTGGGTCAGCACGGCATCTGCGGATTCAGGCGTGCAGGCAACGAGCAAGCCGCCGCTGGTTTGCGGGTCGGAGAGCATTTTTTGTTGCCAGTCGCTCAAGCTGCTGGCCAGCTGAACCTGCTGTCCATAGCCTGCCCAGTTGCGGGCAGAGGCGCCGGTGACAATGCCTTGTTGGGCATGGTGGGCGGCTTCTTCGATGAGTGGGATTTGCGAGAAATGAATGTGGGCATTAAGCGTTGAGCCTTTGCAGATTTCCAATAGATGGCCGGCCAGACCGAAGCCTGTAACGTCGGTCATTGCATGGACGCCGTCCATGCTGGCAAGGGCTTGGCCAGGGGTGTTGAGCTGGGTTGTGTAGCGCAGCATATCGGCATAACCGGCGGGCGAGAGCTTATCTTTTTTGAGCGCTGCGGAGAGTATGCCGACGCCTAAAGGCTTGCCGAGGATCAACACATCACCAGCTTTGCCTGCGCTGTTGCGTTTGACGTGGTCGGGGTGAACCAAGCCAATGCCAACCAGGCCATAGATGGGTTCCAAGACGTCAATCGAGTGCCCGCCAGCAATGGGGATGCCGGCTTTAGCGCAGACGTCTTCACCGCCGGCGAGAATTTCGCGGATGACCTCATGCGGCAGTTTGTCCAGCGGCATGCCGACCAGCGCCAAGGCAAACAGGGGACGGCCGCCCATGGCATAGATGTCGGACAACGCATTGGTGGCGGCAATGCGGCCAAAGTCGCGCGGGTTATCGACAATCGGGGTGAAAAAGTCAGTGGTGGCCACAATCGCTTGCTGTGGGTTCAGTCGATAGACTGCTGCGTCGTCGGAGGTTTCAGTGCCAACGAGCAGGTCCGCAGGGAAGGTTTTAAAGGGGGAGGCAGCGAGCAATTGCGCTAAAACCGCTGGGGCAATTTTGCAGCCACAGCCACCGCCGTGCGA
>Ga0116141_10001772_pt1 | contig 18635 bp, 16 predicted proteins | sample AD_UKC097_MetaG_FD_89744 | JGI IMG/M metagenome (GOLD analysis project Ga0116141, IMG submission 89744) | Active sludge microbial communities of municipal wastewater-treating anaerobic digesters from USA - AD_UKC097_MetaG | ecosystem: Engineered > Bioreactor > Anaerobic > Digestate | place: USA...
CGGCTGGGGCTTCAGAAGTTAATCTTCAATTTTCTTACCCAAATTTTATATACATCCTTTCAGACGCCCTTTTATGGCAGAATCTTCCACACTGATTCAACACCATGCGCAATTCTCGGGCATGAGGCCCGAATTCGCAGACAAATCCATCGAGAATGGACTGAAAAAAGGCTGGATAACGCAGAACGACATTGCTCTGATCCGCGATTTTGTCACTGAGAAAAAAGTCTCGGGATGTATCGGTCTGTCCAGGGTGAACAAGATCACGTATACCCTTGTGCACTGGCGCAGGTTCCTCCCCGAGTTCAGCGGGATGACCATTACCGATGTCTACAATGGCATCGAGGCCTTGAAGAACGGAAACACCACCAAGGGCACTCCCTTTGCTCAGAACACCAAGCACGACTTCGTCCGGATCCTGAAACAATTCCTTGTCTGGTTGGTGGAGAACGAGTACACCTCGCTTCCCGAAAAGAAGGTGATGAGGATCAAGGTCCCGCCGGACAACCCGATGACCAAGACTGCTTCCCAGATGATAACTCCTGAGGAGATTCAGCGTCTCTACAGGGCATGCTACCGGAGCTACGACCGGGCCATGATCACCTTCATCTATGAAGGAGGCCTCCGCATTGGCGAGGCCGCGGCCATGAAGTGGAAGGATCTCACCTTCAACAAGAACGGGATCGTTGTGAACGTGAACTTCAAGACAAACGTCCCCAGATATATCCCTATCATCGCAGGAATGGAGTATATCATACAGTGGCGCGTGGACTATCCCGGGACTCCGGAGGGAGATGCTCCGGTCTTCATCAACTACCGGGGAACGCTCCTCAGGAACGAGGCTGCCATCGCCCAGCTCCGGGTCATTGGGAAACGTGCTGGGATTGAGAAGCATCTGACTCCCCATCTCTTCCGGCACTCCCGGATCACCCATATGGTCCAGGAGGGCGTCTCAGAGAGTGTGATCAAGTTGATCATGTGGGGGTCGGTCCATTCCAAGATGCTCCGCACCTATGCCCACCTCACCGGGCAGGATATCGAACGGGAGCTCCGGAGGGTCTACTGCCTTGAAGACACGGAAGGTGAGAAGAAGAAGTCTGCTCTTGAGCCCCATGTCTGCCCACACTGCCACATGATCATGCCGCCCGCAGCGGAGTATTGTGCCGTCTGCGGCCAATCGCTGATGGGGACTGGAACGGCTAGCGAGGACGAGATCCAGGACTTCGTACTCAGGCACGGCCCGGAGTTGATGGAATTCATCATGCAAAAGAGCGGGACGAAACCAGCTCCTGCCCTTCGGCAGATCCCCACGCTCCCGAAGGTCCAGAGGTGATTCCCTATTTGTCATATAGTTACGTTTTATTCAACAATTGGGCCATGAGTGGGTATAATTTAAGATATCCACTTTCACGGTCTGCTCGCCCTTTTTTGATTTGATAAAGTCAAACTTATTAATTATGAAATACAGTAAGAATCCAAAAGATCAGAGATGGATGCAAATATCAAGCAAACCGAAGCCAGATTAGTTGATAGTCAGTTTAGGAATGCAGAATCATCGATCCACCTAAAAAAAGGAAACATTTAATTGGAAAAGGGGTGACTTGTCAGATGATGAATAAGAAGGAAAAAATCTTAAGTAAAATCTTACAGATGCTGGATTTTTCATCTGTAGATCCATCTACATTCGAAAATAGATTAATATACCAAAAAACTATTTACTTACTTCAATTTTCTGGCATATCACTAGGTTACCGATTCAATTGGTATATCCGCGGGCCATATTCTCCGGAATTAACAGAAACCATATACAAAATTGACAACGATAGATCAATATTTTCCGAAGGTTCTAGTATACGGTTTAAAGATCAAGATGAAATAGAACAAAAAACTGGCTTCTTTTTAGAAACATTGGCAGGGAATGCAAAAAATCCTGAATTTTTAGAAGTTCTTGCATCTATTGCTTATATAAAGGAAAATGATTCAGCATACCGAAATTTGGGTAATAACTTGAAAACCCGTCTATTAAAGTTAAAACCCTTCGTAAAAGATTTTGACAATTTCGACCAACTATACGATTCGGCAATAAAATCACTAAAGACATTGAGCGGAATGAATGCCTGATTTCAATTTTGAACTATCAGAAAAACCGCCGATTTTCGATAATGTTCATGGTTTTATTCACCTTACCGACCTAGAGTGGGATGTTGTAGATTCTAGGCCATTCCAGAGACTCCGTAATATTAAACAGTTAGGATTAACCAACCTGGTATTTCCAGGAGCAAATCATACAAGATTCAGCCATTCTATTGGTGTATTGCATATTGCATCTGAAATTTTTGATTCATTGCAATATAGACATCGAAGAGATAGAGATTTTGTTGAAATAGATAAAGAAGTTGTCCGACTTGCGGCATTATTACATGATATAGGGCATTATCCGCTATCTCACATTGTCGAGGGGGTTATCAAGGAACACACAAATAATTTATCCATTCCTAGTCCTGGCGAAATTCAAGTTGATATCGATGAAATCAATCCAGATGTAGAGAGAATTCAAAACAGCGAATCTCATAAACTAAATTGCAGGATCCATGGTGGGGGAGATTATGCTAATCATGAAAGGATTGCAACACTTGTGATTTTTAATACAGAGATATCCAAAATCCTCCGAAGAAATAGAATCAGTAAGACAAAGATAGAAAAGATATGTCGTATTATAACTGGAAAATATCCCGGGCCAGAGAATTCATTTATTCATTCAGAATTAGATGCTGATCGATTTGATTACCTTTTGAGAGACTCCTATAATACAGGTGTTGGTTATGGGAAATTCGATCTCAAGCAAATAATACGGCATTTAGATTTTAAGTCTTATAACTTTCCAGATCCCAATGGTGAAGAGCAAAACGCCTCTGGATTGGTCATAAGAAAAAAAGGTCAGAGGGCTGTTGAAGATTACCTAATTTCGAGATATTACCTTTATAATACTGTGATTTATCAGAAAGCGAATATTGGTTTTCATAAGATGATGGAAATTATTTATAAGGGTTTAATTGAGCGAAATATCGCAAATAATTATGGAAAACTTGTTGAAATGCTTGATAACCCAAATACTATCAACTTATATCTGAATTTCGATGATTTTTATCTCGATAATATTTTAAGGCGGATTCAACAAAATGAAATTAGGCTAGAAGCCGGAGAAGAATTTAAAATCAAAATGCCCTTTTTAAAGGATTTGATTACACGAATTATAAACCGAGAACCATTAAAATTGGTGAAAAGCACTTCCACACTAAGGCAACAAAATACGGCAAATGAACCTTGGGCATTATTGAATAATGCGAATCGGGATGAGATCAGTTCTCGTTCGAGAATTAATAAAAATTGGATTATCTCATCAGAGATTATTACAGGAGTAACAAAGGTAAATCCAAAATTATTCTTAATGCAGAGTCAAGCGATGCAAGAACTTATTTTGGAAAAAATTAAGGTTTTTGATCCCGATAAACTCGGCTCAAATGCCCTCTCCCTTTTAACAGATGATGAATCTTCAATAATCAGAGAATTGGTAGATAAAGAATTGGTTATTAGGAATCTCTACACCAAAAACGAGGAGTATAAAAATAAATTATTACCATACTGTTGAATAAGTCACGATAAGAAACCAATTAGCCACATTTTTGGGATTAAGATTTATGTGATACAGTCAGGCTTATCCTGACCCACTTTCAGGAGCTCCCGTTCATCCTTATTTCACCCGTTTGGCCATGCTGGTGTGCATGTGGCGGCATGGGTTGCCGGCATGCAGGAACGAAACACCATGGAACAGCTCGTGGTCACACGGGAAGCAGTCGAAGCCTATGAACGCCGGACCGGGTTCGTGGGCATCGGGGAGTTCTTTCTGCGGAAAGGACTCTTTGTCCTGAAGGAGGGTGAGATATGCAGGAAAAAGTAGTGGGCCCCCCAAAATCAGAAGCATCTTCCACAATGATTCAACTTGAGGGACCCAGAATATCCTCTCTTCTGGGATTAAAAAAGGTATGGTTATCTGAATTTTCGATCCGGCCTGCAGGGGTGGCCTGATGCCCATGGCACAGCACTCCACTTCGCCGGTCCCGCTCTATCTCCTCCCCCAGGCACTCTCGGAAGAGATCAAGAAGTATGGGGATGCAATTGCCGAGGTCAGGATCCGGCGGACCACCGGTCACAACTATGTCCTGAAGGTCAAGCACGAGAAGCGAGGTGATCGCGGTGACTGAACCCGGGACACTCTCGCTGGGTGAGAACGAGATCCTTCGCGTGGAGATAGACGGCGAGTCCTACCGAATCGAGGCAAAGGAGGTCCGGGCCCTTCTCTTCTATGGCCGGGTCGTGCCGATCATCCAGGTCCAGCGGAAGACATCTGCGGATGGAAAGGAGGAAGGCGAGGTCATCTCAATCGAAGGACATGCAGCCATCAACCGGGCAGGGAAAGCAGTGATCCTCTACACGCGGGCCGGGCACTTCATCATCCCGCTCGTGAGTTTCCAGCGGGTCGCCCGGGGAGAAGCGGTCTCGGCACCGCTCTTCCCCCTCCTCCCGGACTGTCAGGATGGACCGGCATGAGCAGCGAGGTCAAGAGGGCCCTCACGACCCTTTTCCCGGGTGGCGGGATCGTGGAGCTCCGGGCCCTGAGCGACCACTCGGTCCACAGCGGGTATTTTGACAACTTCGCTACGCTGGCCGAGAAGGCGGCGAACCTGGACACGCTGCCGGAAGTCGCCGGGATCTATGTCACATTGAACATGGTTGACCCGGCCCTGCTCTCCCGGAGATCGAACCGGGTGAAGATGAACCTAGGCCGGAAGGACCCGACCACCAGCGACTTGGATGTACTCAGCAGGCGCTGGCTCCCTATCGACCTGGACCCGGTCCGGCCAAGTGGAGTCTCATCGACCGATACAGAACACGAGGCTGCTCTTGCTCATGCCGAGCGGATCCGGACCTGGCTTGCAGAGCAGGGGTTCCCGGATCCTGTTGTGGCTGACTCCGGGAATGGGGCCCACCTGCTCTACCGCATCGACCTGCCGAATGATGATGAATCAACGGAGCTAGCGAAGGGGTGCCTTTCGGTCCTTGATACCCTGTTTTCCGATGGAACGGTGTCTGTGGATGCCGCGAACTTCAACGCCGCTCGGATCTGGAAACTCTACGGGACCACTTCGAAGAAAGGGGACAACACAGCCAGCCGGCCGCACCGGCAGTCCTGCATAATCGCAGTCCCTGAGGAGGTCCGGGAGGTCCCGGTCGAACAGCTCCGCCACCTTGCCAGCCTCCTTCCTAAGAACGATCCGGATCCTGGCCAACGGACGAAAGGGCGGGGACTCGATCTCCATGATTGGCTGAACGCTCACCGGATCGGGATCCGGTCAGAGAAACCGTGGCAGGGCGGGACGCTCTATGTCCTGGACGAGTGCCCGTTTTCCTCTGCCCACCGTGACGGCGCTTTCGCAATCCAGTTCCCGAGCGGGGCGGTCCATGCCGGCTGCCAGCATGCTTCGTGCGGTGGCGGGACACAGCGATGGAACGACTTACGGGAACAGTTTGAACCGAGGATACGGGAAAAGCGAGAGCGGGGATCTATAGCAAATACTGCACCAAGCCCCTCACCCCCCGCTCCTCCCCTTCCTCCTGGTGTGACAATCGAGGCTCGGTCCCGGGCTGCCGAGGTCCTGCGGGCCGGTGACCCCCTCACCTTTATACTGGATGTCTTCCACCGGGACCATGTCGGGGACCGGGTCGTTGCCGAATGCCTCATCCTCTCGGTCGCATCGCAATCGGTCCTGAACACCCAGGGTCTCCATGTCGCAATATCAGGAAACTCGGGGAAGGGGAAGACCCATGCCTGTCGCGCGATGCTCAACCTCATCCCCGAGAAGTTCAAGCTCAAGGGGACGGTCTCGGACAAGGCCCTCTACTACCATCCGATACAGCCGGGCACGGTCCTCCTCTTCGATGATGTGTCTCTCTCCGAGGACCTTCAGGAGATCCTGAAGTCGGCGACCGCGAGCTTCCGGGAGCCGATCGAGCACCGGACCCTTACCAGCGACCGGCAGGTCCGAATCTGCACCATTCCCGAGCGGTGCGTCTGGTGGCTGGCAAAAGTGGAGCTGGCCGGTGACGACCAAGTCATGAACCGGATGCTCTGCGTCTGGATCGATGACTCGGCCGACCAGGATGCAGCAGTTCTCGCCCATCTGAAATCTGCCGAAGCGAAGGAAGCCGTTGCCGGAGAAGACCCGGACATCCTTGTCTGTCGGGCGATCTGGGAGCTCGTGAAGGAGCAGGTCCTGCACGTCCGCGTTCCCTTTGCTCCGCGAGTACATTTCTCATCAGCCCAGAACCGCAGGAATCCCGGGATGCTCTTCGACCTGATAAAGTGCCACGCGAGGCTCTTCTTCCTCCAGCGCGACCGGGACGGGCACGGAAGCATCATCGCCACCCGCGAGGACTTCGAGTATGCCCGCAGGCTCTTCCTGGACCTGACCGGTGATACCGGGGCCCAGGAGACGAAGCAGACCCGGAATGAGGCGGCTGCCCTTGACAGCATCGCAAAGATGGGGCTCGAGGTCTTCACCATCAAGCAGCTCCAGGATGTCCTCGGGCTCTCCTACCACCAGGTTTACCGGTTGCTTAAAGGGTACCGGAACAGTCGCGGCCTCTATACCGGTATTCTCGACAAGTGCCCCGCGGTGAGTTACATCGATGCCACGGTCGCCGAAGACATCTATGGTATGGAGGTGAAGCACCGGGAGCACTACTTCTCGTTCGATATTGGCCTCTACAAGAACTGGACGGCAAGGGCGGAGATCTGGTTGGAAGACGAACTGGAGGAAGAGCAGCGAAGGACACGAGGTACTCGAAACGAAACGAATGATGACACTCTTGCACCCGGTTTGCTCGATACTGGTGTGAACAAAGAAGATGCTGATTCCTGTTCTGAATCTGAAAATGAAGAAGAGGGTACTGAGAGAGGTACCTCTTCTGATACCTCCTTGCATCATTTATCAGGAACGCACAGCATGAATGATCAATTGAGTGATGCCTCTTCCTGTGCCTGCGTTTCAGGAAGTGGTGAAAACAAATCACCTGCAGGGTCATTGAGGTCCCTGATTGCCGATTCAGGTCTGCAGAATGGTCATTCAATCTCCACCAGCCTACGCAACAATGTGCAAAGTAAGGGAAAGAGTGTAAAGAGCAAGAAGCCATTCCGCGTCGATCCGCTCCCCGGGCTCCTGGACCACCGAGATTTTATCCGGGTCAAGGTGGTGTCGGGTCGTTGTGATATATGTCATAAGGATGAAGCGGTCTTCCGCAGTACGGAGAAGCAGATCGGAGTGTGTGAGAGGTGTTACGCGAAAATGGTGAGGGAGTGGAATGGAGAGAACGGGGTAAAATGAACAATCCGAAACCACCCCGAAGAGACCAATAACATTAATCGTGATGTTGGGGATATATTTAAAAAATTAAGATGATTAAATGACGGAAAGGCCAACAATTTCAGATATTTTTGCGTTATATGATAGTGCTTTGAATCAAACGAGGAAAAAAATCGATGACAACTACCGAGATACTTATCAAAATTTGGAAATATTCTATGAAAATTTTTTAAAGACTCACGTAATTAACTACAACACCCATTTTAAAAATGAAGCATTTCGTCGCGATATGCATAGAGAGTTACAACAACGGCATCGAGTAAATTCTCTTCGATTTTGGGCGATAGATGGAGCCTGTTTAAAAGTAGAGACTTCGGATTTGGCGATTTTTTATGGCGGAGCTTATGTGGTAAGAGGCGAATTGGGCTTACAAGACACCCCTCCCCTATTATCCTATCGAGAATCCGAACCTGAGGATGACAGCAGTCTCGTGGCATATCTCCCATTAAGCCCAGAGGATTTAACAATAATAGATCCAGAGGATCGTTTCATAGTTAGTGATTCAGACAGGATATCTCAATCTGGCTTGGATACCTCCCTCATGCTGCTAGCTGAAATCTTTCTTTTATACCGTGGGGCGTCGGGAATAGATCGGCCTCATCTATTACTATGGGATAATTCCTTGTCATCAGTTCTTGCCAATGCTACACCGAACATTTTACATTTAAATTTTGCAGGGGCAAAAATTGCAGACGAAGTAATTTATTATCCGGATCTTCTTGTTGGATTCTCGAAACCGTGGAATGCCAAATTGGATTTACCATCGAAAAAATCCCATGGATTATGGGGTCGAGCTATTGCAAAGATATTCCAATCGGAAGAAAAACAGTTAAAAATCACCAAATTTGCAGAGGAATCAAATTTACCTCTCGAAAACGTAATTAATCAAATAAAAATTATTTGGGAATGTGATAAATACGGTAAAAGAAATCAGAACGGAAATCCAAAAGATGCATTAGTAAAAAAACAAGACGATCTTTTAATCTTAAATCCCGATTATTATAACTCTCCGGCAAAAATTGAGCGATTGTATTTGCATTTTTGCAATCGCTTTTTCCGCGATAAAGATCCGTCTGTCCTCTTATATGAATATCTCGATTATAATGGATTATCACGAACCAGATTTTTATCTTTAGATGAAATTTCGTTTCTTCTGGGTATTGGGTTAAGGTTGACCTTTGAATACTGTTGGAGAAATGGGGTAATGCTAATTGGTATAGCAAAAGATTCAGCATCAACGTATTTTACAAATCATTATCTCGGAGTGATGAAATCAAAAGGGATATTCCATTTCGCTCCAAAATTGCTCCCAGGAACGGACAGATTAACTTTCGAAAGACTTCCACTTATCGATGACGGATTAAAAGGGCCATGGGGATCAACTGAATTCGATTCTGTTTTCATGACATTACGCATGAAGAGAGACTGGGGAGATACTATGGCCACATTACAGGGTGTGAGAGGCAACATCCTTGTTAGTCCTAATTTGATCATGAGGTCACTCGTTCAATTTTATCTCGATAATCAATCTCCTATGGAACCATTGATGAGCCATGTGATATTTATGGATAGGCTTGTTCATCCTTCTCCTAATCAACCATCTCGAAAAACTGTGATTGAGAGAGATCGTGAATTGGGGACAGTGGAACCATTCTTTTTTGAAAATAATTCTATAATTAATAGAGAGCAGGAATTAGCAGTTTATCTGCTTTCTGTTCTCACTAGGAATGTTTTCCCTGAAGTAATTGGTTATCCCGATCCTCTTCACTACGCAGATCGAGGAGCGAAGTCGGTGTTGAGAATGGTAGAACCTATGCTTCGCTCTTCTGAACGAATTAACAGAGTGAATCCTATTCATCGAAAATTTAGACAAAATAGGGGTGGATAAATTGACAGATGTAGTAAAAAATCCTTTTGACGATGATAGATTATGTGGGGCAAAAACAGCGTTAGTTGAATTTAAACCTGATAATCAAGGTCGATATCAATTCCGATTATCGTGTCAATATACCAGGATGGGGCTTGATTCTTTCCAAGTCGGAGATTTAGTAGCCATAGAAAATTACTCTCCTCCCAATGAGGGCGATATCACGTATTCGATATTATCTCTTACCCAAGTCTATCCTAGTCATTTTGCGACACAAGGACCTGATGCTTACCCCGGACATGTGTTCGAATCGATGAGGTCGATAAAGGAAGATTGGGAAAAGCAGGACGACAAAATTTTGTATCCAACCACAACAATCAATGCGTTTGCCGTTTCTACCGGTTGGCAATTTCGATATAATTCTCGAAAAAATACTGATTTACCCGATCTAGAAATGGAAAAAAATCTACCAATGGTGGGAGCTGAAGTTCGACCAATCAGTCGGGATATGGTTGATAAAATAATTAATCAAGGGATGGAGGAATGTTCTGAATCTCCATTTAATCACAATAAATTTGTAGACATAAACATTAAAATCGATGATGAAGCTCTTCTCACCACTCATTTTGGAGTATTTGGTTTTACAGGTGTAGGAAAATCTAACCTCGTGTCTTCATTAGTTACTTCATTATCCGCAAAAGAAACACGGAAGCCCTCAAATGTTGTAATTATAGATCCAAATGATGAATATTTGGGTCTTCTGATTGATCATTTTAAGCATAGTATAATTCCGATGATGTATATCCACGTCGGGACGGATTCCCTTCCTGATCCAATAATAAATGTATTAGGTAGTCAAAACGTCCCGCCGGACGATGTAGTCGAATTGCTATATAAACAGATGAAATTGCCCTCTAAATTAAAAAATGATGACAAACTTAAAGGCTTTATAAAAACAGGATTGGCAAATGCCATTAAAAATACCAGAATTGCACTCCCTGCGAAGGATCTAGCTACCTTCATTAGAAATACAATTTTCCAAACAACTGAAATAACGACTGGAGCAGCAGTCAAAGATGTGTTACAGGATGTTGAACGTCAGTGGACTAATGGTTTAGATGGCGTCCCTATCACAGCTGATGCACTCCAACACGCAGTGAATATAATAGGAATTCCAATTAACTTTTTAACCCCGATTGAAAACGGACGACTGGGCGGACCAGGATCACCAAAATTTGGAACAGCGAGAAGCGTAATTGAGAGAACTGTAAGAGCTTTAAATCGATTGAGGGGACAAATGCATTCAATTCCCCCTCAGGCAATTATTCCAACATCTGAATTAATCCAATTATTGAATAAGGGAAATAGTCAAATCATAATCATCACCGGCCGTCGCGATTCTGAATTAAAAGCATTTGTCCAGGTATTTGGCAATGAATTATATGAATCAAGAAGGAAAGAAGGAATATTGGAGCCGTTTTGTGTCTTTCTATATGATGAAGCAGATTTATTTATCCCAACCGAAAAGGGAGACGCAGAGACTGAACAAATTAAAGAGTTCTGTATTACGCTAGCAAGAAGAGGAAGAAAGTTCGGACTGGGTATCGGAATTTCAACTCAAAGGGCATCACAATTAGACACTGAAGTAATGGGTAACTTGCATACCTATTTTGTTAGTAAACTTCCAAGAGCATATGACAGAGAAAAGGTCGCTGAAGCTTTTGGGATTGGTCAAGAACAATTAACTCCAACATTTACCTTCAGACCCGGGAATTGGTTGATAATAAGTCATGATGCGACGGGATTAAAAGGCGTCCCTATCCCGGTGACGGCTGAAAATGCTAATGATAGAATTAAAAATTCTTCATTAAATACATCTAATTCAGCCAAAGGGACATAAAATGCTCGGGAATAAATTAATCCCCCACTTTGTGGCAGATCGACCGATGAGTCTTCGGATACTTTCAGGTCTAGATATCCATACACATCCCGTCCATTTTGGCCTCATGCTTCAAGCATGCGGTTCTGAAAATTATCGTAATATGGTATCGCGATTTCCGTGTCTCGAATTGGAATATTGTAGCGTTATACATGGAAAGTGCCCTTATAATGGAGATATCTCAAGATGTAATTCTGGACAAATAGTAAAGGAATTAGTCACAACAATTGCAGACAGCGGTGTATTTACGAAAAATGGCTCATCTATTGATTATAATGAATTATTTGCCCGTTACCAATCAATGGGTGTTGAACGAGGGATAATTTTAGATGGATTAGGGGATTGTAGCGCGACAATTGTTAGTGCAAAGAAAGGGCTGGACATCTATTCGCAAAGAAATTATTCGTTCCAATTGCTTGGAGTTACTCAAGGAAGAAGTCCAGACGAATATCTGAAATGCTATGAACAACTTGTGAAACTTGGTTTTACCGAAATTGCTATCGGGGGATTACTAACAAAAAAAATCAATACAGCTCGCTATGCACATTCGAATAAAGAAGAGATAGAAGCTGTTGTTAAGAAAATAAAGTCAGAATGGAATCCTGGTCGTCTTTTTGTTTTAGGAGTGTATAATCCGAAAAGACACGAATTTTTAGAGAATCTTGGCGTACATGCAGCTGATTATAAAGGATGGATTTTCCAATACACTCCTCGATTTCCGGATCCCCATCTACACCACCTTGACAGAATACTCCAGACGCAGTCTTTTATTGAAAAAAATATTCTTTCACGTATGAGCGGAAAAGCTGCGGTTGAAAAATCTATTCATAGCATCAGTATAAGTTTGAGCGCTAATATCCAGGTAAATGGAAGGAGAGTATATGTAAAAAATGGAAACGGAAACCATTCTCAAACGATCGTCAATCAGATAGTAGTTATTTCTTGTGGGAAAACAAAAAATCAAGTTCCTTTTTGCGAATCTAAAGAAGCCTATGTTGGCAAATCATTCTTGATGAAAAGGAAATTTGCTGAGACAACAAAATTACCGTGGTTCATTCTATCAGCAAAATACGGGCTTCTTCGGCCAGAAACCATAATTGATCCAAATTATGATAAAACAATAAAAAATAAAGAGGACATTAATACCCTTGCGAATGTTATTCAAGACCAATTTCCGAGATTTTCAGGATTGAATGATGTGAAAGAAATTATTTTTCTTGGACCGATGTCTTATTCGAAGGCTCTTAAAATTGCTTTGAATGGACATAATGGGATTATTATCAATCATTTAACGGAAGGACTCAATCAAGGCAAAACTCTTCAAAAAATTAAGAAACTTCTTCAAGAAGAGGAGCAAAATGGCTTAATCAAATCGCCAATAGAATCGACGCAGAATAGTGAAACGAAAATCCAAGAAAAAATTGCTTTAAAAACTGCCTCTTGTTAGGAGTGACACTATGCATCGATTACCTCGGATAACAGATCTTCCCAATACTCCAGCGGTGTATATTTTATTTGGTGGAAAGAAAGGGAACAAATTCGTTGCATACGTAGGTATTGCAGACAAATTGCGACAACGGGTCAGTCAACACCTCATTCGTCGTGATAGTAGCATAACCACTGCGGCATCAATTGTATCCTTAAATCCGGATTATATAACAGGAATTCAATGGTGGACGTATAATGACTTTAATGAACGAAGTACACTTGAAGCAGCTGAAGTGATTGCTTTTGAACTATTCAATCCTGTCTTAAGGAGTAGAGGGAAATTAACAGAAAGAGCAAAATTACTTCTTGAAGACGATGCCTTCCAAACATCCATTAGAATACTATTCTCTGGTGAACCATCGGGTTCAATTGAGTTTCTTGATTTTCAAGATCTTGTTGATAAAATCCTTAAATTGGAAGGTGATTTCAGCGAATTGACAGATCGTCTAAACAATCTTGAAAACAGATTAAAATTGAAGGACTCTGATAGAGAAGAATATTAAGTGAATTGAATGTTCGTGGTAATCCATTTCAACCAGCTTTTTACTGTTGACGCTCTCCGATGGCGGGTAACCACATTATACCGGGTATCGAATCGTTGAATCAGATCCGAAATATTATCGATCGTAATAGAATCTACGTTAAATTGAGCATTATTAAGTAATTCGATTGAATATCTGAAGATGGGGCGCTTGAATAGTTGTGATAATAGCAGTGTATTCCTGCATCGCCGAGTCCTACAACGCTGCAATTCCTGCCCTAGAGGGGTTAGCGTGAAGTGGCCTCTTGCCACCTCACGGCCAAGAAAGTCCAAATAAATTGCGGCGTTTGCATAGTAATCTCCCTGCCGCTCGTCAAATTCAAAATACTCCGCGACACCTTCCTTCGTGCTCACCTCATCGTTGAATGAAACGACCAGGTCGATGATCTTATCCAGGTCGTTCGCCTGGGGAAATGGCACAAAGTCGGGTTCAGCCGAATCAACCGGGGTCGACTGAGCCAGGGCATCGAAATGTATGGCCAGAATCGGATCTTCATCGATTGAATAGCATTTTGTTTTGATGATCTCCATGTCACCATACTCTTCTCCGAACCGGAATTGGAACAGGTAAAACAATCCGTTCGAGAAGGCGAAAAATATCGGGATTACGGGCTTCTGGGTTTTCTGGGACCAGTCTTTCCATGGATAGAACAACTGGCGGATATGGAAATCTTCCCTTTTCCCGAGTTTCGCTTCAATAAGATAGATACCCCGGGACCCTTCATAGCCCGAATCGATCTCTATTTGAACTCCTTCAATGGTAATGGTAGGGCCGTCTGGCAGCGTTACCTGAAATGATCCCGATCGTGATTTCCCCCGAATCGTAAGTCTGAGATTCGTTTCATCAGTGAAACTTTTTAAAACCGATACGAGGTGGGCATAATCGATAGCCTGGAATTCACTGCTGATGGTCCCGAGGTTGAGTGTCTCGATCGAATCTACCGATGATTCGGACTCATGGCGTTCAACCGGAATGGGTGAAGAACCAGAATCGAATGAAAAATAACTCCTTTTCTGAGGATCTTTAAAAATAACATACTCCCCATTTGTGGTCGGCAATATCGAAAGGTGGTTTTTCCGGAAGATTTCTGGCCGGGACTCGAGCGTGTCCTGCTTCGCCATAAGTCTCGGTTCCCGGGCTCCCACTTCCTTGAGGGTTACTGCAGACACACCTACATATCCTTCTGCATTGATCCGTTCGAGGAAGTTCAGTTCGGCAAAAACCTTGTTCCAGGCACTATCATTCTTCGAGGGCATGCATCCTCAATAATTGGTGACGATAATCTCCTGTATCTCTCCTCGTTTTGTCCCGTTGCAGTTGATTACTCGTTTGGCCGGGACCCTATCGATGTGGTAATTGCTATAGAGAATGTCGAAAAAGTCGTCATTCGGATTGATATTCTTTGGATCAGAATTACTCAGGAGTAGTTTCGCGCCCTTCTTATCGCATTTCACAAAAAATTCGGCAAGTCTTTTCTGTTCGGAATCATCAAAGCCTCCTTTCGAATATTGGGTAAAGGATGAGGTCTTGTTCAACGGTCGATAGGGAGGATCGAAATATACGAAGGATTTTTTCGAGATCTTCGAATGGGAATCTGTGAAATCTCCCAGGTGGATTGTAGTATTTTGCAGAATTTGAGAATCAACTCTCAACAGGTCCTCATTCAGGATTTTGGGGTTTTTATAGCGGCCGAACGGGACGTTGAACTCCCCTTGGAAGTTCACCCTGTACAGGCCGTTGAAGCACGTTTTGTTGAGAAAAATGAGCTGTGACGCCCGTTCAATCCATTTCTTCTCGTATTTGTGGAAGTTGATGGATGGCTTGGCACGGTTGAATTCGTCACGGATATAATAGAAATAGTCCTTCTTCCCGGATTCATCTTTTGAAAAATATTCCTTTGAGATGCTCTCGGTGTGATCGATCAGATCCTCTACCTTGTTCTTCACCACCGTATAGGCAAGAATCAATTCTTCGTTAATATCGTAGACATGGCATTCCTTGAAATTGAACATGCTATTGAAACAAAAGAAAACGGCCCCGCCCCCGACAAATGGCTCAACGAAGACCGGCAATTTCCCTTCTTTGAGCTCGGGGGGGATACGTTTTGTGAACTCTTCAAGTAGTTGAGTTTTGCCTCCTGCCCATTTCAAAAAAGGTTTTGCAGACGATTCAACCATGTGATGGTTCCTTGGTTCTTTCTTGTTATTCCAAAGATATAGATTCCAGTGTTTTTAGTTGTACCGATGGGGAGTGAAAGTATACCTCGGGCCACTTACCCGCACACTTCCTTTACTTTTTCCGGATCATACCGCAACGCTATCTCCCTTGTTCTTCCTCTTTGGTTTAGATGGGAGAGTTCCACCAGCCGCATCTGGTCGAACTTCCGGAGTTTCTCATAGAACCCTGTATAACTCATCTTCATCTTCGCTGTCGCCGATTCAAAGACAGCTCCAGATGTCAGGTACGAGTCTGTATCGATTGCCATGTCTGCAATTTGGTAGAGCAGGGTCTTCTCATCTGTCGTGAGTGCCCGGACCGAAGCAGAGAGATGGACGTATTTCGAGATTTCGTATGCTTCGAGAACATCCTCTTCAAGGATAGCCGTTCTCCCTGCCCGCTCGGCAGTCAACGCACTCTGCTTCACCAGGTCCAGCCCGACACGGAGATCTCCGCACCGCATCGTCTGTTCGATAATCAGGTCGAACATCGATTCAGGCACGACATTGGGGTAGAGGCCTTTCCGGATCCGGGCCTTCAGGATCTCGGAGATCTCCTCCTCATTATATGGGGCGAAGTAGACTTCCTTGAGCTGGAGTACCGACATTACACATGGATCAAGTTCCTGGGGGAGCTGCACATCCATGCTGCTCATCGGGAGGAGGACCCCGGTCCTGGCATTAGGAAACTCTTCGTAGAGCCGTAGGATAGTATAGAGAATTTCATTCAAGGCCTTGTTGACTAGGAGGTAGTTGGCATCGTCCAGGCAGACCGAGAGCACGATCCCTTTCTCGGAGAGAGTCTTCCCGACATCGTAGATTAGCTTCCGCACTGGTGTCCCGGTCGGAGGTAGCTGATGGCCATGCAACTTCCCATAGATCTTCGCAAAGACAGCAAACTTGGTGTGCTCCGTTTGGCAGTTCACATAGACCGGGACCAGGCGCCGGGTCGTTTCCTCGACTTCAGAAAAAATCCTCCGGACAGCAGTGGTCTTTCCTGTTCCCGGGAGGCCTCGGAGCGCCATGTTGAGCGGCCGGCTGCCAGGAGGCCAGGCTGCAGGGCAAAGGCAATGTCCTTCAGCTGGGATTCCCGGTAATTGAATTCTTCAGGGATGTAATCGATCTCAAATAAATCACGGTTGCGAAAAAGCGTTTCATCGGAATAAAGATATTTTTTCATCGTAACGATCACTCTCAGCCAGAGGCCATATAGGCATGAACCAGGGAAGTTGAAAGTGATTCAATAAGAATATTGTAAGTCTTCAGATTTACCCTATTTATGATTCCTATCGCATTTTCTCACGTATCGAATACAAATTGGGTATCTTTCCGAGCAGAGATGAATTGAAGTAAATCCGGCAGCGGCACTGGCTTATATCCAATCACCTCTGCTGATACATTGATCCGCCTCTGTTGAGGATTAAAGAAGGGATACATCCGAAGGTTGTTGTTATGCTCATGCCCGTGAATTACCCAGCCTTCGTAATTATTAGGGGCAGTTTTGGGATCGTGGGTGAAAAGAATTTTAATTCCGTTATACTCCTTCTCAACGTTTTCTGCTAATTTTACCGACGAAATATAATTTTGGTCATCATGGTTGCCTTTTATCCAGATTATTTTGCCGTTCAGATATCTGAAATATCGGTCAGCATTTATTTTTGATTGGGGGCCACAGAGATCTCCAAGGAAATAGACCGAGTCTGTCTTTTTTACGAGATTGTTCCAGTTCTTAATAAGGACCCCATCCATTTCCTCGGGTTGTTTCCAACGAAACGGACGTGCACAATACTTGATGATGTTCGCGTGACCCAGATGCAAATCTCCGATAACATATGTTTGGGTTTCGGGCAGATGTACAGGTCTCGAGATTTCAAATCCCTTTTCAACACGGTAGTTTTGGAGTGTTTTTCCAAAATTTATCCCGCTTTTTGCTTCCATCCGGCCATACCAGCGACGTGAGAGAAAATCATATTCAGCACCGATCAGGCTATTTCGTAATAAGGTGATTCGCAAAGCATCGACAGGGAAGAAGTAGGATGGATAGGGTTTTCGATCCGTTTGGGGAACTCTGAAAAATAATGAGAACAATCGTGATAATACGCCTGATGGGGTTGCCTTTTCGATATTGAGGTATTGAAGGATCTGCTGGTATCGCTGTTTTTTAAGGTGAAACGCAATCGTGACATGGTACCAATGGTTTTCTGGATTTCGGTCCCATTCGCTCTTTGATATCGTACATTTTTGCAGGTCTCCCGAAGTATTGCAGAGGAAATCATGAAACGAATCCGAGGGGACAATTCGAAATACAATGACTCCGCCATTTGGATTGAGCTTATGATCATACCCGTCAATCCAGTACGGGAGGGTTGAAATATTGCGTGCATTTCGCGAAATAACTGTTTTAACATCGTGAAAAGAATACCCAGGCTTAATTGTAAAAGGTCCATAGAGAGACATGTGAGCGATATCAGGGCTTTCATAAGTCAGTTTAAAATGATCCTTCACATCCCGGATTACGGCGTTTAATTTTTGTTTTGCGTGACCGATTCGCAATTCTAATAAATAAGGATATGATTTCATTTTATTTCCGTGACAAATTAATCTTCAATCGATTTTATCTTCTTATTATTAGTAGAATAACATTGTTGGAGTTGGATTTTGAACATGCCACGTATCTTTCTTATCAGTGACAACCATTTCAGTGATTATGATGGTCCGGATGGTGTTATCCCTAAGTTTAATAGGCCATTTAAAAAGTCTGCAGATATGAATGCAACCATGATAAAGAACTGGAACAGCGTGGTTGGAGCGAAAGACACAGTTTTCAATATGGGGGACTTTGCTTGGCTCAAAGATGAAATGGTAAAATACGCAAATATGCTCAATGGTATCAAATATTTCATTTTAGGGAATCATGATTTTGAGGGTGATCGCTGGTGGGTAAACGAGGAGAATTATGATAATGCTGTTTTCTCTCTAATGAGCGTTTTAACGTATAAGAACAAGGATTTTCTTCTTGTTCATCGTCCTGAGGATGTTCCCTCTTGGTGGAGAGGCTGGGTTGTCCATGGACATCACCATATGATGTTACCAAAATTCCCC
>Ga0116141_10001775_pt1 | contig 18624 bp, 13 predicted proteins | sample AD_UKC097_MetaG_FD_89744 | JGI IMG/M metagenome (GOLD analysis project Ga0116141, IMG submission 89744) | Active sludge microbial communities of municipal wastewater-treating anaerobic digesters from USA - AD_UKC097_MetaG | ecosystem: Engineered > Bioreactor > Anaerobic > Digestate | place: USA...
AAACATCTTCAGCATCAGGTCGTCGGTGGCGGCAATGTCCGCCGGATCGCCCGACAGCGCAGCCCATCTGAAAGGCCCCCTGCCCTCGCAGAACAGCGGACGGATGTATGCCGGCACGAATCCAGGGAACGAATACGCATCCTTGAGCCCTGCGTTGAAGGCCTGGGTCCTGATGTTATTGCCATAGTCAAAGACGTACGAACCCAGCTTCTGCAACTCGACCATCGCGGCCACATGCCGAACGACCGCGTCCATGGACAGTGCCAGATAGCGGTCCGGATCTTCCCTGCGCAGCCTCAACGCCTCGTCGTATGGAACCTGATCGGGCACGTAGCCGTTCAGCATGTCATGGGCCGACGTCTGGTCCGTGACCAGATCCGGAACCAGCCCGCGACGAACCAGCTCCGGCAACACTGTCGCGCAGTTTCCCAGCAGTCCGATCGACAGTGGCTCGCGCTTCGCCTTCGCGTCCGCGGCAAGACGAAGAGCCTCGTCCAGGCTGTCGGTGGTGACATCAAGATACCTGGTCTCGACGCGCCGCTGGATTCGATGCGGATCGACATCGACGCACAGGGCAACGCCACCAGCCATGGTCACCGCCAGAGGCTGCGCGCCGCCCATGCCGCCAAGACCGCCTGTCAGGACCAGACGACCCGACAGATCGCTGCCGAAATGCTTCCGCCCGGCCGCCATGAAGGTTTCATAGGTTCCCTGAAGGATCCCCTGCGTGCCGATATAGATCCATGAACCGGCCGTCATCTGGCCGTACATCATCAGACCCATGCGATCCAGTTCCCGGAACTTCTCCCAGGTGGCGTACGCCGGAACCATGTTCGAGTTCGCAATCAGCACCCGAGGAGCGTCCGCATGAGTCCTGACGACGCCAACCGCCTTGCCGGACTGGACCAGCAGCGTCTCGTCTTCTTCCAGATCCAGCAGCGCCCGGTCGATCTTCTCGTAGCAGTCCCAGTTCCTGGCCGCCTTGCCGATGCCGCCGTAAACCACCAGTTCGTCCGGCTTCTCGGCAACGTCCGGATGAAGATTGTTATGCAGCATCCTGCGTGCCGCCTCCTGCTGCCACCCTTTGCAGGTCAGCGTTGTGCCGGTAAGAAATTCAACTTTTGCCATTCACTCCTCCGATTGTCCGGCCGGCGTCCCGCAAACACCCGATGGTTCCGACCGGAACACGACGTCTGAAAACAGCCGACGCGTATCCGACAACCGCCGACGGGTCGCCCGTGACGCGCATACTTGTCGAATAGGCCACGGTCTCGGCGAACCTGGCGCCGAGATGCAGCGCCACATACATCATTATCACAACGGCGGACACGCCGCACATGCTCAGGTGATGAGAGACGACGGCATCGAACAGGCCGGCCGGATCCAGCGCCTCGATCCGATCCAGCGCGAGTCTGTCCCTGCGCTGTCCAGACCTGACCGGCTCCGAGTGGTTCATGTCGGAACTGGCGACGACCAGCACGCCTCCCTTGTCGACATCGGGCCCGGTGATGGCGCGAAACAGCGAATCGGCAACCGCGGAGCACTGGGCAAGCGTCAACGACCGAACGCAGATCGGAACCACCCTGGCGGCCGGATTCAAAACTTGAATGAACGGCAGAACAGCCTCAATCGAATGCTCTTCCTCGTGGGCGCAGGAGTCGATCTCAAGCAGACCGCCGTCCCCGGCCAGAGCCCTGGCCAGTGTCCGGTCGACCGTCATCGGGCCCGCCGGGGTTCCGTAGTCTTCGTCACCGTAAACGGCGACGCGCGCGCCCAGTCCGGTGTGATTCGGACCGATCACGACGACCGTCGAGGGAACCTTGATCTGCCGCCAGGCCGCTGCCGCCACCGGCCCGCAGAAATCGATCGACGCGTGGGGCACCATCACCCCGACAACATCCGCCTCCTGACCCTGACCCTGACCCTGACCAGAAGGGCGAATGTCATTCGCCCCTACGGGCCCCGGGCCGGCCAGCCCCTTGATGACGTCGCACACATCTTCCCGAGTGGCTGGATAGTATCGACCGGAGATGACGGAGGCCCGGGACATGCTCAAACCACTGTCAGGCGGCTTGAATATACACAAACGCAAGTGCAAACGCACCCACGGCGGAATCATGTCTAGTTGTTTGCGGAGAGAGAGGGAGTCGAACCCCCGGTAGGCTGACGCCTACGGCTGATTTCGAGTCAGCTGCCATCGACCACTCGGCCATCTCTCCAGTTTTCAAAAACAGGAACCACGGATCAGCGGAGAGAGGGGGATTCGAACCCTCGGAGGCTTTTGACCTCACACGATTTCCAGTCGTGCACCTTCGACCACTCGGTCATCTCTCCAGCACATCTTCCAGACCATCGCCGCGCGCGGGAAACCGCGGTCGGAAAAAGTCAGGACGAACGCAAATTCTGAAAGAACCTTTTCAACAGGGCCGAGCTGCGCTCGGCGTCGACCCCATGCACCACGCGGCAATTGTGGTTCAGCCTGGAGTCGGACAGCACCGTGTAAAGACTGCGTGCCGCCCCCGCCTTCGGATCGTCGGCCGCGTAGACCACCGATCTCAACCGGGAAAGAACGATCGCGCCGCAGCACATCACGCATGGTTCCAGGGTGACGTACAACGTGGCGCGCCGCAGGTCGACGCCTGAAGCCGCCGCCGCCCGCAGGACCAGGACCTCGGCGTGTGCCGCCGGATCCCGCGTCTCGATCATCCGGTTCCGGTCCGACGCGACGATACGGTCATCGACGACAAGAACCGCCCCGACAGGCACCTCGCCGGCATCGAACGCCGCCTCGGCCATCCCGAACGCGGCCTCCATGAATCTGTCGCAGGAACCGGCCATCCACAGTCCGCCGCCGGGAGTCCCCCGGTCAACACATCCGTTCGTTTAAAGAACCGACCCCGAAAGGCGGGCAGAATTTAGCAGACGAAACCGTGCGCGTCAATACGGGCGCTTCATCAGCGGATATCGACCGGCCTCCCGGCGCGTGATATATACACGGCATGGCAGGGAACAGCATTCCACATGCGGTCAGGTCGCTCGCTCGCAAGTTCGGGCCCAAACCGCTTTACATCGACGCCATGTCCGGCGTCGAGGTCAACCGGGTCGAATTCAAGAATCTCGCCTGGGCCGCTGCCCGCGGCCTGATCGAATCCGGTGTCCAGGCTGGCGACGGCGTGGCGCTGGCAGGTTTCGAGGGCCATGAGGGACTGGCATTCGAGCTCGGTTGTCAGGCGGCCGGCGCAGTTCCTTTCCTGCTTCCCGCCGGTCTTGACGCGGAAGGCCTGGTTGCCGCGCTTCTGATCTCGCGATGCTCCAGATTCGTCGTGTCCGACCACTCTCCCGACACGGCCGGCGCCATCCGCGAAGCGCTGGCCCCGCTGTCCGATATAACGGTGGAACTCCCTGTCGAGGCGATGCGCCGGGCCGCCAGCGGCGACGCGGTGATCCCGGACGATGATCGCGACGACCCGCTGGTCGAGGAACGCATGCGCTCAATCGGACACGTGCTTCCAGCCGCGGGCTTCCCGCACGTCACCCCGGATGGCCGGACCATGGTGGTCGGCTTGAGCCACAGCAACATCCTGTCGATGGTCGCGACGGTCACGTCGGAACTGATGGCAGATGAAGGCGACACATGGTCCTGCCCGGGCCCCGCGTTTCGGGCCTTCGAGCACCTCGCCTGCTGGTACGCCGCCCTGCTTTCCGGTGGCTCGTTCTCGGCTGCCCCGGCAGACCGGACACCGGTCGAGAGACTGTTTCTGGCACGACCGTCAATCGCCGTCTGCGACCACGAAACCACCATCGCAATCGAGGCCGGGATGCGCGCCGAAATCTCGCAGATCCCGGGCGTCAGGGGCCGTCTGACCTCGTGGGGTTTCGAACGCTGCCGGGCTCGACTGCTCGACGGCCGCGAATCCTCAGGCGTCGCCGACTCGATTGCGGACCTCGCGGTCGAGCGAGGGGTGCGGGAAATCGTCGGGGGCAGCCTCAGAACGATCGTCTCCGACGGCCCGGACGTATCGATCGAGATCCGCGCGGCCCTCGCCGCGGCGGGAACCGATATATGGGCGGTTCTTGCCCCGGTGTCCGCATCCTGTTTCCTGGCCGTTTCCCGCGGCGGCTCGATGCGCCCCGGCTCGGTCGGGCGTCCCCTGCCTGGAACATCGGTCTTTCCGGGACCGGATGGAATGCTGCGAATCCAGGGGCCGCTGATAATGGCGGGCGAGATGGGACAGCCTGTCAACCACTCACCCGATCTGCTCGACGGGATGCTTCTGTCCGGATATCGCGGCAGGGTCGACGCGGATGGATTTGTCTACATCGACGCGGGCACGCAGTAGTCGCCCAGGGTGCTGACCTGGCAGGTCATCGTGCCGGGGCAGTCCGGTCCCGACAGACATCGCTTCATGCACAGCCTGGCGTCACCGACGGTCTGACAGACGGTCGGGAACGGGCATGCGTCGCCCGAGAGACAGTTCATGGCGCACACGCCGTCCGTGCCAAGATCCTCGCCAACGCAGTTCCCCGAGTAGCACTCGCCGTCGTTGCGACAATTCATCCCGGCATCGCCCGGATCGATCCTGACACACGAACGCACGTTGGGCTGGAACTTGGTATCGCCCCACATGCAGCGCAGCCCCGCCTCTTCCCAGCAGTCGCTCTCGCTGAACGGGTCCTCGGGATTCAGCGGCTGACACTGCGGAACACACATGCCGGCAAGCGTGTTGTCGTCCTTCATGGACATGACGCAGACAGAGGACGTGCACTGCGTGAAGCCACAGTCCGCGGTGCAGAAACCGTACGTATCGACAGCCCTCTGGTCGCAAATCGCCTTGGTGATCGAGCAGTCCACGTCCGACAGGCAACGCCGCCCCGTCAAGGTGAAATCTGAACACTTTCCGACGTAGCTGACGTTGCACTTGCCCGATTTGCATTCGGTCTCGTTCAGGCACTGTTCGCCGATCTCCTTGCCGACGGTCCCCGAGCCGCAAACCATCACATTGGACGGGTCGATGGCGTTCTTCATCTGGATGCACTCCCTGGACAACGGCACGCCATCGGTGCAGTCGATGTCGTCTTCGGTGCATGGGCGCGTCTCGACGCAGTCCTCGCCGGTAATGCAAGTCTTCATGCAGACGCCACGCCCCTGCAGCCTGGTGCAGACCGTGCCGGCAGGACAGGGGTTCGCCGCATCGCACATCAGTTGGGCGCAGTAACCTCCGTCAAAGTTCGGCAGGCAGCCCATCCTGCCCAGACAATCCTCGTGGGCCTGGCACGATCCGCCCACATCATTCGCGTCACCGGCCTCCATGTAACAGACCGACTGGAATTTGCCTTCAGGGTCGGGAACCAGCTTGCATGAGTAACCGTTTCCAAGCGCGTCGGTCTGCTGGCGGCAGTCGGAATCGTCTTCGCAGGTAATCGTGCACAGCGCCGAGTTGCTGCCTGCGGCAAGGCCCATGCAGACGGAGCCCTCGGGACAGGTCACGTCCCCGTCGCACCCCGGCATCGCGCAGAATCCCTTGGGCCACGACAGGCACTTGCCAGCCGGCCAGGTCGCGCTGGAACACTCGGACGGCTTGTTGCAGGCCTTACCGATGTAGTCGCCGGGGTACTCGATCGGGTTGTTGGTGTCCACCTTCCCGCCATCATCCTTCAGGAGGTCATGGGAGACCGAGTCCGCCGCGTCGGGCCCGACGATGTCGGAAGCATCGTCCGCAACGCTGTCGACCGCAATGTCCGAAGTGATTATCACGTCCGGAACGACTTCGACGTCCGGATTGACCCGCTTGCAGTAATCGCCAACCCTGACAGTGCCTTCGGGGCAAATCTTGCCGCAACCGGACCCGACTGTCAGAATGAACGCAAACACCAGCATCGGAAGCGAACCCGCCGCAACCGGAACAACTCTTCTTTGTGTCATCGGCAAGCCACCAGCGCCTTGTAAACCCAACGTATCATATTCAATTATGGCGTCGAGGGCGATACCCGCCAAACCTGTCGAAAACCGTGGGGCAAAAACTTGGGCTGTCACGCGCGCCCGGGGTACTATCTTCGACTGGGTATCCTTTCTATCCGGGGATTGCCGGCGAGGCCAGCAAAAAGCGGCCCGCCATCGGGGACTTATGATTTTCGCGTGCAGAAACTGCGGGAAAAAATACCGCTTCGAACCCTCCACCTGCGGCGCCCATGGCGTGGAAATGACGTGTCATGAATGTGGTCAGGGACATATTCTCAGGAACAGCGACAACCCGGACGAGGCCGTCATCCAGGTAGGCATCCGTGGCAGCAAAGCGGTCGCCGCCGGCGAGGAAATCTCTACCATCACGGAAAGCAGCGCGCGTCGGATGACCGACACCAGCCAGAAGCGTCGGCCGATGTCCGACGGCTGGTGGGTGGCCGTCAACAAGGACAGGGTTGGCCCTCTGAACGAGGACCAGCTCATGCAGATGCTGACGGAAGGCAGGATCGACCGCGAGACGCCGGTCTGGCACGCACCGATGCTCCAGTGGGAACTGATGGGAACCATCCCGGACACCATGGAACTCCTGAAACGAGTCCCGGAAAGACCCAGGCTTCTCGAAGACACGGCTCCGCGCCGGATCAGGCAGGTGGACACCGGCTCAACCGGCGAACGCCATCTGCGACGCAACACGCCATCCGGGATGTCGTCGGGCGATCTGACCGCGGGGACGACACGGGAACCAGACGAAGAAAAACAGCCCGCCAGTAATGAAGGCGCTCCGGCATGGGTGCCCGCCGGCGGTCTTGAATCCCGCGATTCCGTGGCGGAATCTCGTCGTGAGTGGACCGAAGAGACCACCAAACCGGGCAAGAAACACGACGCCAGGCACTCCGCAAACCGACAGGGTTCCGAAACGAAGTCGACCGAGGGCCGCAGGTCCGGGCGCACGCTGCTTTTCGTCACCATAGCGTTCGCCGTCGTGGCTGTCGGCGCCGTCATAGCCGTAATAGTGCTTCTTAGTCAGCGCGATGCCGTTCAGACGACTCCGAAGTCGAGTCCAGCCGTGTCCGAAACCGCGCGAACCGCGTCCGTCCCGCAGGCCACGCCGACAACGCCGGAAATCGACCGGACCGCTGCCGCCGCGGTCCCTGCCGCGCAGTCGGCGAACGATGCGGCAGCACCAGCGGCCGGTGTCGCCGCCCACACTTCTTCACAAACGGCCGGAAGCGGTCTGCCGGCGGCTGCCGCCGGAAACGAACCGTCCAGGCCATGGCTGGCGCCGCCCGATGGCGCCGCGCCTCAGTCCGGCACCTCCCCCGCGGCTCAATCAGGCGTCGAAACGGCACGGGCAGGCGACTCGGACAACACCGCGGGCGCTGATCAGCCCCACGGGGTTGTCGAGCCCAGGGTTGGCGCCACGCTGGATCAGGCCGCGGTCAGCAGATTCCTGGCCGAACAGATCGGTCTTTTCCAGGACTGTCGAAAGAAGATGGCGGTGGACGTGCCCCGTCAGATCCCGATCTCGCTCAAGTTCACGATCTCGACATCCGGTGCCGTCAAGGATCTGGGGTTTGACACCATCGATATCATCGATGCCGACCTCAACCAATGCATAAAGACGACCTTCGAGTCGATCAAATTCCAGCCCCTGTCCAGGGAGATGACTTACACCGGCAATATCGTTCTTCCCCGGGTAAACTGAAACGCCACCTTGACCATAGCCACCCCGGGCGACGCGCTTTCTTCCAGCTTGTTTTCCCCTGCGCAAAGTCGTTCATGAGGCTCGCGCGCACCCGCCGGTATCAATATACCTTGTTAAAGTACCCGCCAATTCTGTAGAATGCGGCGCAGTTCTTTACTCACAGAGGCCCCGACGAACATGAAGAAATCCACCAGCATCACCCTGACCGCGACACTGCTTGCCGCCGCTTTTGTTGCCTGCGGCGGCGGTCTCGCCGGCGACAATCCTCAAATCGAGCTGGATCCGGCAGGAACCGACGTTCAGATGACGACGGTATACTCAGTCAAGGTGATCAATATCGGCGACGCGACCCTGAAAATTCCGTCGGCCCCTGTGCTCGCCGGCGGACTGTGTCAGGACGGCGTGACATCGGCATTCTCGCTTGAAGTTCAGGCCGGCGCCGAATTCCCGTACGAAATCGAGCCTGCCGATAACGTGCCGGAAGGTGGAAACGCCGCACTGGAACTGACGGTCAGGTTCAACGACCCGACCGATCTCTGCAGCAAGAACGCGACGGTCACGATACTCAGCAACGACGTCGATACCGAGGAACTGGTCATCAACATCACGAAGGCCGTGGTGGAACCGAATATCGCGGTCAATCCAAACCCGGTCGACATGGGCTTCGTGCCGCTCGGCCCGACCGCCTTCGAGGACACGATGTACATCCAGAACACCGGCCTCGCGCCCCTGGAAATCAGTCGCGTCGACGTGATCAAGATGGCGGACGGCTTCGCGTTCGTCTGGCCGTGTGAACGCAAGTCGGACGCGGCGGGTACCGAAGCCTGGGCGACCGACAAGGACGCCCGAATCCCGATCGCCTACGACCCGCCGCAATCCGGCATCAGGATTGACGACACGATCTGCGCGTCGCCGGTGGTCGTCGAACCGGCCAGTTCGGTCGGCATCCCGGTCTTCTACACCGCCATTTCCGAGACGCCCGCCAGGGCCATCTTCCTTCTTTACAGCAACGATCCGGACTACGACATATCCAGGGGCGAATCCTACGAGGCCACGCTCCAGGCGAACTACGGCGGTCCGTGTCTGCTGGTCACCCCGACTCCGATCGATTTCGGAACGGTCGTGGTCGGCAGCGGCACCGAGGAACGCAACGTCCAGATCTACAACTGCGGAGACGAGGAACTCTCGATCCACGGCCTCTACTTCTCGGAAGGCACCAGTTCGGAATTCACGATGGACATTTCCCCCGCCACCCAGGTATCCGAAAGCAATCCCCTCAAGGTGGCCGCCGGAATGACCACGTCGATCCTTGTGAAATACACTCCAACGGACGTCAACAAGGACCAGACCGGAAAGCTCATTCCGGATCAGGGATTCCTTGTGTTCGACAACAACAGCCCGCGCCAGTCGCTGCAGGTTCCGATCAACGGTCTGGGTGCCGAGGCCCAATGCGCGGTCTGCCAGTTCTCGATGTCAACGATCGCCGGGGCGCTCAACGACGGCGACACCATCAAACCCCAGGAAGAAATTCAGTTCATGAACCACAGCGTCGACCCGACTTTCGGCGGATCGATCGCCTCCTGCGACTGGACCGTCAAGCAGCCGGCGGACTCGGTGTCGGTCTTCGTGCCGACCGCGACCGTTTGCAGCGATACCACGTTCCAGCCGAATATCATCGGCGAGTACGAATTCTGCCTTGAGGTCTTCAACAAGGACGGCTGTTCCGACAAGTGCTGCCAGACGGTCAAGGTCGAGCCGCCCGAGGGTTGCCACATCGAACTGACCTGGAACACACCCGCCGACACCGACCAGGGTGACGAGTGCTACCTGGCCCGCGACTGCGGAGCCGACATGGACCTGCACGTCGCGCATCCGATGGCCAGCGGCGATTTCAAGGACACCGACGGCACGCCTTACGGGTACTTCGACCCCAATTTCGACTGCTACTGGTTCATAACCCAGCCGGTCTGGGACATGGACAACGCGTCCGACTGGGATCACCAGCCGAACCTGGATCGCGACGACACGGACGGCGCTGGACCGGAAAACTTCACCTACAAGAAGCCGGATCCGGACGTTTCGACCACACCGCCGAACTGCTACCGCGTCGGGGTTCACTACTTCGATGACCACCTGTTCGGAAAGTCCTACCCGACCATCAGGATCTTCGTGAACGACTCGGTGCCGGTCTATGAGAAGACCATCACGGAAGGCATGAACATGCTGGACATGTGGGATGTCGGCCGTCTCTGCTGTTCGAATGCCGAGGCACCCTTCGTGGAAAGAACGAACCAGGATGGTTCCGCGCACATCGCGACCGGTTACCCGGACGAGACTCTGTACTAGTAGTTTTTGGGGGCTCGGTTTTTCGACCCCGAGGTGAGAGATGAAAACGACACGTTACGCGGCATTCATATTCGCGACAATGACTGCGGTCATCGTCGCGTGCAGCGGTGGCAGCCAGGCTGACACCCCCCAGATCGACCTCGACCCGGCTGGCATCGACGTCCAGATGACCACCGTCTACAAGGTCAAGGTTATCAATTCCGGCGACGCGGACCTTGTCCTGACCACGGCTCCGGTGCTGGGCGGCGCGCTCTGTCCCGACAGCAACGCGACCGCGTTCTCGCTCGAGGTTCAGGCCGGAGCGGCCTTCCCGTATTCGATCGCCCCGACCGACTCGGTTGGCGAGGGTGAAAACGGATTCCTTGAACTGACCGTCAGGTTCAACGACCCGACCGATCTGTGCCCGAAGACCGCCACGCTGACTATCGCCAGCAACGACCTGGACAGCGATCCGCTGATCATCAACATCACCAAGGCCGTCATCGAACCGAACATCAGTGTCGATCCGAACCCGCTCGACCTCGGTTTCGTCGCCGTCGACGGCTCGACGATCCAGGACGTCATGTACATCCAGAACACCGGTCTGGCCGCGCTCGAAATCAACCGGGTGGATGCAATCAAACATTCCGACGGTTTCGGCTTCCAGTGGCCTTGTGAACGCAGGACGGACGCGACCGGCACCGAACAGTGGGTCGCCGACGCCGATGCGATCATCCCGATCACCTACGAAGACCCGGCGACCAGACTGACCATAGACGACACCATCTGCGCCGCGCCGGTCGTGATTCAGCCGATGGAGTCCCTCGAACTGCCCGTCTTCTACACGGCCATGACCGCCACCCCGGCCAAGGCAACGTTCCGCTTCTTCAGCAACGACCCCGATTTCGATACATCACTGGGCGAGGCTTACGAGGCATCCGTTCAAGCCAACATCGGTGGTCCCTGCCTGGTCGTGACGCCTGAGCTCGTTGACTTCGGATCGGTCGTTGTCGGAACCGGCGTCAAGGGAGTCGGGGTGACACTTTACAACTGTAGCCCGGACACGGACCTCGAGCTTTTCGACATCTACCGCGCCGAAGGCACCAGCGACGAGTTCTCGTTCGACCTGACGACGGTCGGGACTTTCGACCGGGACCATCCACTGGTCATTCCGCAGAAAGAGTCCAGGAACATCGTGGTCAAATACACGCCCGTGGACATCAACAAGGACAACACCGGCAAACTGATCCCCGATGAAGGATTCATGGTGATCGAGAACAACACGCCGCGTCAGGCGATGCAGGTGCCGTTAAAGGGTCTCGGTACCGAGGCGGAGTGCGCAGTCTGCCAGTTCACGATGGAGTCTCTCGGCGCGGAACTGCCTGACAACGCATCGATCAACCCGCAGGATCTGATCTCGTTCTCCAGCAGCAGCTACGATCCGACCCCGGGCGGCGGCATCGACAAGTACGAATGGACCGTGGATGGCCCGAAGGATTCGGTGTCGGTTTTCATGCCGACCTCGACCTTCAGGGATCCCAGTTTCGAGCCAAACGTCGTCGGAACCTACGAGTTCTGTCTCGAGGTCTTCAACAAGGACGGCTGCTCTGACAAGTGCTGCCAGACCGTCAACGTTGTTCCTCCTCAGGGTTGCCACATCGAACTCAGCTGGAACACACCCGCGGACAAGGATCAGACCGACGAATGCAGCATCAAGAACCCGGACTGCGGTTCCGACATGGATCTTCACCTGGTTCACCCGAACGCGACGGGCAAAACGCGCGACCCCGCGGATGGCAAGCCCTACGGTTACTTCGATCTGGACTGGGATTGCTACTGGATGGTGAAGAATCCCACCTGGGACGATGTAAACTGGGATGATCCTCTTCACCAGCCCAAACTGGACCGTGACGACACGAGCGGCGGCGGGCCGGAAAACTGGACATACACCATCCCGGACCCCGCCTTCTCCACGACTCCGCCGGACTGCTACCGGGTAGGCGTCCATTACTACGACGACCACGGCTGGGGCAAGTCGTATCCGACGATCCGAGTGTTCATAAACAGTTCGGAAGCGGTCTACGAGAAGACCCTGACCACCGGCATGTCCACGCTGGACATGTGGGATGTCGGCCGTGTATGCTGTTCCAATGTCGATACACCTTTCGTCGAACGCACGAATGGCGACGGGACTGCCCACGTCGTCCACAGCTACCAGGATGAGAGTATCCAGTGACCGATGCTGGCGACTTCATCCGCACGGGAACGGGAACAGATGAAACGTACATGCATCATCCTCACTTCGCTCCTGGCGACACTTGCCGCATGCTCGGATGGACCGGCCAGACTGCCTGACATCGCCATCGATTACGGATTCCTGCCCGATTATGGGCAGGTTGACACCGCCGTGCCCGACCAGGTGACGTCCGATCTCCATCCGGCCGACATCGGGCGTGATGCGCCCGTCGATTCCACGACCGTCCTCGACGTGGCCAGGGACACCGGTCCCTGCACGCTGGTCTGCCCGGCGACCTGGCTTTGCGGGCCGAAACCCTGTGGCGACGGCGAGTGCAAACCCGGCTGCAAGGCTCCCAAACCGATCTGCAACCTGGAAACCAGACAGTGCGAGCCCGAGGTGTGCGTGCCTGACTGCGCGGGCAAGGTCTGCGGATACGACGGTTGCGGCGGCAAGTGCGGCGACAACGACGGAAAATGCACTGGCGGCCTCTTCTGCAACTACACGTCCGGACAATGCGAGGACAATTGCTACCCGGACTGCGCCGGCAAGGCATGCGGACCGGACGGGTGCGGAAAGACGTGTCCACCCGGCTGCCAGAATGGCGTCGAATGCCACGCCGACGGTTACTGCCTGGCCGAAGGCAAATGCGAGGCATCCGCCACCGAGCTTATGTGCGCGGCAGGCGACAATTCGGTCAGTGGCGAGACCTCATGGAACATCGGAACATCAACATCGGCGCTGTTCAACTATTCTTCCGAATGCTCGCCGAACTACAACCCGGGTCGCGAAAAGGCGTTCCTCCTCAAGGTTCCCGCCGGCCCCGGCGGCCTGCTTGAAGTGGATTTCTCGCAGTCGCTGCCCGTACTTGCCTCATTCCTCAGCGTATTTCTGATCCAGGACAATGGCGACGGTTGCCTTGCGGCCAACTGCGTGGCTTCCGGCAGCAAGGACAGCAACCTGATCTACCAGGTTCCGGCCTCGGCCACGGAAACGACTTACTACCTCGTGGCAGACGCCAGCGTCGTCAATAACGGAACCTTCACGATCACGATCAAGAAATGTGGATGGAACGGCTTCGACGCTGATGCGGTCGAGGCTTCCGATCCGTAACGGCGCGCCGTTTCGCGTCAATTTCAGCCACAACCTTCCATATTTCGATGTAACGACCTATAGTTACAGAGTCACAAAAATCGCGGGGTGCGTCATGAGGATGTCATCTCTTCTGCTGGCAGCGCTTCTGGCGGGTGCGTCCGGCCTGGTAGCATGCCATGGCGCCCAGGTCGAAAGGAATGCCGGGCAGCCTGCTCCGGAGCCGGTGAAGGTCTCGGATCCGATGGCCGGTCTAAAGGCGCGGTTCGAGACGGCTTACTTCCAGATAGGCTGCCAGGCGAACCACGGTCGTGATCCGATCAACAGCATCGTGCCGATGCAGATGCCGGCACAGTACCTCGAAGCGATTCAGGGAACTGAAAGCGGCAAGCGCGACAAGGCGGAACGGACTGTCAGGGAGAACGGATTCGTCAGCATCCCGGAGTTCCTGAACATCATCATCAGGATGAAATCCGACGGCGAATACTGGCAGACGATTCAGGACCGCTACATCGACGAACTGATCAAGTGCGCTCAATGACCGCGCGCGCGACGGCGTCCGGCGTGAATCCGTACTTGACGGCGAGGACGTCGGCCGGCGCAGAACTGCCGAAGTGATCCAGCCCGATCGCGAAGCCGCGTCCACACAGGATGCCGGCCCAGGTGTCGGTGGCGCCGGCCTCGACGCACACTATCCGCCCGGAATCGCCCAGCACATCGGCGCGATACTGCGCGGACTGACGATTGAACAGCGAAAGCGACGGCATCGAAACCACGCGGACCCTGCGACCGGTCGCCTCGATCGCCGGCAGTGCCTCAAGGCAGAGCTGGAGTTCGGAACCGCTGGCGACAAGAACCACGTCCGGTCGGCCGTCCGCGCAATCACGGAACACGTAGCCACCCTGCCTGACGCATTCGGGACCGACACCGGCCGGCCGCGCAAACTTCGGAATGGCCTGTCGGGTTGTTGCCAGGGCCACCGGTCCGCGATCTCGTTCAAGAATGATTGACCAGCATCCAGCCATCTCGACCGGATCCGCCGGGCGAAGAACGGTGAAACCGGGAATCGCGCGCAGCATCGACAGCTGTTCCACCGGCTGGTGCGTCGGACCGTCCTCGCCGACGCGGAAACTGTCGTGCGAGAAGATGAATGTCGCGGGCAGACGCATCAGGGCCGCCATTCTGGCGGACGGCTTCAGATAGTCCGCGAAGATCAGGAAGGTCGCGCAGAACGGACGGAACGCGCCGTGCAGCACGATGCCGTTGCAGACCGCGGCCATCGAGTGTTCCCGGATGCCGAAATGCAGATTCGCGCCGGAAAAGTCGCGGGGTCGCACGTCGACGGCGTCCTTGATGGCCGTGTTGTTCGACGGCGCCAGGTCGGCGGATCCGCCAATAAGATTGGGCACACCCTTGAACGCCGCCTGAAGCGACGCCCCGAAGACCGCTCTGGTGGCCTTGCCGTCGGCCGACATCGCCGCGTCCAGGATCGAACGTATTACTTCGCCGGACACCTGTGAGTCGTCAAAACACGCGTCCCAGACGGCCGCCTTGTCGGGATTCGCCCGCCGGTAGTCCTTGAAGGCGTCTTCCCAGGCGCGATGAAGAGCGGCGCCGCGCAGGCCCATCCCGCGATAGAACTCCGCCACTTCCGCCGGGATATGGAACCGAGGTTCAACGGGCCAGCCGATTGCCTCTTTCGTGGCCCGGACTTCCTTCTCGCCGAGCGGCGCGCCGTGTGTTCCGGCGGATCCCTCCATCGTTGCCGCGCCCTTTCCAATACGGGTGCGACAGATGATCAGGTGGGGACGACCTGCGACGGAGGTGGCGGAGCCAAGCGCCTCGCGGATTTCACGGTGACAGTGTCCGTCAATCGTTTGCACGTCCCACCCGGCCGCCGTGAACCTGCCGGCCACGTCCTCGCCGAACGCCAGATCGGTGGAACCCTCGATCGTGATCCGGTTCGAGTCGTACAGGCAGACGAGGTTGTCCAGTCCGAGGTGTCCGGCCAGCGAGGCTGCCTCATAACTGATCCCCTCCATCATGTCGCCGTCGCCGGCGAGGACGAACACTCTGGCCCCGACCGGCCCGCCATCTTCCAGATTCACGCGCGCCGCAAGCATCTTCGACGCGAGAGCCATCCCGACGCCGTTGGCGAAGCCCTGCCCCAGAGGTCCGGTCGTGACCTCGACGCCCTTCAGCATCTCGTGTTCAGGATGGCCGGCCGCGCGGCTTCCCCACTGACGAAAATTTCTGATCTCGTCCAGGGTCAGGTCGTATCCCGTCAGGTGCATCAGCGAATACTGCAGCATCGATGCGTGCCCGATCGACATGATGAAGCGGTCCCGATCCTTCCAGTCCGGATCCGACGGATCGAACCGCAGGAACTCGGACCAGAGCACGAATGCCACGTCGGCCGCGCCCATGCACGCTCCCGGATGGCCCGATCTGGCGGCCTCAACCGCGTCCACCGACAACATCCTGAGAGTGTTCACGCACGTCTGCGCCAGCGCATCGTCAATCTGAACCGGTACGACCTTGTTCACGGGAAACATTATGAACTCCTTGAGTTACAGCGCACGACCTGAAGTCACCCCACCCGAACCAGATGATTGTCAATCAGGCGGGTGTATCCGAAGCGAACCGCCGTCACCAGAAGCACCTCGCCGCTCGAACCGATCTCGTCGATGTCGTCGAGTGTTGTCGGATCACATATATTGAAGTACTCGACGTCGCCTCCCCAGGCCACGATGGCGGCGACCGCGCTCTGAATCAGCCTGCGTGCGTCCCGCGCCCCGCCCAGAATATCCCTTTCGGCGGCATCCAGCGCGCGGTTGATGCTTAACGCCCCTGCCCTCTGCTGCGGGGTCAGATAGACGTTACGCGAAGACAGCGCCAGCCCGCCGTCTTCACGCACGATCGGGTGCCTCACAATCTTCACGTCCAGATTCAGGTCGCAGACCATCTGCTCGATTATCCTGACCTGCTGAAAGTCCTTCTGACCGAACACCGCCACATCAGGCATGCAGATGTTGAAAAGCTTCAAAACGACCTGCGCCACTCCGGCGAAGTGCCCGGTTCTGGTCAGACCGCAAAGGTGACCGGGAAGACGACTCAACTCGACCCCGGTCTGAAAACCTTCCGGATACATCTCCCTGGTGGACGGCGAAAACACCGCGTGCGCGCCGGCCTCCTTCAGTTTCTGCAGATCGCCGTCGAGATCCCTCGGGTACCGGTTGAAATCCTCGGTCGGACCGAACTGGGTCGGATTGACGAAGACGCTAGTAACGACGCGGTCACAGTGTTTCAACGCGAGATCGACCAGCGACAGATGGCCTTCGTGAAGCGCTCCCATGGTGGGAACCAGGCCTACCGTCAGCCCCTGAGCATGCCATTCGCGGGTCAGCGCCTTCATTGCGCCGACCTCGCTGATCACGGACCAGTTTTCAGACATTCGAACCCCCGTCGGTCGTGCCACCCGAATAGAGCGCCGACCCGCCGAAGCTGTGTTGCGGACCAGGGAAGTCGCCATCCCTGACCTCGGAACCGAAGGTATCCACAGCGGTCACGATCCGCTCGGCCAGATTTTCATATTTCTTAAGAAATCTGGGATTAAACCCCGGGTCCATCCCAAGCATGTCGTAGATCACAAGAACCTGACCATCGCAGTTGGCGGAGGCGCCAATCCCGATCGTTGGCACCGGAACCGAAGCCGTTATCCTGGCTGCCAGTTCAGCGGGCATTCCCTCCAACACGATGGAATATGCCCCGGCCGCAGCCACGGCTTTCGCGTCATTGACGATTGCGTCCGCCGCCGCCGAATCACGCCCCTGAATCTTGAACCCACCGAATTCATTGACTGACTGCGGCGTCAACCCGACATGACCCATGACCGGAATCCCGGCGGCGGTCATCCGCTCGACCGCTTCGGCCACCCGAACGCCGCCCTCCAGCTTCACCGCGTTGGCACGGCCTTCGGCAATGAGCCTTCCCGCGTTACGCAGCGCCTCGTCGGAATTCACCTGAAAAGTCATGAACGGCATGTCGGCAACGATGTGCATAGCATTGCCCGCGCCACGCCTGACACATCTCGTGTGATAGATGACGTCTTCCAGTGTGACTGCCAGGGTGTCCGACCTTCCCTGAATGACATTCCCCAGGGAGTCGCCGACCAGCAGCATGTCGACCGACGTACCGGCCATCAACCTGGCAAACGTAGCGTCGTAGCAGGTCACCACGACCAGCTTCTGCCTGCCTTTCATCGTCCTGATGGACGCCGCCGTCAAATTTCTCATGGACAATCCTGCTCTGCCCGGGTTCAGCCCCGAACCGTCGCGGGCATCCGAGTTTGCGGCAAGGTTACCCCACCGGGGGAATCCGGGCAATAGGGACGGGGGCGGGAACTGGGCCGGCCGTTCATTCACCTGTCCCTGCCGCTGCCACCGTCCCTGCCTCCGTCCCTGTCGTCCGCGTTGGCACGCTGATGGATCAGGGCAGTGACGTCGCGGGCGGTGTTGGTACAGGTTCCCTCCGGGTGCTTGCAGATGCGACTGACGGGGTCAGGGTCGGGGTCAGGGTCGGGGACAGGGACAGGGTCGGGGACAGGGACAGGGTCAGGGTCAGGGTCAGGGTCGGGGTCGGGGACAGGGACAGGGTCAGGATCAGGGTCAGGATTTGTACGGATTCCTGCGGCTCGTAGGGGCGAATGACAATTCGCCCTTCTGGTCAGGGACAGGGTCAGGGTCGGGGACAGGGACAGGGTCAGGATCAGGGTCAGGGTCGGGGACAGGGTCGGGGACAGGGACAGGATCAGGGTCGGGGACAGGGTCAGGGGCAGGATTTGTACGGATTCCTGCGGCTCGTAGGGGCGAATGACAATTCGCCCTTCAGGGGAGCGGGCCGCCGTGTTGTGCATGCCTGGATGGGTTCCGTCTCCCGTGAGGCCGTCATTTATTGCGTGATGGCCTGCGGCGCCCTTCGCCATCAAGGGCCTGGCGCTTCGCGCCGGCCGCCTTCGGCGGTCGCTTCGCGACCCTTGACGGCAGAACGCCGCAGGCCGTGGGGAGTGTTATCTGACGGCCTCACGGGAGGGGACACACCATGGATACAATCACCAACATACAAAACACGACGACGGACAGGCTGGGCCAGACCCACGGACTTCGCGCGGTCGCCATGGCCGAAGACCTCGCGATCAGAACCATCCGGGCCGTCCAGACCGTTCGGGGCCACCGCGACCTGGTCGACCAACTGACCCGCGCCATCGAATCCGTCGCCCTGAACCTCGCTGAAGGCTCCGGCCGG
>Ga0116141_10001779_pt1 | contig 18606 bp, 13 predicted proteins | sample AD_UKC097_MetaG_FD_89744 | JGI IMG/M metagenome (GOLD analysis project Ga0116141, IMG submission 89744) | Active sludge microbial communities of municipal wastewater-treating anaerobic digesters from USA - AD_UKC097_MetaG | ecosystem: Engineered > Bioreactor > Anaerobic > Digestate | place: USA...
CCACCAATGTATATCGGGCCATTGTCATAGGTCAGGCCGAGATCATAGGCTGAAGTGTTAATTGGACCAAATGGAAAAGCAGCAGCGCCTTCGCTCTTGTTTTCATTGGCCATGTAGACAGCACTTGCCTGGAAGCCGGAGAACGAGGGGGAAACATAAGCGATCGAATTCTTGTGGCGGCTATCGAATAGGGAAGTGGTGTCATTCGAACGGCCACTAAGGTTGTAGTCTGTCACGCTCGCAATGCTGCCTACGTTGATCAATGTTTTCTGCAAGTTTCCATATGCCAGCCTGCCACCCAGTTTACCGAGGATAGCGGTGTTGCTGCCGATGCCTTCGCCGGTGTTCACGTCCAGACGGGCACCCAGGGCGCGGGTCGGGGCGGTCAGCGTACCCAACAACACTTTACCGAAATTGCCAGACAGGCCAACAAAGCTGTCGCGGCCGGTACTCAGGCTGCCGCCGTTATCAAACTTGGCATCGGATTCAAATTGGAAAATGGCGGAGAGGCCATTGCCCAGATTTTCCGTGCCACGGAAACCGATGTGGGAGCCATTGGTGGACACACGGTTGAAGTTAGGGGTGTTGTTAGCATTGTCGCTGATGCGGATGACATCAAACGTTGCATCGGCTACGCCGTAGATGGTGACATTGGTTGCGTCTGCGAATGCAGCGCTGGAAAGGCTAGCAAGTGCTAACGCGATCAGTTTCTTTTGCATGGATGACTCCTTGAGTTAATAAAAGTAAAGATAAAAAAGCAACAACTAAGTACAACAAACTAAGTACAGCATAAATACAACAAATCTTAAAAAGCTTAAAAAACTAAAGTTCAAAATAACTGTTCAAAGCAACTTTAGGAACCAGGCCAGCAATGGCATCACGTGTTAACCACTGCTGGTGGCGGCTGACCGGTAAGGATTAATTACCGGAAAGGTGGAGGGATTATGCGAGGCAGTTGCGGCGACGGCAACCAAAATTTACAAATATTGGCGAAAAACGCCTTAATGTGTTGTGTTTTTGCAACAAACGAATTTTCCGGCCACGTTTCGGCCCGATTTGTCGCGCCTACGCATCACGCTCTGCCCCGTATAATTCTTCTTCCATGTTCCTCCCCCTGAGTCTTTATGAATGTCCTGTTTGAAGAGGATGGCGCGTTTCGCGCAGGTGTTGTGCTTGCCGACAATGTGAGTTCCCTGCAGGTGGCCCTGCCAACCGGTCGCCGTGTGAAGGTCAAGGCCACCCACGTGCTGTTGCGTTTTGAAGCCCCCGCTGCGGCTGCTTTGATGTCTGAGGCGGAAGCCTTGAGCGAGGAGATGGCGGTGGATTTTTTGTGGGAAGTCTGTGCTGCGGGGGAATTCGGCTTTGCTGATTTGGCGGCGGATTATTTTGGCGCGACTTCTGCCAGTGCTGTGCTGCCTGTACAAGCGACGGCGGTTTTACTGCGCTTGCACGCCGCGCCGATTTATTTTCACCGCAAGGGCCGTGGGCGCTTTGCCAAGGCGCCGCCGGAGATTTTGCAGGCAGCACTGGCCGGGCAGGAAAAAAAGCGCTTGCAGGCCGAGTCTGTTTTGCGCATGGCGGCTGGATTGGTTGCGGGCGAATTGCCTGAGGAATTTAAATCGCAACTGCCGCAACTCATTTACGCACCAGACCGCAACCGGCCGGAAGCCAAGGCCTTGGCACAAGCCGCGCTGGACAGCGGGCGCTCTGAGGCGGCTTTGCTTCTGGCTGCAGGCGCTGTGGGCACGACGCATGATTACCACCTGGGGCGGTTTTTGTATGACTGCTTTCGGGAGGGGACGGATTTTCCCGTTTTGGACAATGCGGCAGGAGCGGATAAATTTTCTGGCGTGCTATCTGGTTTACCACTGGACGACGTGCAGGCGTTCAGTATTGACGATGCGGCGACGACGGAAATTGACGATGCGTTTTCAGTCAAGCGCCAGGCGGATGGCAATTGGTGCATCGGCATCCATATTGCCGCGCCGGGGCTGGGTTTTGCGGTGGATTCCGCGTTAGGGCAGATTGCACGGCGGCGCTTATCCACGGTGTATATGCCGGGCAAGAAAATCACCATGCTGCCCGAGGCCGTGGTGGAAGAATTTACCCTCGCGGCTGGCCGCATTGCGCCTGCGGTTTCGCTTTATCTTGAGGTGGCGCCGGACTTGCGTTTGCTTGGCCAGCGCACGGTATTGAGCCGTATCACCATCGCCGACAATTTGCGCCATCATGATATTGAGCCTTTGTTCAATGCGGCAACGCTCAATGCGGTAAACGCGCCTGTCACCGATTTTGCTTATCGCGACGAGCTGGTGTTGTTGTGGGAATTCTCGCAAGTGTTAGCGGCGGGGCGCGGCGAACAGAACAAGCCGGATAGCAACCGCAAGGATTACAACTTTGCTGTGGATTGGGATGCGCAAGGTGTGGATGGCCCGGGCGTGGTGGGCATTAGCGAGCGCCCGCGCGGCAGCCCCCTGGATACCTTGGTGGCCGAGCTCATGATTTTTGCCAATGCCAGCTGGGGGGCTGCTTTGCGCGATGCGGGCATTCCGGCGCTGTATCGGGTGCAAACAGGTGGCAAGGTGCGCATGAGTACGGTGGCCGCGCCGCATGAAGGGCTGGGCGTGGATTGCTATGCCTGGTCGTCCTCGCCGTTGCGGCGCTATGCGGATTTGCTGAACCAGTGGCAGCTGATTGCCTGGCTTACAAACACGCCACCTCCGTTTGGCAAAAATGATGAACATGGCAAAAACGCGGCGCCGCAATCGACTGAACTCTTTGCCGCTTTGCGCGATTTTGAGCTGACTTACGCGGCGTATGCGGAGTTTCAGCGCCAGATGGAGCGTTACTGGTGCTTGCGTTATCTGCTGCAAACCGGCGCTACGACGCTGGATGCGGTGGTGATTAAAGAGTCATTGGTGCGCGTGGCGGATATGCCGCTGGTGTTGCGCGTGGCGTCATTGCCTGATTTAACGATCGCCCCGCGCGGTGCCCTGGTGCGCTTGCAGGTGGAAGGCATTGATTTATTGACGGCGGAGATACGCCTGCGCTTTGCAGAGGTGCTGGCCATGCCGGTTAGCCCCGTTGCGGCGATGAATTTAGCAGAAGCTGCAGAAGGGGAGGCTGCGACAGATGCAGATGCAGATGCAGCGGCAGACGCCAGCGGGGAAGTCATACCAGCGGCAGAAGCCCGTCCGGCAGATATGGCTGAGGATATAGCTGAGGACATAGCCGATTAAATTACGTGACGATTCCAGCCTTCCTGTGGCGCAATCTTATAAAACAGGCAGGTAGAATTTGCCGCCATATCTTTCATGCCAGCCCCCTTTGTCTATTGTGATTGACGCCCTTGCCCGACGAAAACAGCCGCCTGTGCTGGCGTGGGCTTTGGGTGCGTCGCTGGTTTTGCATGCGCTTTTGTTAACGGTGCACTTTACTGCGCCGGATTTGTTGCCCAAAGCGACAGAGCGTGCGCTGGATGTCATTTTGGTGAATAGTAAAAGTCGCCATAAGCCGCAAAAAGCACAGGCACGCGCTCAGACATCGCTTGATGGCGGCGGCACGTTGGTTGAGGATGTGCGGGCAAAAACACCTTTGCCGCCTTCATTGCAAACCAAGCCTGGTAATGATGTCATTCAGGCGCAGCAACGTGCTGCTGCTTTGGAGTCAGAGGTGCAACAGTTATTAACGCAAGTGGCGGGCAGGCGTAAAACGCCACCATCATTTGACGCTAAACAATCTGCGCTGCAAACTGATCCGGTGCTATCCGGTGTGGATTTGGCGAATCGTGCCTTGGCTGTGGCGCGCATTGAGGGTGAAATTGCCCAGCGGCTGGAAGCTTATAACCAGCGACCGCGTAAAAAATTTATCGGTGCGCGGGTGGAGGAATATCGTTTTGCGCAGTATGTGGAAGATTGGCGGCAGAAAGTGGAGCGCATTGGCAACCTGAATTACCCTTCAGCGGCGCGTGGCCGTTTGTATGGCAATCTGGTGCTCACGGCAGTGATTAAAAGCGATGGTTCGCTTGATCGAGTGGAGGTCAGCCGCTCATCAGGTCAACAAGTGCTGGATCAGGCGGCTGCACGGATTGTTAAATTAGCTGCGCCTTATGCTGCGTTTCCTGAAGCCATTCGTCGCGATACAGATGTGATCGAGATTACCCGCACCTGGACTTTTACCCGACAGAATGCATTGCATGGCGAATAATCAACCGCTGGATCGTTACGCTGTTTTTGGCAACCCGGTCGGGCATAGTTTGTCGCCGAAAATTCATGCCCTGTTTGCTGCACAGACAGGCCAGGCGATGCAGTATGAGTCTATTTGCGCTCCGTTGGACGGATTTGCCAGGGCTGTTCATGCCTTTCGCGCGGCAGGTGGCCAAGGCGCTAATGTGACGGTGCCGTTCAAGGTGGAGGCGCACGCGCTATCTGACGAGTTGACGCTTCGCGCTCAGGCAGCGGGGGCGGTGAATACGCTTGCTTTTAGTGCGACGGGCATTTTGGGAGATAACACCGATGGCGCAGGTCTGGTGCGCGATATTACGCATAATCTGGGCGTATCGCTGGCGGGCAAGCGCATTTTGGTTTTAGGTGCGGGCGGTGCGGCACGCGGGGTAATTTTGCCGCTGAAAGAAGCGGCGCCAGCAGACATTATGATTGCGAATCGAACGGCGGAAACAGCGCTTGCCTTAGCCCGCAGTTTTGGTGTGCATGGTGGCGGATTTGAGGTAATACAGGCGTGCGCCTTTGATATTGTTATCAATGCAACGTCTGCGGGGTTAACTGACGCCGTCCTGCCAGCGCCGACTTTTACGCCGGGCGCTTTGGCGTATGAGATGGTGTATGGCCGTGAGACGCAATTCATGCAGGCGGCGCGGGCTGCCGGGGCGGGCTTGCGCGTGGCGGATGGTCTGGGCATGCTGGTGGAACAAGCGGCTGAGGCATTTTTTGTTTGGCGCGGTGTGCGGCCGCAAACGCTGCCTGTGCTGGCAGGTTTAAGGCAGGCGATGCAGGGTTCTGGCAAGGACGGTGCATGAGATCCGCGCTGCATTGGTTAAAGCTTGCGTTGGTGTGGTTGATTGGGCTGCTTTTGGTGTGGCAGCTTTGGTATTTTGGCTGTGTTGTGTGGTGGAAATGGATGCCACCAGGAACAACCAGCTTCCAAAGCCAGCAGTTGTCGCAGTTACGCGCTAAAAATCCGGCGGCGAGCCTGAAGCGGCAGTGGGTGCCTTATGAAAAAATATCGGTGCATTTGAAGCGCGCTGTGGTGGCGGCGGAGGATGATAAATTCATCGACCACGAAGGGTTTGATTGGGAAGGGATGAAATACGCGATAGAGAAAAATCGGAAAAAAGGACGCGTCGTGGCGGGGGGCTCGACTATTACGCAGCAGCTCGCTAAAAACCTGTTGTTGTCGGGCAATAAATCAGTATTTCGCAAGGCGGAAGAGGCAGTGATCACGCTGTGGCTGGAGCTGCTGTGGGATAAGCGGCGGATTCTTGAGGTGTATCTGAATGAGGTGGAATGGGGTGAGGGGGTTTTTGGCGCGGAGGCTGCGGCGCAGCACTATTTTGGTGTTTCGGCCAATCAGTTAAGTGCGCCGCAGGCGGCCAGGTTAGCGGTGATGCTGCCTGCGCCACGCCGCTTTGGCAAGACACCTTATTCTGCATACATGAACCGGCGTACACAACGAATATTAGGACGGATGCATTATGCCGATGTACCGAAGTAGGGAAAAATATCAGGCAAATGTGTTGCTGGTTGTGCAGCTACAATGATGGCTGTGCATTTTTTGGCCGTTGCTTGCGCCATGTGATGCATACCTATGTGATGCATACCTGTTTGCACTCTTTGTTTTACACATTGCGACCATGACTTCACCGCCTGATTCTACTGTTACAGCAGAGACGCCTGATCTGCCCGATGATGCACAGCGCTTGGCTGAGGTGCAGGATAGTCTGCGCGAGGTGCAAACTTTGCTGGCGCAGCAAAAACGGGTGGAGAGTCTGGTGCACAGGCAGGATATGCCGCGCCAGGCTTTGATTGAAACCATGGTGCATAAGCAGCATTTGAATGCCCTGCGCGATAAGCTGGCTAATATGGCGCCAGCGAATGTGGCGCGTATTCTGGAAGCGCTGCCGCAGGACGAGAGCCTGCAGGTGTGGGACCTGGTGGCGCCTGATCGGGGCATGGAAATTCTGGATGAGCTGTCTGAGGCGGTGCGTGAAACCTTGGCGGCAACGCATGTGCCACGGCGCAAACCCATTATGCTCAACGCCTTTGAGTTGCATAACGGGCGCTTGCGGCAGATTCCGGTGGAAAGCCGGGCGGAGCTGGCCGCAACTCAGCCGATCTGGGTGGATGTGATCGCGCCTTCGGCCGAAGAGCGCGCTTGGGTGAAAGAGATTTTCGACCTCAAATTGCCCGATACCGACGATATTTCCGATCTGGAAGAGTCCGCGCGGTTTTATATCGCTGATAGCGGCGAAGTGCATTTGCATTCGGATTTTTTGCTGGACAAGGCGGACGAATCGCGCAATGTGCCGGTGGCGTTTGTGCTGCATCAGAACATTCTTTTTTCCGTGCGCGATGAAGAGTTGCCGGTGTTCCGCTTGCAGCGTTTGCGCGCGCGCATCCAGCCGGGCTATGTGTCGGATGGCAAAGATGTGTTGCTGGATTTGTATGCCGCTGATGTGGAGTATTCCGCCGATGCCTTGGAGGATGTGTATGCCGAGCTGGAAGCTGTGGGGCGCAAGGTGTTGAGCACCAACGTGACCGATGCGGAAGCCGCGTCGATTCTGGCTGACATTGCCAAGGAAGAGGATTTGAACGGGCGCATCCGGCGCAATGTGCTGGATACGCGTCGCGCTTTGTCATTCCTGATCCGCGGCCGCTTGCTCGCGCCCAATCAGCATGAGGATGCGCGGCAGATTTTGCGCGACATTGAATCGCTGGATGGTCACACGGCCTTCATTTTTAACAAGATCAATTTCCTGATGGATGCGGTGGTGGGCTTTATTAACATCAACCAGAACAAGATCATCAAGATTTTTTCAGTGGCCTCGGTCGCTTTGCTGCCGCCAACTTTGATCGCCAGCATTTATGGCATGAACTTTAAACATATGCCTGAACTGGATTGGTCTTATGGGTATTTATATTCCATCGCCCTGATGGTGATTTCCGTTGGTGTGCCATTTGCCGTGTTCCGCAAGAAGGGCTGGCTGCGCTAGTCAGTTGGCTCTCCCGGACGGCGTTGCTGGGCGATTTGCCGTAATAGCACCGTATCACGAGCGCCGACTTTTTATTTTTTAAGCATTGCGAAGGCTTGATCAGCGGCAGCGAGCGTTGCAGCAAGGTCGGCTGGCGTGTGCGCGGCGGAGACAAAGCCGGCTTCAAACGCGGAAGGTGCGAGATAAATGCCCAAATCCAGCATGGCGTGATAGAACGTATTGAACGCTGCGGCATCCATCGCCATGACTTCTGCATAAGTGGCTGGTGGCGTGGCGGCAAAATACAGGCCAAACATGCCGCCGATGGCTTGCGCTGAAAATGGTACGCCGTGATGCTGGGCTGCGGCGGTTAAGCCATCGGTCAGCGTGCGGGTTTTATCACTCAGCGCCGCGTAAAAGCCGGGTGCTTGCAGTTGCCGCAGCGTAGCCAGGCCTGCGGCAACCGAGAGTGGATTGCCTGAAAGCGTGCCTGCTTGATACACGGGGCCCAACGGGGCGATTTTTTCCATGATTTCGCGCCGCCCGCCAAATGCGCCCAGCGGCATGCCACCGCCGATGATCTTGCCAAAGGTGGATAAGTCGGGCGTGATGCCGTACAAGCCTTGGGCGGAACCAAGGCCGACGCGAAAGCCGGTCATCACTTCATCGAAAATCAGCAGCGCGCTATAACGTGTGCACAAGTCGCGCAAGGTGGTGAGGAATTCCAGACGGGGTGCGACCAGGTTCATGTTGCCAGCGACGGGTTCGACAATCACGCCTGCGATGCGGTCGCCTTCGTTGGCAAAAGCGTCATGCAGGCCTTCGGTATCGTTGTAATCGAGCACTAGGGTGTGGCGCGCCAAATCGGCCGGTACGCCAGCGGAGGATGGGTTGCCAAAGGTCAGCATGCCCGAACCGGCCTTGACCAGCAGGCTGTCGCTGTGGCCGTGGTAGCAGCCTTCAAATTTGATCAGCGTGTCACGCCCGGTGTGGCCGCGCGCCAGGCGAATCGCGCTCATGGTGGCTTCGGTGCCGGAGGACACCAGGCGCACCATGTCCATGCTGGGCACAAGGCGCGTGAGCAGTTCGGCAAGCTCGACTTCGCCCGCCGTGGGCGCGCCAAACGATAAGCCGTTGGCAGCGGCGGCTTGCACGGCTAACACGGTGGCCGGGTCGGCATGGCCGAGAATCAGCGGCCCCCAGGAGCCAACGTAGTCGATATAGCCGTTGCCATCGGCGTCCCAAACCTGGGCGCCTGCGCCGCGCGCGAAAAAGGGGGGGGTGCCGCCGACAGAGCGAAAGGCGCGCACAGGAGAATTCACGCCGCCGGGAATGGTGCGTTGGGCGCGGGCAAACAGACGCTCGTTTTCAGTCATGGCAGGTAGCGGGCTTTCTTGTAGGTTGGGTGGTGCTGGTGTTGGTATTCGTATCGGTCTTATCGGGTGGCGTTTTGTGTGTTCTGGGGTGCTTTCGCTGCGACAGAAGAAAACAAATCGCCAAAAATTTTGGCGCGCGTCTGGATGTCCATGACATCGAACAGATTGCTGGCTACGGCTAATAAGTCTGCGCCTGCAGCGATTACGGCGGGGGCATTTTCTGGCGTAATGCCGCCAATGGCTGCAATCGGCAGACCAAAGCGCTGTTTGGCTTCGGTGAGAATTTCTAATGGCGCGAGCACCGCATTGGGTTTGGTGGTTGAGGGATACATGGCGCCAAAGGCTAGATAATCTGCTTTGGCCTCGGCGGCTTCGGCAGCGCGGCCAAGGTCAGCATAACAGGACACGCCCAGAATGCGATTCGGCCCCAAGGCATTGCGGGCGGCGGCAAGTGAGCCGCCAGGGGCGTCATCGCGACCGATGTGCGCGCCGTCCGCACCGATTTCTATCGCTAACCAAACATCGTCGTTGATGATGAGTTTGGCACCAGCGGCATGGCAAATGCGCAGTAATTCAGCGGCTTGTGCGCGGCGTAGCGGTTTTGAGGCGGTTTTGTTGCGATATTGCACGAAAGGCGTGCCCCCTTTCAAGGCTGCCTGTACCAGCGCCGAGAGACGGGGTAGCAGGTAATCGTCAAGGGTAATGGCATATAGGCCGGAGAGTTTCATGGGTGAATGTTTTATGTGATGAGGTAATGAATACGCCGTGTGTAAATCAGTTGACGTGGTTTAGTTGTTTGGCTGGGGCATGATGGTATTTTCTGCATTCGTTTCGTTATCCGGGTCGCGTGACCAGAACAGGCGGTCGGGAATGAATTGTCCCATGCCCGGACGAAAGCCGGCAGCCAGCGTCTGCCAGGTGTATTCTTGTGCGTCATGGATGGCTTCGGCTAAGTCAATGCCATGCGCGAGATGCGCGGCAATGGCAGAAGCCAGCGTGCAACCTGATCCATGGTAACTGCCCGGCAGACGCGTCCAGCGGTCGGTGCGGACTATGCCGTGGCTGCCGTATAAGGTGTTCACTACTTGCTCAGTGTCCTCGTGCGTGCCGGTAATCAAGACATATTCGCAACCTGCATCAATGAGTTGATGGGCGCATTGGGCAAGATCAGGCTGGTTTGGCGCCGATTCATTTTCTGCAGCGTCTTCAGTTTCTTGGTCATCTTCTGGTGATTGAACCAAGCGACGAGCTTCTAGGCTATTAGGCGTCAAGACGCTGGTTTGAGGCAACAGCAAGGCCGTGATAGCTTCGATCATGTCATCGTCAGTGAATGCATCTCCCCGGCCGGAGGCGAGTACAGGGTCTAGCACCAAGGGAATGTCTGGGTAGTCTGCAAGAATTTCAGCAATGGCGGCAATGGTTTCTATGCTGCCCAGGAGGCCGATTTTGAAGGCGGCAATTGGCATATCTTCCAGGATGGCGCGTGCTTGATCGGCAACCCATTCCGCGGGGATGGGAAAAATGTCTTCTACACCAGCCGTATCTTGGACGGTAATGGCCGTCACTACCGTGACGGGGTGGCAGCCCAGGCTGGCCAAGGTAAGCATATCTGCCTGCAAACCGGCTCCACTGGTAGGGTCTGAGCCGGCAAAGGTCAAGACTATTGGGGGGGATTCGTTTTTTTGCGGGATGTTTTGCGGGATGTTATTAGGCATGGGGCATTCCTCATGGGCGTGGCGTTGGCCAAGTGATACCGTGTTGGTTAAAAGCGCTGCGAGGATGGGTTTGATACTTTAATTGCGGCCGCAAAGCCCCATAAACCTACCCAATGACAGCCGCCGCTTGAGTTAATATGGTTGTAATTTTAACCTAAGCATTTACTATGAATACCGAACGAACGTATCGCAAAATGTTGTGTTTAATCTGTGGCTATATTTATGATGAGGCAGAGGGCTGGCCTGAAGATGGGATTGCTCCGGGAACGCGTTGGGAAGATGTGCCTATTAACTGGACCTGCCCTGAGTGTAATGCACGCAAGGACGATTTTGAAATGGTGGAGATTTGATGTCTGCAATCAAGCTTTTAAGCGGATGCCCATTTTTACAGCGTAATCAATGCCCGATGCGGGCTTGTTGAAACGATGACTGAGTATTACTCTTGATGACGACAATGCAAACTATGCTCGCAGGTATTACCGTAATGGTGATTGATGATTCAATGACCATCCGAAAAAGTGCCGAAGCATTTTTGCAGCAAGAAGGTGCGGAAGTGGTGTTGGCGAATGATGGTTTTGATGCGCTTGCAAAAATCAATGATCATCGGCCAGCAATTATTTTTTGCGACATCATGATGCCCAGGCTGGATGGCTATCAGACGTGTTCTTTGATAAAAAAGAACGCAAAATTTTCGTCAACGCCTGTCATTATGTTGTCTTCTCGCGATGGCTTGTTCGACCGGGCGCGTGGTCATGCGGCCGGTTCAAATGAGTACTTGACCAAGCCATTTACAAAAGAGAGTTTGCTCCATGCCATTAATTTGCAAATAAGGGAGCGTGCATGAGCCGCGAAATTCGGCGGGTGCTGATTATTGATGACTCACCGACGGAGCGGTTTTTGTTGACGCAAATTCTGTTTGCCAATAATTTTGAAGTACTCGTTGCCGAGAATGGTGAAGATGGCGTAGCCAAGGCACGAGAGCTTCAGCCGGACTTGATCTTGATGGACGTGGTAATGCCCGGTATGAATGGCTTTCAGGCGACGCGGCAGTTATCACGCGATGCGGCAACAAAAAACATCCCGATTATTCTGTGTACAACCAAAAGTCAGCAGTCTGACAAAGTGTGGGGTCTGCGCCAAGGTGCTTTTGATTACATTACCAAACCTGTAGAGCGCACCTTGCTGCTCGCTAAAATTGCAGCGCTGGCTTCGGGGGGCTTTCAATGAGTAAGTTGGTTAATGAGGTTAATCCGGTCGTTCTGAGAGAGCCCGAAGTTGCGCAAGCCATGTGGCTCGACTTTGAGTCGGGTCTTGATGATTTACCCGGTGGAGGACGGTGGTTGGTGAGCTTGGCTGAATCCGGTGAAGTTTTGCCGCTGCCGACCATTACCCCTGTGCCTTTAATGCAGCCCTGGTTTGTGGGTGTCGCAAATGTTAGAGGTGTGCTGTTCGGTATTGTTGATTTTTCTGTTTGGCGGGGTGGGGCGCCCACGCCACGAACCGCTCAATCGCGGTTGCTGTTGATTGGCGCGCATTGTGCGCTGTTGGTGCAACGCACATGGGGTTTGCAGACGGGTAGTGCTTTGCAAATGCTGGTAAATACAGATGCCAATAGAGACCCCTGGTATGGCGCCCGGATGAAAAATGCCAGTAGTCAGGGCGAATGGGCTCGCTTGGACTGCGCCGCGTTACTGGCCTCACCTGCGTTTTTAAAGATTTCGATATGACCCTCTTTGCGATTGTTAAGTTAATAATTAAGTTGATTCAATGTGAATAATCCACTTCGCATCAATCCGTTACGTAAACCTCAAATTGTTCAAAAAGCTTCGATGCTTCGAAAGGTGCTGGGTGGCTTGGCACTTGATACACAATTTCGCGTACTGGGTATTTTGTTTGTTGTCTGTGTTTTGCTCACCACGGCATTGGTGTATGTCTATAGCCATAATCGGTCACGTAGTGCGGCGTATGCAACTGCTGCTGGCCATTTGCGGTTGTTGGTGCAAAAAATTCCACAAAGTGCCCAGGCGGCATTGCGCGGGAAAGCTCATGGCTTTGAAGAGCTGGCAGTTACCCAGAATGATTTACAGGTTACGCTGAATAATTTAACGCAAGGTGGTGAAATTGCGGGGGTATTTGTACCTCCAACAGGTGACAAAGTCACATTGGCATTGCGCCGTGTGCAGCAGGGATGGAGTTTTTTTGACGCACAAATTGATGTTCTTTTGGCGCAGCAAACCGCAATGCAGATTATGGGTGAGTTAGTAGCTGATGCCATTGTCTTGGGGCCGACAATGGTGGAAGATGCAGAGGCTATTGGCGGTCAGCTACCTGAATTAACGGGGAATATTTTGTACTCTCTGGCGCGGTGGCCGCAAATTTCGAATCCTCAGGACAATGCTTTTCGTTTATTGCGCGCGGAAACAAGTTTGGCGCACCAGCTGGCGGTAAAAAATGAGGTGTTGCATCAAAATTTCGCCGTGTTGCTAGGCAAGCTGGATAGTTTATCCAAGGATGAGGAAGCGCTTCATCAGGCACGTCTTGCTGCCACCAATGTAATTCAGATAGATGGATTAGCGTTAGCTGTCGATGCGTTAATGGCTGACTATAGGCAGGCGTTCACGACACCGCCAGTACTCTTGCTGGTCGCTGCGGCACTGGGCACGTTAACGCTACTCACTTTGATGTTGATGGTTAAGCTCTACCAGCGTGATAGCGTGCGTCGGCGTCTTGAGTCTGAGCGGAAAAGTCGAATAGCTGAAGCTGAGCAAGAGGCAACACAAAATGCTATTTTGCGATTGCTGAATGAAATGAGCGATTTAGCTGATGGTGACTTGACTGTGCGTACAACTGTGAATGAGGACATCACGGGCGCTATTGCCGACTCAGTGAATTATGCGATCGAAGAGTTAGCTGTTTTAGTTCGACGATTGAATGAGGCATCTGAGCGCGTGACGCGAACCACTGGAGATGCGCAAAAAAATTCGCATGAGCTTTTAGTTGCGACGCATGCACAGGCAAACGAGATTCGTGCGGCGAGTTCAGTGGTGCTTGAAACAGTGCAATCAATGGAGGGCGTTTTGCTCTCGGCGCAGACTTCTGCTGATGTTGCTCGTGCTTCTGTCTCCGCTGCAAAAAAGGGTGCCCAGGCCGTTGCTGCTTCAATTGTGGGCATGAACAGCATACGAGGACAAATTCAGGAGACAGCGAAGCGTATCAAGCGGTTGGGCGAATCTTCACAAGAAATTAGCGAAATTGTCGAGTTGATCTCAGACATTACTGAGCAGACCAATGTGCTGGCGTTGAACGCGTCTATTCAGGCTGCCTCAGCGGGTGAGGCGGGGCGGGGATTTTCTGTAGTTGCAGAAGAGGTGCAACGATTGGCTGAGCGATCAGGAGAGGCGACTCGGCAAATTGCACTTTTGGTCAAAACCATTCAGGCTGATACACATGATGCAGTCTCAGCGATGGAGTACTCCACGCAATGTGTTGTTTCTGGAGCAAAGCTCTCTGATGCGGCGGGACAATCATTAACAGAAATTTCTGCTGTGTCGCAAGACTTGGCTCGACGAGTCGAAGTGATTGCAGATGCTACAAAAATACAAGCGCATAGCGCAACACAAGTCGCAACATCAATGCAGCATATTCTAGCAATTACAGATCAAACGACTGCACGCACAAGGCAGACAGCTTCGGCTGTTGCTGATTTAGCGCAATTGGCTGTCGAGTTAAAAGGCTCTGTCGCTGGATTTAAAGTATAGGTAACGACTATGGCCAATGAAATAGATATCGGACCGCTTTCCTGGGTAAAAGAAGAAATTGACCTGGCGTTAGCGCTTGCCGTCAATGAGCTCGAAAAGTATGCCACTACGGCTGAGTCTGCTTCCATACAGCGTGCCTATGCAAGCGTGCACCAGGTGCATGGTGCATTAGCGATTGTTGGATTGGATGGAATAGCAGAACTTTCCCTTGTCATTGAGGAAGCCTTATTAGCTGTTGCGGAAGAAAGAATAGCTAATACCGAAAATACGTTGCAAGTAATTCAAGAGGGTGTATCGGCATTGCGTCAGTATTTGGATGATTTAATGGAGGGTGCTGCACACCAATCGCTGAAATTATTTCCTCACTACCGGGCAGTCCTTATGGTGCAAGGCTTGCCTGAGCCGGAGTCCTATACATTATTTTTTCCGGATTTAACCCAACGCCCTCCTCGTCGTGAGCGGGACCCTGTTCCTTTGCAAGGCGAAGCGTTGTTATCCCGCTTGCGCGCTGCCCGCCTGGGGTTTGAGCGTGGTTTGTTAAAGTGGATCAAGGGTGATGCAAAAGGGATCAGCGAAATGAAAGCGTCGCTGACGATGATAGAGCTCACTCAGACAACGCCTGCTAGCCGAGCTATTTGGTGGGTCTCGTTAGGTGTTTTGGATGCATTAGGTGCTGAAGGCTTGTCTGATGCGGCCCAGGTGAAGCGGTTTTTGTTACGTTTGGCTTCCCATATTAAAAAACATGTTGATGGTTTTATTGATGTGCCAACGACGCTTTTGCGCGAGGCGCTTTATCTAGCAGCGATTGCTACTCAGGGACATGCTGCTTTGGCCGTTGTGCGGGCGGCTTATCGGTTGGAGAGCCTTATTCCTGCTGTACCTGTCACGGCCGGCCGACAGGGGCAGCATATGCACCAGTTGCAACTGCTGGTGACCGCTGCGCAGCAACATTGGCTGGCTTTATGTGAGGGTACGATTGCTGCGCTGGTTCCATTCCATGAGAATGTTACTTGGCTTGCCAACGAAGCAGTGGCAACGCATGAGTTTTCTTATGTGCAATTAACCAAAGCGATTCGCGAGCAGGCTGATTTGCTGCGGCGAAATCCTATGCGACATTCGGAAGCACTAGGAACGGAGATGGCGAGTGCGCTGCAACTGGCTGCTTCGGCGTTGGATCACTTTGATTTACTGGGTAGTGCTTTTGCTCAGCAGGTTGAAGATACGATTGCGCGGCTGATCATGGCGGCTTCAGGTGGTGTTCCTCCTGCGACTGATGCGCCTTCGAGTGATGCCATTCTCCAGCGTCCCCCAGGTCGTGCATTGCTGGCATCCGTTGCTGATGATATACAGCGGCATTTGGGCATGGTCGAGCAAGTGCTTGATCGCTTTTTTCGGGCGCCAGGGCAAAAAAAGGTATTGGCTGATGTGCACCCACCCCTTCGGCTGGTCCATGATGCGTTGACCGCATTGGGTGAGGCGCGTGCCATTGCTGTGCTTGATGAATGTACAGCAGCGGTGATGCAGTTTGCTGAGCCGGATTTTGTCCCGCAACGAGCGGATTTTGATCAGGTTGCGCAAAAGTTGTTGTCGATTGGTTTTTTTGTTTCTCAATTGGCTGTCGGGCCAGCAAATCCGGACCACTTTTTTGGCGCAGATAGGGATCAAGATGAAATGCCGTCTGATCGCTTCCTGTCGGCTGCCCCAGTTGATTTGTCGGCAGAAGCGGCGGATGCCCTCGATGCAGATTTGCGAGCTATCTTTTTAGAAGAGGCACAGGATATTCTGGCGTCATTGTTGACCTGCCTGCCAAAGTTGCACGTGACACCTGAGGATGATGAAAGCCTGGTGATCGTGCGCCGTGGTTTTCATACACTCAAAGGCAGTGGACGCATGGTTGGCTTGCACGACTTGGGCGAAATAGCCTGGGTCGTCGAGCAAGTGCTGAATCATTGGTTGGAGAATAAGCTAGCCGCTACACCTGCTTTGCTGTCCATGCTGGATGATGCTGTTCACTTGTTGCAGCAGTGGATTGATCATGCCGGTGGACACGCGCTTGACCAGCACGTTGTAGAGGCGATTTTGCAGCAATGCATGGCGCTGGGCGGCGTATTGGCAGCGCCGACTTTTATGGCGTCAGGTGGCAGAGCAGATGCGCCGCATGAGCTTGCTGTTACGGTTGCAAGTCCCGATGTGGCGGCTGTCAATATGCCCCTTGTAAAGCCTCCTGCAGTTCTGGGTGAACAGCCTGGTTCAGCAGATGTTTCAGCTAAAGAGACTGCGGTGCGTGTGGCAAGTGAGTCGGCTGAGGTGCTGGCCTTTCCTGAACCGGCGCCTATTCGGGTGGGTGAGGCAGACTTTTCGCCTGCACTGTACAACATGTATCTGGAAGAAGCGCGCGGTTATGTGGCGACATTGCAAGCACAGTTAGGGCAAGAGACGGTGCCGCAGCCACTGGTGATTCGTGCAGTGCATACATTGGCAAGCATTTCAGCTGCAACAGGTTTTTCAGCAATTCACCATTTGGCTCACGCACTCGAGAGCGTGCTCATCCGGTTTGAGCAGATGGCTGCGGTGCCAAGTGAGACGCAACGATTTGTATTTGCGCGCTGCGCGGGTGCCTTGGAAGGCATGCTAGGCGCAGTGGCTGCACGGCGTATGCCCAATGAAGAAAACGCGCTGGCTGCAACACTCACGGCAATGACGCCGACGTTATTTGCTGAGCTTGCCAAAGCGGCCGATCAGTTGCCATCGCATGCAGATAGTGGTGGTGCAAGTTTGCCAGACGATGAAGATATTGAGCATAACGACGATGCCGTCGATAGTCATGTGCTCTCTATTTTTATGGATGAAAGCGCAGATTTGTTGCGCGACATCGGAAAGCTGCTGCGTGCATGGCGTGCATCACCCAATGATGTTTCAGTGACAGAAGCGCTTGCAAGATCGTTGCATACATTCAAAGGTAGTGCGCGCATGGTGGGTGCTATTGAGTGCAGTGATGTATTGCACGCGATGGAAACCCGCTTGGAGGATGCACGCGCTAGCCAGTATTCAGGCCAGCCAGGCAGTACACAGATATCGCCAGCGCTAATTACCGAGATGGAAAGTACCTTGGATAAAGCGGCGAATCTGGTGGATCAGTTGCGCTATTCAGATAATAAGTTAATGCCTGCTCGGGTTAGCCAATCCAATGAAACGACAGAGTCAATACAGCAGCCTTTTTCTGACGAGCCAAGCTTGCTATCAGAGAATGCTAGTAATCATCAGGTAATTGTCCGTGTACGTGCTGACTTGATTGACCAATGGGTTAATGATGCCGGTGAAATGTCGATTTCGCGAACCCGTATTGAGAGTGAGTTGCGTGAAATAAAGGGTGTATTAACCGACCTTACCGACAGTGTGGCGCGGCTGCGCAGCCAGTTGCGTGAAGTGGAAATTCAGGCTGAAACGCAATTACAGTCGCAAGAAGCATTAGCCGTAGATCGTGCGGCGCAGTTTGATCCGTTGGAGTTTGACCGATTCACCCGCTTTCAGGAGGTCACGCGCATGATGGCCGAAAGCGTAAATGATGTCGCAACGGTACAACATAACTTACTGCTTAATTTAGATCACGCCAATGCCGCATTGATGGCCCAGGCAAGGTTAAATCGAGATCTCTCACAGCATTTAATGCGCGCCCGCATGATGCCTTTTGAAAGCTTGACGGAACGGCTCTATCGTGTCGTTCGACAGGCTGCCAAAGATGCAGATAGGCAGGTAGTCTTGCATGTTCACAATGGCGAGATCGAAATGGATCGGTCGACGCTGGAAAAAATGGCCGGGCCGATAGAGCACTTGCTGCGCAATAGCATCGCACATGGCATTGAGGACGCAGCGCAGCGGCTTGCCATAGGCAAGCCAGAAACAGGGCAGCTTGATCTTTCATTGAAGCAAGAGGCTAACGATATTGTGATTAGTCTGGCTGATGATGGTGCGGGTCTGGACTATTCACGCATTCGACAACAAGCGGTTGAACAAGGCTTATTGTCACCCGAAGCCGCTGCGATGGCGGATGAAGAAAAGTTATCCGCCCTGATTTTTCATCCTGGATTTTCTACGGCCAATGCAGTGACCTCTCTTTCAGGCCGTGGTGTTGGTTTAGGTGTTGTTAAAAACGAGACCATGGCCTTAGGTGGCCGCATTGAAGTACACAGCAAACCGCAGGCAGGTACGACATTTTTATTGTCTATGCCGCAGACCATGGCGATAGCCCAAGTCGTGCTGGTTCGGGTAGGTGACAGGCATTACGCGATTCCATCTGCCATGGTTGCTCAGGTGAATGAGTTAAAGCCGGATGAAATCATCAGAATTCGTGCAGCAAAGGTCATGACATGGCAGGGTGCTGACTATCCATGGCAGTATTTGCCTTCTCTTTTGGGGGAACATCATGCTATTCCTGCCGCCGCACCGCGGACTTGGGTGTTGAATATTGACAGCGGCAGCGGTCGTTTGGCCCTCGAAATTGATGCATTAGCGGGCAATCAGGAAATCGTCATTAAACCGATTGGGCCGCA
>Ga0116141_10001780_pt1 | contig 18605 bp, 10 predicted proteins | sample AD_UKC097_MetaG_FD_89744 | JGI IMG/M metagenome (GOLD analysis project Ga0116141, IMG submission 89744) | Active sludge microbial communities of municipal wastewater-treating anaerobic digesters from USA - AD_UKC097_MetaG | ecosystem: Engineered > Bioreactor > Anaerobic > Digestate | place: USA...
CCGGAGTGGCGGGGCGACGTCGCACGGCTCGGCGTTCGCGCCGCTGCCGCAGCCGCGACCAGAATCCGGGAAATCGCCGGTTACTCGTCGCGCGTTGACAGCAAAGGCCTCCCCGAGATCCTCGACCGGCCCTGGAAGATCGACGTCGGCAGTGACGTCCGAAACGGATTCGTGACCGTCCCCGGCACTGCCTTGCGCTCACGCTGCACGGTGCCACCCCGGGGCGGCGAGCTGCGGCTCTCCTTCGCCCACCTGGAGCGCAGCCGGATGCCGGTGCGTTACAGCGTGGCGGTCACCCACCACGGTCGGCGCGAGCAAGTTTTCAGCCGCACCCTCCATCCCGACGAGACGCCGACGACAGCCTGGACCCCGGTCCAGGTTGACCTCGCACCGTGGGCAGGGGAAGACGTCGAGCTGACCCTCGAGACAAGCACCGAATCTGCCGGCCAAGAGCTCCTCGGGCTCCCGGCTTGGGCGAACCCGGAGATCATCGCGACGGCGACCCGGCGGCCCCGGACCAACGTCGTGCTTATCTCCATCGACACCCTGCGCGCCGATCGGATGTCGCTGTACGGCCACGATCGGCCGACGACGCCGAACCTCGCAGCCTGGGCGAGCCGGCGCGGGACGGTGTTCCGAAACGTCGTCGCCGCAGCCCCTTGGACGCTGCCATCGCACACCTCGATGCTGAGCGGCGTCGGTGCGCTCCGGCACGGCGTCAACTACTCGAGCCCGGCGCCGGGATCTCTCAAGCTGCTGTCCGAGTATCTGCGAGAGGCTGGATACGCGACTCTTGCGGTGACCGGTGGAGGCTGGGTCCACCCGGCGTATCACCTCGGCCAGGGTTTCGACCGCTTCCGGTACTGGTCCGGGACTGACCCCGACACCGGAGCTCCGATCAACGGCGCCGATCACGAGCTCAGCGTCATCCTGGAGTCGGCGACGGCGTTGCTGAGGGAGCATGCCCACGAGCCGTTCTTCTTGTTTCTGCACACCTACGACATCCACTATCGAGCACGGCGCCGCGAGCCTTTCTTCACGCAGTTCAGCGATCTCGACTTCACCGGCAGAATGTTCTGGCGGACGGCGGCATCGACAGCCGAGAACGGCTACAAGCGGGCCAAGTACCGCGTCCTACGGACGGCCGATGGAGAGATCCCCCTCCCGCAGTCCCTGTCCGCGCTACCCGCCGATATCTACGACAGCCGGATTGCCTACCTCGACAGCCAGCTCCCCGTGCTGTTCGACGAGCTGGATGCCCTCGGTCTGAGTGACCGCACTCTCGTGATCTTCACCTCGGATCACGGGGAGCTGCTCGGCGAGCACGGTGTCTACGGCCATGTCTACCTCCACGACGAGAACCTGATGATTCCTCTCATCGTCGGCCTGCCGGGGGGCTCCCGAGGGCACCCCATCATCGACGCTCAGGTGCGGTCGATCGATATTGTGCCGACGGTGCTGGACCTGCTCGGGATCCAGTCGGAGCCCGAGGTCGAGGGCGATTCCCTGGCCGCCCTGATGCGCCGCGGCCAGGAGGACCGCCGTCGCCCCGCAGCGAGCTACGTCCCATCGAGCAACTACGGAATGTCGCTGCGCATCGGCAATCGTGCCAAGCTGATCCTCAACAACGCCGCGTGGGCGCCGGTCGCGGGAGACACCGAGTACTACCGAATTGACCTCGATCCAACGGAATCGCAGAACCTCTCCGATGCCCCGGAGCTCTCGACTCTGCGCCGGGAGCTGGCCCATGCGTACAGCGAGGCGACGCCCGGCGTCCGCCTGGAGCTCGACAACCCGAGCAGCGACGAATTCGCGCTGACGATCCGCAACGTGGTCGAACAGAACAACCTGAAGGCCGTGGACCTCGTCCGCGACCGCGTTCACTGGCGGGGTGGCGGCAAGGCCGAGATAACGGTACCCTCCGGGGCGGCCTTCACGCTGATTCTCGAGAACGCCCACACGACCAGCCTGCCGCTGGAGATCACAGCCGGCGGTGACGATCCCTCGGACGAACGACGGCGGGCGGTCGTGGATCTCACGCGCGATGTGCAGGCACGGCTGACCCTCGAATGGACCGGCACCGAGTGGCTCCGCTCCGAGGGCGGCATCGATCAACGGCTCCCAAGCATCTCGCTGCGGTGGGCGGGCACGAAGTTCCTGGAGCCGAGCGCGGAGGCAGCCGTGGGGGACGAGCTCAGGGCCCGACTCCGGGCCCTCGGCTACACGGAGTAGGCGTGACAAACTCCGCAGAGAGCACATCCCGGGGAGCGAACCGCAATCCAACGTCGGTCGTGACGGCCGCGCCACAACGGCGCAGGGGTATCGCGCATTGAACCGTGCGGCAGATTGGGGTCGTGGCAGAATTCGATGACGAGACTCCAGAAAGCACGAGAAGAGAACGTTCGGGCCGAGCTGGGTCGGCCGCGGACGCAACATGCCTATCATGACGCGCGGATCGAACGTTCACCTTCGAACCCGGCTACCACGGCGAGTGGCGTCGCGCCAGCCAGCCCTCGGCCAGCTCTCACCCGTCAACTTCGAAAGGTCGCCCCTCCTCCAACCGGCCGGCGAAAGCGTCAACCTGTCCCCCAACCGGGGTAACTCCAGAGAAAGTCCGGCTCCACCGCGCGCCGCAGCAGTTCCGATGCCAATCGCAACCTCTTGAACCCCATCAGTGGCCTCCCGGCGAGCCATCATGGACGCTCCGGGGAAGGAAACGGGGGGTTGCCGGGGCGCCGGCCGAGGACCGGCGCCCCGGCATGGCTCCTACGGGATGTTGACGTAGGCGCCGATCTCGTCAACCACGGGGTAGAGGAAATCATCCGGCTCGAAGTCGGTGATCCAGGGATCCGGGTCATAGGGGTCGAGGCAGATCATCTCCATGACGCCCTCCTCTCCGCAATCCGGATCCTCGGGGTCGCACTCGGGGTCGCACCGCAGGGGGCCCGTGTCAGTGGCGTTGAACCACATCACCTGCGAGGCGCCGGCGTTGGCCAGGCAGACGTAGGCGTCACGCAGATGGACCGCCTGCTGCTCGCCCGTCCACTCGTTCCAGGCCGGCAGACCAACCGCCGTCACCGCCAGCGGCGTCGAGGTGAAACCGTTGCTGTCGAGCAGGTGGCGGGTGTACTCGACGGCGTAGCGGTTCTGGTAGCTCTCGCGGTGGAAGGTGTGGACCGCGAAGCCGTCGAAGTAACCGTCGGCCAGCACCGGGTCGGCGATGGCGTGGAACCGCTCCCTACGGTCGGGATTGTCCGGGTGGAAGCAGGTGTTGGGGGCCCACACGGTCATCGGCCCCATGGTCACCTCGAGGTCCTTGATCTCCTCGTAGGCGGCGTTGAGGAGATCGACGTACTCGTCGGGGCTGCCGTTGAAGTTGTAGTCCGGCTCCTGCCACACCTCCCAGTTGTGGACGTCGTAGGAAGTGCCAGGGCCGTAGCGCCCGACCGCCTCGCGCACGAAGGTCCGCCAGTCGACGTCGTTCCCCGGGTAGCGCCAGCATTCATTTCCCACCGCGCCGCACTCGACCTCGGGATCCACCGCCCAGGCAGGGGTGTGGGAGAGGGTGATCCAGGGCTCGATGCCCACGGCGGTGAAGTTGCCCAGGAAGTTGTCGTAGAAGCTCCAGTCGAAGTCGCCACCGCCGCCCGGTTCCGGCATGACCGGCTGGACGACATTCCACCGGAGCGTGCGCCGCAGGTAATGGACTTGGGCGTCGTCGAGCAGGTCAGCGATCACGTCGATCGGGCCGCCGCCCGGGAAGCCCTTGTGGTTCTCGATGATCCCGAAGAAGTCGGGGGCAACCGAGCCGGCGAGCGCCTGGTCGTCGAGCGAGCAGACGGGTGTCCCCGCGGGGTGGCTCGTCGCCACCACCGTGGCCAGTGGGGTCGGGACCCAGTTTTGGCAGTTGTCCGCCTCGTGGAGGGTGAAGGTCTTGGCGACGGTGCCCACGTGGAAGCCGACGATCTGGTGGCTGCCGTAAACGTTGGCGTTTTGGCAGGTGAGCTTGGTGCCGTTCACGGCGACCACCACTTTGGGGTATGAGAGATTGAGGCTGTCCCATTCGATGAGCGGCTTGCAGCCGGGCTCGCCGTCCGGGATCACGCAGGGGTTGGGCGTTGCCCAGATCCGGCCCTGGGGCTCATTGTTGCGGACCAGCTCCTCGTCGAGCAGGATCTTCACGAAGGGGAAGTCGCTGCAATCCGAGGTGGCCCAGAGGGAAAAGAGCTTGCCCGCCTTCTTGACGTGGATGCCCGCCAGCTGGTGGCTCCCCAAGGTGTTTCCGTTGCCGCACACGACCCTGACGTCACCCAGCCGCACCTGGACTTTTGGGGTGTCCGTCCGCAGGCCCGAGGTGTACCACTGCAGGAGCGGAGTGCAGTAGTCCTGGCCCGGGAGGTTGGTGCAGGGGTTGGGGATGGCCTGGAGATCGCCGCTGGGCTCGGCACCGGCGGGGAAGGCGAGCAGCGTCGCCTGGACCGCGACCAGGCAGGCGGCTCGCCTCCAGGTTCGGCCCCCAGGGGAGTGAGCGGGGTCGTGCGTTTGGGATCGTCGGGCTCGCATCATTCTGGTCCTCCTCTTCCGGTTAGTGCCAGGCCGCCGGGTCCGGAGGCACACGATCCGCGCGTCCCCCGGCCTCTCCCGGAGGTCGACCGCCTTCTGCGATAGTATCACCCGCGTTCCACAAGCACAGACATGCGGGTGTGATTCAATTCGTAGACAATGCTGCCAGTTCAGCGATTCTCGCGGATTTGGCGTAGTTACACAAGGATTGGCGCTTCAGGAAGGTGTTGCTCTACGCGGCCGGCTTTGGTTTCTGTTGAGGATTGAGTGAGATAGCTTCGAGGCGAGCCGGCAGGGTAATCTCGAGCGCCATCACGGACTGACGGTGGAGCTGCGTCGGTTCGGTGCACTGGACGAAGCGGCCGGCGGCGTTCTCGAAGGTCCCTCGGTACACGCGGTCCATCACCTGACGCACCGACCTCCAGCTTCGTCGGCAGGTGACCTCGACGGTGCGACCAGCAGCAGGGCCAACCAGCAGAGCCCACCCCCTTGGCTGCCTGCTTCAGATACCGACCCAGCGTCGGGTGCGCCACCAGCCGGCACACCGCCTCGACGTGGTCTTCACCCTCCGGAAGGCTCGCCAGCTCGGCCTCGAGGCGCCTGATGACCTGCCGGCGCTTCTCCTCGTCGCGCTTGATCTACAGGGGGTTGCGGACTACCACGGAGTGTAGCGCGTCAAACAGACGTGGCCTAGTCGAGGGTGCGTCGTGCGCGCGTGACCTTGCCGATGTCTTGTAGCCCCGGGGCATACCTCTCCAGCTGGCCCCGACTGGCTCCGGTCAGCGTGATCGAGGGCGCAACTCACATCGTTCGTCCCTCCAGAATATCGAGAACGAACGACTCCACATATCGGTGAAAACACTTGACGCACCACACTAGCGCGGTTTCATCGCTGGTCAGGACCGGTTCTGTCTGAGTGGCCGAGTCTAGCGACAAGCAATGAATGCTCCCGTGGGGAGGAGGTCATTCATCATCAGAGGGCACGGCGGGCGCACCCTCAGCCGCGTGCTCGACATAGCCGAGGGCTTCGAGCTGCTGGAAGGTCCGGTCGTCAATCTGGTCGACCGTCGGCGCTGACGTGGCGCCGGCCGTCACGGTAAACTCCCATCGCTTGAGCGTGTCCAACAGCCGACGGGCCTCCGAGCCATGGGCCGAGAAGAGGTCATGCTGCTCCAGCGGATCCTCGCGATAGCGGTACAGCTCCATCATTCCGTCGCGACGCGAGAACACCAGCCTGAACGTGTGATCTGCCACCGCGAGCCGGCCTCCATAGAATCGCGACTCACTCATCGCAGACTCAACCCAGGTGTCATCGCCGGTGAGGAAGGGCACGAGACTGCGCCCGTGCAGGAACCGCGGGACCGCGACGTCGGTCAGGTCGAGCAGCGTGGGCAGCATGTCGATTGTCTCGACAGCCTCCCCGACCGACCGCGCCGCAACGCCGCCGGGAAGACGGATCAGGAGCGGCACATGGGTAATCGTGGCGTAGATTCGTTCGTGAAACACGGAGTCGTGCTCCTCGAACTCGTCGCCGTGGTCGGAGATGACAACCACGATCGCGCGCTCATCGAGCCCGAGGCCGCGCAGCACCCTCCACAACCGCCCGAACCAGTCGTCGACGTGGAGGATGCCCCCGTCGTAGAAGGCACGGGCGTAGTCAACCTCCACCGGCGTGAGCCGAAAGGGGGTCTTCGTGTTCCGGGACACCCGCCGAGCGTGCATGTACTCGGACATGTTCGAACGAAACGACTGGGACGGGAGCTCGACCTCGTCGCGGAACGCCGAGTTGAACGGTTCGGGCGAGACGTCGTAGGGAGAGTGGACGTCGAAGGTGTGCAGCAGGAGCAGGAATCTCCCCTCCGAGTGGTCGCGGAGCCAGTCCGCGGCCTTCGCCCCGAACGCTTCGACCCCGCCGCCGGCATCGTCGTAGAGGTCGAACCCCTGCCCCATGCCGAAGGTCGCCGACATGTTGCCGCCATCGACAAAGGCAGCGGTGGCGTATCCCTGCTCTGACATCAGTTCGGCCAGGGTCAGCACGTCGTTTCGGAGCAGCTGCTCCTTGCGAAGTCGGCCGTGGATCGATGGGTACAGCCCGGTGAGGATCGATGACTGTGAAGGGGGAGTGTTGGGGCCCTGAGCGAAGGCCCACTCGAAGCGGATGGCCTCGCGCGACCACTCGTCAATGTTCGGGCTTGTTGGTCGTTCATAGCCGTAGCAGCCAAGGTGGTCCGCACGGAGAGTGTCAATGTCGATGATGATCACGGGCGCATCGGGAAACGAGAGGGAGGCCGACGTGCCGCGCGAGCACCCGCCGAGAGCGAGCACACAGCAGGCCGCGGCAACTGACTGCCCCACCGTTCGAGCCCTGAGCATACGCAATACCTCGTGATCGGTCACGGTGTCGATCGAGCTGCGCCGAGCAGGACACGACGCCGCACGGGACGCAGTGATCTGGAGTCTATCACCGGCCCATCGCGCTCGCCCCGGCCGTCATCGTGAGCCATAATGACACCCGGGTGCCGCGAATCCACTGGCGCGGCAGATCCCGGACGATGCAGAGGCAAGTCGAACCACCGGGGCCTGAAGTTCAGCGCGAGCTGGAGCGGCTGCGGGCGCGGGAGGCCGACTTCGAGGCCCGGATCGAGCGCCTGACCTTCGAGCGCGACGGCTACTACGGCGAGTGGCGCCACGCCAAGAACCAGCTCGACGCGGTCCGGCGCTCGCCGGTGTGGCCGCTGTGGCTGCTGTGGCGGGTCGTGCGCGCGATCCTGGCGCTGCCGCTCGCCGCGATCGGCGCGCTGCCGGGCGCGCTCGCGCGGGCGTGGCTGGTGGCGTGGGCGGCGCTGGCCCGGCTGCGGGCGGCGCGGCGCGCCGAGCCGGCCGCGATCCCGGACCCGCCCCCGCTGCCGCCGGCGCCCGACCCCGAGCTGCGGCCGCGGGTGCTGCTCGTCACCCCCTACTCGATCTTCCCGCCCCACCACGGCGGCGCCGTCCGCCTCTACAACCTGGTCCGCCGGCTCGGCGAGCGCTCCCGGCTCCACCTGCTGATCTTCAGCCAGCAGGGCGAGGACGCCGCCCAGCGCGCCGCCCTCGAGCCGTTCTGCGCCCGGGTCGACTTCCACCGCTGGCGGCCCCAGCTCAGGCCGGACCGGCTCGGCCTGCAGCCGCCGAGCGCCCAGCTGTTCGCCTCGGACATCGCGGCCTCGAAGATCCGCGACCTGGTGCTCGGTCACCGCATCGACCTCGTCCAGCTCGAGTACACCGAGCTCGGCCAGCACGCCGCGGCGGTCCCCGACGGGGTGCCGGTGATCCTGACCGAGCACGACATCGCCTTCCGCTCCTTCGCCCGCCGGCAGCGGCTCGGCTTCCGGCAGCGCTTCCCGGAGAGCCGCGCCTACGGGACCTCCCGCCACGACCTGCGCCGGCTGATGCGCCATGAGCTCGCCTGCGACCGCGCCGCGAGCCAGGTCCACGCCATGTCGCAGGACGACGCCCGCTTCCTGGCCCGCCACCTGCCCGACGGCGCGCGCCGGATCCGGGTGGTGCCGAACGGCGTCGACTGCAACGCCTACGCGCCGCCCGGTGGGCTGGCCCCGCGCCGGGACGTGCTCTACGTCGGCAACTTCCAGAACCTCCCCAACGTCGACGCCCTCGACTACTTCGTCGCCGATGTCTGGCCGCTGCTCCGGCTGCGGCGCCCCGGTGCGCGCCTCTCCGTGGTCGGCGCCAACCCGCCGGAGCGGGTCACCGCGCTCGACGGCCGCGACGGCATCACCGTGGTCGGCGAGGTCGACGACCTGCGGCCCGCCTACCACGGCCACCGGGTGATGGTGGCGCCGATCCGGGCCGGCTCGGGGACCCGGCTCAAGATCCTCGAGGCCTTCGCCGCCGGCATCCCGGTGGTGTCGACCACCCTCGGCGCCGAGGGCATCGAGGCCGAGCCCGGCCGCCACCTGCTGATCGCCGACTCGGCGGTCGACTTCGCCGCCGCGGTCGAGCAGGTGCTGGCCGACGATCGGCTGGCCGACCGACTCGCCGCCGAGGCCGTGGGCCTCGCCCGCGAGCGCTACGACTAGGGCCTGGTCGCCGATCGGCTCCTCGCCTGCTGGCGGGAGCTGCTCGCCGGCGCCCAGCCGCGGCACCGCGCCGCCACGCCGGAGGTGGTCGAGGCGATCGAGCCGCCGGGGGACGCCGCGGCCGCGCCGCCGCAGGTCTCGGTCCTGATCCCGACCCTCGACGGCGGCGCCGACCTCGCCCGCTGCCTGGACGCGATCGCGGCGCAGCGCGGCTGCCCCTCGTTCGAGCTGGTCTGCGTCGACTCCGGCTCCGCCGCCGCCGACCTCGAGGCCATGCGCCGCCACGGCGCCAGGGTCCTGCGCATCGACCGCAGCCGCTTCAACCACGGCCAGACCCGCGACCTGGCGGCGCGCCACGCCCGCGGCGAGGTGCTGGCCTTCCTCAACCAGGACGCGGTGCCGGCCGACGCCGAGTGGCTGCGCCGGCTGGTCGAGCCGCTGCTCTCCGGCGACGGCTCGATCGCGGCCGTGCAGGGCGGCATCCGCGAGGTCCCGGAGGTCGGCCGGCGCTTCTTCTGGGAGTCGTGCGGCGACCGCTTCTACTTCACCCGCGAGACCGCGCGCTGGCTCGACGCCTACCAGGGCATCGGGTTCTCGACCGTCAACTGCGCGCTGCGCCGATCGGCCTGGGAGCGCCACAACTTCGGCTGGGCGGCGATCATGGAGGACAAGAAGTGGCAGCGCGAGGCGGTCGACGCCGGCCTCCGGATCGTCGACCGCCCCGACGCCACGGTCCACCACACCCACGCCTATGACCTGAGGTCGCTGACCCGGCGCTGCCGCAGCGAGGGCTGGGGCTGGCGCTCGCTCGGAATGCGCTACTCGCTGTGGGACGCCGCCCGGGACATGCTCAAGCCGGGCGTCTGGCGCACCGTGCTCGGCGGCCTCGCCCGCGGCCGGGTGCGGACCCCGGCCGAGCTCCTCTTCCCCTGCCTGCGGCCGCTCGCGCTGTGGTGGGGCAACCGCTGGGCGGGCGGCGTCGCGCTCTGAGCGCCGTCGCCGCCGCCCCTCGTCATGAAGCGGTCCGCAGGGCGGAGCAGGCTGCCCGCCTCCGTCTCCGTGGCGGGGACGTTGTCCGCGGCTACGGCAGCCACGGCGCCAGCGTGACCGCGGGATCCGGCGGCCGGTAGCGCGGCACCCGGAGCGGCGCCGTCGCCATCCCCCGCAGGTAGCCGCGCAGCGCCCGGCGGTGGCAGCGCAGGTCGAGGCCGGCGTCCGCCTCCCGCCTCGCTCGAGCGCCGGCGGCCCGGCGCCGATGCGCGCCGAGCCCGCGGGCGAGGCCGCGCAGCCCGCCGTGGATCCAGGCGATCACCGCCTCGGAGCGGCCCTGGGCCGCGAACCGGCGCTCCATCCACTCCGGGGTGAGGCGCTCGACCGGCGTCGCGTGGCGGACCCTGGCCCCCGGCGCGTAGACGGTGCGCGAGCCGCCGCGCTCGAGGCGCAGGCACAGCTCCGTCTCCTCGCACGACAGCAGGCTGCGGCCGGTGCGGCCGAGGTGGGTGCTGAAGCCGCCGAAGCGGGCGAAGGCCTCCCGGCGGAACGCCATGTTTGCGCCGCGCGGGTACTCGTTGTAGCGCAAGTCGATGGCGGCGTCGCCGAGGTCCCACACCGTCAGGTAGGGCAGGTACGAGCCCCGGAACCAGCCCGGCAGCGGGCCGTCGAAGACCGGCTCGACCGGGCCGCCGGCGGCCAGCACCGCCTCGCCGTCGAGGCCGTCCGACAGCGCCGTCAGCCAGCCCGGCGCCGGGAACGCGTCGTCGTCGAGGAAGGCGACATGCTCACCCCGCGCCTCGGCGATGCCGCGGTTGCGGGCCGCCGACAGCCCCACCGTCGGCTCCTCGACGACCCGCACCAGCTCCGGCGCCCGCCGCGCCACCGCCTCGGCGACCTCGCGCGTGTCGTCGGTCGACGCGTTGTCGATGATGACCAGCTCCCATCCGCCCGGCGGCGGGGCGACGGCGAGCGCCGCGGCGCACGCCTGCCCGAGCAGCGAGGACCGGTTGCGGGTGCAGACGACGACGCTGGCGCGGGGCTGTCTCTCGGCCATCACGGCGATGATAGTACGGTGAGCGCCCTTTCCGGGGGAAGATCGACGGCGGCGCCGGCGACCGGGCCGGCTTGGCCTGGCATTGGGGTTTCCCGGATACCGCGCTAGTATCGCGGCCATGAGCCGACGAATGCGGATGCTGGCGGCCTTCCTGCTCGCCTGGGGGGCGATCGTCGCGGCGCTGCCGGCGTGCGCCGCCGGGCGGCCCCTGCCGCTCGAGCTCGAGCTGCCGGTGGCGCCGGTCGAGATCGAGCTCGACGACTGCTGGATCGATGTCCGCCTGGAGGCGGACGTGGTGCCGTCCCTCAAGGCCCGGGTCACGCCCGGCGCCGAGCCCGGGCCGGCGCCCACGCTCGAGGCCGGCGAGAGCGGCGGCCGGTTCCGAATCGCGCGGGTCGAGTCCGGCGATGCCGCCGCTCTGCCGACGCTCTCGCTCGAGCTGGTGCTCGACCGGACGCAGGCGCTGACGGTGCGGGGCAGCCGGCTCGGGCTCGCGGTCCGCGATGCCGCCGGGCCCAGCCAGACGACTCCGGCGGCCGCGCCCGGGCAGGAGCCGGCCGGCAGCGAGCCTTCCCAGCCGGCCGGCACCGTCGGCCACCGCTACGAGCTCGTCGACTCGGAGGTCCAGCTGTGGGGGGCGCCCGGCATCAGCGTGACCGCCGAGAACACGGTGCTGTACGGCGACAGCGGCGTGGGGAGCGTGGTGGCCGTGCTCACGCTGGGGTCGCTGACCCTGCGCGGCCAGCAGGGCGTGCTGCAGCTCAACTCGACTGACAGCGAGTGCGCGGTCGAGGACCTCGAGGGCAACATCGTCTATCGCCTGACCGGGGGCAGCCTCGACGTCCGCGGCGGCGAGGGCCGGCTCGAGGGCACGACCGACGGCGGCATGGTGTCCGCGACCGGCTGGCGCGGCAACGTCAGCGTCAGCGGCAGCGAGGCGACCGTCGTGCTGCGCGATGGGTCCCGCGGCCAGGCCAGGATCACTGTCGAGGACTCGGACGTCACGCTCGATGCCATGAATGCCAGCCTGGTCATCGAGCTCAACGGTGGCCAGCTGTCGGCCGACGGCCTGTCGGGATCGGCGAAGATCGCGGGCACTCGCTCCAGCCGGCTCGTCGTCCAGGACTCCGACGGACAGCTGGACCTGACGCTGCGCGGCGAGTCCTCGGGCGAGGTCAGCGAGGCGACGGGGACCGTCACCGCCGCGCTCTTCGAGTCGAGCCTCGAGATCGCGAACACCCGCGAGCTCAGCCTTTCGGCCGACGACTCGCGGGTGACCGCGGCCGGCATCAGGCGCCTGACCAAGCTCAGCGCCCGCCGCAGCGAGGTCGAGCTGGACCTGCGCGACGCGTCGGACCGCTCGCTCAGCCTGAAGGTGCCGGACGACGTCGTCTACTCGGTCCACCTGCCGACGCCCTGCCGGGTGCAGCTCCACGGCGGCTCCGGCACCAGCCAGGGCGTCGACGTCACCGGCTGCGAGCTCCAGCTCGAGCACATGGGCCGATGGAAAGGAGCGGGGGTGCGCGACATGGACGGCCGCCGGCCGTTCCTGCTGACCGCAACTCTCGCGCCGACCGGGCAGCTCAGGGTCCGGGGAGGCTGATGAGCTACGTGGTCGCCGCGGTCGCGATTCGCCATGGACAGCGCTCCTCCGCGGGCTGACCCGTGCGCCCGTCCCGATCCGGCGGTCGGGCGATGAGGCGGCTGGTCGGCCTCGGCTGGCTCGCGGTCGACACCGCGCTGTGCGTCGCCGGGGGACGGTTGGGAGCCCTCGCCGCCGGCGCCGCCGCGCGCCGGGGGAGCCGGCCGTCCGCTCGCCCGCCGGCGGCCGGCCGCCGGCCCGCCGTCCTCGTCGTCTCCCCCTACTCGATCGTCCCCACCATCCACGGCGGAGCGGTGCGGATCTTCAACCTCACGCGGCGGCTGGCCGATCACGCCGAGGTGACGATGCTGATCCTCGGCGGCGGCACCGACGACCCGCCGCAGCGGGCCGCGCTGGCGAGCTTCTGCCGTCGCGTCCTGTTCCAGCGGCTGCCCGATCCCGGCCTCGACCGGTGGCGCCTGCTGCCGCCGTCGGTCGCCCGCATCTGGTCGCCGGCGGTGGCCGACCGCATCGCCTCCCTGGTGGATGCCCACGGCATCGACGTCGTCGTCCTGGAGTACTCCGAGATGGGCCGGTTTGCCGGGCCCTACGCTGGCGCGCGGACGGTGCTCGTTGAGCACGATCTCGGCTTCCGCACCCACGCCCGCCAGCGCCGGGTGGGCATCGACCGCCGCTACGCCGCCGGCGAGGTGCTCGGCCGCGGCGCCGGCGACTGGCTGCGCCGGCTCCACTTCGAGCTCGCCGCCTGCGGTCGCGTAGACCAGATCCACGTGATGTCGGCCGCAGACCGCGCGCTGCTGGCGAGGCTCCTCCCGGACGGCGAGCGCCGCATCCGGTTGATCCCCAACGGCGTCGACACCGAGCACTTCCGGCCGCCGTCCCCGGACGCGCAGCGCAGCGGCGTGCTGTTCGTCGGCAGCTTCCCGCACCTGCCCAACCTGGACGCCCTCGACCATCTCCTGGCCAAGGTGTGGCCCGAGGTGCGGCGCCAGCTGCCCGGCGCCCGCCTCACCGTCGCCGGCGCACGGCCGCCGCAGCGGGTGCTCGAGCTGGACGGCCGCGACGGCATCGAGGTCGCGGGCGAGGTCCCGGACCTCGCCCCGCTGTACCAGCACCACCGCCTGCTCGCGGTGCCGCTGCGCGCCGGCTCGGGGACCCGGCTCAAGATCCTCGAGGCGATGGCCTGCGGCCTGCCCGTGGTGTCGACGACGATCGGCGCCGAGGGGATCGAGGGCCGTCCGGGCGAGCACCTGGTGGTGGCCGATGACCCGTCCTTGTTCGCGGAGGCCATCGTCAGGCTGCTCACCGATCGCGACGGCGCGGCCGCCCGGCTCGCCGAGAAGGGCCGCGCGCTGGTGCTCGAACGCTACGATTGGGACCGGATCGCCGGCCGGCTGGTGGAGGCGATCGCCGAGCTGGTCCCGGAGGGCCCGCGCCGCGGCGGTGCGGCCGCCCCCGTGGCCGGAGCGCCGCCGCCGGCCTCGATCCTGATCCCGGTGCGGCAGGGCGGCGACCCCCTGCGCCGGTGCCTGGAGGGGGTCTCCCGGCAGGGCGGCGAGGCCGAGGTGCTGTGCATCGACCGGGGCATGAGCGACGGCGACCGCGAGCTGGCCGCGCGCCACGGCGCCCGGCTGGTGCGCCCGGTCGACGCCGATGCCGGCCTCGGCGCCGCGGTCAACGCCGGCGCGCGGGCGGCGCGCGGCAGGGTGCTGGTCCTGCTCGCCGAGGATGCTGTTCCTGCGGACGACGAGTGGCTGCGCCGGCTGCTCGAGCCGTTCGCAAGCGGCGTCGCGCCCGCGGCGGTGCAGGGCGGTCTCCAGGTCCAGCTCGTCGCCGGCGGCCCTCCCCACGACCCCTACTTCACCGCCGAGACCCGGCGCTGGCGGCAGCAGATGGGCGGCTTCGCCTTCTCGCTCGCCAACGCCGCGGTGCGCCGCGACGTCTGGGAGCGGCTGCCGGCGATGCCGTCGGTCGGCCTGCCGGACCGCCACTGGCAGCGCGCACTCGCGGCCAGCGGCGAGCTGATCCTGCCGTGCTGGGCGGCGGCGGTCCACTGGCTGCAGCCGCTCGCCTCGAATGCCGCGGTGCGCGAGGCCTGCTGGCTGGAGGGCAGGGCATGGCGGCGGCTCGGCGTGCGGTACCGGGTCGCCGACCTGATCGACGACCTGCGGCTGGTCGCAGGAGCCGGGGACGCCTCCGGCGAGGCTGCCGCCGCTCCGGCCGAGATCCTCACGCCCGACCACCAGCGCTACCGCCGGCTCCGGCCGCCGGCCCTGTTCGGCGGCAACCGCCTGCCCTGGCTGCAGTTCGGCCCCGGCTATAATGCCTGCCTGACGGGGCTCCACATCCTCATGCACGGCCGGCGCCTCCGATGACGGAGCTGATGGGTTGACCGGACCTGATCCAATCTCGATCCGACTCCTCGAGGGCGGCGTCACCTACAGCGACGGGTCCGAGGAGAGGATCCTGCAGATCCTGGCCGGGGCCGCCGACCGGTCGTCGGACTCGGACGAGCTCGCCGCCGCGATCACCGACTGGCCGTCGCGCTACCACCTGTCCCGGCAGCGCGCCAACCTGCTGCGGCCGCTGCGGCTCGGGCCGGGGATGAGGGTCCTCGAGATCGGCGCCGGCACCGGCGTGCTGTCGCGCTACCTCGGCGAGACCGGCGCCCGGGTGGTCGCACTGGAGGGCAGCATCGAGCGCGCCCGCGCCGCCGCGCTGCGCTGCGCCGGCCTGCCCACCGTCGAGGTCGTGTGTGGGTCGCTCGGCAGCTTCGACGACCCGGAAGGCTTCGACCTGGTCTGCATCGTCGGGGTGCTCGAGTACGCCGCGTCCGGGGTCGGCGGGTCGACCGCCCACCCGGAGTTCCTGGCGCGCGCCGCGGCGCTGCGGCGGCCCGGCGGCGCGCTGCTGGTGGCGATCGAGAACCAGCTCGGCGTCAAGTACCTGGTCGGCCACCACGAGGACCACCTGGCCCTGCCGTGGATCGGCGTCGAGGGCTACCCGGGCAGGCACGGGATCCGCACCTTCAGCCGCCGCGTCCTGTCCCGCCTGCTGGCCGGGGCGGGGCTGCCCGCGCAGACCTGGTTGTACCCGTTTCCGGACTACAAGCTGCCGTCGGTGGTGCTCAGCGATGCGCTCTACGACCTGGCGGGCGCGCCCGACCTGGTCGACCAGCTGGTCCGCCGCCCGGTGGTCGCCGGCTCGGCCAGGGAGCTGCTGTGCGACGACCGCCGGGCACACCGGGTGATGCTCGAGGCCGGCCTCGGCCGCGACGTCGCCAACTCGTTCCTGGTGATCGCGACCGCCGGCGGCGCGGCGCCGGCGTTCCTGCCCGACCCCGGCGTGCTGGCGTGGCGCCTCGGCGACGACCGCCGGCGCGATTGGCGGCGGCACCTCGAGCTGCGCCCATCCTCGGGCGGGCTCGCCATCACGACTGCCTCCGGCGGGCGCCGCGCGGCCCCGGCACGCCGGGGCTGGCTCTTCCATCACCCGGCCAAGGACGAGCCCTACGTGCGCGGCCTGACCCTCGAGCAGCACGCCCTCGAGGCGTGCTACCGAGGTGACGCGGCCGCGCTGGGCGAGGCCCTCCGGAGCTGGCGCGGCTTCCTCGACCAGCAGCTGCTGCCGCCGGCCGCCGGCGGCGGCGCGGCCCATCCCTTCGCGCCCGCCGGCGGCGAGCGCCGGCTGCCCGGCGAGTACCTGGACGCCGCCCTGTCGAACTTCGTCCTGGGCGACGACGGCCTCCACTTCATCGACCGAGAGTGGCAAGCGGAGGGGGGCGTCGACCGCAGCCTGGTGATGGCGCGGGCGCTCTGGCTGTTCGCCGGGGACCTCGTCCGCAGCGGCGTCGCCTGGTCGTGGTGCGACGACGCCACCGTCGACTCGCTGGCCGAGAGGCTCGCCGGCCTGTGCGGCCTCGACGTCGGCTCGGGCCTGCTCGACCGGATGCGGGCGGCCGAGGCCGAGCTGCAGCACATCGTCACCGGCCGTGCCGGCGACGCGATCGCCCGCGACCTGCACTGGCTCGGTGGCCAGTCGCGGGCGAGCGCGGAGGTCGCCGCCGGGCTGCCGTTCCGGGTCCTGCGCCAGCAGATCAGCTCGCTCGGGCAGCGGCTGGAGGCGCTCACCCGGAGCAGCCGCGGGCGCGAACGCGAGCTCGACCAGCTGCTCGGCGAGGCGCGGGAGGTGGCGCAGCGGCTGCACGGCGACCTGGGGCTGTCCAGCGAGCAGCTGGCGGGCACGCTGCGCGAGCTCGAGGCGCACCGGACCGAGCTCGCCGCCGCCCGCGCGGAGAACGAGATGTGGCGCGGCGCCCGGCAGGCCTTCGAGCGCCGGCCGGCGGTGCGGGCCTTCCGCGCCCTGCGCCGGCTGCTCGGGCGCTGAGCCGATGGCGCCTCCAGCCGCTGCCCTGCGCCGGGTCGCCTCGCGAGCGCTGCGGAGCCTTCGCGGCTTCCTCGACCGGGGCCGTTACCGGCGGGCGCTCGCTCGCGGCGAGCCTGCCGGCGAGCTCGACTGGACCTTCGACCCCGCGCCGCCGCCGCCGCCGCTGATCGAGCTGCGGCTGCCGGCGGGGATCGGCCGCGCCGCTGCGCTCGCCTGGCGGCAGCGCCAGACCCTGCCCGAGCTCAGGGTGGTGGGCGTCGCGGCCGACGGCGGCGAGCGCTGGCGCATCGAGCCCGAGCTCATCGACGCCGCGACGCCGGCGGCGTGGTTCGCCGCGCCGGGCGGCCTGCCCGAGCTTGATCCGGCGCACCTCGAGAGCTGCCTGCTGACGGCCGCGGCCGAGGCCGTGGACGCGGTGGTGCTGGACGACGGCCCGGACGCACCGCTCTCGCTCGACGTGGTCCGGGCGGCCGACGTCGCGGAGGCGCCGCTGCGGGCGCTGACGCTGTACGCCGGCTCGGCGTGGCGCTGGGACCCCGCCGCCGACCGCGTGGCCTCCACCCACGACCGGCTGCTGGTCAAGCTGGTCGGCCGCCATGGCGTCGGCGACCTCGGCCGGCCGCCGTCGCCCGCCACCGGCACCCGCCGCGGCCCCTACCTCGCGAGCTTCCAACTCGGGCCGGCACTCCATGTCGGCGTGCGCGACGCCGCGGCGCTCGGCCGCACGAGCCGGCGGCGCGAGCGGCCGACGGTGCTGGTGACGGCGCCGTTCCTCGCCCGGGGAGGGGCCGAGCACACCCTCCATGAGACCATGCGCGAGCTCGCCGGCCGCTTCGACTTCGCGATCGCGACGCTGGCGCCGCACCGCCCGGAGCTCGGCGACCGGCGCCCTGACTTCCGCGCCCTCACCGACCGGATCTACTGCCTCGGCGACCTGGTCCATCCGGCCGCGATGTGCGGGATGCTGCTCGCGCTCATCGACTCGCTGGGCGCCGAGGTCCTCTACAACGCCAACTCGACAACCCTGTTCTACGAGTTCGGCCCGCGCCTCAAGCGGGAGCGGCCGGCGCTGCGCATCGTCGACCACCTCTACGACCACCGGGTCGGCTACATCGAGCGCTACACGCCGCAGGCGCTCGACTGGATCGACGCCTGCGTCGCCGAGAACCACCGCATCGCCGAGGCCCTGACCGCGGGACGGGGATGGCCGGCGGCGAGGGTCCCGGTGATCTGGCCGTGCGGCCGGTCGCGGCAGGCCTTCCCGGCGCCCGGCACCGAGGGGGAGGTGCGGCGGAGAATCCGCGCCGAGCTCGGTTTCGCGGACGACGACGTGGTGATCCTGACCGCCGCCCGGATGCACCCGCAGAAGCGGCCGCTCGACCTGGTCGAGCTCGCGCGTCGGGTTGGCGACCTCGACCGGCTGAGCTTCCTGGTGGTCGGCGGTGGCGACCTCGAGGCCGAGGTCGACCGGGCGATCGCCGCGACCGGCGCCCGGGTTCGGCGGCTGCCGTTCCGGGACGACGTCCCGGACCTGATCGTGGCCTGCGACGCCGGCTGCCTGGTGTCGGACTTCGAGGGCCTGCCGGTGTTTCTGCTCGAGTGCCTGCAGGCCGGCCGCCCGTTCCTCGGCACCGACGTCGGCGACATGGGCGACCTGCTGCGCCGGACCGGGGCCGGCATTGTCGTCGAAGCGCCGGGCGACCTGCCCGCGCTCGAGGCCGCGGTCCGCCGGCTCGCTGACGGCGGCGAGCGGGCGCGGCTGGCCGCCCGGGCGGCGGCGGCGGGCGCCCGGTTCGACCCCGCGGCCTGCGCCGCCGCTTACGCCGACGTCCTCCTCGGGGTCGCGCGATGAGCGCCCCGAGAGCGCGCGCCCGGGTGCAGGCGGCGCTCTGGGGGCACAGCCAGGCGTGGCGCCGGCCGCTGCGCCGGC
>Ga0116141_10001783_pt1 | contig 18597 bp, 17 predicted proteins | sample AD_UKC097_MetaG_FD_89744 | JGI IMG/M metagenome (GOLD analysis project Ga0116141, IMG submission 89744) | Active sludge microbial communities of municipal wastewater-treating anaerobic digesters from USA - AD_UKC097_MetaG | ecosystem: Engineered > Bioreactor > Anaerobic > Digestate | place: USA...
ACGCTGGGCATCATCATCCCGCCGTCGATCCCGCTGATCCTGTACGGCATCATGACCGAGCGGGACATCTCGAAGCTGTTCGTGGCCGGCATCGGCCCCGGACTGCTGCTGATGATCATGTTCGCGTTCTATGCGCTGTTCGTGAACCGCGGCGCGCAACGCGAACCGTTCACCCTGGCGGGGTTCTCCCGGGCGTTCTTCGGCGGGGCGTTCGCGCTCGCGCTGCCGGTGCTGATGATCGGCGGCATCTACATCGGCTGGTTCAGCCCCACCGAAGCGGGAGCCGTGTCGCTGGCGTATGCGCTGCTGATCGAGTTCCTCATCCACGAGGACGAGCATGCGACCCCGGCGCCGGCCGGCGCCGGGCTGGGGCAGCGCGTCGCGCACTACTTCGCCACGCGCGAGATGACGTTCAAGACGCTGATCGACGTGATCCTCGAAACGACCAAGCTGCTGGCGACGCTGCTGCCGCTGCTGGCGATCGCGGGCAGCCTGAACACCATCCTCGACCACTCGGGCGCGCCGAAGGAGATGGTCACCTACCTGTCGGGCCTCGTGCAGGATCGCTGGGCGCTGATGCTGGGCATCAACATCCTTCTGCTGATCGTGGGCTGTCTGATGGACGTGGGCTCGGCGATCCTGATCCTGGCGCCGCTGCTCGAGCCGCTGGCGGTGGCCAAGGGCTTCGACCCGATCCACTTCGGCATCATCATGATCACCAACCTCGAGATCGGCTATCTGACGCCGCCGGTGGGGCTGAACCTGATCGTGGCGATGGCGGCCTTCAAGGAGTCGTTCGGCACCATCGTGAAGGCGGTGATCCCGTTCATCGTGATCATGGCGATCTGGCTGTTCATCGTGGTCACGTACCCGCCGCTGTCACTGACGCTCGTCGGGAACTAGCGCGGGGGCGGCGGTTTCCGGACACGCCTCGGAGACCGCCGCCCACCGCAGCGGGCGCTCGCGGCACCACAGGCCGCACCCAACCCCGGAGACGGGGCGGTGCGGCCTCGTTTTTCCGTGCATGGTCGCACCCTGGGATCGGCGACGCTCGCGTCATCTTCCGATGGTGGAGCCGCCCGTGCCGCACGACCGCATCCGATCTTTCCGCATACCTGCGCGCCGCGTCACACCGGCGCGCGGCTTCACCCTCGTCGAGCTGGTCGTCGTGATCCTGCTGCTGGGCATCCTCAGCGCGATCGCGCTGCCCCGCTTCCTGAGCCTGCGGGATCCGGCCGAGCAGTCCGCCATCCAGGCCTGGGTGGGCGGGCTGCGCAGCGCCTACACGCTGGCGTACGCCAATCAGCTGCTCGGCGCCGGCGGCTACGCGGCGCCGCACCAGATGTCGCTGTACAACCTCGTGCGCTGCGACAACGTCGACCAGTTGCCGAGCCGTTCGGATTCGTCGCAATGGCAGGGGCACTACGCCGCGCTGGCCGGGCTGCGTGGCGCGGTGTTCGCCGATCCCGCCCAGAATGCCTGCAATGGCAACACGATCCAGTTCACGACCGCCAGCGGCCGATCGGTGACGATCACGAACTCCGGATCGGGCGTGTCGTGGACGGCGAGCCCCGCGTACTGACGCAGCCGGCGGCCTGCGGTGCCGGGCCGGGGCAGGGCATCGCCGCGATGCCACGGCAGACGGCGGCGGACGGGCGGCAACCGCGGCCGTGGCTGCGGCGGCCGTCATCGGCGCGCCCCGTGGGCACGCGATTCCAACACCTCGCCCTCGCCGCAGGACTGGCCGTCCTGCTCGTGGCGATCGTCACCGTCCCTGTGGTCGGGATGCTCGCCAAGGCCATCACCGATCCGCTGGCGCACAGCACATCGGCCGGCGCCGCCGCCGCGCTGGTGGCGTTCCTGTTGTGGTGCGTGCTGGTCTCGATCCGCGATCGGGTGCAACCGATCGCGGCGTCGCGGGTGCGCGCCGCCAGCCTCCTGCTGCCGGCCGCGGTCCTCGTCGGCAACGGGGCCAACCTGCTGGCCCAGCTCGATCTGCAGTCCGGACTCGGGCTCCCGTGGGACGTCGCGGCCTATCACTGGCGCGATGCGCGCAACACGTATTCGTACCTGATGCACGCGCACGCGGGCAAGGCGGCGCTGGCCGCCATGGCCGATCTGGGCGGGCTCCCGCGCGCCGGATTCGACGTCGGCGACGCGCTGGCCGCGCGGGTGCCGGCCTGGACGGCTGCGGTCTGCGGCGCGAGCCTCGTCGTGAGCGCACTGTGCGCGGCGACCGTTGCACCCGTCATCGTGCGGCGCAGCGGATCGCCCTGGGTTGCGGCCGTGTTCGTGCTGGCATCGTTCAATAGTCTCAAGACGATCGTCGACGGGGGGCCGCTGACGTATCGGTTCGTGCCCATGTTCGTTGCGCTCGTCGCCTGCCTGTCCGTGCTGCTGGCAGACCGGCCACGCGTCCTGAAGTGCCTGCGCGCCACAGCGGGGGGGCTCGTGGTTGCCGTGGCGGCCATCTGGTGGACGACCGGCGCACTCCTGGGGACCGAGGCGCTGACCGGACTGGTCTCGACGATCGCCGTGCTGGGGGCACTCGCGCCGATCGGGGTGCGCGGCGACGGTGCGACCCAGGCGCGGATTGCGCGGTGCGCGGTGGCGGTGCGCGTCACCTGTGCCGGCGTGGCGGCTGCCGCACTGCTGCAGTCGCTGGCCATGTGCATCGGCACGCTGTGGCTGCCGCTCGCCGCCGGCACGATGGCAACCCACTGTCCGCCGGCGGCGTCTGCGTGCACCGCGCAGGACGTGTCGGGGCGCACCGCGCTCGACGTCTATCGATCGTTCGACGAGGATCCGATGAAGCCGCGGTACACGTTCGTGCACGACGCCGACGAGATCGGCCCGACACGCCTGTTCGCGGTCGTGGTGCCGCGGGCCACCCAACGTGCGACGGGACCGGCGGCGCACGATGCGGTGTCGGTGCAGCCGCTTCAGCCCGCGTCCGGGCGCGCAGGTGTGCTGGTCGAGGCGCGCGCCGACGGTCTGCCGCGCATCTTCGGCGATGCGCCGGGGCCGCACTCCGCGCACAACTACTACGTGTTCCTGCACGTCGTCGCTGCCCGACTGCGCGCGCAGGGGCTCGCCGAGCATGCGTTCGTCCCGCTGCGGTCGGCGCGTGACGCCCGGGCTTTCGGGTTCGAGGCGGAGGGGACCAGCGTACGATGAGCGCGGACCCGATCGTGATCCTCTGCGTCGGCGGCGCGGTCGGCGCCGTCTCGACGGTCGTCGGTCTGGGTGCCGGCGCCGCGTTCCTGCTGCTGCCTTGGGCCGGGGTGTCGCTGCCGGCCGCATTGCTCTGCGTGAAAGCGGTGATGGCCGCGCAAGACCTCTGCGCCTGGATCGGACTTGGCACCGGCGCGTCGGCCAGGGGCGACCGGGGCGTGGCGGCTGCGCGGGCCGCTTCCCTGGCGCGTGCGCGCGCGCGAACGCACATCGCCACGGCGGCGGGCGGGGCGCTGGGTGCCGCGATCACGGTCTGCGCGCCTGCGATCGGAGCGGCCGCGCTGATGGCGGGCGCCCTGATCGCCGCCTGGCGCGACCGGCGCTGGCTGGCGGTGTACGTCGGCGGCTGCGGGGTCGGCGCCGGGCTGCTGCAGCGTGTGCATGCAGCGCGATCGCACGCGCCGGACGGCGCCTGGCGCAGCGCTGCAGTCGAACTCGGGACGGTCGCCAACGGCGCGGCCGTGCTCGTGCTGTGGGCTCTGATGCCCATCGCAGGCACGCAATGGGCCTGGGAGGTCGCGCTGCTGGCCATCGGGCAGGCGGGCGGCGCGTGGTGCGGGGCGCGCTGGCGCCCGTTCGTGCGCGCGCGCGCAAGAGGCTGATCGGCTGCGAACGCGCCCGCGTGTCGATCGGTGTCGGTGCGCCCGTGTGTCGGCCCGTGCCGGACAGTCCTTCGACGGGCGAGCGGCGCCGTGCGTTCATCCGCCCCGTGGCGCCGGTCCGCAGGGTTCGGCTCAACCTCCGGCGATTCCTGCCGTAGTCCTCTTCAGCAGGCATGCGGAGTGCACCCATGGCATCGATCGGCAGACCCCCTCCGGCCCCCGGCACGCTGTTGCGGGGGCGGCGCGCGCTGGTGGTCGAGGCGAGCCGGCGCGTGCGCCTGATGCTGCGCGAGGTCGTCTCCGGCTTCGGTCCGGATCAGGTCGTCAGCAGCGACAACGCGACGGACGCGCTCGACGACCTGCGCGCCGAGCGCTTCGACCTCATCGTCTGCGGCCAGGTGCCGGGCCCCGGCTACGACACGGTGACGCTGATGGAGCGGATCCGCACCCTCGGCCTGATCCCCCGTTGCGGCACGCTGGTGGTGCTGACACCGTCGCGCACGACGCGCGATGTCGTCAGCCTCGCCGCGCAGGGGCCGGATCTGTGCCTGATCCGACCGATCGGTGCAGCCGAACTCGCGCAGCGGCTGCGCGCGACGCTGGAAGAGAAGGTGCTGCTCGAACCCGTCGTCGAGGCGATCGAGGCGGCTGACGTGCGGGCGTCGATCGAGCGCACCCTGGCGCTGGGACCGGGGCGCACGGAACTGAAGCGCGCGGCCTTGCGCATGGTGTGCGAGGACCTGCTCGAGCGTCGCGACACGGCGCGCGCCGAGGAGGTGCTGGAGCTTGCGGCCGCCTTCGGCGATGCGCCGTGGATGACGCTGGCGCAGGCCCGGATCCGCACGCTGCAGGGCCAGGAGGCACAGGCGCTGGCGCTGCTGGAGCGTCTCGTCAGCGATCGCCCCGAGTTCATCGCGTCCTACGATGCGCTGGCGTCGATCGAGGCCGACCTGGGGGCGTTCCCGAGCGCGGTGCGGCATCTCGAGGAGGCCAATGCGCGCGCAGGCTTCAGCGTGAGCCGGTTCCGGCGCACGGGAGCGCTCGCGATCCGCAGTGGCGACCTGGGGCTGGCGGAGTCGGCGCTGGATCGGCTGCTGGGCCGGGTGGAGCGCTCGGAGCTCGCCGAAGGGGCCGACTACGTGGCGATGGTCGACGTGCTGGCCGCGCGCGGCAAGCTCGAACGTGCCGGGCAGGTGGCGCGCGAGCTGCAGCGTAATCACTCCTACTGTCCCGACAGCAGCGTGCTGCTGCCGCTGGTGGTGTATCGGCGCCGCGTGGAGGAGGGGGGCGATTCGACCGCTGCGCTCGAGACCCTGCTGCAGGCGCTGGAGAAGGCCGGCCCCGAGGTCTCGGTCGAAACCCGCCTGCAGGTGCTGGAAGCCTGTCTGGAACAGGGCCTGCGCCGCGAGGCCCTGGCGATCGCACGTGCGATCGCGCTGTCCGGGCGCGCGGACCGCTTCCGGCTGGGCCGCGTGCGCGCACTGCTCGAACGCGCGCCCGACCACGCACCAGGTTGAGGCGAAAACCGGGCCCCTGCGGGCCCGGCGCGGTGGACGCACGATGCGCCGCACCAAAGCGGCACATCACCGCCGCATCGTGAGGAGTTCCGCACCCGTGTCGGCCTGGCACGTTGGTTGCGTATGGGGGTGCACCGCCGCATCGCATCGATGTGGATCGGCACCGAACGATCCGTACAGACCAACAGAACCCGCACGGGAGCGCATACAACATGTCACGTCGCACGTTTCTGAAGACCGCCGCCGCTGGCGCGGCGCTTTCCTCCGCCTCGATCCCCTCCGTGTTCGCGCAGGGCGCGACCATCAAGGTCGGCGTCCTGCACTCCCTGTCGGGCACGATGGCGATCTCGGAGACCGCGCTGAAGGACACCGCGCTGATGACCTTCGACGAGATCAACGCGGCGGGCGGCGTGCTCGGGAAGAAGCTCGAGCCCGTCGTCGTGGATCCCGCGTCGAACTGGCCGCTGTTCGCGGAGAAGGCGCGTCAGCTGATCGCGCAGGACAAGGTCGCCGCCGTGTTCGGCTGCTGGACCTCGGTGTCGCGCAAGTCGGTGCTGCCGGTGTTCAAGGAGCTCAACGGGCTGCTGTTCTATCCGGTGCAGTACGAAGGCGAGGAGCTCGAGAAGAACGTGTTCTACACCGGTGCCGCGCCCAACCAGCAGGCGATCCCGGCCACCGAGTACCTGATGAGCAAGGCGGGCGGCGGCGCCAAGCGCTTCGTGCTGCTGGGCACCGACTACGTGTATCCGCGCACCACCAACAAGATCCTGCGCGCCTTCCTGAAGAGCAAGGGCGTGAAGGAGTCGGACATCGACGAGGTCTACACGCCGTTCGGCCATTCCGACTACCAGACGATCGTCGGCAACATCAAGAAGTTCGCCGCCGGCGGCAAGACCTGCGTGATCTCCACGATCAACGGCGACTCCAACGTGCCGTTCTACAAGGAGCTCGGCAACCAGGGGCTGAAGGCGAAGGACGTGCCGGTGGTCGCGTTCTCGGTCGGCGAGGAGGAACTGCGCGGCGTCGACACCAAGCCGCTGGTCGGACATCTCGCGGCCTGGAACTACTTCATGTCGGTGAAGAACCCGGAGAACGAGGCCTTCATCAAGAAGTACCGCGCCTACGCACTGGAGAAGAAGCTGCCGAACGCCGACAAGGTCGTCACGAACGATCCGATGGAAGCCACGTACGTCGGCATCCACATGTGGAAGCAGGCCGTCGAGGCCGCCAAGACCACCGACGTCGACAAGGTGATCGCCGCGATGGGCGGGCAGAAGTTCAAGGCACCGTGCGGCTTCGAGCTCACGATGGACAAGACCAACCACCACCTGCACAAGCCGGTGATGATCGGCGAGATCCGCGCCGACGGGCAGTTCAACGTCGTCTACAAGACCAAGGGCCCCATCCGTGCACAACCCTGGAGCCCGTTCATCCCGGGCAACGAGGGCAAGCAGAAGATCTGACCGTCCGAGTGTTTCCCGTCTCTCTCCTCTCTCTCTCCTAGGTAGAACCTTCAGGGCCGGGCACGCGCCCGGCCCTGTTTTTTCGTCCTGGAGCGGGAGATCGTCAGCGTCGCGCGCAGACGAAGCGGGAGGGCGCACGGTCCGAGCGACCGTGCGGAGTCTCGACATACCAAGAACATGCATGCGCCGTCCGCGGTCGGGGACAGGCGCGCAGGAAGGGACGCTCGGTGAAGACCTTGCGCAGATGTGCGCTGGTGGCGTGCTGGCTGGGCTGTGCGGAAGCGCGCTTGCGTTTCCCGCGGCCGAGCTGGCGCCGCTGGCCGAAGACGATCCGGACGCGAAGTCCGCGGTGATCGCGCGGATCGCCGCGAGCGGTGACGCCAACGCGGTGCGGATCCTGGAGGCGCTCGGCGACGGGCGCCTGTACGTGGACAAGGGCACGGCGGTGTTCGTCGAGGGCGACAAGGCCTTCGCCGTCGACGACGGTGCGCCGGTGAAGGTGCCCGACGGCGAGGCCGTCGTGGCCAACAACCAGCTGCGCAGCGAGGTCGACACCGCGCTGTCGGGACTGCGGCTCGGCGATCCCGACCCCGCGGTGCGCGCCGCGGCCGCCAAGGCCCTGGCCGAAGGCGCCGACGCCGCGCAGCGTCCCGCGATCGAGAAGGCGCTGGCGGCAGCGCCCGACGACGCGCTCCGTGCACTGCTGATGCGCGCACTGGCACGCATCGACCTGCAGGGGGACGATCCGCGCGCCCGCGCCGAGGCCGCCCGCCGCCTGGCCGAGAGTCCGGACCCGCAGGTCAAGAGCCTGCTGTCCGAGCGTCTGCGCGAGGAATCCGACGCCGACGTCAGGCATGCGCTGGAGCAGGCGATCGCGGCGATCGACCAGCGCATCGCGCGCTCGGAAGTGTTCGCACGGGTGCTGACCGGCATCTCGCTCGGCAGCGTACTGCTGCTGGCGGCGCTGGGCCTGGCGATCACCTACGGCGTGATGGGCGTGATCAACATGGCCCATGGCGAGCTGCTGATGATCGGCGCCTACGCGACCTGGCTCGTGCAGGGCCTGTTCCGCACGCATCTGCCGGCGCTTCAGGACTGGTACCTTCTGGCGGCCGTGCCGGTCGCCTTCCTGGTCGCCGCGCTGGTGGGCGTGGTGATCGAACGCCTCGTGATCCGTCATCTGTACGGCCGCGCGCTCGAGACCCTGCTGGCGACCTTCGGCGTGTCGCTGATGCTCGCGCAGGGTGCACGCACGCTGTTCGGTGCCCAGAACGTCGAGCTGTCCAATCCGTCGTGGCTGTCCGGCGGCCTCGAACTCAGCGCCACCCTCGTGCTGCCGTGGAACCGGATCGGCATCGTGATCTTCTCGCTGGCCGTGCTCGCCCTGGTCGCGCTGATCCTGGTGCGCACACGGCTTGGGCTGTACGTGCGCGCGGTCACGCAGAACCGGCGGATGGCGTCCTGCGTGGGCGTGCCGACCGGCCGCACCGATGCGCTGGCCTTCGCCCTCGGCTCGGGCATCGCCGGGCTGGGCGGCGTGGCGCTGTCGCAGTTCACGAACGTCGGCCCCGACATGGGCCAGGCCTACATCGTCGACAGCTTCATGGTCGTGGTGCTGGGCGGCGTCGGGCAGCTCGCGGGCACCGTGATCGCGTCGTTCGGGCTCGGCATCGCGAGCAAGTTCCTCGAAGGCTGGACCGGTGCCGTGATCGCCAAGATCCTGGTGCTGGTGTTCATCATCGTCTTCATCCAGCGGCGCCCCCAGGGCCTGTTCGCGTTGAAGGGAAGGCAGGTGGACGCATGACCCCCTGGAATCGTCCCGTGCTGGCGCGCCGCGAGTGGGCGGCCGCACTCGGCCTGCTGATGCTGATCGGCGTGCTGGCGCCCCTGCTGCACGTGCTGCTGCCTGAGGGGGCCGCGCTGCGCCCGAGCACCTACCTCGTCACCCTGGTCGGCAAGATCCTCTGCTACGCGACCGTGGCGGTGGCGCTCGACCTGATCTGGGGCTTCGCCGGCATCCTGTCGCTCGGCCACGGTCTGTTCTTCGCGCTCGGCGGGTACATGTTCGGCATGTACCTGATGCGGCAGATCGGGCGCGACGGCAGCTACGGTGCAGACCTGCCGGACTTCATGGTGTTCCTCGACTGGAAGACGCTGCCCTGGTTCTGGCAGGGCTCCGACCAGTGGTGGTGGGCGATGCTGATGGTGCTGCTCGTCCCGGGGCTGCTGGCGCTGGTGTTCGGCTGGTTCATGTTCCGCTCGCGCATCAAGGGCGTGTACCTGTCGATCGTCACGCAGGCGCTCACGTATGCCGCGATGCTGCTGTTCTTCCGCAACGAAACGGGCTTCGGCGGCAACAACGGGTTCACCGACTTCAAGCGCATGTTCGACCTGCCGATCACGTCGCCCGGCATGCGGGCGGGGCTGCTGGCGGCCTCCGCGCTGTGGCTGTTCCTGGCCTTCGTGCTGTGCCGGCACCTGGTGCGCTCGAAGTTCGGGCGGGTGCTCGAAGCGATCCGCGATGCCGAGGCGCGCGTGATGTTCCTGGGCTACGACCCGGTGCCCTACAAGCTCGTCGCCTGGGTGATCTCGGCGCTGCTGTGTGCGGTGGCCGGTGCGCTCTACGTGCCGCAGGTGGGCATCATCAACCCCGGCGAGATGAGCCCGGCGAACTCGATCGAGATCGCGGTGTGGGTGGCGGTGGGGGGGCGGGGCACGCTGATCGGCCCAGTGATCGGCGCCTTCCTCGTGAACCTGGCCAAGAGCTTCTTCACCCAGGCGTTCCCGCAGCTGTGGCTGTTCTTCCTCGGCGGCGTGTTCGTGCTCGTGACGCTGGCGCTGCCGGGCGGCGTGATCAGCCTGCTGAAGCGCCGGTCGGCCGACGAGGCATCGTCAGGAGGCGGCAAATGAACGGCATGCACGGCAGGATCGCCACGCAGGACGAGGCGCGCGACCGGCGCCAGGCGCCCGGCCTCGGCGACGGCGAGGCGGGCAGCACGTCCGGCGGCCACGTGATCCGCCAGGGCGAGATCGACGTCTCGCACAAGGTGATCCTGTACCTGGAGGACATCACGGTCGCGTTCGACGGCTTCAAGGCGCTGAACGCGCTCACCCTGTCGATCGACGTGGGCGAGCTGCGTGCGATCATCGGTCCGAACGGCGCGGGCAAGACCACGATGATGGACGTGATCACCGGCAAGACCCGGCCCGACAGCGGCCGCGCCTTCCTCGGGCAGACCTACGATCTCACCCGCATGAAGGAGCCCGAGATCGCCCGGGCCGGCATCGGGCGCAAGTTCCAGAAGCCCTCGGTGTTCGAGCAGGCCAGCGTGCTCGAGAACCTGTGGCTTGCCTGCGCCGGGGACAAGGGCTGGCTGGGCGCGCTGCGCCAGCGCCTGTCGCCGGGGCAGGGCGAGCGCATCGAGCAGGCCCTCGAGACCGTCGGTCTGGCGGGCGAGCGCGACCGCATCGCCGGTCTGCTGTCGCACGGCCAGAAGCAGTGGCTGGAGATCGGCATGCTGCTGATCCAGGAGCCCAAGCTGCTGCTGCTCGACGAACCGGTGGCGGGGCTGTCGGACGAGGAGACCGAGCGCACCGCCGAGCTGCTCAAGCGGCTGGCCGGCGAACGCTCGGTGGTGGTGGTCGAGCACGACATGCACTTCGTCGACCAGCTCGGCTGCAAGGTGAGCGTGCTGCACCAGGGCAGCGTGCTGGCCGAGGGCGACCTGGCAACCGTGCAGAACGACCCACGCGTGATCGAGGTGTATCTTGGCCGATGAAGCGAAGCGTGCGATGTTGCAGGTGAGCGGGCTCTCCCAGGCCTACGGCGGCAGCCAGATCCTGCGCGGTGTGGACTTCGAGGCGCACGCCGGCCAGGTGACCGTGCTGCTGGGACGCAACGGCGTGGGCAAGAGCACCCTGCTGCGCACGCTGATGGGCATCCATGCCGCACGGGCGGGCACGGTCACCCTCGACGGGCGCGTGCTCGGCGGCCTGCCGCCCAACCGACGTGCCGAGGCAGGCATCGGCTACGTGCCGCAGGGACGCGAGATCTTCCCGCGGCTCACGGTCGAGGAGAATCTGCGCATCGGCTTCGCCACCGGACGCATGCACATGGTGCCCGACCAGGTCTACGAGATGTTCCCCGTGCTGCTCGAGATGCGCCACCGCCGCGGCGGCGACCTCTCCGGCGGTCAGCAGCAGCAGCTCGCCATCGGCCGTGCGCTGTGCACGCGCCCCAAGATCCTGCTGCTCGACGAGCCCACCGAAGGCATCCAGCCCTCGGTGATCAAGGACATCGGCCGCGTGATCCGGCGCCTCGCCGACGAGGGGCTCGCCGTGCTGCTCGTCGAGCAGTACTACGATTTCGCGCGCGACCTCGCCGACGCCTACCTGGTGATGGACCGCGGCGAGGTGGTGGCGCGCGGGGATGGCCGCCGCATGGATGCCGACGGGGTGCGGGCGATGGTCTCCGTATGAGCGCCGTGCTCGACGCCTACGGCGGCGGCTGGACAGCGCGGCTGCGCGCGGGCGTCGCATTGCAGGGCGGGCGCTCGGTGCTGGCCGCGATCGATCACCGCGGGCCGCTGCGGCTGCAGAAGACGCTGTGGCCCGAAGGCCCGGAGGTCGCGCACCTGATCCTGCTGCATCCGCCCGGCGGCATCGCCGGCGGCGACGAGCTCGAGATCGACGTGGCGGTCGGCACCGGTGCGCACGCGCTCGTGACCTCGCCCGGTGCGGGCCGCTGGTACCGGGCCGACGCGCCGGCGGTGCAGCACGTGCGCCTGACGGTGGGCCCCGAGGCGGTGCTCGAGTGGCTGCCGCAGGAGACGATCGTGCACGACGGCGCCCAGGCCGCCGCCCGGTGCGACGTCGCGGTCGACGAGACCGGGGCCGCCCTCGGCATGGACATCACCGTGCTGGGACGGCAGGCGAGCGGCGAGCGCTTCCTGCACGGCGAACTCGAGCAGCGGCTGCGCATCGTGCGGGCGGGCACGCTGCTGCTGGACGAGCGTGCCCGCATCCGCGGCGATGCGCACGCGGGGTACGCACAGGCGGCGGCACTGGCCGGGCGCCATGTGAGCGGGCTGCTGTGGGCGGTGGGACGCGCGCCGTTCGACGATGACCTGGCCGAGCGCGTCGAAGGCGCGATGGGCGGCGAGGGCGCCGATCTGTTCGGTGCGAGCCGCGTCGAACCGCACCTGCTGCTGGCCCGTGTCGTCGACAGCGTGCCGCAGCGTGCGCGGCGGGCGCTGCTGGCGGCCTGGGCGCTGCTGCGGCCCGTGCTGGCCGGCCGTGCCGCGCACCGGCCCCGGATCTGGGCCACCTGACATGCGGGTACGGGCCACGAACGAAGCCGCGGCGGACGCGAGCGACACGGCCGCGCCGGCGGACGAAACGACAGCGCGGGCAGGGCCGAGGTGCAGCGCCTCCGACCGCCCGCGCACACGAGAGGAGCCACGATGGACCTGACACCACGCGAGAAGGACAAGCTGCTGATCTTCACCGCAGCGCTGCTGGCCGAGCGCCGACGCGCACGCGGGCTGAAGCTGAACCACCCCGAGGCGGTGGCGTTCCTGAGCGCCGCGATCCTGGAGGGCGCGCGCGACGGACGCAGCGTCGCCGAACTGATGGGCTACGGCCGCACGCTGCTGACCCGCGCCGACGTGATGGACGGGGTGGCCGAGATGATCCCGGACATCCAGGTGGAAGCCACGTTCCCGGACGGCACGAAGCTCGTCACCGTCCACCAGCCGATCGTCTGACGAGGAGACGCGCACATGATTCCGGGTGAACTGATCGCGGCAGCGGGCGAGATCGAACTGAACGCAGGCCGGCGCACGCAGGTATTCGACGTCACGAACCGCGGCGACCGGCCGATCCAGGTCGGCTCGCACTACCACTTCGCCGAGACCAATCCGGCGCTCGACTTCGATCGCGCCGCGGCGCACGGCATGCGCCTGAACATTCCGGCCGGCACGGCGGTGCGGTTCGAACCGGGCCAGTCGCGCACGGTCGAGCTCGTCGACTTCGCCGGGCGACGCCACGTCTACGGGTTCAACGCGAAGGTGATGGGCGCGCTCGACGCGCGCGAGGAAGGTGACCGATGAGAATCTCCCGACAGGCGTATGCCGAGATGTTCGGCCCGACCGTGGGCGACCGCGTGCGGCTGGCCGACACCGACCTGTTCGTCGAGGTCGAACGCGACTTCACCGTGTATGGAGAGGAGGTGAAGTTCGGCGGCGGCAAGGTGATCCGCGACGGCATGGGGCAGTCGCAGGCGGGCTGCGCGACCGCGGTCGACACCGTGATCACGAACGCGCTGATCATCGACCACTGGGGCATCGTGAAGGCCGACATCGGCCTGCGCGCCGGACGGATCGCCGCGATCGGCAAGGCCGGCAACCCCGACGTGCAGCCCGGCGTCGACATCGTGATCGGCCCCGGCACCGAGGTGATCGCCGGCGAGGGCATGATCGTGACCGCGGGGGGCATCGACACCCACATCCACTTCATCTGCCCGCAGCAGGTCGACGAGGCGCTGATGTCGGGCGTCACGACCCTGCTGGGCGGCGGCACCGGCCCCGCCACCGGCACCAAGGCCACCACGTGCACGCCCGGCCCCTGGCACATCGCCCGCATGCTCGAGGCCGCCGAAGGCCTGCCGATCAATCTGGGCTTCATGGGCAAAGGCAACGCCAGCCTGCCCGGCGCCCTGGTGGAGCAGGTGCAGGCCGGCGCGATCGGACTGAAGCTGCACGAGGACTGGGGCACGACGCCGGCGGCGATCGACTGCTGTCTGTCGGTGGCCGACGAGCACGACGTGCAGGTCGCGATCCACACCGACACGCTCAACGAAGCCGGCTTCGTCGAAGCCTCGATCGCGGCCTTCAAGGGCCGCACGATCCACACCTTCCACACCGAAGGCGCGGGCGGTGGCCATGCGCCCGACATCCTGCGGGTGGTGGGCGAACCGAACGTGCTGCCCTCGTCGACCAACCCGACCCGGCCGTACACCGTGAACACGGCCGACGAGCACCTCGACATGCTGATGGTGTGCCACCACCTCGACCCGGCCATCGCCGAGGACGTGGCCTTCGCCGAAAGCCGCATCCGCCGCGAGACGATCGCCGCCGAAGACATCCTGCACGACCTGGGCACGATCTCGATCATGTCGTCGGACAGCCAGGCGATGGGACGGGTGGGCGAAGTCATCCTGCGCACCTGGCAGACGGCGCACAAGATGAAGGTGCAGCGCGGCGCGCTGACCGACGCGATCGCGGGACGCGACGCGGCGGACAACGCCCGGGTGAAGCGCTACGTCGCCAAGTACACGATCAATCCGGCGATCGCCCACGGACTGGCCCACGAGGTCGGGTCGATCGAGGTCGGCAAGCTCGCCGACCTGGTGCTGTGGCAGCCTGCGTTCTTCGGCGTGAAGCCGGCGCTGATCGTCAAGGGCGGCATGATCATCGCCGCCGCGATGGGCGACCCCAACGCGTCGATCCCCACACCGCAGCCGGTGCACATGCGACCGATGTTCGGCGCCTACGGGCGGGCACTGGCCTCGTCGTGCGTCACGTTCGTGTCGCAGGCGGCGATGGCCGCCGGCGTGGGCGAGACGCTGGGCTTGCAGCGCCGGCTGGTGCCGGTGCGCGGCACCCGCACGGTCGGCAAGAAGGACATGATCCACAACAGCCATCTGCCGGTGATCACCGTCGACGCGCAGGACTACCGCGTGCATGCCGACGGCGTGCTGCTGGCCTGCGAGCCCGCGAAGGTGCTGCCGATGGCACAACGCTACTTCCTGTTCTGATGGGCCGCGTACGCATCGTCGACCCCGACACCGAGCGGCCGCCGGAAACGGCCGGGCTGCCCGTGTTCGATCGGGTGGTGTGGGCCGGGGGCGTGGCGGGGCAGGGGGCTCCGGGCGAGGGGCCGTCGGGCGCGCGCACGTTGGCCGAGCGCGTGTCCGCCGGGAGCGCATCAGGCGACGGCCCGACGGGCGAGCACGCACCGGGTGGAGGCGCGTCATGCGCGCGCGCGGCCGGCCACGGGGCATTCGTCGGCGTGCTGCGGCTTCCCTTCGAGATGCGCGCGCGCAGCCGACTGCGCGCACGGCTGGTCGAGGGCGGCGAGGTCGCGCTCGTGCTGCCGCGCGGCACCGTGCTGCGCGGCGGCGCGCTGGTCGCCGGCGCGCACGGCTGCCTCCGGATCGAGGCGGCCGACGAGGACATCGTCACCGTGCGGGCCGCCCATCCGATCGCGCTGGCGCGGGCGGCCTATCACCTCGGCAATCGTCACGTGCCGGTGCAGGTGCTGCACGACGCGCTGATGTTCGGCTACGACGCGGTGCTGGTCGACATGCTGGTGCGCATGGGCGTGCGCACGCAGCGCGCCTGGGCGCCCTTCGAGCCGGAGGCGGGCGCGTACGGCTCCACGGACGCGCATGGACACTCGGACGGCCATGGGCACTCGGACGGCCATGGACACGCGGACGGCCATGGACACTGAATTGCCCGGCTGGCTGCCGGCGCTGCTGCAGCTGGCCTCGCCGGCACTGCCGACCGGTGCGTTCAGCTATTCGCAAGGCCTCGAGACCGCCTGCGACGCGGGGCTGGTTCACGACGAAGCGAGCGCGCTGGCCTGGATCGACACCCAGTGGCGGCAGGCGTTCGCCGTGCGCGAACTGCCCGCGGTGGTCGGCGCATGCCGCGCCGTGGCCGCGCGCGATGCGCAGGCGCTGCAGGCGGCGGACCGCGCGTTCGTCGCCAGCCGCGACAGCGCCGAAGCGCGCGCCGAGACCCGGCAGGTCGGTGCGGCGCTGCTGCGCTGGCTGACGACGCTGTACCCCGGCGGCGCCGAGGCGTCGCTCGCCGCGGCCTGCGGACACCGGCTCGCCGCGCCGGCCGGCTATGCACTGTGCTGTGCCGCGCAAGGCCTTCCCGAACGTGCCGCGGTCTTCGGCTGGGGGTTCGCCTGGCTGGAGAACCAGGTGCAGGCCGCGGTCAAGCTCGTGCCGCTCGGACAGACCGCGGGGCAGCGCATGCAGATCGCGTTGCGGCCCCGTCTGGCCGACCCGCTGCCGGACGAAGGCTGGAGCTTCGCGCCGGTCGCCTCGATCATGGCGATGCGGCACGAACGTCAGTACACGCGCCTGTTCCGATCGTGATCCGACGCGTCACGGCGCACCGCATCACACCGCATCGCTTCAGACCGCGCTGCTTCACGCCGTACTGACTCACACTGCACTGATCCACAACGCACCGCACATCCCCCACCTCATGCAGGACCCGGCCATGAATCGCACCAAGTCCCTTCCTCCGCTGCGCGTCGGCATCGGCGGCCCCGTCGGATCCGGCAAGACGACGCTCGTCGAGATGCTGTGCAAGGCGATGCGCACACGCTACGACCTGGTGGTGGTCACCAACGACATCTACACCCGGGAGGATCAGCGCCTGCTGACGGTGGCCGGCGCGCTCGAGCCGGAACGCATCGTCGGCGTGGAGACCGGCGGATGCCCCCACACCGCGATCCGCGAGGACGCCTCCATCAACCTGGAAGCGGTCGACCGCATGCTGGAACGGTACCCCGACGCCGACGTCGTGTTCATCGAGTCCGGTGGCGACAACCTCGCCGCCACCTTCAGCCCCGAGCTGTCGGACCTGACGATCTACGTGATCGACGTCGCCGGCGGCGAGAAGATCCCGCGCAAGGGCGGCCCGGGCATCACCCGCTCGGACCTGCTGGTCATCAACAAGACCGACCTCGCACCGCACGTGGGCGCATCGCTCGAGGTGATGGCGCGTGACGCACGCCAGCAGCGCGGCGAGCGTCCGTTCGTGATGACCAACCTCAAGACGCAGCAGGGGCTGCGCGAGGTGATCGACTTCATCCGCACGCGGGGACTGTTCGAGACCTCGGCCGAATAGGGGAGGTCCGCCCGCGCGTTGCAGCACGGCCCCTCGGCTGGCTGAGGCATACTGCGCGGTCGAGGCTGCGGGTGCGGGTGCCGTCCGCCGGCCCGTTCACCGTTCGCCCCACTGCCTGCCCCACCGCCCCTCCCACTGCCTGCATCGACCCGATGGCCACTGTCGCGCTCGTCTGGGAGCTCGGCTCCGATCTCGGCCACATCGGCCGCTTCCTTCCGCTCGCACTTGCGCTGCGCGCGCGCGGGCATGAACCGGTGATGATCCTCAACGACATCGCGCGCGGCGAGGCGATGCTCGGTGTGCACGGGCTGCGCTTCCTGCAGGCGCCGCTGTGGCGGCACCCCGTGCGCGGCGGCGGGTTCGATCTGAACTTCACCGAGACGATGCTGCGCTACGGGTTCCTCGATCCGAACGGCCTGACCTCGCTGGCCCGGGCGTGGCGCGAACTGTACCGGCTCCTGGCGCCCGACTGTCTGGTGTTCGACCATGCGCCGTCCGCCATGCTCGCAGCCCGTGGCCTGGGCGTTCCGCGCATGGCGATCGGCAACGGGTTCGTGATTCCGCCGCAGCGCACGCCGCTGCCGCCGTACCGCTGGTGGACCGATCCGCGCGCGGCCGAAGCGCGCCTGGCGGACACCGAGACGCGCCTGGTGCGCAGTGCCAACGCGGCCCTTCAGGCGCTGCAGGCGCCTCCGATCACCCGGGTCGCGGACGTGTACGAGACGGAGGCCGTCGTCGTGTGCGGTCTGCCCGCACTGGATGCGTACGGCGCGCGCAGCGACGCGGAGTACACCGGTCCGATCAACAACCTCGATACGGGTGCCGAACCGGTGTGGCCGGGCGGCGACGGACCGAAGGTGTTCGCGTACCTGAAGGGGCGCTACGCGCATCTCGAGCCCGTGCTCGACGCCCTGGGCCGCGCGCCGGCGCGGGTGCTGGTGTACGCCGCCGAGATTCCGCGCGCGACGGTCAGACGCTTCGAATCGCCGACGCTGCGCTTCAGTCCCGCGCCGCTGCGCATGCGCAGCGTCGTCGCGCAATGCGACGCTGCGGTCTGCCACGGGGGGCAGACGACGGATACGCTGCTCGAAGGGGGCAGGCCGGTCCTGCTGCTGCCCATGCACACCGAGCAGTGGCTGACCAGCCTGCGCGCGGAGCAGTCGGGTGCGGCCCTGTACTGGCCGCACGACGGCGATCCCGCGGCGCTGCCGGGCCTGACGCAACGCCTGGTCGGTGACACGGCGCTCGCCGCCCGGGCCGCCGCGTTCGCGCAGTCCGTTTCGTATGGGCCCTTCGAGGCGCGTGTGGCGCGTGTCGTCGAACGCGTGGAGGGATTGTTGCGGGCGCGTGCGCCGGGCGGCTGATCGGCCTGGGTCGTCCCGCCGTCGCGATCGATCGGAGCCCCGATGCGATAATCGCGCCCGCCGTGTACCGCCCCGATGACGAAACCGGTAGACGTAGCGGACTTAAAATCCGCGGCCGCAAGGCGTGCCGGTTCGAGTCCGGCTCGGGGCACCATATCAGCATCCAGCACCATCCAAACACGTCCACAACACCATTCAGAATCAAGTACTTAGGAATAGTGTTTGTGCGATACGATCCAGGTTCGTCCAGCCACATACCGGGGTAGACCGGGGAACAAACCGGGGAACGACCGGGACACCGAGCCCAAAAACCGGGGAACAACCTGGAAACCGGGGAACGGGACACCGGGGAACGGCGGCGGGACGCCCAACCTGTGAGGTGCGAGATGCTGACGGATGCGACCTGCCGCAATGCGCGGTGCCCGGACGACAAGAAGCGCACGCGGTTCACCGACGCGGGCGGGCTCTACCTGGAGGTGTCGCCG